>WNFE01001776.1_pt1 | contig 15740 bp, 12 predicted proteins | sample 5400451 | NCBI WGS metagenome assembly WNFE01 (sample SAMN13153344, study PRJNA577476) | soil metagenome | isolation source: 200 cm saprolite under Douglas fir tree site 2 hole 2 | place: USA:California | collected 2015-04-18 | reverse complement strand
CCGACGGGGGATCCGACCCGCCGCCCTCCGAGAGTTCGTGCTCTCTTTCGGCCTGAGCCTGAACGACATCGAGGTGCCGGCCGAAACGTTGTACGCGGAGAACCGCAAGATGATCGACAAAGACGCGAACCGCTACTTCTTCGTTCCGGATCCCGTTGCTGTCGAGATCGCTGGGCTCCCGCCGATCGAACACGTGAAGGCGCCTCTACACCCGGACTTCCCCGGCCGTGGCGTGCGCGAGATCCCCGCGGGTTCAAAGGTCCAGGTGGCCCGCGAGGACTTCGAGAAGTTTCGCGGCAAGGAGGTGCGGTTGAAGGACTTCTGCAACGTCGTGCTGGACCACCGCGCCCGATTCGTCTCGATGCCGAACAAGGAGATCCCGAAGATCCAGTGGGTCACGCACGGGGTGCAGACCCACCTCGTCATGCCGGACGGCACGGAGTCGCGCGGCCTCTCCGAGCCTCTCGTCGGATCCCTCAAGGTCGATGACGTCGTGCAGTTCGAGCGCGTGGGCTTCGCGCGGATCGATCACGTGAGCAAGGCCGAGGTGCGCGCGTACTTCGCGCACCGTTGAGCGGTGTCGGCTGCCTGGTCAGGAAACCACGACTTCGCGCTTCCTGCGGATGCTCTCCCGTGCTGCCAGGGCAACCCGGAGGGCATCCCGCTCGGCCTGCGGACTCAAGATTTTCGGGTCCGCTTTTCGCAGCGCGGCCCGGACAAAGTGTCGGCACTCCGCCTCGTACGGGTCATGCCCGCGAATGGGAACCTTCTCGAGTCCGCGCTCGGTGTACCGGATTGATCGCGCCTGAGGGATCGGCCCCCCGGTGAATTGGGTCACGTGGTCGAAGACGCCGGCCTCGCACTGAACGCGCAGGGCCGTCGTGAACGGAAATCCCGGAGGCATCATCGCGGATCCTTCGATGTACGCGCTGGTGCCCCGATACTCCACGGCGACCATCGCCTGCTCAGTGACGCCACTGGAGCCGGACACCCCGTGCGCCAGGACCGAGCGCGGCCGGCCCAAGATCCAGTTCGCGACGCCGAAATCGTGAATCGATAACTCAAGGATCGGTTCGCCGTAGATGCGGAACGGCCGAGGCCGTTTCGCGGACCAGTACGGGCGGGAGAGGCGCCGAGCCACCACGACCCGAGGTTTCCCGAGGGCACCGGAAGCGGCCTGATCGTGCGCTCGCTGATAGTCGGCCACGAAACGCATCAACTGAGCCACCATCAAGATCCTCCGGTTCGAGCGCGCCGCGTCGATCATCGCGTCCGCATCCCGGAGGGTGAGGGCGATGGGCGTCTCGCAGAACACATGCTTCCCGCGCTCGAGGGCCGGTACGACGAACTTGCGATGAAGGCTACTCGGGACCGTCACGTCGATTGCGTCAATCGATTCGTCCCTCAGGATCTTGTGTGGGTCTGTGAACCAAGACGCTTTAAATCGCTTCGCGAGTCCGCGGGCCCTCGTGGCGGAACGACTCATGATTGCCGCGACCTCGACGTGCTCCCTCCTTCCGAATCGGGCGTACGCGCCGGCATGGGTCGCACCCATTTCGCCCGCGCCGAGGATTGCGAGCCTCACTCGATACCGACGTTCGCCAAGGGTTCGAGGCCATAAGCCCAACGGTCGGGTGCCTGAAAGTGGCGCGGGTCGACCGTTGGATTTTCACTTTCGCGCACCTCTCCGGGGTTCAGACCTTTTTACTGGGCTGGGTATGAGTAATTGATCATACCGTGCCCGCCCGGTCCGCATCCGTCCGGAGAGCTCGCAAGCAGAAGCCTACACACCTCTCCGGGTTCATTGTAACCTGGGACGTAGATAGTCGAGACAAGTCGGTTTGTGGTCGCCTTCATCGTTTCATTTTCGGCTACACCCTCGAGAAGAACGGGAGAGACTACCGATATGCCGGATTCATCGAACGACCTGGCGTGCGGTATCTTGGACAATCCGTGCTGTTCGTTATCCCCGATCTCTTACCGATTCTGCGTCAGTTCCTCGAAACGAATCGGATCGAGCACGTGACGATGTCCGCATCCCTCGGTGCGACGATCTTCGCCTCAGCGACCTCGAGAACCACCTCCCCGACTCTCTGAAAACTTGATCATACTCCGCCGGCCGCCATCGACGCCACCCGTTGGCGTGCTGCGCAATTACTCATACTCCGAGCCCTGAGGCGGTCGGTCCGTTGGCGGTGAACGCTTTTCTACCCTGTCGTCTTCCACGCCCTCATGGCCCGGTTCGCGAAGCGTGTCCGTTCGATCGAGCCCTCTCCCACGGTCCGGATCAGCGACCTCATTGCGGAATCGCAGGGCCATGGCAAGAAGATCCTCTCGCTGGCCATCGGCGAGCCGGACTTCCCGACGCCCGCGCACATCGTCGACGCGGCGAAGAAAGCGCTCGACGACGGCTACACGAAATACACCGCCGCTCCCGGAATCCGCGAGCTGCGCGAGGCGATCGCGGAGAAGTCGCAGAAGGAGAACGGGATTCCCGCGAAGCCCGAGAACGTGATCGTCGCCCCGACCAAACACACGCTCTTCATGACGTTCATGGCCCTCCTCGAATCCGGAGACGAGGCGCTCATCCCCGATCCTGGCTGGGTCTCCTACGCGCCAATGGTGACCCTCGCGGGTGCGAAGCCGGTGCCCATCCGTGCCGCGGATGAAGATGGATTCGTACCTTCGTCGGAGACGGTCGCGGAAGCGATCACCCCACGGACCCGGCTGCTCGTGCTGAACTCGCCCTCGAATCCCGCGGGCTCAGTGTACACGCGGGCCCAGATGCGAGGCCTCGCGGACCTGGCGTCGGATCACGACCTCGCCCTCGTGAGCGATGAGATCTACGAGAAGATCCTGTACGAAGGCGAGCACGTCTCACCCGCGTCCCTGGAGGGCATGTTCGACCGCACCGTCACGGTGAACGGCTTCTCGAAGACTTACTCGATGACGGGCTGGCGGCTCGGGTGGCTCGTCGCACCGACGCCGATGTACCAGCAGATTGTCAAAGTCCAGGAGCACACGATCACCTGCGCGACCGCGTTCGCGCAGAAGGCGGGCGTCGCGGCCCTCCGGGGCCCGACCGGTCCGTTGAAGGCCATGGTCGACGAATTTCGCGCGCGGCGGGACATCGTGCTCCGACAACTCAAGAAAATCGATCGAGTCGCGACGGATCGTCCGAGCGGCGCGTTCTACGTCTTCCCGCGTCTCGATGTCGACATGAAGAGCGCATCGCTCGCGGAACGGATCCTCAAGGAGGCGAACGTCGCCGTGACGCCGGGGAGCGCGTTCGGCGAGGCGGGCGAAGGCCACCTGCGGCTCTCGTATGCCGCCTCCCGCGAGACGATCGTCGAAAGCATCCACCGGATTGCGGATGTCCTGAAGGGGATTTGACAAGCCCGCGCAGGACGATTGAGCGGCCGTTCGAAGGCCCCGAGACAGACGTTAGCTATTCGCCCGCGCCCGAAGCAGATCCGCGATCGCGGTATGCCCTTTCTCGATCGCGTCATCCAAGGGCGTGTGACCGCCGTCGCGGGTGGCGTGGACGTCCGCCCCGTGGTCCAGCAACATCCGTACGACCTCGAGATTCCCGTGCACCGCCGCCTTGTGGAGCGTCGTGTAATTGGCCTCACTCCTGACGTTCGGGTTCGCCCCGGCCGCGAGCAGGATCCGCACGACCTCCGCGTGGTCTCCGGAGACGGCCGCATCCACGGCCGTGTTCGCGAACCGACTCGGTGGCTTCTGGTTCACATCGGCCCCGTGGTCCAGCAGGACCTTGACCGCCTCGGAGTGGCCAAAGAACGCCGCGAGGCCGAGCGGGTCGAAGCCTTCCTCCTTGTTCGCCTCGTTCACGCGGACGCGGGATTGCCCAAGGATCGTCTTGAGCCGCCGCGCATTCCCGACCGTCGCGGCCTCGTACAGGTTCAGCGCGTCCTCCGGCGTCCGGGCGAGCAGGAGCTTGAGGACGTCCGAGGCCCCGTAGAAGGTGGCCGTCAGCACGAGCGTCCCGTTCGGGGTGCGCATCCGGAGCAGCGACGGATTGCGGTCGAGGATCGCTTGGGCGTTCGCGAGATCGTTCTTCTGGGCCGCCTTGAGCAACTCGTCCTCGTCCCCCAATTCCCGATGCCCCCCGCGAGCGGGCCGGAGACGCGGTGGAGCGCCTATGAACGTTGCGCCGCTTACGTGACGACTTGGGTCTCGCCGCACGACGGGCACATGACCTCGATCGGACGGCGGCTGGTCGAGAGGTCGATCGGCTTGCCGCAGCGGCGACAGGTGATCGACATGGGCGAGGTCGGCGGGGTCTGGACTGGCCCCTCCGGTGGCGGGGGTGGTGTCCCCTTGACGCCCATCGGTGCGAGGCCGCCTCCGACCCGCCTCCAGAGACCGATCACCGCGATCAGGAGGAGGAGGAACAAGACGCCGAGGACGATGCCGAAGATCGGGATACCGCCTACGTCGGTGGACCAGAACCCGTTCCCCGACGCGCCGACCTGGACCGTCTGGAACGCGCTCGCTCCGGTGTTGAATTCGTTCGCGAAGACGAGGAGGCCTCCGCCCCCGGTCCCCTGCGGGATCCGGAGGAAGAGGTCGGCCGTCGACCCGGTCGTGATCGCCGAGACCGACGTCGAGGCAATCGACAGGGACCAACGGAACTGGCTTGGGAGCGAGGTCGGACCTCGCGCCGTCAGCGTGAGCCGCGCGTGAATCGTCTCGCCGGCGGCGTACGACGACCGATCGAAGGTCAACCCGAGGACGAAGCCGGCCGCTTGGGTGATCGTCGCCTGCGCCTGCGTCGTGTTCCCGCGGTCCGAGGCCGTCACGTGGAACGTGTAGCTGCGGCTCGCAGGGTTCGGCGTGCGGAACGCGAAGAACGTGAGGTTCGTCATGCCGGACAAGACGATGACCGCGTTCTCGTCATCGACCTCGTACGCGTACGTGGGATTCGTGATGACGTGCGAGGTGACGCCGTAGAACGCGTTGATCGTGTCGCCGGGATTGTAGTCGCCCCGGTCGAGGCTCAGGGCCATGTACGCGAGGGCGACCGTCACGCTCTGCTGGCCCGCGCTGACCGTGCCCTGACCGTCGTCCACGGTCGCCTCGAATCGGAGGGTGCCCGTGTAATCGAGCGCGATCGGATAGGTGAACGTGGCCCCTGCGGTCGTCGTCGTGTTCAGGAGTTGGAAGAAGAAGTTCCGGACGCGCCATGTGTACGTGTAATTCGCTGGGGCCGGGGTTCGATACACAGTCGCCTGGGCGGTCGCGGTGTCGCCGCTCAGGTACGACGATTTGTCGAGGACGACTGTCACCGTCATCGCCGCCGGGTCGACCCCGGTCGGGGCGGCCTTTGCGGTCGGCATGAGGGCGGCGAGCGCCAGAAACGCGATGGCGAGTGCGAGCCCGATAGCAGCGGCCCTCGATCGTAGGGCGGATGACATGCGGCGTCCCATCCCAGTGCCCGCCAGGAGAAACCCCGCGGACGGGGCGTCATCATGTCTGACCTACTTAATCATTTGGTCCGATAGATGTCCGACGCTTCTTGGAGGCTGATTGCACGGATTTTCGGCTCACCACGTTCGCGCTCGCAGAGGTTCGGACTCACGGTCCGGCGGCTCGCGCCGCGCCGCCGGCCTGGAGGCGCGCGAACAGGTCATCCGCGCGGGCCCGCCACGGAGCCGCGTCGCTACCGCGACCTTGAGTCTCATAGAGCCGCGCGATCTCTTCGTATCGGGTCGCGAGCGAGTACGGGTTCTCGAGTCGGGCGATCATCTCGACGGACTCGAGGAGGTGCGCTTCCGCCTTCGGCCAATCTCCGCGCTTCGCGAAGACGAGGCCCAGGTTCGCCTTCGCCGTGGACAAGGCGACGGGATCGCCGATCGTCTGTGCGAGCTGGACCGCGCGCTCCGCGCTGGCGGCCGCGGCCTCGACGGCTTCGAGTCGAAGGTAGTTGTCGACCGCGTTCGCCAGGGCGTAGGAAGCGAAGCGCACATCCCCGGCGCCTAGGGCGATCTCCGCGGACCGGGCAAAGGTCTCCGCCGCGGTCCGGGCGTCGCCTTCGCGGCTCGAGACGATGCCCAGATTGATTTGGATCGCGGCATCCTCCCGAGTGCCGCTCCGGACCGATGAGGCGGCTTCCAGGAGACGCGTCTTCGCGTGGGCGTGATCCCCGCGTGCGATCAGGACGGCGCCGAGATCGGTCAGCGTGCGGACCCGTTCGCGCGAGCCATGCGGCAAAAGGCCCGCGGCCTGTTCGAGGTGTCCCATGGCCGCCGGAAGGTCTCCGAGCTTTCGCTCCACGCCACCGAGGGCCCGCAACGCTTCCCCCTCGACCTCCGGGACCGCCAGGGCGGCGGCCTCCCGAACCGCTTCGGCCAGGATCGTGCGCGCGTCCTGGTAGGCTGCGAGTCGATTCGCGATCCGCCCGAGCTGGATGTGCGCCCGAAGCCGTTCCGAGGGCGTCCCGGATCTCGCGATGCGCTCGAGGACCGCCCGCGCATCCGCGAACTTTCCGAGGAACATTTGCGTCTCCGCGAGGAGCGCGTCGAGCCGCGAATCCTGTGGAACGCGGAGCAACGCGGCCTCCAGATCTCCCGCGCGAGCGCTCTCCGCGAACGCCGGTCCGACGTCGATGAGCCGGGCCACCGCGGCCTCGAGGTCCCCGGACTCGATCCGATGGTAGGCCTCTTCGAGGTGGTCTTGTCGGCCCGCCCAATATGAGGCCGCGCGGACGTGCGCCTCCCGCCGCCGGAGGTCCCCCATCCGGCGGAGGAAGAATTCCTTCACGAGGTCGTGCAGCAGATAGCCCTCGTCCCTGTGATGGAGGAGCGCGCGTCGCACGAGTCGCCGGAGCTGGGACAACGTGGCGCCGAATGCCTCCGGAGAACGCGCCGGACGGCGCAAGACCGCGAACGTGCGGAGGAGATTCTCCGATGCGTCGTCGAGGTCCTCGAGGACCGTATCGAGCACGTAGCGCTCCGTCTCGACCGCTCCGGCGTCGAGGCCGCTCGCCGCGAAGAGCTCGAGGGCGAGCGGGTGGCCTCCGGTGGCGGCGATCACCCGGGGCACGTCGTCCGGTTCCAGGGAGGCGCCGCGGAACGTGAGCAGTTCTGCCGCCGATGCGTCGTCGAGGCCGTCCAGGCGCAGCTCGAGGACGCGTCCGCGGGCGAGGTCGGGGGGCTCGTAGAACGTGGGCTGGGTTCGCGTCGAGACCAGGATCTTCGCATCGGGAGGTTGTTCGAAGACCGCGCGGAGGAGCGTGTCGGCCGGAGGGCACGCGTGGAGGTCGTCGATCGCGATGACACAGCCGGACAGGTCTTCCCGGAGGAGCGCGATCACTTCGATCGGGTCGTAGGCCGGGCGCGTGATCGCCGCCTTCAGCCGCCGGCGGTTCTGATGCGCCAGGAAGTCCGCGAACGAACTCAACAGGCCATGCGCGTCGTCGTGGGCGTACACGCGCCGAAGGAGTTTCGGGCGGCGTTCCTCGGCGAGGGCCTGTGCGAGGAGCGCGGACTTGCCGATCCCCGCGACGCCGATCACGACGGCGACGGCCCGCGACCCGGAGGCGAGCCACTTCTCCAGGGAGCGTCGTTCGTCCGCCCGGCCGAAGAACGTGCGGCTCGGGACCGGGGTGGACTTCGGCGGTTCCGGTCGGGGCATCTCGACGACGTCGGAGGCGAGGACCCGCTGGACGGCCTCGGCTTCCCGAAGGCCGGCGTGACGCAGGGCCTCGATCGCTTCCGCCCCGAGGACCGTACGCCGACCGTCCGCCGACGACAGCTCGAGGGTCCGGGCCCGGGCATGTTCCCGCATCCGTCGCGAGATCTCCTGTCCCGCCGGCGTCAGCTCGTACACCTTGCGGCGCGAGCGGGCATTGGCGACGTGGGCCATCCGCTCCTGCACCTTCCCGGTCGACTTGAGCCGCTTCAGCTCGAGCGCGACGTGCGCGCGGCTCAGGAGGAGCGCCCCCGCGATCCCGTCCTGGGTCATCTCGACCGGGCATTCGTACGAGTCCGCATGACGGAGAAATCCGGAGAGGTGGACGAGAATCCTCTCTCCCACGGTGACGCTGGGCACTCCCTCCGCCCCCTCCATGGCGGATATCGAGAGTTCGTTACTTAACCGTGTGGGCCAGGGGTCACGTTTCGGGATTTCCTCCATGCGACCATGCGAACCGCCGTCCGCTCAACGGCCCTGGGAGAGTCGATCGATGATCGCCGGCAGCTCGCGGAGGTCGTGGGCTTCCGCGTCCGGCGTCGGATCGGCGGACCCGCGATGAAGGCCTCCGCGGTTCACCCACACGGTCCGCATCCCGAGTCGCGAGGCACCCTGCACATCCGCCACGAGGGAGTCCCCGACGTGGATCACGTCCTCCGGTCGGACCCGAAGCGATTCGAGGGCCGCCTCGAAGATCCGGGGACGGGGCTTGTATGTCTGCGCGGACTCCGACGTGATGACGGCGTCGAACCGCAGGCCATTCCGCTGGAGGATGTCCAACAGGAACTCGTGGTCCGCATTCGAGACGACGGCGCGCGGCACGCCATCGAGGGCCTCGAGGACCCGCGGGACTTCGGCGTAGGCTTTCGCCTCCCGCCACAACGCCACGAGCCGGTCCACGTATGGCGCGGGGGATGCGTCGATGGTGTACTCGCGAAACGTCTTCGCGAGGCTGTCTTCCGTGATCTCCGCCAGGGTGAGGAACGGTGCGGTCTCCGCCGCAAAGAAATGCCGGTCCCAGGTCGCGAGGAGCGCGTCCGCATCGAGGCTCGGTCGCTGGTCGTCGCACACGGAGCGGGCGATCCGGATCAGCACGTCGCGTCCGGTGTCGATGAGGGTCCCGAACGCGTCAAACGTGATCGCGCGCACCATCGCACGTCCCGAGGACGCGGTCGTCCTTATCGCTTTCGTCGACGGCCGAAGTCGCAGAGGGATTGGATCGGACATCCCGCACACATGGGATTCGTGCGACGACAGAGCGTCTTCGCGTGCCGAACGAGGAGCGCGTGATATTCTTGATACGTCGCGAGGTCCCGCGGAATGCGTTGCTCGAAGTATCCTTGAATCGCTCGATACTCGTCCGTTCGAAAGAGCCCGATTCGCGTCCCGATGCGTTCCGTGTATGCATCGAAGACGAAGACCGGGTGTCCGCCGGCGTAGAGGAGGATCGAGTCCGCGGTCTCCGGCCCGACGCCATCCTGAGCCAGGAGATCCGCACGCACCACCTCCGTGGAACGGCCGAAGTAACGCGCCAGGTCGCCGTCGGAGCGGTCGAGGAGATGGCGGCAGAACGCACGGACCCGCGCCGGTTTGGTGCGGTAGAGGCCCGCGATGCGCACATGCCTCCGGATGACGGGGACGGGCGCCTCGGCCAGCGCTCGGACGTCGAGGAGCCCCGCCGTCCTCAGGTTCCGGATTGCGATCTCGACGTTCCGCCACGAGGTCTGCTGCATGAGCAGCGCGCCGACGATCGCTTCGAAGGCGGTCTCGGCGGGCCACCAGTGCTGCGGTCCGTAGTGCTGGAGGAGCTGCTGGTAGACTCGTAGGGCGCGATCCATCTCGCGGCGGCCATCACAATTGACGGTTTGAGGGTTGTCGGTGGTGCTACGGAATTTAAGGGACCTCCGACTATCCGGGGCGCGTGAACCCGGTTCCGATGTTCGCCTCAATCGGGGGCGTCGACGAGTTCCTCTTCCGGGCGCTCAACCTCGCTGGCACGAACGCGACCTTGGACGTCGTCATGGTCCTCATCACCACACTCGGCGGCACCTACATCCTCGCCCTCTTCGCGATCCCTCTTTGGTTGCGCGGGCAGCGGGAGGCGACATTCGATTTCGTCGTCATCCTCGTCCTCACAGTCGTCGTCACGACGGCCATCAAGTACCTCGTGGACCGCTCGCGGCCCTGCGTCGATCCGACGTTTGGGGCCCGGACCCTCCCCGGATACGGGTGCGCCACAGAGCCTGATCCGTCCTTGCCGAGCGGTCACGCCTCCCGCGCGTTCGCCCTGGCCGGCCTCGTGGCCTTGCGATTCCGGTGGCGGGCCGGCGGCGCCGCCCTCGCGTTCGCGACGCTCGTCGGCGTGAGCCGCGTCTATCTCGGTCTGCACTGGCCCTCGGACATCCTCGTCGGAGCGTTCGTCGGGATCGGGATCGCGGTCCTCGTCGAGCTCGTGAGCCGACGCGTCGTCCTCTACCAACGGATCCGGAAGTGGATCGTCGAACTCATCCCGCACTGGCCTCGGCGGAAGCCCGCCTAGGCCTCGCCGAGGAGGCCTTTCGCCTTCCCGAGCGCTTCCTCGACCGCCTTGCCGAACGCGGCGGTCTGCTTATCCGCCATCGCGACGAAGAACATCTTCCCCGAGACGCCGTGGACGCTCAGGATGCCGCTGTCCGACGTGACCGAGATCCGGTTCGGGGCGTCCATCTTCATCGTCCCGTACATGACTTCGAGGGCCCCGAGCAGGGTCGCCGCCATCGTCGCGAAGTTGTCGACGTGCGTGTCGTCGGGGAGCACCCAGGCGACCGGCACCCCGGAGCGGGAGACGATCGCGGACATCTTGGCGCCCGTCCGGGAATTGAAATCGGTGAGCAATTTCCGGAGCGCCTCGACGGCCACAGGCACGCGACTCCCTCCGAATTGCCTCGCGATGCAGCCCTCGTTATTTAGCTCTTGTTCCGCGAAACATCGCGTGCAACTCGCGGCCTAGAAGAGGACGCCGCCCGAGGGCAGATACGAATCGAGCCGGACGATGTCTTTCGCGGCCATCCACGCCGTGAGGAACTCGACCTTCAGTCCCGCCCCGAACGCCGCGGTGAGCGCGCCCGCGTTGAGGCCGGGGATCCACGCGGACACGTGCTTCATCCCGTTCTCGTGCGCCTTCGCGATGGCCGCGGACATCAGAGCCGCGCTGAGCGAGGGGTCGAGAACGCCGCCGGGTCCGATCGCCCCGTTCCCGTGGATCACGACGTAGCCGACCGTCTTGCGGTCCGCCCGTGCCTCAAAGAACCGCGTCCCTTTGACGGCCATGAGGAAGTGGCGTTGGTCGACATCGCGGCGGGCCTCCCGGAGCGGACGATCGAATCGTGCCGCCAAGTCGCGCGCCCTCTTGGTCGAGCTCCCCGTGGGTCCCACTTGTCGTAACTCGACGCCGCCAACGGTCGACTTCGTCGGCTTGCCCTCGACGTGGTACAGGATCGTCCGCGGGAGCATCCCGAACTTCGCGTACAGCGCCTGGGCCCGGAGGTCGAGGGAGGCCACGACGCAACGGACGGTCCCGCGCGGGGGACGGGGCGCCTCGAACGCGCGCGTGAGCACCGGCCGCCCCACGCCGCGGCTCTGCATCCCGGGCAGCGCGAAGAACTGCGCGAGGAAATGCGTCTTGCCGCGCAAGATTGTGATTGCGTAGCAGACGATTCTCCCTTTGACCACAGCAACGTGGAAGCCATCCGGGTCCGTCGCGAGCGCGTGGCGGAGGAACGGGAGGAGATCGCGGGCCGGGGAGCTCGGCGGCCGCAGCCCTTGGCGGCGGCTCAGATCCCGGAGGGAGGCGAGGCACAGGCGGGCGCAGACGACGAGATCCCTCGGGCGCGCGGGGCGGATGCGGACTTCGAGCCGCGACTCGACCACATGGCCGGATGGTCCACCGAATATTAGCGTATCGCGCGTGCCCGAGGGCCAGCATCCGCGCGGGAATCGAGAAGGGGAGGTCGGTCAGCGAGTTCAGCGGTGATACAGGACGCTGTAGTACCGGTTCTCCTTCGCGGTCCGTTCGAGCCGACCGAAGATGGCGAGCTGGTATCCGCACTTCTTGCACTTGTTGTCCTTGTCGAGGTACCAGCCGGTGATGTCGAATCCGTACCGCTTGATCGCGACCGCGCCGCAGCCGGGGCAGTAGGTGTGCTCGAGCGGATGGCCGGAGACGTTCCCGATGTAGACGTACTTCAGGCCCTCCTCCTTCGCGACCGCGCAGTGCTTCTCGAGCGTCTCGACGGGCGTCCAGGGGAACTCCATCATCTTGTAGTCCGGGTGGAACCGCAAGAAGTGGATCGGGGTGTCGGGGCCGAGGTTGTCGTAGACCCACTTCGAGAGCTTCCTCGCGGCGTTGAGGTCGTCGCCGACCTGAGGGACGATCAGGTCCGTGATCTCGATGTGGATCTTCTTCGTGTCCCGCGTGTCGAGGAGCGTCTGGAAGATCGGATCCGCATTGGGGATGTTGATGTACTTCCGGACGAAGTTCGTCTCGCCGGATCCCTTGAAGTCCACCGTCACGCAGTCGAGGAACTTCGGCATCTCGGCGACGGTCTCTGGCGTGTCGTAACCGTTCGACACGAAGATGTTCAAGAGGCCGGCCTTCCGAGCCATCATGCCGATGTCGCGCGCGAACTCGATGAAGATCGTCGGTTGGTTGTAGGTATAGGCTAGGCCCTGGCAGCCCTGCTCCAGGGTCATCCGGACTACATCCTGCGGCTCGACCTCGATGCCCTCGACCTTGCGGCGCTGGGAGATGTCTGCGTTCTGGCAGTACCTACAGTTATGCACGGTAATACCATTACAAATATATGTGTGAGCTGGAATAGTCTCGAAGTTGTAAACCGCTTCGTGTCTCGATTCCTCACGAACCATGGCGACCTTCTTCCATCCGAAGCGCGGTCGGACTGTCTCGAACTCCCGCGATTTTTCTAGCAGGGACGATGCGTGCTCGGCATGTGCCAACCGCGCGTGTGACGTGACGCGGGGCGAATATCCGGCAAATGCCCCATCGTCCACGTCGGCAACGGTGAGCACCGAATCGCCGGGGCGCAGATTAGCAGCTGGTATCCACCCTTGCGCCGTCAGGACAGGATGTTCTTCAGTTGCGAGGAGAGGCTGTTTCAACGCTTCAACAGAAATCCGCACCACGCGAGCCTTCCGAGAACCGATTGCCGTTACGATGCCGGGGGTTGCCGTTGTGCTCCCTGGCACAACAGACCAGAGCAGATTTCCTGGTCGCAGCTCCTCTATCGGCCGCACATCACCGTCAGCCATCAGTACGTCCGATCCCGCAGGGTGACAAAGCCAATTGCAGCCAGTCGTTGCAATACTGAAGATCTTCGACCCGGGACGATAGTGCGACACCGGTTTCTTTTCGATCGGGTCGACGTGGCCGGTGATTACGCGTCCATAGACGTACAACCAGAGCTTGCCCTCGTGAACCCCGCGGATGCCACAGAGGCCGACCTGGCCCTCGCCGATCTTGCAGTAGCGGGCACACGCCGTGCATACGATCTTGTTTGTGCCCTCAACCGGCCTCCAGAGCTCGGCGACCTTCCCCATCGCCTTGCCCGGTGGCTCCCGGACATCGAGGATTTCCGGTTCCGAAATCATCGTCTATCGGTACACGGGCCCTATCGGGTTAAAACACTTTGTGGGTCAGAATCGTCTGATGCTTCCAAGTACTTTCGCTCCACCCACCGAATGCCCCTTATTTCTGATCATCCCAGGAACCGTGAATGCGGTTGTATTGGAAGCTCGTCTTCGAGATTCCTTGGACTGAATCCAAACTCGATTGGCTTCTCAAGGAGTTCCGTCTCATTGTGAACAAGTCAATCCGTGTCGCGCTTGAGCAAGGTCTCCATTCGCGAATGCGACTCGCCCGCGCTGCATACGCGGGCTTCGGCCGAGAACACAATATTTACAAACAGTACATTCCAAGCGCATTCGATTTCGCTCTGCGAATTCTCAAGACTTATCGTCGCCGGCTCAAGCAGGGTAAGACGGCCTCAGTGCCCTATGTTCGAAAGCCTGTGCTAGTGGCAGAAAACCAATCGTATCGGCTCGATCGGGCTACAGGCCGGTTGCGTATCCCAATTCGAGGCACGGAGGGGGTGCAGCTGGTCCTTCCGTTGTCGGAGTGGCATCGGTCCATTTTGGAAGATCCGGCTTGGGCTCTTGGATCTTTGACTGTGGTACCCGGGAGAGTGGTCCTTGCCGTCCGCAGGACTTCTCCGAGCACCTATGAACCAGTGTCGGCAATTGCTTTGGATACGAACGAGGATTCATTGGATGGTGTCGCCGTCGCTAGCGCTAAGGCCCGTTTGATTTCCCTCTCATTTCTCGGTGTGCGCGAAATCCAAGCGAGGCACTTTCGAAGACGGCGCCGTTTAGCGCGCGCTAAAGCCCAGGACCGAAGAGTTCAACGAAGACTTCTTGCGCGGGAGAGCGCACGAGAACGCTGCAGGGTCAAACAGCGACTCCATCTCGTCAGCAAACGTCTTGTTCAAGTCGCCTTGGCTTCGAAGTCCGCAATCGTTCTCGAGAACCTCAAATTGCCCCGCTTGCACGGCCGGTCTCGTCGGATGAACCGTCGCCTTTCGTCTTGGCCCAACAGGGAGATTCATCGCCAGATCGAATACAAGGCCGCCCTTCGGGGCGTGCCCGTCATCAAGGTCAATCCTGCATGGACCAGTAAGACCTGCCCAGTGTGTGGCGCTCGGCGCCGAGATAGGGTGGGGAAGGACTTCGTGTGCCTCATATGTGACTGGGAAATGGATCGACAACACAACGCGGCACTGAACATCCTGAAGACCGCCTTGGCCTCGAACGAGGCCTTGGCAAGGGCTGTACGGTTCCAGCCCGGTGCCCTCCGCCATGACGTGGTGAGTCCCCTCTACGACCTCCTCCGAGAAGGAGGAGGCGCACGGGAGGAGCCGAGCGGAGTGGAGTTGGACGCCATCCCGCCTTTCGAGATCTCGGGGGACTCGTGAGTTGTCCAACGGAACCTTGCGCAAGCTACCGAATGCCGGCGGAACGGAAATGTTCCCAGCCCTTCGCCTGGAGGGGTTCCTTTCCGGTTTTCGTCACCAGCACGTTCCCGCCAGACGCGGCGACTTTGCCGATGACCGTGAGTCTCCGACGGTCTCGTGCTGACGAGTCCGAGTACCTCGCGAGCACCGTCTGGATCGCATCCGGCCGAACCGTCGCGAGAAGTTCGTAGTCGCCTCCATAATACAGGACAAGATCGTTCGCGACCCCGGGCGGCAGAGACGCGAGGCCTTGGTACCGTGGCAGGGCGGCCTCGTCGATCTGGTATGAGAGTTTCGTCATCCCGGCCATCTGCGACAGGCTCACCCCGAGGCCATCCGACAGGTCCATGCAACTCGTGACCGCGCCGGACTCGGAGAAGAACATGCCGTCGGCGATCCGCGGATACGGCCGCAGGAGTTGGTTCAGTGCCTCGGTCCGCCCGCCGGACGACTGCTCGAGCATCTTCGCGGCGTGGCCCGCGCGCCCCAGGTCACCCGTGACGACGATCGCATCGCCGGGCCGCGCCCCCGTCCGCAGAAGGATCCGGTCCTTCCGCACCCGACCGAACGCGGTGCCGGCAATCGAGAGGATGTCCGCCTCCTTCGTGTCGCCGCCGAGCACCGCGATCCCGAACTCGCGGACGCATTCCTCCATCCCCGTCGCGAGGCCGCGGAGGAACTCCACCTCGGTATCCGCCGGCATCGAGAAGGCCGCGACGAAGCCGAGCGGTCTCGCACCGGCCGCCGCGATGTCGCTGAGGTTCACCGCGGTCGCATACCAGCCGATCTGCGGGGCCGTCGCCCCAGCGGGGATGTGCGTCTTCCGGTTCACGACGTCCGTCGTCACGACGAGGTAATCGTCCCCCCACTCGACGACGCCGCAGTCGTGACCGAGGCCGATCGGCTGCCCGCGGTCATAGATTCGCGCGAGGATGTCGATCGCTCCGCGCTCCCCGATGTCCG
>WNFE01001774.1_pt1 | contig 15747 bp, 9 predicted proteins | sample 5400451 | NCBI WGS metagenome assembly WNFE01 (sample SAMN13153344, study PRJNA577476) | soil metagenome | isolation source: 200 cm saprolite under Douglas fir tree site 2 hole 2 | place: USA:California | collected 2015-04-18 | reverse complement strand
GGTCCTGGCCCACGATGCGGGGATCGAGAATGCGCGAGGTCGAAGCCAGCGGATCAACGGCGGGATAGATTCCAATCTCGGTCAAGGCGCGCGAAAGCACTGTGGTGGCATCAAGGTGAGCAAAAGTCGTAGCCGGAGCCGGATCAGTAAGGTCATCGGCCGGCACGTAAATCGCCTGCACCGAGGTGACCGATCCCTTCTTGGTCGAAGTAATCCGCTCCTGCAATTCGCCCATTTCAGTGGCCAGGTTCGGCTGGTAACCCACGGCGCTGGGCATGCGGCCGAGCAGCGCGGACACTTCCGATCCTGCCTGGGTAAAACGGAAAATGTTGTCGATGAAGAGCAGGGTGTCCGCGCCTTCTTCGTCGCGGAAAAATTCGGCCACAGTCAACCCGGTCAGCGCCACCCGCAGTCGCGCTCCCGGCGGCTCGGTCATCTGGCCGTAAATCAGAGCGGCCTTCGATTTTGCCGGGTCGCCCGGCTTGATTACTCCGGACTCAGTCATCTCCAGCCACAGATCGTTGCCTTCACGCGTCCGTTCACCGACGCCTGCGAACACGGAATATCCGCCGTGCTGCTTGGCGACGTTGTTGATCAGTTCCTGGATGAAAACAGTCTTGCCGACGCCGGCACCGCCGAACAATCCGATCTTGCCGCCTTTCAGAAATGGCTGGATGAGGTCCACGACCTTGACGCCGGTTTCGAACATCTCAGCAGTGGTCGCCTGATCTTCAAACAGCGGCGCCGGACGGTGGATCGGCATGGTCTTGGTGTGCTGGATCGGTCCCAACTGATCAACCGGCTGCCCAATGACGTTCATCACGCGGCCCAGCGTGCCACGACCCACGGGCACCGAAATCGGCCCGCCCTGGTCGATGGCTTTCATGCCACGCACCATGCCCTCGGTCGCTTCCATGGCCACGCAGCGCACCCGGCCTTCGCCCAGGTGCTGCTGCACTTCCAGAATCACGTTGACCGGGTTCGGCACGGTGAAACCGTCGCTGACCACTCTCAGCGCCTGGTAAATCGGCGGCATGGCGCCTTCGACGAACTGCACATCCACCGCCGGACCGGAAATCTGAACTACGTGTCCAATTCTTTCAGGCATAGTCTCTGGCTCTCAGTCTTTCAGCTCTCAGTCTGTCAGCTCTCAGGTTTCAGCATTTGGCACTTAGCAATTGGCACTTGGCCACATCACTTCAATGGACTGAACCAGTCTGGGCTAAGTGCCAAATGCTAATTGCCAAGTGCTGCCTTACTGGGCTGCTGCTCCGCTCACGATCTCAATAATTTCTTTCGTGATCTTTGCCTGGCGGGCCCGGTTCATGGCCAGAGTCAGGGAATCGATCATGTCGGTGGCGTTATTCGTCGCGGCGTCCATCGCGGTCATGCGGGCCGCGTGCTCAGCGGCCACCGATTCCTGCAGACCACGAAAGACTTGCATGACAACGTATTTCGGCAAAAGTGACCGGAACAGCTCTTCCGGAGATTGTTCGTAAATGTAGTCAACCGGGGCAGTGGCGAATTTCGCCGCGGCAGCATCAATGTCGCGAGTGTCCGCAGGACGAATACGCACATCGGCGCCCTTCGCGGCCTCGATCGCGCGGTCCCGTTCTTCCGTGGTCATGGGTTCAGCCATCCGCACTTCGGGCGCCCCAATCTGCTCGATCGGCAGTACCTGTTCCACGACCAGGCGCTGTGCAATCACCGATTTGAACTCGTTGTACAAAAAATAAACGGCGTCAATTTCTTCCCTGGCGTAGCGCGCGATCACGCGCTCCGCCAATTCCGACGCCAGAGCGTAGTCGATCTTGTTGAAGATGCCGATCTGCTCACCAATGATGGTAGTTTGCCCTGGGGCCTGCGACCCGACCGTTCCCGGTTCGGCCGTACGATAACGCCGCCGCAGAAAATCCCGCCCTTTGCGTCCGACGGTTTCAATCTCAATGTTCTTGCCCGCTTTTGTGGCGATGAAACGTATCGCCGCTTTCAAAATATTCGCATTGAAAGCTCCCGCCAATCCTTTGTCTCCGGTGACGACAGCGAGCAGAATGTTCTGTTCAGGACGACGAGCCAGTAAGGGATGCCTGGGCTCGCCCGTCTCCGGATCGTAGATTTCGGCTCGCGAAACCAGCGATTTCAGCACGTTGGTCAGCATCTGCGCGTAAGGACGCGCGGCCAGGGCACGCTCCTGCGCCCGGCGCAACTTCGCCGCCGACACCATCTTCATGGCCTTGGTGATCTGCCGCGTGTTGGTCACGCTGCGAATGCGCCGCCGGATGTCGAGAATGTTGGGCATGAATCAGTCGTTTAGTCTTTTGGCCGTTCGTCGTTGGTCAAATTAAGCATTCCTAAGGCCGCTAGGATTCCGGACATCGATTTACAAAGACCAGTTTCAAAGTTCGTAGTTCGCGGTTCTCAGCCTTGGTACTGGGTACTTGGTACTACTTGGCCACTGCCTGCCGATCCGCTACGAATGTTTCCTTACTCTGCTTGATCACTTTGCTCATTTCGGCTTTTAGAGCGTCGTCCAGAACTTTTTTCTCCATGATGGTGCGCAGCAAGCCGGGATTGGTTGCGTCGACAAAGCGGTACAGCTCGGCCTCGAAGTCGCGCACCTGGTCTACCGGCAGATCGTCGAAGAATCCATTGGTGCCGGCGAAGATGATCAGAATCTGTTTGGAAAAGGGCAGCGGCGAAAACTGTTTTTGTTTGAGTACTTCGACCAGCCGCTGGCCGCGATTGAGCTGCGCCTGGGTGGCCTTGTCGAGGTCGCTGCCGAACTGCGCGAAGGCTGCCAGTTCGCGATACTGCGCCAGTTCCAGCTTCATGCTACCGGCCACCTGCCGCATGGCTTTGATCTGGGCGCTGCCGCCCACGCGGCTTACGGAAATTCCTACGTTTACGGCGGGCCTGACGCCACTGTTGAACAAGTCGGTCTCAAGAAAAATCTGGCCATCGGTAATTGAAATCACGTTGGTCGGGATGTATGCGGAAACGTCTCCCGCCTGAGTCTCGATGATCGGCAGGGCGGTGAGCGAACCGCCGCCCATCTTGTCGCTCAGCTTGGAGGCGCGCTCCAGCAGACGCGAGTGAAGATAAAAAACGTCTCCCGGGTACGCCTCGCGACCAGGTGGACGCCGCAGCAGCAGCGAAATCTCGCGATACGAGGCCGCGTGCTTGGAAAGATCGTCGTAGATCACCAGCGCATGCCGCTTGGTATCGCGAAAATATTCGCCCATGGCGCACGCCGCATAAGGCGAGATGTACTGCATGGGCGCCGGCTCCGACGCGGAAGCGGCGACCACGATGGTGTAGTCCATGGCGCCGGCGTCGCTCAAAATCTTTACCACCTGGGCAATCGACGAACGTTTCTGCCCGATCGCATTGTAGATACAGATCAGGTCATTGCCTTTGCTGTTGATAATCGTGTCGAGCGCGACCGCGGTCTTGCCGGTCTGCCGGTCGCCGATGATCAGCTCGCGCTGTCCACGGCCGATCGGGATCATACTGTCGATGGCCTTCAGCCCGGTCGCCATCGGTTCGCGCACCGGCTGCCGGTCGATCACACCCGGCGCCAGGCGCTCCAGCGCGATGAACTGTTCGGTTGCAATCGGACCTTTGTCGTCGATCGGTTGTCCCAGCGAATTCACCACTCGCCCAACCAGGGCTTCTCCCACGGGCACGCTCATGATGCGGCCGGTTCGCTTCACCTCGTCGCCTTCGCTGATTTCGGTGTATTCGCCCAGCAGCACCACGCCCACCTGATCTTCTTCCAGGTTCATGGCGATGCCGGCCACGTCACGCGGAAACTCGAGCAGCTCCCCGGCCATGACTTTGTCGAGTCCATGAACCCGGGCGATGCCATCGCCCAGAGTAAGGACGGTCCCGACTTCGTCCACGGCGATCTTGGATTCGTAATTTTCGATCTGCTGCCGGATCAGCTGCGTGATCTCGTCTGCTCTAATTTGTGCCATAAAGTCAGCTCTTAGCTTTTAGCTCCTGGCTCTTAGCTCTTCTTAGTGCCCTTTGCGGACTTCCTTTGCGATCTTTGCGGTTAAAGTCTTTGGACTTGGTTTCGGGCTAACCACTAATAGCTTCCCGTATCCTGTCCAGTTGGCCCTGCACCGAGCCATCGTAAATCGTGCTCCCAACTCTCACGATGGCGCCGCCCAGAATTGAGCCGTCCTGTGCGTAACGGGCGCGCACTTTCTGCCCGGTCAATTTTTCCACCTGCGCCTCAAGCCTGCTTCGTTCCGGCGCGCCCAATTCCCGAGCGCTCACAATTTGCGCTTCAACAAAGCCCATGCGCCGGTTAAGTTCCTGCTCAAATTCAGTCACGATGGGCTGGAGAAACTTGATGCGCCGGTGATCCATCAGCACCGCCATAAAGTTCCGCACCGGGCGTGAAATACCCTCGCGCGCGACGATCGCATCCAGCAGTGCGCGCTTCTGCTCCGCCGGAATGGAGGGCGCTTCCCAAACGTCCCGCAATTCCCTGCTGCTGGCCACCAACTGGGCAAGCGACTGCGCCTCCTGCAGCGTCTTGCCTGGATCGAGGCGCTGCTCAAAAACCACATCGACTAAGGCGCGAGCGTAGGTGCTGGTGACCGAGGCCATGTGCTAGCGCCCATCCTTTTTCAGCCCGCCGCCATTGGGGGTTTTGGGCAGGAGCTGTTGCGCGAACTCACGCACCAGGACCTGATCGGTGGCCGCATCCACTTTGATCTGTTTGCCCGCCAGTGACACCGCCAAATTTGCCGCGTAGGCGGTCAATTCGCGCCGAGCCGTTTTCGCAGCAGCTGCAATCTCCTGCTCGGCCGACTCCACGATCTTGCGGGCATCTTCTTCGGCGGCCGCCTTGATCCGGGCTTCTTCGGAGGCAACCTCTTTCTCCGCCGCTTGGCGCATCCCCCCGATTTCCGCGTCCAGACGGGAAAGCCGGGCTTCAATCTCAGCCAGGCGACGGTTGGCCTCCGCGCTTGCCAGCCGCGCTTCCTGCATCGCCTTCTGAATGGAAGAGGTACGGTCGCGGAACCAGCCCGGCAGATTCTTCTTCGAGAAATAGAAGACCGCGCCGGCGATCAACGCAAAATTTAACAACACGCACAGCCAGTAAGCGTGATCCAGGCTCAGGCCGGTATATTTTGCCACTAACTGGACCGATGCCGAATGCTTGAACTGGGCCTGCTCGTCCTCGCCTGCAGCTTCGCGCGATTCTTTGGCCAGGTCACTTGCTTTGCCGGCAGAGGATTCCCCCGAAGCGCTTGCGGAGGAACCTGCGGCCTGCGCCTGGGCGCTGGCGAGAAATAAAGTACCCGTCAAAACGAAAAATGCCAGAAAGAGGCAGATGGATCCCGTGATGTGCAAGGCTCGCATCACTGGCCTCCCGCCGGGGCGTGCCCCGCCGGCTGCAGGACGGTGCGAATGATTTCCGCCGCCAGCCTTCCACTCTCAGCCTGCAGACCGGACTGTGCCGTCACCTTGTCTTGCTCGATAGCCTGGCGTGCTTGATCCACCTGGACCTGCGCCTTGGTTCGCGCCGCGGCGACCGCTGTCGCTCGAGCCTGTAAAGCCAGTTGGCGGCGCGCCTCCTGACTCTTGAATAACGTCATGCGCGCTTCGCGCAGCCGCTGCTCATACTCCGAAGTGCGCGCTTCAGCCTTGGCAATGTCGGCCCTCGCCCGCTCGATGGCGCCCTCTGTCATGCCGCGCCGTTCTGCCAGCACTTTAACCAGCGGTTTGTGAACGACCGCGGTGTAAATGCCATACAACAGCACAACGAAGATAATGGTAGGAACGGACCCGAGCAGTAATCCGCCTAGTTGTTTCGCTAGCTCGTCCATTGTGTGTTGATCAGGGTCTAGAGCGTCAAGGAGGCTTAAGACCATTGAAAGTAACATGTTACGGAAGCGAGTGTCAACGCGATCGCGGGCTTGCCGAAGGCCGTTTCCGGATTGAAACCGAGCCTTCCAACTATTTTATGAAATCGCGGAAAGTCCCTTGACATTCGGCGTCACGGGTCTAGCATGTAAGTATCACCTCCGATCCAATTCAGGGTCGAATGGGCCGATAGCCAAGGAATGTCACCGCTTCTTGGTTGTCGGCCCATTTAAGCTTTCAGCAGTCAGCTTTCAGCCTTCAGCTTTTTCGTGATGAGCACCAGGTTATTGCCCTGTGTGAGTGGTTGTCGGTGTCCAATCTGATGTGAAGGCGTTTCGCTACGGCCTACTGCTGCCTTTCATTCACTTGGCCGTATCGTTGCCGGTGATCTACTACGAAGAATCGTTAATTTGGCGGCAAATCCCTCGCATCCAGGCTGCGGAAGATTTTGAGAAGACCGCTCCACCGCCAATCAGTCACTCAGGTCCGGTGATCGGATGGGATCCGTGCTATGAATATCGAGCCTCGAACGCCGACCGACTGATCTTATTGGTGGAATTTCCAGCGGGGATGCTCATCCCACCGCACGGCGCGTGCGCATGCAACCCGACTCTTCTGCGACCGATGCTGCAGGAACTCAAGAGGTGGGTCCGCCTGAAGACACGGATTGTGCTTCTCGACTGTCTTCTAACTCTTGGAATCGTGGGCCAGTGGTGGCTCGTCGGGCGATGGATTGACCGTCGGCGCGAGCAGCACGGGCCTGTAAAGCGCTGGATCATCCCTGTCGCGGTGATCACAACCTCAGGAATCATAGTGGCGTCGGCTTACGAAAGCAGAGGGTCATTGGAGGTTGTCGCCATAATCCTGTCATTGATTGCAATCCTTGCATGGCTGTCGTTGCTCTTGATGGCCGGAGTTGTAGCCGCGAAATGGGCTCTCTGGTTCACGCTGAAAGGTCGGTCGGGCACTAGCCGCTGAACAACGGCACCCAAACCACTGCCCTCATCCCACCACCCACTGCCTCACCTTCCTCACTAACGACTCCGGGGCCTCGACTTCCAGTTCCACGAGGCCGCCCTTGTACGCGCGGGAATAGATTCGCGATCGCGCTTCCAGCAGCGCCAGCATCTTTCCTTCTTTCTGGGGCACGCGCAAACGCACACGGCTTAAAGGGTCTTCTGACAGCATGGCGTCGATGCGATCGAGCAGCGTGCTCATCCCGATACCCTTCGCTGCCGAAACGTGAACCCGGCTGGCGTCGTCCCGCAACGATTCGCGTTGCTTCGGTGGCAACAAGTCAATTTTGTTCATCACGCGCAGGCGCGGCTTGCCGTCCGCTTCCAGTTCCTTGAGCACTTTGTCCACCTGCGCGTCCTGTTCCTCCGACAACGGGCTGCTGGCATCGGAAACTTGCAGGACCAGCGACGCTCGCTGCACTTCTTCCAGCGTGGCACGAAACGCCGAAACCAGGGTGTGGGGCAGGTTGCGGATGAATCCGACCGTGTCGGAGAGGAGCGCTTTGCGTCGTGACGGCAGCGAGACCGAACGGATGGTGGGATCCAAGGTGGCGAACATTCTCGGAGACTCCAGCACCGCGGCGCGCGTGAGTGCATTGAACAGCGTGGATTTTCCGGCATTGGTGTAGCCGACCAGCGCGACGGTTGCCACCGGCACCGATTCCCGCCGCGCCCGTTGCTGGGCCCGGACGCGCCGCACATTTTCGATTTGCTCTTTCACGTGCCGGATACGGCGGTGAATCTTCCGGCGATCGGTTTCAAGCTGGGTCTCGCCAGGTCCGCGGGTACCGATGCCGCCCCCCAGCTGTGACATCTCGATTCCGCGCCCGCCCAGGCGAGGCAGCATGTATTCCAGTTGCGCCAGCTCCACCTGCAGCTGGCCTTCACGGGTGCGGGCATGTTTGGCAAAAATATCGAGGATGAGTTGGGTGCGGTCGATCACCCGCGTGTTGACCAGCTTTTCGATGTTGCGCTGTTGCGACGCGGTGAGGTCATGATCGAACAGCAGCAGATCGGCCGAAACGGAAGCGGTTGCGCCGGCGATCTCCTCCAGTTTCCCTCGCCCGACCAGAGTGGCCGGGTCAGGGCGGTCGCGGTGCTGCAAAAACTCGCCCACAACCTCCGCACCCGCGCTGACCGCCAGGGAGCGCAGTTCAGCAAGCGACTCCTCGGCGGTGAACTCGGGGATGTTGGGCGCTTTCGCCGCAGCCAAACCGGCGGAGGTATCGCGCGCGGCTTGCGCCTCCGCGGTCGGCGGGCCGTTCTTCGCCTTGGGGCCGGCAGGGTTGCGGGAGCGGGTGCGTACCTCGAGGCCGACCAGGAAGGCGCGCTCCCGGAGCGAAGCACTCCTGTCCACCGCTGGGCTGTGCCCGAAATCGCTGCTATTGCTTCCGCCGGTTTTCTCGGAAGATCTGGTTGGTCGCTTGCTCAATTTGCTGAATTCCCGTCAGAGATCGGACCTCGGGCTTCGGACCTCGGACATCAGACTCGACCCTCGGAACGCACCCCCACTTTTTAGATTCGGATATAGGAGTCGCTCTCTGAAAATGCAAGTTCTCCGGTCCGACGGGCTTGCGTTCGAGTCCGACGTCTGACGTCCGACGTCCGAGGTCTGCACCTCATCCTTCGGTGCCGGATGCGCGCGGTATTGGGGCGGCCTCGGCAGTGGCCGACGGGGCCGCGGCAGCCGACATTACCGCCGGCCGCTCGCCATGACTATGCAAGGTTCTCCCCATGGCCACGGTGGAAATGGCGTGCTTGAAGATCAGTTGCTCCTGGTTGTTGGTTTCCAGCACGACGGAGTACTTGTCAAAGGAGCGAATGCGACCCGTGAGCTTGACTCCACTCAAAAGATAAATCGTGATACTGGTCCGCTCCTTGCGTGCCGTGTTGAGGAAGGAATCCTGGATGTTCTGCGCCGGCTTATTCTCCATCGCCGATCTCCTTGATTCTGACTTCTTCGGTCATGAACTGCCATTCGTTCCTGTCCTACGTGTTTCGCACCGCCTCAGGAACAGGGGGAATCCGTACCACCCTGCCGCTGACCATCTGTACGATACGGCGTTGCCCCCCGCATTTCAAGCCAATCGCTTTTGTGATATAGAGCGGATTTCGATTTTGGGTGGAGCAGAGCTTCAGCGGTGCAAGAACGGCGAAGCCATGCGGCTTCAGCCGCTGGCTTACCTCAGGGGCTGAAGCCCATCCTAGGACAGCAGCCGTATGCAGGCCTGAAGGCCTGTTCCACCCCCTGAGACCCCTTTTGATAACCCGATCCTTCGACAGAGCTGCGCCCACCCGGACGGGGCGTCCGGGTCTACGTGGGATCGATTGACAGGGCGCGTCCAAAATGCAACCATTCTCCGCTTCGGAGCCAGGAGCAAGCATCTATGCATAACACTATGGTCGCGTTGGCAGCTTTTTTTGTGGTGCCTACTCATACCGGCACCGAAGCGCTCGCTTTCATCCTGCGCTGGATTCACCTGCTGGCCGGCATCACCTGGGTGGGATTGCTTTACTTTTTCAATCTGGTCAACGTCCCGTTCATGAAGCAGGTCGATGCCGGCATGAAGCCGAAGGTCCTGCAGTATATGACCATGCCTGCGCTGCAGTTGTTCCGCTGGAGCGCCATGCTCACCGTCTTTGTGGGCTTCTGGTACTGGTCGCAGATCTACGTCGCCGCCGACGCTGAGCGCATGGGCGTAAAAGCAGGCAGCACCATAGGATTGTTCCTCCTGATCTGGATTGCGGCGTCGATGGTGCTCTACTTCGTGATCTCGAAGACGCCGAGCGGATACGTGCTGGGCGCGGTCACTATCGTGCTGGTGATTGCGGCGGGCTGGCTGTTTGTGAATTACACGCCCGTCGGCCAGGACGACAACCACGTGCTCTCTATCGGCATCGGCGGAGGGCTGGGCTTCATCATGCTGTTCAATGTCTGGGGAATTATCTGGCGCAACAACAAGAAAATCATCCGCGGAACTCTAGCCGGCGCTCCGCCCGCGAACGCGGCGACTCTGGCCCGGCAGGCCTTCCTGGCGTCGCGGACGAATTTTTTCCTGTCCGTGCCCATGATATTTTTCATGGCCGCCAGTTCCCACTACTCGATCCTGGGACGGTAGGCAGCCGCCTCTACCGGCGGCAACGCGGGCGGTCGCCGAAAATAAAAAAGCCTGTCGCACGTGCGACAGGCTGGAGTAGACATCCAAGAACTACAAGATTTAGAAACTCACTTTCAGGGCTACCTGCATTTGTCGCGCCGAGGTTGTTCCGTCCGGCCGTCCGACCGTCGCATCGCTCAATCCAAATGCGCCTACGTTGCCGATCTGATTCCCCAGGCTGGAGGCAGTGATGTCGCCCGGATTGAGAAAATTCGGATGGTTGAAAATGTTGTAGCCCTCAAACCGCAATTGCGCGTTGATCCGCTCCGTGACCTTGATGTTCTTGGAAAATACCAGGTCAAAGTTAACGTAGCCAGGCCCGAAGAACTGGTTGCGGCCGATGCTGCCGGCGAGTCCGTTGATCGGCGGATTTTGGAAAGCAGCGGGATTGCTGAAAATCACCTTCTCACCGCCGTTAATCGCGGGGTCGTCGTTCTGGCCAGGCGCATGCGGATCTCCGACCAAGTTACCCCAGGAAGAAATACCGGTTCTTTGGCTGTCGACACGGCCCCGAATTTCAAAGGGATGTCCAGTCTGCGCGGTCGTGACTCCTGAGAACTGCATACCTTCGAAAATCCGGCCCACAACTCCGGTGTTGAGGTTGCCCTTCCCCTTTCCCAGGGGCACTTCCCAGACATAGCTGATCACCGCGACGTGCCGGATGTCGTTGTCGGAATTCCCCCGGTCCTGCGCGAGATTCCGCGAGTTCCGCGGGAACGTGCGGGCACCCTGAGCAGGATCGATGGGATCGGGAGAATCGTCGATGGTGTGCGCGTAGGTATACGAGCCCTGCAATTGAAGCCCGTGAGTCAAACGGCGTGTGACCTTCACCTGCAGCCCGTTGTAAATAGAGTTGGCGACCGAGCGGGTGTATACCGGCTGAATCAGGGCGTTGTGCGCGACGGCGTTAAAGGGTAGCGGCGTGAAGTGGCTCTGGAAGCCCTCGTACAGGTTAAGGCCGCTCACCTGGCCGGGCGTGCAGGAACCCTGTTCTCCAAAGAAGTTGAGGAACGAGTTGTTGGGATCGCTGCAAAATGCCACCAGTTGAGCCACCAGATTGGGATCCGGCGGGTTTCCATCGACCGCGCGGAAGACGTGGGTTCCTTTCGAGCCAATGTAGCCCAGATCGACAGTCATGTTCCCGGGTATTTCGCGTTGAATCCCGAAGTTCCAGTTATTGCTGGAGGGACTGCGGAAGTGAGTGTCAAAAAGAACCGGCGAAAGTCCGCCGACCGTACCGTCGAACTCAGGAATCGACGTTGAAGGTGTAGTGTTTGGCACCACCGGCGGGACCGCCGGGTCGACCGGGCCGCTGAAGAAATTGGTGATGGAGTCGAAGGGGTTGGTGGAATAGTCCTGCTCAAAGGGCGGATTGGCGCGCGCGTTGCCGAAAAGATTGCCAAACACGCGATCGTGGAAAATGCCAAACCCGGCGCGGATCGCGGTTTTTCCGTCACTCCAGGGATCCCAGGAAAATCCTACCCGGGGCTCGACGTTGGAGTAGTCGTCGTGGTAAAGCTGGTTCCCGGTCCCGGGCCCCACCAGGGACATCACCACCGGAAACGTAGTCGAAGGGTCGGAAAGCAGGTTGGACAAATTACCCTTTTCCTCGTAAGGAACGCCGTCGAACTGGTAGCGCAGTCCCAGTGTCAGGGTAAAGTTACGCCGCACCTTCCAGGTGTCCTGCGTGAACCAGTCATATTCATGTTGGCGGAAAAACTTGTTGTCGGTTGGCTGACGCGTCCCGGTCTTGTCGAAAAATCTCGCGGCCACATCTGAGGCCACGAAACCATAGAGCGCGTTGGCCGCGTCTGACACCGCGATGCCGATGTTCGGCTGGTCGGTGACGCCCGGAATGTCAATCACGTTAAAGTTGACATTGACCGGATCGCCAAACTGAAAAAACGTATTGATGCCCAACTGGCGGCGCGAGGCAAAGGCGTCGGCTCCAGACTCGCGAACATTGCGGAAGTCACCGCCAAACTTGACGGTGTGAGCGCCATGCACCCAGCTGATGGTGTCCGTGTAGCTGGTCGTCCCGGTCGAGCGGACTTGTTTATCCGATGCCAGGCTGATGCAGCCAAAGCTGGTGAACGGATCCATCGCGTAGTCGGTGCCGTTGCCGAACTGGTCGACCCCGTTCACGCTGTCCAGCACACTCAGGCCGGTGCACTTGAAGTTGGCGTAAATCCTGTTCCAACCAAAGGTGAAATTGTTAAGCAGGCTGGGACGGAGACTGGAGACCAGGCTCGCCGACAATCCTTGACCGATGCTTTTCTCCGCCGTCGCCCCAATATTTCCCGGCAGAATGTCATCGTGAGCTGGATTGGGGTCGGTCAAGTGCTCGTATCCGTAGCGCACGCTTACCGTCTCGCGATCGGTGAAGTGATGATCAATTTTGGCTACCGTCTGATAGCTGCTTTGTCGGGACGAACTGGGATAGTGAATTGTGCCGCTGACGCCGTCGGCCGACTGCGGCGCATTCGGATAGAGCGCCAGAATCTTCTGCACGGTCGGATCGATTGGCAGGCCGTAAACATTGTTCGAACTGGACGGTGTGAGGTCGACCGGAACCGTGGTCGAGCCCAGGGTGTTGGGGTCGATATAGGTGAAGTTAAATACGCCGGTCTTGAACGCCGCGGTGGGCACAGTCGATGTTCCCGTCAGCGTCGTAATGAAGCGGTCCATTTCATCGTTGAAGAAGAAAAAAGTCTTGTCCTTACGAATGGGTCCGCCGATAGAAAATCCGAACTGGTGGCGGATGTAAGGGTCCTGAGGGCCTTCGCTGGCCCGATTGAACCAGTCGCGCGCGCCACCGAAGGCATTCCAGCGCCCGAACTCATAGGCATCTCCGTGGAATTGATTGGTGCCGCTCTTGGTCACGACGTCGATGATGGCACCTGTATTCCGGCCGTATTCGGCGTTGAAATTGTTGGTGATGACCCGGAATTCCTCGGTTGATTCCGGATCGGCTCCCAGCGCAGTTACCAGACCGCCGGGCACGGAAGTGTCGTTGTTGTCGACCCCGTCCAGCAGAAAGTTATTGTTGCGCTCGCGCGCGCCGTTGACCGTAATGCCACCCAACCGGCTGTTGCTCTGCGATGTTCCCGGAGACAGCAGGACCAGTTCGTAGGGATTTCGGGTGATCAGAGGCAAGTCTTTGATCGCGCGTTCGTCCACCAGGTTGCTGACTTGCGAGGTTTCCAGGTCGACATTGGAAATCTGATCGGCACGCACCTCGACCTCTTCCGTGACTGCTCCCGGCTCCAGGCGAACATCCACAGTCAGAGCCTGGCCCACGGTTAGCTGAATCTCGGAGGCATGAAAGGTTTTGAAGCTTGCCATTTTCCCCGTGATTTCATAGAGCGCGGGAGGGAGAGAGGGAACACTGTAAGCGCCCGTCCCGCTGCTGGTCGCGGTGCGCGTAGCGTTGGATCCCATGTTTCTGACCGTGATTTCCGCGCCCTGCACGACGGAGCCCGCAGAATCGGTGACCGTGCCCCCGATCGAACCGGTCTGCGCAAACGCGACCGCGGCGGTCAGCAACAGAGCCATGCTCGCCAAAAAGAATTTCAACCTGTTCATCGTTCCTCCTCGTAGCTTCCCCGTTCTAGTCTCGACTCTGCGACCAGCAAGCACCCGTCCTCTCTGTCATGTAATGGACAGTAAGAGCCGAATTATTGCTGGGAACGGACACTGATCGGTACTCTACAACAGGGTTATTGTGAAATCGTAAGGGCAATTGGCCGACCAGTTCGAATGTATATGTGAAGTAACTTATTCTAAATGTCTTAACTCCAAGCCAGGAATCTGCGGATACACCGGTACTTTGGTCATTCTACGGAGTCATAGATCACGTCTCCCGGTTTCCATATTGCGACTGGCCATAGCGTGCCCGGCATACTTACTTGTCTTGTTAATGTTAGGAGGCGAGAGAAGCTACGTCGCGGTTGGGTGGCGGTGAATAACAGTGGGCAAGAAAAACGGGTGAGGCTGCGAAGCCTCACCCGTGCTAGTTATCGTCCTCGTGCCTAGAAGCTCACGCGGATGCCGAATTGGAAGGCTCGCGGCGTGCCACTGGAGAACGAGCCGGAGCCCGATCCCACGCGCAGCGGCGCCAGCGGCCCAATGGTACCGTTGATGCTCCCCGATCCTCCGGACAGGATACTGTCGAATCCGGTGTTACCTCCGCGACCGATCGTGGTTTGTCCTACGCGGTTGTCCCGATTGAGAATGTTGAAGACTTCCGCGATGGGTTCAATGGAGAGCCTGTCTTTGATGGTGTAGCGCCAGGAAAAGCGCAGATCGGTAGTGATGAAGTTGGGATTGTTGACGGGCGAAACGGCCGGGTCAACGGTTTCAACGGTGCCGCCCAGTTGGGAGAGCTGACTCGCCGTAAACAAGCCTGCCGACACCAGGGCTTTCCCTGCCGGCGTCAACGTTCCGGCAACATTGTTGTTGAAGTTGTTCAGCACCTGATTGAGGTCTCCGGCATGCACGGTGCGGCCGTACGCCCCACGTTGGGTGCCCGGTAGAGGATCAGCGCCCAGTGTATTGAGAACGCTACCGTCGCCGTTGAGATCATCAATGAATATGTCGGCTGAGCTGTCTCCGGTGAGAGGGAGATACATGCTGGAGGGTTCATTGCTCTTGTACTGGGTGGTAGTTGATATGCGGAATCCCAACGGCAGCTCAGTCAGCAGGGACACGCCAACTTGGTGTCTACGGTCCAGGTTTGATGGGCCATAGAACGCCGTCGGGTTGTCATTAGTAACCGCGTTATCCAGGAAGTCCTGATCTATGGAACTGGTCTTGAAGCTGGACAGGGCATAGGTGACGTTGGTACTCGCATTACGGAATGGGCCCCAAGTACCTAGCTTTCCGGTGAGCTGAACCTGGAGGCCTTGATAGCGAGACAGCCCGTCCGGCTCAATGACGCTGAATTGGCGGAAGTTTGGGTTTTTTCCGCCGAAGGCAAAGCCGTCCAACCCTGAGCCGGCACCTACCCCGGCATCGGCGAAGTCGAAGATGCTTCCCCCAGCCGCGATGACGCAGTCAACATTTGCCGCGTTGGTAGCGAAAGCACACCCATTGTTACCAAAAACCGTGTTCATCGCGGCCTGAGCGGTGGGCACGCTAAGGCTGTCCGCCGCGCCGACCCGATTACGATCCACCAACATGGGGAAGTGGACGCCGCGATTCATGACGTAATCCACGTTGAGTACCAAGCCTGGCTTGATCTCCTGCTGGATCCCGATATTGAGCTGGGCACCATAGGGTGAAACGTAGTGGGGATCGACTATGCTGCCGCCACCAAACACTCCCAGGTCATTGTTGAACTTCGGCAAAGCGCCAGGGGGCGGCCAGTTCGCCGCCAATTCCGCACTGGCGGCCTTCAATAGACTTTCCGCCTGTAAGGCGAACGGAATCACAGTTCCAACCGCAGCACCGAAGCAGCTATTCCGCTTGGGAAGGGGTTGGCTGGGCTGAGCCCCAACGCACTGGGTAGAGAAATCAAACAGGGACGCTCCGGTAGTGCTCCTCGGATCGATAATGAACGGCAAAGAATTAGTCAGCGACGGAGTATCGTTACCCAGGCCGGGAGGCAGGTTCTCGGTGCGATCGAAGAGTAGATTGTTGAAGATATTGGTTTCGTAGTAGAGACCCCCGCCACCGCGGATCACAGTCTT
>WNFE01001773.1_pt1 | contig 15747 bp, 14 predicted proteins | sample 5400451 | NCBI WGS metagenome assembly WNFE01 (sample SAMN13153344, study PRJNA577476) | soil metagenome | isolation source: 200 cm saprolite under Douglas fir tree site 2 hole 2 | place: USA:California | collected 2015-04-18 | reverse complement strand
CTGAGAAGATTCGCTGCTGTAGCGGGGGTGACGCTGGTTGGCGGTACCGTCCTGCAACTGCTTGTGAGTCAAACTTAGCGACTTCTAGTGTAGCACGGTGGGAGGGAAAAAGGCGCGGATATTTTGGTCGGGGGGCGGATTCGGGCCTTCTGGAGAGGCGGCTCGCCGCGCCGGAGACGGGGCAAGCCTCGTCTCTACTGGGTAAACCTTGTGGGCTCAATGAGTTTGGACGCTTCTGGACGCTGCGATTGCTGGACGGTTGCCGTGCTGCGCTCGTGGACAGCCGGGGCGGCTGTCCCTACGTGTGACTTGCGGCTCCGACGCGATTCGCAAGCGTTACGATATACATGCTCCGACAAACATGCTCATGATTGCCTTCCTCACGCTCGAACTCAGGATCGAAGGCGCGCACTCGCTCAAAGATAAGCGCCAGGTTACGCGCAGCCTCAAAGACCGACTTCGGTCCTCATTCAACGTCGCCGTCGCCGAACTTGAGCCTAGTCTGCTCTGGAATCAGGCGACCATCGGCGTCGTCAGCGTCTCGCACTCGCGCGATTACCTTGACGGGCTGATGAAGAACGTCGAGCGTGTCGCAACACGTATTGCCAACAATGCGGGCGCCGAAGTCACGGACTCATTTGTGGAGTTTCTGTGAGGCAGGTGTCGTTTTCGGAGTGTGCGTCGCAGCCCAGGTGCCGTCCCTTACGGGACTCCGGCTTTTCCACTCTCCGCCTACCCGGCACTCACGTGCCGAGCTTTCCTGTTCCGCCGCTTCGCGGCTGACGGATCGTCGGTTTTACTTTTTCGCTCGACCTCAAGTTATGACACAAGCTCTCCGTGCTCTGACTTTTCTGATATCCTCATGAGTTTTCCTGCGTTCGAGGTGTGGGGTGGAGCATCGCGGTCAGAAGTATCATCGCGGACGGCTGAGCGAGGCGATCCGCGAGGAGATCGAAACTATCCTCGAAGGCGAACTCGGCGATCCTCGCATCGGCCTGGCCAGCGTCAGTGCGGTGCTTATGGCTCAGGACGCCCGTTCGGCTCGCATCATGGTCAGTGTAGCCGGCGACGAGGCCGAGGCCGAGCGCACGCTGGAGGGCCTGACCGCCGCCAAGAATTTCGTCCGGCACGAGCTCGCGGAACGCCTGCGCCTGCGCCGCCCTCCGGAACTTTATTTCCAGATCGATCGTGCCGACGAATTGGAGAGTCGAGTCGACGAGTTGCTTGGGCGCGCCAAAAAACGGCGCCGGAAGAGTGCTGAGCCCAGCCCCTAAAGGGGCGGATGATTTCGGGGATTTACGGCATCGCTGAAGCGATGCCCTGATACGGAGCCGACGTGGCAGTAGTTGAAGCGCCTAACACGAAAGGCGACAACCGAGAGCTGAAAGCCAAGAGCCAAGAGCACGTCATGCTAGAGCGGGTGCTACAAGAAATTCGGATGCGTCGCCGCTTCGTTGTAACCTCGCACGCCCGGCCCGATGGAGACGGCATCGGTTCGGCCCTTGCCTGCGGCCAGATTCTGCGCGTCATGGGCAAAGACGCCCAAGTCGTCATGCACGATGGCGTCCCGCGTATTTATCAGAACCTTCCCTTCGCCGATCGCGTGGTTCAGACCGATACCGTTCCTGCGAACGATGCTGTCGTCCTGCTCGAGTGCGACAGCATCCGGCGCACGCTGCTCGAGGGTCTGGAAGAATGTTTCCTTATCAACATCGACCATCACGCTAGCGGCCGCAATTTCGCCCACATCAACTGGATCGATTCCACGGTGATGGCAACCGCCGAACTGGTCTTTCGTCTTGCCCGCCTCGCCTGCGTGCCCGTCGATCGCGACATTGCCACCTGCCTTTACACCGCGCTCATGACCGACACTGGCTCGTTCATGTTCGAAGGCACCAACGAACACACTTTTACCGTGGCGCGCGAGCTGGTGCTTGCGGGAGCCGACCCCGCGCTTTGTGCGCGGCCTATTTATTTTGGACATTCCACGGCCAAGCTTCGGCTGCTGGGCGCGGCGCTCTCCAACCTGCATCGCGAAGGAGCGCTGGCCTGGATCTGGGTGACGCAGGAACAGATGCAGCGCTTCGGTGCCCGCGAAGAAGATTGCGAGGGGCTGGTCAATTACGCGCTCTCGATGGCCGATGTGCAGGTCGCAATCTTCTTTCGCGAACTCCCCGATTGCCGCTATCGCGTCAGCCTGCGCAGCAAGGGAGAAGTGAATGTTTCCAGTGTGGCCGAGCATTTCGGTGGCGGCGGTCACAAATGCGCAAGCGGCTGTTCGCTCGAAGGACCGCTGGCGGCGGCCGTGTCCCGAATTGTCGATCGCCTGCGGGCGGAACCTTGGTCTTGAACGCGAATTCACGAATGAGCTAGGAGTCTATGCTGAAAGTCGAACTCCGAGATCCAGCGCCTGAAGCCGTGCCCTGATACGAATCCCACTTGCACCACGAGCTGCTGCGAACGCGACAAATGAATCCAGGAACGAATCTGCGAACCAATTTGCGAACCCGCACCGACGTGCTGCTGCTGGTGGCGTTCTCCGGATTCCTTTTCTTTTATGGCCTCGGCGCCTTCGGCCTTCTCGGCGCCGACGAGCCCCGCTACGCACAAGTAGCGCGCGAAATGCTCGGTCGCTCCGATTGGGTGACGCCTGCGCTACAGGGCAAAGCGTGGCTGGAAAAGCCGGTGCTCTATTACTGGCAGGCGATGCTGTCGTACCGCGTAGCCGGTGTCACCGACCAGGCTGCCCGTCTGCCCGCCGCCTTTGACGCCGCCATGCTCATTGCTGCGATCTACTTATTCCTCCGCCGCTTCCGACCTGGGAGTGAACTTGATGGCGCTCTCATCACGGCTAGTTGCGCTGCCGTTATCGGATTTGCCCGTGCCGCTGCCACCGACATGCCGCTGGCGGCTTGTTTTGGCATCGCCTTGCTCGCCTGGCATGCCTGGTACGAAGGCCGCAGGAAAATATTTCTCGCGCTGTTTTATATTTTTCTGGCGCTCGGAACTTTGGCTAAGGGCCCCGTCGCGCCCGGTCTGACGGCCGTCATCGTCTTTCTCTTTGTCGCCGTAAAGCGTGACTGGCGCGCCATCCCGCGCACCCTCTGGATCCCCGGCATCGCGCTTTACCTCGCGGTCACGTTGCCCTGGTACATCGCCGTCCAACTGCGCAATCCGGGATTCTTCCGTGTCTTCATCCTCGAACACAATCTCGCGCGCTTCTCGCAGGACGTGTATCACCACCGCCAGCCCTTCTGGTTCTACCTGCCGGTGTTCTTGCTGGCCATGATGCCCTGGACTCTCGCGCTCGTTCTCGCCGTTGCCCAACGCGTTCGCGTGATCTGGTCCGAAGGCAAACAGGCTTTCTCCAGGCCGGAAGATTCCTGGCCACTATTTCTTCTCATCTGGATGCTTGTGCCCATCGTGTTTTTCAGCGCATCGCAATCCAAGCTCCCTGGCTACATCTTGCCGGCCGTGCCCGCCGGAGCGTTGCTGGTGGCCGAGTATCTGGCTGCCCGCCGCCGCAGTGATGATGAGAGGTGTTCGCCTCTGTTTGCCGCCGTTCACGGAATTCTCTGCGGACTGCTGATCTTTTCCGCTCTGTCCGCCGCCTCCGTTGCGAGCAATCATCACCTGTTGTGGGGAACGGGAACCTACGTCGCCGCAGCCATTGCCGCCGTATTTGCGCTCGGCATGACCGCCGCCCTGCGCTCCCGCGACGGCCTCCGTCTGTTGAGCCGGGTTACGGCGTTCGTCGTCGCTCTGAGCGTATTCCTCATTATTCGCTTCGCCGGGCCCGTCATCGACGCCACCCAATCCGCGCGTCCCATTGCCGAAAGCATTCAGGCTTTTTCGCACGAGCCGGTTCCCATCGCCCTCTATCGGATCAATCGCGTGCAGGAATACGGCCTCGAGTTTTATCTTGATCGTCAAGCGCAAAAATACGAAAACGGGAGTGTCCCGGCCGAGGCTCATGTCGTGGTTGCCGCACAGAATACCCAATCCCAAGTCGCCCAACTCGTTCCCGGACGTAGAGTGTCATACTTAACCAGCATCCCGAGGCAGAAGTTGGATTTGTACTGGGTGGGAAAGTAGCAAGGTTTCAAGGTTGCAAAGTTTCAAGGTTTCAGAGTAAAGCGGCGGCAAACGCGAGTGTCAGGTTTAACCTTGAAACCTTGAAACTCTGAAACCTTGAAACCTGGCTTCTTTATGGAAATCCTCGACCTCCGACACTTCTCTTCCGCCGATCTTCGCCCGCTGCTGGAAGATGAGATCTCCATGTGGGGGCGCCTGCTTGCCTGGGACTACGCTACCTCCGCCGAGATGATCCTGCGCTACATGGATGCCAAAATTCTTCCCGGTTACGCCGCCATCGAGCGCGGCAGCATCTTTGGCTATTCCTTTTTTGTTTACGAGCAGAACAAGGGCGTCATCGGCGACCTCTTTGTTCGCGACTCGGTCCGCGACTCGGCCCGCGACGGCGCCCGCGGTTCCAACCGGCACGAAGTCGAAGAACGCCTGCTCACCCACGTCATCGAAACCCTGCAGCAGTCGCCCGGCATCCATCGCGTGGAGGCGCAGTTGCTGGCGCACCACACGGGAGAAGTCTCGCGCCCGTTTTTGCAACAGGGCTTCAGCCGCCATCCGCGCGTCTTCATGAATTTCGACATCGGGAAGCATCCGGAAGCTTCCCTGCCGAATCGGCCGCCGCTTCCGGCGGAGTTTGAAATCCGTCCCTGGTCGGAGCAGGAATACCAATCCGCCGCCGCGCTGATCACCGCCGCCTACCGCGGACACGTTGATTCCGAGATCAACGACCAGTACCGGACGCTTACCGGCTCGCTGCGCTTTCTGAACAACATCGTGCGCTTCCCCGGATGCGGCACCTTCGATCCACAGGCATCCTTCGTCGTCTTCCAGCGCCGCACCCGCACGCTGGTCGGACTCATCCTCTGCTCGCAGGTGCGCCCCGATGTCGGCCACATCACGCAGGTCTGCGTGCTCCCGGAATACCGCTCCGCCGGGCTCGGCGAGGCCATGCTGGCCACTTCTACCAGGAATCTCCGCGAGCGGGGATTCCGTTTCATCTCGCTGACGGTGACTGAGGCGAACGATCGGGCCATCGCGCTGTATAAACGGATCGGGTTTGAATCTACGAGAGTGTTTGACGCGTTCGTTTGGGAGGGGTAAGAAGAGGCCAGGGCCCCTCAAAGGATGGCACTTATGCCGAATTCAGAGTTGATGTGGTCACAGGCAGCTGCCGAGCTCCGCTCGGCTTGGACGGGCGAGGCGCCCGTCCCCACACGAACCCCCAAAAGAAAAAACCTCCGCGTCGCCCTTCCCCGTGACGACGCAGAGGATTTGAAATGGAAACCCGGAGTCTCGATGCAAAATCGTCGCGAGCCACGGACCCTTTGTACCCGGTTGGACGCAAGCACATCGCCGAGGGGGCAGGCTGTGAATCCAAGCCAAGCTGGCTTCCATTTCATAAAACGAGAATGCCCGCCAATCCCCTTCGCGCCGGGAAGAAAAAGTTTGATTTTCTGAAAAGCTAGCTTTTGCCGGCCTGCGCGACTATGTCGAATCCAGAGCTGCTATGACCCGCGGGTGGTTTGCCGAGCTGCGCTCGGCTGGACGGCCCGTGGCGGCTGTCCCTGCGCAACCGTACTAGGCGACTCTGGACGGGCGAGGACGCCCGTCTCTCCACGAGCGGGTTACCGTCGCAGGAGGTTCTTCGCGATAAACAGTACATTCGCTGGCCGTTCTGCCAGCCTCCGCATAAGGTAGGGATACCACTCGGTGCCGAACGGGATGTAGACGCGCACGCCCCACCCATCTTTCACCAGGCCCTGCTGCAGGTCGCGCCGTATGCCGTGCAGCATTTGGAATTCAAAAGCGCTGCGCGGAATATTCTCGCGCGTGGCAAAGGCCTTGGCTTCTCGAATGATGGCTTCGTCGTGGGTCGCTAAACCATGAAAGACGCCGCTCTTCATCAGGATCTTCATCAGCTTCACGTAGCTCCCGTCAACCTCGGACTTCTTCTGGAAGGCGATGTCTTCGGGCTCTTTGTATGCGCCTTTGCAGAGCCGTATGCGGATGCGCTCGGAGAGCAACTTCTCGATGTCGGCCTCGGCGCGCCGCATATACGACTGGATCACCGCCCCCACGCAGCCCTCGTTCCCCGCAACGCGGTGGAGTTCGTGAACGAAGTCGAGCGTGCGTTGCGTGTATGCCGATCCTTCCATGTCGACGCGAACAAAATTCCTCGGCGACATGCGGGTCGCCTTGGCTACCAGTCCGCGGACGATTTCGTAGGCCATCGTCTCGTCCACGTCGAGGCCCATATGGGTCAGCTTCAGGCTGATATTCGCATTCAGCTTGCGGGCGGTGATTTCGTCGAGCAGGTTGTGATAGAGCTGGGCGCTGGCGCGGGCTTCGTCGGCGTTGGTGACGTTCTCGCCCAGGTTGTCGATGGAGACGCCGGCGCCGAATTGATTCACTGCGGCGCTGGCGCGAATTGCGTCCGCAACCTGTGTGCCGGCGACGAAGCGGGCGGAGGTGCGCTGGCCAATGCGGGAGCGTTCGGCGAGGGCGCGGAGTGATCGGCTCTCCGACAGGGCGATGAAGACCGCCCTCAGCACGCTCCACCTGATTTTTGCGGGTCTGATTTTCCCGAGTTAGGACTGCCAGAGGCGTTCGTTGGCATTACATTATTTTTTACCACATTTCCGGTAGAGACGCGGCTTGCCGCGTCTCTCGCCGCAGCGCGTGACGGCGCCGGCAAGACGGGGCAAGCCCCGTCTCTACACGAGCCGGAAATTCAGCGACGCCACCCGTCGTGTAGAATAACCGTTTGTATATGGACCTCTCCCCCATCCAGCAAGCCTTGCGCGAGCGCAATATTGACGCCTGGCTTTTCTACGATCATCACCATCGCGACCCGATCTCTTACCGCGTCCTGGGGCTGCCGGATGGCCTCATGGTCACACGGCGCTGGTACTATCTGATTCCCGCCAAAGGCGAGCCGGTCAAGCTGGTTCACAAGATCGAGTCGGGACACCTGGATAGCTTGCCCGGCACGAAAAAACAGTACGCCGGATGGCAGGAATTGTTTGACGGCTTGAAGCAGATGCTGGCCCCGTATCGCGATGTCGCAATGCAGTACTCGCCTAACAATTTTGTCTTCACCATTTCCATGGTGGACGCGGGAACGGCGGACATGATCCGCGGGCTCGGGAAGAACATTGTTAGCGCGGCGGACCTTATCGCACAGTTTGAAGCGACCCTGACGGACGAACAGATCAAGTCGCACTTCGCGGCGCGCGATGTGATTGACGCGGTCACCGCCGAGGCTTTCAAGGAAATTGGAAGGCGCGTGCGCAACGGCGGCACACGCGAGCATGAAATTCAGCAGTGGTTCATGGAAGCATTCCGGCGCGAGAACATGGTGACCGACGATGCGCCGATTGTGGCCGTGAACGCCAATAGCGGCAACCCGCACTACGAGCCGAGTGCCAGCCGTCCGGTGCCGATTCGCGAAGGCGACTTTGTTCTGCTGGACGTGTGGGCGAAGAAGAATACGCCGGGCGCGGTTTTCTACGACATCACGTGGGTGGGATTTGTGGGCAAGGCTCCGTCGGAGCGGCAGCGCGAGATATTCAAGATTGTGAGCGAGGCGCGCGATATCGGCGTGAAGACCGTGCAGGATGCCGTCTCTGCCGCCAAGCCGATCGCGGGATGGCAAGTGGATCAAGCGGTGCGCACGCACATCAAGAAGGCGAAATACGGAGATTACTTCATCCACCGCACCGGGCACTCGATTGCCACTGAGGTGCATTCGAATGGCGCGAATATGGACGATTTGGAAGTTCACGACGAGCGGCTCATTCTGCCCAATTCCTGTTTCTCGATCGAGCCCGGGATCTACCTGCCCGAGTTTGGCGTGCGCCTGGAAGTAAACGTGCTCGTGCGGCCGGGAAGCGCCGAGGTCACTGGTAAAATCCAAAGAGAGATCGTGACCATCTGAATGGCCAAGCCAACGACAGACAAAACGATGGGTAACACGACAGATAAATCAAAAAATGCAGTGGCGGTGGCTGAGCTGGAGTACCCGCTCACGACCATGGCGGTGGTGGCGCCGCTTGTGGGTTGGCTGATTCCGGGCGGTGGGCACATCCTGCTGAAGCGCTATGGGCGCGGCATTCTGCTGCTGGTGTCGGTGGTCGCCATGTTCCTGATCGGTTTGGGCATGCAGGGGCGGATTTATAAGCCGAACGGCGGAGACATACTCGACATACTGGGCTTTGTTGGAGACGTGGGCTCGGGAGCGCTCTATTTCCTGGCGCGCATTATGGACTGGGGCGACGTGATGGCGGCGAATGCCGCGGCGGATTACGGCAAGACGTTTCTGATCGTGGCCGGCCTGTTGAACTTTATCGCGGCAGCGGACGCGCATCACATTGCGCTGGGGAAAAAGCCGTGATCAACTTGTCGCACTTCTCGGCTGCGGTGGTGTTCGCGCTGTTCGCGTCGGTGGTGTTTGGCATCACGCAGCGCAATTCGACGATGGAGCAGGTGCGCTACGGTCTCTACTGCTTTGCCCTGTTCGTCGGTGGAGTTTTCCTCGCGGGATGGGTGATGGCGCTGATCAGACGGTAGGTGACGTCAGTTCTCAGTTCCCGGTTCTCAGTTCTCAGTTCTCAGTTTCTAACTTCCGGCAGTCTTCCGAAAGACTCCTATTCGCGCCGTTTTTGGGAAGGGCACGACTTCAGCCGTGCCGCTACCGATCAATAAAAATGCTGGCTTTAGCCCCCGAGGGAGTCATTCTTCGGGCGGTTCGGCATGCAGGCCTTCGCCGGGGGCGAGCGGAAGGTGGGAGGCTCCGCCGAGCAGGCGGCGTTCCTGCGGCGAAAACGTGCTCTTGTACTCATTGGAGTCGATGAGCCGGTCGCGCTGCTCGGGCGTCAGGTCGCGCATGCCGCGGATGGCCCGGTTAACGGCCTGGCGGCGGTCGGGCGGCAACTGCCTGAACTGCTGAAAGAGCTGGCGCGCGTGCTGCTTCTGATCCGGAGTGAGGTGCTCCCAGGTTTCCATGCGGTTGAGCACATGCTCCTGCTGCTGCGGAGGCAGGTTGGAAAAATGCTGCAACCTGTTCTGTAACCGGGCTTGCCGTTCCTGGGGAAGCTTTCGGAACTGCGAATCGTTTTCGAGCGCGCGGCGCTGCTGTGCCGGCGGCAGATCTTTATAGCGGCGGAGCCAGTTTCCGGCGTGGCCGGGCTGATTCTGCGGAGGACCAGCCTCTCTCTGGGGCGGGCGCTGGTTCGCCTGCGGACGGGGTTGTTGCGAATGCGATTGCGGCGACCGTTGTGGCTGCGGATGCCGGGATTGGGCGAACGTCGGCGTCAGCACAAGAAGCGCTGCCAGACAGGTCGCAATTCTTTCCCGGCCTAACATGACTCGGTTCCTTTCCAGTCTCAGCTAACTTACAACTTGCCGCACATAGACGGAGCCCCGTGGCCGCCGCGGGAGACGCGGCAAGCCGCGTCTCTACAGGAGAATTCAGGCTCACGGATTCGCGGTCACGTCGTCCTGCACCTGCAGTTCGTCAAGCACGTCGAAATCGGCGTACAACTCGTCGTTCCTCTCCAGCGCCTGCAAGTCGCCGACGGCGGTTCCCGGCTGCACCGGCAGACCGAGTGCTGGCGGCGTAGTCGGAATGTCTTCGGCGACGAAGAGATACGACTTGCCGCCCACGACGATCGCCAGCGCTCCCGCAAATAGTACGGCCGCTAGCGACATGCCCCACGCCGGACGCCGCAACCAGCTTAGCCATCCCGCAGCCGGGCGCGCCATTTCTTCGCGCAGGCGCGCCTGCAGGCGGGTGTCGAAATACGGCGACGGCTCGGGCGCTTGCCATTCATCCAGCAGCGCCATGGTTTTCTGAAAGTCGCGCAGATGGGCGGCACACTCGGCACAGGATGCGATGTGTTTCTCGACCTCCGGCGTCGCAGCGTCCGTGCCGGCGGCGGTTGCCAAGTCCGGCAAAAGTTCGCGAATTTGATTGCAATTCATAGCTTTCCTCTACTCCCCGAAACGAACTCTTTCAGCTGCTCGCGCAACGTTTCGTAGGCGCGGAACAGCAATGACTTGGTGGCGGACTCGCTCAGCTTCAGCACGCCGGCAATCTGGCGGTAATCCATCTGCTGATACTTGTGCATGATGACCGCCACGCGCTGGCGCTCGGGCAGCGCGTTCACTTTGCTGCGGATGGCCGCCAGCCGCTCCCGCTTCAATATCTGCTCTTCGGCGCTGAGCGACTCGTCGGCCAGGTCGGGCGTCGTGCCCGTCTCATGATCCGGTTCGTCGAGGCGCACGGTATTTTCCGGACGCTCGTGCCGCGTATCGCGCGCGTGGTTGACAGCCAGGTTGGTCGCGATGCGATAAAGCCAGGTCGTAAACTTGGCGCTCGGCTCGTAACTGGTGCGCGACCGATACACACGCAGAAATACTTCCTGCGCCAGCTCCTCGGCGGTCGACGGGTTGTGGCACATGCGGTACATGAACCCGACCATCGGCCGGCGATATTTTTGCACCAGGTAAGCGTAGGCGGATTCGTCGCCCGTCTTCACCCGCAGCATCACGTCGACGTCGGAAACGGCTGCTTCCGTGTTGACGGCGGAGTTTGCCATGGTAATCGGCGCAGACGAAGACGACGGCGCCCCCGAAAGGCTCGGCAGTCCGCAACCCAGCAGTGCCCGATCCATGGCCACGCTGCTCACATTGGTAGAAACCCCGTTTGGGGGAGAAAGTTGCGCGTTTTCAGGGTCAGACGAGCGAGTAGAAGTGTTTTCCCGTGAATCAGTTACGGATGGAGGGTCGGGAAGGTCGGAAGCAGCCATAAAAGCGCGATAGAAAGAGGCTATCGGGAGCGGGGAAGGCGGTCAAGAGGGCACTCTGGATGCGGGAAGGACTCGGGAGAATTTCCTTTTCACTAGCCCCGGCTTCAGATCGGCCAGACCTGAAAGTGTCAAAAGAATCTTCGACACGATCCTTTGACTCCGCATCGTAGCGTTTTCCGTTGCGAAAGGCAACGGCGACATGAAGCCGCAAAACGGATTGTTGGAAGTCCTTTCTTTAGGCCCGCTTGGCTCACTGAAGACAACTATGTCGAAAACGCGCAACCTAAGGCGTGGCGTTCCATGTGCGTTTCGTCACTCAATATAGTGTGATTCCGACTTTTTTCTTGACATTGGATCGTAATTCATCTAGATTTCCGAATTCTCACAGATAGAGACTTTGATCTCAAGCTATGAGACTTTCTTTGGAGAGTTCTCTTCCCCAGTACCTAGCAATTGACCTCCGCTGACGCTGCAGCACGTAATGATTGCGCTCTCACGTAGCAGCACGCTCTTGAAAAGGGGAAGAACAATGCAGACTCGCATTCTCCGCCATCTATTCTTGGCTGCCGCCGCCATCCTAACGCTTTGCTTTTTGGTGATGCCTAATGCGCGAGGGCAGAGCGTCCCTCCCGGCATCACTTACGTGACGACTGCGGAGTACTGGCAACAGTCTCTCAGCACGGCACTGACCGGAGGCACGGCAGCAAACGTCACCCTGAATCCGTGTCCGAACGGGCTCGATACCACGACCGGGATGTATGACGTTTACATTCTGGATGGGACGAGCAGCGAAGCGGTGCTGGTAACGGGCGGAAGTTCCACATCGTGCCCATCCTCCGGGACTATTACTTTTACCCCGTTCTATTCCCACACTTCTTACACCATTGAGTCCGCATCTTCGGGAATCCAAGAAACAATCAATTCTGCCTGCGGCGTCAGCGCCATCCATCCGTATTACAACTCGCAGTGCAATGTCACGATCCCGGCGAATGGCCCCTATATCAGCGGCAGTCAATGGTCGATCAATAACTACAATGTCTGCGGGACGATCTTCTTCCACTCCAATCAATCCATCCTGGATGGGCCGGGAGTGAGTTTGAACTGCACTGGGCGTGGCCCGTGTCTGCAAATTGGCGACCTGACCAACGCCAACGACTACACCAACAACACCGTGCGGGGGATTAGTTTTCGCAGTCCCACCAATTTCTCCAGCAATTCCGCATATGCGGGTGTGGTCATCAGCAACACGTCGGTCGCGAGCGGCCACGGCACTACGACAACCGCTACACCGCACAACTTCCGGCCTGGTGACATAGTGACGACTTTGTTCACCGACAACCCTGTGTACTGGGGTGATGCAGTTGTCACCGATTGCGGATCGGGCACGACGCCCGCAACATGCACTTCGTCTTCAACCACATTTCGCTATACCCACTCGGGAACGTATGCTTCGCAACCGACTCCCGGCGTAGTGGCACTTGCTTACGAAGCGGTGTTAGACGACGCAAACGCAACCCATTTTATCGACATACAGTATGATCTTGGAGGGGAAGTAGGTAACTTCAACAATTTCTTTGACCTATGGGATGATGAGAACGCCGAAATTGATCATTTCAATAATAACGCCATCTCGCTGAACCACAGTGCAACCTGGATGGGATCTTTTGTGTTCTCCGGGGGAGCTTACAACATTACTACGCACCAGCTTGCTCCAGTCATCACCCTGCGTGCGTCGAGCATCACGGCCAATTTTTCTAGCGGCGTAACCGACTTCAATTCCAACGGCCTCTATATCGACAACACGGTCATCCAGGCCACGGGCCTGTGGGACGTGTACTCGGCGAACACCACCGGAAACTATCAGGGCGCGACCATCAAAGACATGTATAGCGGGAGCAATTCAGGACTTAATACCGTATCACCCAAGCGCACACCGTTTCCTGGAACCGGCGGGGCCGGACTGATTGCTGGCTATTCATCCGGGGCCGCAGTTTTCAAAGTTGCTGGAAATGGCGGGGTGAGTGGCTACTTCGCAACGGGTGGATCAGGCTCAACACCATTCTCTTACTTTGTCGTAGCCAACGATACGACTTCCGGTACGCAAACCTCTCCCATGCAGGTTCTCAATTGGGAGTCCACCGGCAGCGATTCTCCGGTCGTCCTTTGGCCCAGAGTGGCAAATGGAACAGATGGCATCACTTATGACGTGATCCGTGTGACTACGCCAGTGGGACCATCAAATCCAAGTCTCGCATATCCCTATTCTGGAGGATGCAACGGCGGATCGGGCGGAATATGCGGATACGTGGCGAAAGGTCTCTCCCAGGCGACCGCATGTTCCGGCGGTCTTGTCTGCAGCTATACCGATGGACCACAGCCCACTTCAACGTCGGCTTATACGATCAAAGAGGGCAACTACGTCGGCGCGCTGAACTTCTGGCCCGGCTCCATCGTGGCAGTTTTCCAAAGTGTCAACGTAGACGTGGAAGCGGGAAACGTCGTAGGCGTTGGCCTAAGTGGAAATCCGATCCAGATTCCGCAGTATTGTTCGGGCTACGGAGTAGCATCGTCTGGGGGCTATTCTTCATGTCTAGCGAGCAAAACGTCCTTCAATAATGCTGTCCCAAATCAGACGGCTACAATACTGACTGACGGGGCTAATAGTGGCGGTAGCTATTCGCGATCTAAAGGCCGATTGAATTTTGGCACATCGCCGTTCGACACTACTATTACCCCCCACCACTTCATCACCCTGATTGATTCCCAGCCAGCCTTGACTAGAGCGACACCAACGTATCGCCCACTCGCAAGCATAAACGATACGTGGATCGGAACGGATGTGCCGAGCGGTGGAGCAGCAGCGAGTGCGGGACAACTGGCCTTCGGCTCTCCTACATACATTTCAAGTTACATCAGCAACACTGGCGATAACGCAAGCTTTCTCACGCGGCTGAGTGGCACGGGTTTGGCCTTGGCTACGCACCTAAATCAATCCGCTACAGGAAAGTTTGCCGGAAAATGCACAATGTCTTCAGCGACCACCTGTACGATCTCGATCAGCGCGTCTTACACAAGCAGTCCGGGGTGTGTGGTCACCGTGCAAGGCACTTCTGCTATTGCGGGGGCGTGTAGTGTGTCGGGCACGACAGTGACGATTACAGCCGCGTCCTCGAACTCCGCAACATGGGCAGCGATGCTGTTTGGGAATCCAAACTGACAGTGCCAAGACATGCCACTCGCCTGCTCGACAATTGCGGTAAAGAGACGGTGGTCAAACCAAAAAAGGATCACCGAGATATGAACAGCACTACCCCGACCTCCCCAAGAGTCGGATCGATAATTGTTTCAATCGAATTGTGCGGATATTGCAATATGAGGCTGTCTATCAAACCTGTGTATCTCGTGTCATCCGATCTGCCCCACACGAGGATGGCGTCGGGAGTCGCTTTCGGGATGTCCATGGAAAGCCCGCTCAATTGAGCTGAGGTCGGCAAGTAATCCATAGCCCCGACGATTTTTCGCCTACCGAAGAAACTCGCCTTGTAACCCGCCTCCCATCCGACGCCGTGCTCGGGATAGGGTCCAGACCCAATGCTTACCACGCTGGAACCTGCGTGCGCTCTCAAGCGAGTGCCAGCATCATAGCAACTGGCCTGAAAATCTCGCGTCAGGACACGAAACGGGGAGGATGGGTAGACCATCGAGGCGATTGTTCCGAGAACGACCAGAGCAATGCTGAGTTTTCGCCAACCGTCATGATTAAACTCGCTATCAGGCACCAAGAAACGTGCCGCGGTGGCGAGCACCAAGGGTATCAACGGGAACAGGTAGCGTCCATCGAACACCAACATCGAGTACGCCAATACCAAGATCAACGCACTCGCCGCGATGACAACCGCCAATTGCCATTCCACGGAATACTGATGTCTCCGACGCGTGACAATCATGAGCGTAGCTATGAAGGCGATTAGCCCGCCCGGTGTCGCGACAATCATCATTTCTTTGAGCACCCGAGGGATATTGCGTTCTTCAGCGAAAATCATCTTCGGCAATGCCTGCGTCATGCTGACGCGATACTCCCATGGCCACGAACCCGGCGGCATCGGGTCGTCCACGACGTACTCATCGACTTCTTTCGTAGTATCTCTCAAAAGAGCATGGGTTGTGTCATGATGCTCGCTATTGACGCGCAACGTCCATTGGAGAAGGTTCGCTTTTAGTTGCGTGCCGGTTGTGAACACTCCGTACTTCGAGTGCAGCACCGTAGCCCATCCCACGGCAACCAGCACGGGAATCAATGCTGCCGCGCCAAGCCGCGCAGCTCTTGTCTCCCAAGGCTTACCGGACACGACCAAGGCAACCAAAGTGCAGAGTGCGAGCCAAGGAAGTGCGAACGCCTTTGCCAGAAAGGCCCAGCCGTGAACAATTCCAAGATGAAACCAGTCTTTCAAACCGTCATTACGAAGACATCGCAAGAGGACGATGAAGTAGGTGAGGGTCAGTCCAGTAAACAGAAGATCAGGAGTAATCATTGCCACTGTGGAGACCGAAAGACCGCGACCAAGCGCGAACAATAAAACAGCCAAGGAAGCCACCAGCCGCGAATGCCACAGCCGCTCCGTAAGAAGATAGAGTAACGACAGAGACAGCAGGAAGGCCCCAATGTTAATGAGCTTGCCGATATGCAAATAGTCCGAACTTCCTAGCGCTGCGGCCGCTATTAACCACGACAACAGCGGGCTGCGAAATGCGTTAATCGCCGCGTGAAATTCGCCTTGGCGAATGTGGCGGGCTATTCCCACATATGCCATGCCGTCATAGTCGATTTGGTTGAAGCACTTCGAGGAAA
>WNFE01001768.1_pt1 | contig 15753 bp, 12 predicted proteins | sample 5400451 | NCBI WGS metagenome assembly WNFE01 (sample SAMN13153344, study PRJNA577476) | soil metagenome | isolation source: 200 cm saprolite under Douglas fir tree site 2 hole 2 | place: USA:California | collected 2015-04-18 | reverse complement strand
ACCGACGAGATCGTCTACCTGGCTGCCGACGAGGAGGAGGAGTACGTCATCGCTCAGGCCAACGCCAAGCTGGCCGACGACGGCACCCTCGTCGACGAACGAGTCCTGGTCCGGCGGGCCCCGCAGGGTCCCGGCGTTCGGGTCAGCGCGGCAGGCGGCACCACCTACGGCACGACCAGCGAGGTCGACTTCGTCTCACCGGCCGAGGTCGATCTGATGGACGTCTCGCCCAAGCAGATCGTGTCGATTTCGACCGCCCTCATCCCCTTCCTGGAGCACGACGACGCCAACCGGGCCCTGATGGGCGCCAACATGCAGAAGCAGGCCGTGCCGTTGGTGAGGCCCGAGTCGCCCTTCATCGGCACCGGTGTGGAAGGCCGGGCGGCGCGAGACGCCGGCGATGTTCTGCTGTCCGAGGGCAACGGAGTGGTCGTCGAGGTCGGCGGAGAGCACGTCATCATCGACTACGGCTCCGGCCAGTCCGATCGGCTGGGGAACCCGCTGGGCCGCAAGGTCTACCGGCTGGCCAAGTTCCGCCGGTCCAACCAGAACACCTGTCTCAACCAGAAGATCCTGGTCGAAGAAGGCCAGAAGGTCACGCGGGGCATAGTCCTCGCCGACGGACCGTCAACTGATCACGGCGAGTTGGCCCTTGGCAAAAACCTGCTGGTCGCGTTCATGTCGTGGGAGGGCTACAACTACGAGGACGCGATCATCCTGTCCGAGCGACTCGTTCGCGATGACGTCCTGACCTCGATCCATATCGAGGAGCACGAGGTCGACGCCCGGGACACCAAGCTGGGGGCCGAGGAGATCACCCGGGACATCCCCAATCTGTCCGAGGAGATCCTGAAGGACCTGGACGAGCGGGGCATCATCCGCATCGGAGCCGAGGTCGGCCCTGGCGACGTCCTGGTCGGCAAGGTCACGCCGAAGGGCGAGACCGAACTGACGCCCGAGGAGCGCCTGCTCCGAGCGATCTTCGGTGAGAAGGCGCGAGAGGTCCGGGACACTTCGCTCAAGGTTCCCCACGGCGAGTCGGGCACCGTCATCGACGTGCGGGTCTTCTCCCGAGAGGACGCTCACGAGTTGCCGCCCGGGGTCAACCAGCTGGTCCGCGTCTACGTGGCCCAGAAGCGCAAGATCTCTGAGGGCGACAAGCTCGCCGGGCGCCACGGCAACAAGGGTGTCATCTCCAAGATCCTGCCGGTCGAAGACATGCCGTTCCTGTCCGACGGTACTCCGGTGGACATCATCTTGAACCCGCTGGGTGTCCCGTCCCGGATGAACGTCGGTCAGGTGCTCGAAAGTCACCTCGGCTGGGCCGCCCGTTGGGGATGGAATGGATCCGAGGCCGCCGCGGCACCTGCCGGTACGGAGCGCAAGACCCATCCGGTAGCCGAACCCGCCGTGTGGGTGGCGACTCCCGTTTTCGACGGTGCCCACTGGGACGAAGAGGACGAGGCTGGCAAGCATTCGACCATCCAGCAGCTCTTTGAGCAGCTCAAGCCGGAGGCGCCGGGCACTGACTACGGCGATCACGGCCGGCTCATCGGTGCCGACGGCAAGGCGACCTTGTACAACGGCCGGACCGGCGAGCCCTACGACAACCAGATCAGCGTCGGCTACGTCTACATCCTGAAGCTGGCCCACCTGGTGGATGACAAGATCCACGCCCGGTCGACCGGCCCGTACTCGATGATCACCCAACAGCCGCTCGGCGGCAAAGCCCAGTTCGGCGGTCAGCGATTCGGCGAGATGGAAGTCTGGGCCCTCGAGGCGTACGGCGCCGCCTACGCCCTGCAAGAGCTGCTCACCATCAAGTCCGACGACGTGCTGGGCCGGGTCAAGGTCTACGAAGCGATCGTGAAGGGCGAAAACATCCCCGAGCCCGGGATACCCGAGAGTTTCAAGGTGCTCATCAAGGAAATGCAGAGTCTGTGCCTCAACGTCGAGGTCCTCTCCAACACCGGTGAGGAGATAGAGATGCGCGAGCTCGACGAGGACGTGTTCCGCACGGCCGAAGAGCTCGGCATCGACATCAGCCGGCCAGAGCGAGGTAGTGACGAAGAGGATGCACGTCGCGCCAGCGAGAGGGGTTATTGATGCTGGACGTTAACAATTTCGAACAGTTGCGGATCGGACTGGCGACCGCCGACTCCATCCGCACGTGGTCCAACGGCGAAGTCAAGAAGCCGGAGACCATCAACTACCGCACACTCCGTCCCGAGAAGGACGGCCTCTTCTGCGAGAAGATCTTCGGACCTACCAAGGACTGGGAGTGCTACTGCGGCAAGTACAAGCGCGTCCGGTTCCGCGGCATCATCTGCGAGCGCTGCGGCGTGGAGGTGACCCGCTCCAAAGTTCGGCGCGAGCGAATGGGCCACATCGAACTGGCTGCGCCCGTCGTCCACATCTGGTATCTGCGGGGCACGAGGAGTTGGCTCGCTTACCTGTTGATGGGCACGGAGGCTCGAGAGGAGCTGAAGGCCAAGCAGCTCGAAAAGGTCATCTACTTCGCCGCCAACCTGGTTACCTTCGTCGACGAAGAGAAGCGTCACGTCGATCTGCCCAGCCTGGAGGCGGAGCTCGCCGAAGAGCTGGCCGAGATCGAGCGGCAGCGGGATCTCGACGTCGACCGGCGGTTTAAGACCCTCGAAGAGGAAATCGCCCGCATGGAGTCCGAGGGAGCCAAGGACTCGGAGATCAAGGCTCGGCAGAAGGCCGGCGAGAAAGAAGTCGGTGCCATCCGCGAACGGGCCGAGGCAGAATTCGAACTGGTCAAGCGGGCCTTCGATGAGTTCCGGGACCTCCACTCCCGCAAGATCATCGAGGACGAGCTGCTGTGGCGGGAATTGAAGGACCGCTACGGCGACTACTTCCGCGGCGGGATGGGCGCAGAGGCGATCGCCCAGCTGATCAACGAGATCGATCTCGACGAGGAAGAGGTCAAGCTCCGCGACGCGATCGACGCGTCGGACGGACGCCGTCCGCTGTCCGTCCAGCGCCGCCAGAAGGCGATCAAGCGACTGAAGATCGTGTCCGCATTCAACCGCCGGGACGAGCACGGCCGCCGGATTAACGACCCGCGAGCCATGATCCTCGACGCGGTACCGGTCATCCCGCCCGAGCTGCGGCCGATGGTCCAGCTCGACGGTGGTCGGTTCGCGACCTCGGATCTCAATGACCTTTACCGCCGGGTCATCAACCGCAACAACCGCCTGAAGAGACTCCTCGACCTGGGCGCGCCAGAAATCATCGTCAACAACGAGAAGCGCATGCTCCAGGAAGCGGTCGACGCGCTGTTCGACAACGGGCGTCGAGGCCGGCCGGTAACCGGCCCCGGAAACCGGCCCCTGAAATCGCTCAGCGACATGCTCAAGGGCAAGCAGGGGCGGTTCCGCCAGAACCTGCTCGGCAAGCGGGTGGACTACTCGGGCCGATCGGTCATCGTCGTCGGGCCAACGCTGCAGCTCCACCAGTGTGGCCTGCCGAAGCAGATGGCCCTTGAGCTGTTCAAGCCGTTCGTGATGAAGCGGCTTGTCGACCTCGAGCTGGCCCAAAACATCAAGTCCGCCAAGCGGATGGTCGAGCGTCGCCGCTCGCCTGTATGGGATGTCCTGGAAGAGGTCATCAAGGAGCATCCCGTGCTGCTGAACAGGGCCCCCACCCTGCACCGGCTCGGTATTCAGGCGTTCGAACCGGTTCTGGTGGAGGGCAAGGCGATCCAGATCCACCCGTTGGTCTGCACCGCCTTCAACGCCGACTTCGATGGCGACCAGATGGCCGTGCACCTGCCCCTGTCGGCTGAAGCCCAGGCCGAGGCCCGCATTCTCATGCTCTCGGCCAACAACATCCTGTCCCCGGCGACGGGTCGCCCGATCGTGACGCCGACCCAGGACATGGTCTTTGGCGCCTACTACCTCACGGTGCTGAAGGATGGCGCACGGGGAGAAGGGCGCGTCTTCCGGCATCTGTTCGAAATCGAGCAGGCCTACGAAGCTGGCGACATCGAACTCCAAGCCAAGGTCATGTGGCGCATTCCCGCCGCCAAGGTGGCTGGCGCGGACGGTGTCGGCGCCGCTCACGATGGTGACGCCGCCGGGGCCAACGGCAACGGGTCGACCGCCAACGCGGCCGGCGATGACGCCCCCAACGAGCAAATCGAAACCTCGGCGGGCCGGATCATCTTCAACACGGCCTTGCCGGCTGACTTCCCGTTCGTCAACGAGATCGTGGGCAAGCGCAACCGCAGCCTGGGCCAGATCGTCGAAGTCCTGGCTGACCGCTATTCCCGCGCCGTGGTGGCCGAAAGCCTCGACAAGATCAAGAACCTCTGCTTCCGCTATGCGGCGCAGTCGGGCCTGACCATCTCGATCGACGACGTCAAGACCCCGCCCAACAAGTCCCAGATCATCGCCCGCTTCGAGGCTGAGGCCCAGAAGGCCGAGACCCAGTTCAAGCGAGGCATCATCACCGATGACGAGCGGCGTCAGAAGGAGATTGAAATCTGGACGTCAGCCAACTCGGAAGTCGGTAAGGCCATGGAGGACACCCTTCACCGGATTGCCTTCAACCCGCTGGACATGATGGTCGACTCGGGCGCTCGGGGTAACCCTCAGCAGGTCCGCCAGATCGCCGGCATGAAGGGTCTGGTGTCCAATCCCCGGGGCGAGATGATTCCCCGCCCGATTCTCTCCTCCTTCCGGGAGGGCCTGTCGGTCCTGGAGTACTTCATCTCCACCCACGGGGCTCGAAAGGGTCTGGCGGATACCGCCCTTCGGACCGCTGACTCCGGCTATCTCACCCGCCGGTTGGTCGACGTGGCGCAGGAACTGATCGTTCGTGAGGTCGATTGCGGCACGACGCGAGGCCTTTGGGTCCGGGACGTCAGACCCGACGACGAAAAGAGCCGTTCCTACCTCGAGACGCGCCTGGACGGCCGGGTTCTCGCCAGAGAGGTGACGCTTTCCGACGGCACCGCCCTGGCGGCCGGAACGTACGTCGACCCCACGATGATGGCAAGTATTCGGGACGACTCTTCGGTCACCGAGGTTATGGTCCGATCGGTGCTGACCTGCGACGCCGAGCACGGGGTGTGCGCCATGTGTTACGGACGCTCCCTCGCCACCAACCGGGCCATCGAGCTGGGCGAAGCGGTCGGCGTGATCGCGGCTCAGTCCATCGGTGAGCCGGGGACCCAGCTCACCATGCGGACCTTCCATACCGGTGGCATCGCCGGGGAAGACATCACCCACGGCCTGCCCCGAGTCGTCGAACTGTTCGAAGCCCGCACCCCGAAAGGCGCGGCCGTCCTGGCTCGCACCTCGGGTGTGGTTCGGATCGCCGACGAGGACAACTCGAGGCGGATCACCATCGTCAGCGACGACGGGGTCGAAGACGTCTACAACGTCTCCACCCGGGCCAAGCTTGCCGACAACCTGCGCGACGGTATTGAAGTCAACGCCGGTGACGCGCTGGTCGAAGGACCCAAGGATCCCAAGCAGCTGCTCGAGATCAAGGGCATCCGGGAGACCCAGCAGTACCTCGTCGAAGAGGTCCAGCGGGTCTACCGGGACCAGGGTGTGTCGATCCACGACAAGCACATCGAGCTCATCGTCCGGCAGATGCTGCGCAGGGTGCTGGTTGCCGAGCAGGGCGAATCCACCTTCCTACCCGGCGAGCGTGTCGATTCGAAGGTCTACGCCGAGGCCAACCGCCGGCTGGTCCAGGAGGAGAAGCGTCCCGCTGAGGGCCGTCCGGAGCTGATGGGTATCACCAAGGCGTCCTTGGCGACCGACTCGTGGCTGTCGGCGGCGTCATTCCAGGAGACGACGAGGGTGCTGACCGAGGCCGCCATCGAAGGCAAGTCCGATCAGCTCTTCGGACTCAAGGAGAACATCATCATCGGCAAGCTGATCCCGGCCGGGACCGGCATGCTGCGCTACCGCGACATGACGCTCGACGCGCCCGAGGCGGAGCGAATGACTTTCTGGACCTCCGAGGACGAGACCGGCACCGAGGACCTGGCCGCCTGGTTGGCCAGCATCGGTAGGAGTGATGGTGGCGCCGACGGCGATGGACTCGGAGGCGAAGAGGTCTCTTAGCGCCGGCTTCGGCGTGTCATGGCGGGCCGGGCAACCTCAGGAGCCCGGCCCCGGGATAGCTGCTACGATGGCCGCTCGGCCGTCGCGCCGGTAGGTCGGCGCGTCTCGGCTTCCCGATTTTCGGATTACGCAGACGACGAGGTTTCCTTGCCCACAATCGCACAACTGGTCCGCAAAGGCCGCGAACAAAAGTCCGATAAGACCAAGACCCCGGCCTTGAAAGGCGCGCCCCAGCGTCGCGGCGTCTGCACCCGGGTGTACACCACGACGCCCAAGAAGCCCAACTCGGCTCTCCGCAAGGTGGCCCGGGTCCGGCTGACGACCGGGGTCGAAGTGACGGCGTACATCCCCGGCGTGGGTCACAACCTGCAGGAACACTCGATCGTGCTGGTCCGCGGCGGCCGGGTCAAAGACCTCCCTGGTGTCCGCTACAAGATCATCCGGGGCACCCTCGACACCTCAGGTGTCCGGGATCGCAAGCAGGCTCGCAGCCGTTACGGCGCCAAGAAGGACTGATCGGATGCCCAGAAAAGGACCCGCACCCCGCCGGGATCTCATGCCCGACCCGATCTACCGATCGGTGCTGGTGACCCAGGTCGTCAACAAGGTCCTGTCCCGGGGTAAGCGCAGCCTGGCCGAGGGAATCGTTTACGACGCTCTCGACGTTATAAAGGAACGGACCGGCTCGGAACCGATCGCCACGTTGAAGCGGGCGTTGGAAAACACCAAGCCCCAACTGGAGGTCAAGAGCCGTCGCGTCGGCGGTGCCACCTACCAGGTTCCCGTCGAGGTGCGGCCCCGCCGGGCCACCACCTTGGCCATCCGGTGGCTGGTGGGCTATGCCCGCCAGCGTCGGGAGAAGACCATGGCCCAGCGCCTGGCCGGGGAGCTCCTGGACGCCTCCAACTCGGTCGGGTCGGCCGTCAAACGGCGGGAAGACATGCACAAGATGGCCGAATCCAACAAAGCATTCGCCCACTACCGGTGGTAATGCGGCACAATTTCTAATGGCGAGCCCTGCGCGTCCAGGGGCTCGATCAGATCATCTGGTGTTCGGCGGCGTTGCCCCCCGGCGACGGTAGACATCCAATTCAAGAGAAAGCTATGGCTCAAGCCCCCACCATCCGAGAGTTTCCGCTGGCCAGGACCCGCAACATCGGGATCATGGCCCACATCGACGCGGGCAAAACCACCACCACCGAGCGCATCCTCTACTACACCGGCAAGACCTACAAGATCGGCGAGGTCCATGAGGGTGCTGCCGTCATGGACTGGATGCAACAGGAGCAGGAGCGCGGCATCACCATCACCAGTGCCGCCACGACCTGCAAGTGGAAGGACACCTGGATCAACATCATCGACACTCCCGGTCATGTCGACTTCACGGTCGAGGTGGAGCGGAGCCTCCGGGTGCTCGACGGGGCGGTCGCCGTCTTTGACGCCGTCGCCGGGGTCGAGCCGCAGACCGAAACGGTCTGGCGTCAAGCCAACAAATACGGGGTGCCCCGTATCTGCTTCATCAACAAGATGGACCGCGTCGGAGCGGACTTCTTCCGATCGGTGGACATGATCCGTGACCGGCTGAGTGCGGTCCCGGCCGTCGTGCAGCTGCCCATCGGGGTCGAGGCCGACTTTCGCGGTGTCGTGGACCTCATCGGCATGAAGGCCCTGGTCTGGGACGACGCTTCCGAGAAGGGCGAGTCGTGGTCCATCCAGGACATTCCCGAGGCGCTTGTCGCCGAGGCCACCGCCTGGCACCACCAGCTCATCGACACCCTGTCTACGTATGACGACACGCTCACCGAGAAGTTCCTCGGTGACGAGGAGATCACGGCCGACGATCTGCGTCCGGCCTTGCGCCACGCCACGATCGCCAACCAGGTCGTGCCCGTGCTGTGCGGCTCCGCGTTCAAAAACAAGGGCGTCCAGCCCATGCTCGACGCGGTCATCGACTTCCTTCCCAGTCCCCTCGACATCCCCCCCACCAAGGGGATCGACGTGAAGGGCATCGAGGAACTCGAGCGCCGACCTGACGACAACGAGCCGTTTGCTGCGCTCGCGTTCAAGATCATGTCCGATTCCCACAAGGGCAAGCTGACGTACGTGCGGGTGTACTCCGGCAAGATGCCCAAGGGTTCGTCGGTCCTCAACTCGACCAAGGATCGCAAGGAACGGGTCGGCCGCATCCTGCAGATGCATGCCAACCACGAGGAAGACAAGTCCGCCGCGTTCGCCGGTGACATCGTGGCCCTGGTCGGGTTGAAGGACACCACGACCGGCGACACCCTTTGCGATCCCAACGCCCCCATCGTCCTCGAGGCCCTGGAGTTTCCCGAGCCGGTCATCCACGTCGCGGTCGAGCCCAAGACAAAGGCCGACCAGGACAAGCTGTCCCGGGCACTGCAATCCCTGTCGGATGAAGATCCGACCTTCCAGGTACACACCGACGAGGACACCGGTCAAACCATCATCGGCGGGATGGGCGAGCTCCACCTCGAAGTCCTCGTCGACCGGATGCTTCGTGAGTTCCGGGTCGACGCCAACGTGGGCAAGCCACAGGTCGCCTATCGGGAGACGATCAAGAAGCCAGTGCAGAAGATCGAGGAGCGATACATCCGCCAGACGGGTGGCCGTGGTCAGTACGGCCACGTCGTAATCGACCTCGAACCGACCGGCCCCGGGGGCGGGTACGAGTTCATCGACAAGATCACCGGCGGCGTGATCCCGAAGGAGTACATCCCGTCTGTCGACGCCGGTATCCAGGACGCGATGCAGTCCGGCGTGTTGGCCGGGTACCCCGTCGTCGACGTCCGGGCCACCCTGGTGTACGGGTCCTACCACGACGTCGACTCCTCCGAGATGGCCTTCAAAATTGCCGGCTCGATGTGCTTCAAGAAGGCGGCCCGGGCCGCCCAGCCCATCCTTCTCGAGCCCATCATGGCAGTGGAAGTGGTCACCCCGGACGAGTACATGGGCGACGTCATCGGGGACCTCAACTCACGGCGAGGCCACCTCGAGGGCATGGATCAGCGGGGCAACAGCCAGGTAATTCGAGCTCAGGTGCCTCTGGCCGAGATGTTTGGCTACGCTACCGACCTGCGCTCTCGCACACAGGGCCGTGCGACGTACACGATGCAATTTCATTCATATCAGGAAGTTCCGGAGTCGGTCTCACGGGAGATCGTCGCCAGGGTTCGCGGCGAGTAATCCGGCATTCAATTAGAGGAGCGATTCTCTTCCATGGCCAAGCAGAAGTTTCAGCGGACGAAGCCCCACCTCAACATCGGCACGATGGGGCATATCGACCACGGCAAGACAACCCTTACCGCCGCGATCACGAAGGTCCTCGCCGAGCGTGACCCAACGAACAACTCCTTCATCGCCTTCGACCAGATCGACAAGGCACCGGAGGAGAAGCAGCGCGGCATCACGATCAACATCTTCCACGCCGAATACCAGACGGCCAACCGGCATTACGCCCACGTGGACATGCCAGGCCACGCCGACTACATCAAAAACATGATCACCGGCGCGGCGCAGGTCGACGGAGCCATTCTCGTGGTCTCCGCCGCCGATGGCCCCATGCCCCAGACGCGGGAGCACGTGCTCCTGGCCCGCCAAGTGGGCGTGCCGTCGATCGTCGTCGCCCTCAACAAGGCGGACATGGTCGACGACGAGGAGCTGCTCGACCTGGTCGAGCTCGAGGTGCGCGAGCTGCTGACCGAGTACGAGTTCCCCGGCGACGAGACCCCCGTCATCCGGGTCTCGGCCCTGAAGGCCCTCGAGGGCGACAAGGAGTGGGAGGAGAAGATCGTCGAGCTGCTCGATGCGGTCGACTCCTACGTTCCCGAGCCGGTCCGCGAGACCGACAAGCCGTTCCAGATGCCGATCGAGGACGTGTTCACCATCCAGGGTCGCGGCACCGTCGTCACCGGCAAGGTCGAGCAGGGCAGGGTCAAGGTCGGCGACGAGGTAGAGATCGTCGGACTGCGTCCGACCCAGAAGACGGTGTGCACCGGCGTCGAGATGTTTCGCAAGCTGCTCGACGAGGGCGTCGCCGGCGACAACATCGGCGCGCTGCTCCGAGGCATCAAGAAGGAGGAGGTGGAGCGGGGCCAGGTGCTCTGCAAGCCAGGCTCCATTACCCCACACACCAACTTCGAGGCCAACGTGTACGTCCTGACCAAGGAGGAAGGCGGCCGCCACAAGCCGTTCTTCACTAACTACCGGCCGCAGTTCTACTTCCGGACCACGGACGTCACCGGTAGCATCACCCTGCCCGAAGGCACCGAGATGGTCATGCCGGGGGACAACACCGTCATGACGGTGGAGTTGCAGAAGCCGATCGCCATGGAGCAAGGCCTCCGCTTCGCCATCCGTGAGGGTGGCCGGACGGTTGGCTCGGGCCGCGTCACCACGATCATCAAGTAGACGGAGCGACATGGCGCCTGAAGGCAACAAGCAAAAGATCCGGATCCGCCTTAAGGCGTACGACCATGAGGTCATCGACCAGTCGACCAAGAAGATCGTCGAGACCGTGATGCGAACCCAGGCCAAGGTTCGCGGACCGGTTCCGCTGCCCACCGAGAAGCACCGGTACACGGTGATCCGCTCACCCCACAAGTACAAGGACAGCCGCGAGCACTTCGAGATGCGCATTCACAAGCGGCTGCTCGACATCGTCGAACACACCCCCAAGACGGTTGACTCGCTTCAGCGGATCGAGCTTCCCGCGGGGGTGGATATCGAGATCAAGATACAGACCAATTAACGCTTGTAGCGCTTGTCGAGGACGGGACCTTCGCTCCGCCCATCGGGCTTCGCTACGGTCGGCTCCGCGATGGTCCCGTCTTCGTTTTCCACCTAGCCTTGGCCGTGGACGTACCTCTTAAACCAGGGACCTACGTCGTTTCCTGACCATTCGCTCAGGTGCTTCTCCAGGCCATTGGTCGTGATGAGGTCTCCCACGTTCGCCTGGTACCACGTCGCCATGGCTTCTCTCAGGTGGTGGGGTCCTCCTAGTACGTGGGCTATTCCGGCGAAGAGTCTGGCTCCTTGCCGGTAGGACTCCGTGGGGGTGTAGCGACTCCACGGGTGGGGTGGGTACAGGAGGACTGGCTCCTCGTCCAGGCCGAGCTCGATCTCGGCGAATCGACCCTCCTCGGAGCTCCGGCTGGAGGTGGCCCAGGATGTCCACGCCTCGTCGATCCAGCCGTCGCTCGCCCGGGCCGGCTTCACGCCCCTTCCGAACCAGCTGTGAAACACCTCGTGCTCCAGAGACCCCACCGATGCCGTCGTCGCGCCGTCGTATTCCATGCCCCGCCGGGCGGTCCAGATGAAGGCAGTGAACCGGTCACCGTGGGCCCAGGATCCGTACCGCTCGGCGTTGCCGGCCAGCCAGGACGCGATGTCCGCTTCGGACGCGGCCAGGTCGGTCTCGGCGTCGCTCGGCGCGGCGGTGACCAGCTCGACTGGCTTACTACGGCCCGCCAGGCGCACGGGGCGGCTTCGAATCGTGAGGTCCGCGGATGGAGCGACGACCAGCATCGGCGACAGGGAGGTGAAGTGGTCCGGGTAGCTGATCCGCCACCGGCCCGCGCTCAGCTCTTGCACCTCGCCGTTGGTCACGACGGTGTGAGGTACGTCCGTCGCCACCGTCAGGTCGACCGTCAGCGCGAAACGGTCGTGGCAGAGGTTGGCGGGCAGCCACATCTCCAGGTAGCGGCCGGGATGGAGATCCGACATCCAGAAGTCGAAGCGAACGGCGGCCCGCTCGTCGTCCCACCCGACCGGTTGGGCGTCGGTGGCGGCCGGCGTGGCCAGTTGGTACCGGAGCTGCATTTCGTGGCGGCTGCCGGCGGCCAAGCTGCGACCCAGGACCCGCATCTCGGCGCCTACGCCGCCATCAAGGTCATGATGAGCAAGAGCGTCGACCGGCAGGGAGGAGCCGTCGAGGGTGGCGGCGCCGACCGGCTGGCGGAGGTCTAGCACGGGGCAGCCGGCGTCGGCCCCGACCGTAAAAACGACGCTGGCTGCCGCCGAGGCCCGACGATTCAGAGGGTCAAAGGCAATCTGAGCATTGACCGCCTCGATATCGATCGGCACGGCGGTATTTCCGCCGAGTGGGACCGGAGGTGGAGCGTGATCGACCATCCGGCGTACGGTAACGGGGCCGTTAGGAACGGGGCAGTTCCGGTGGGATATACTTCCTGAACCTGCTAATCGACGTCCGCGGGTGTCCGAGGTTTGGAAACCCCGTGGCACAACCGAACTGAGCGCTCCGCTCGGGATCTGCCCGGGCGGAGCGTCCGCGTGTGAGGCCGCTGGGCCTCCATTGGAGAAGAAAGAGCCAGCTGTGGCAACGAAAGCGATCGTCGGCGAAAAAGTCGGCATGACCCAGGTCTGGGACGACCAGAACCGTGCCATCGCGGTCACGGTCGTCCGGGTCGCCCCGACGCGCGTCGTCCAGCTCAAGACTCCGGACCGTGATGGGTACTCGGCAGTACAAGTGACCTACGGAACCAAAAAGGCACGGGCCCTCACCAAGCCCGAGGCTGGCCACTTCAACAAGGTCGGCGTCGAGCCTGGCGAGCGCCTGGTCGAACTGCGCGTCGATGACTCGAGCGGCTTCAGCGTCGGCCAGGAAATCAGCGTCGACATCCTTACCCCGGGTGACCGGGTCGATGTCACCGCGGTCAGCAAGGGGAAGGGCTTCTCTGGTGCCATGAAGCGGCACAACTTCCGGGGCCAAGGAGCCAGCCACGGCAACCACAAACACCACCGGGCGCCGGGATCAGTGGGGGCGTGCGCGACGCCGGCGAGGGTCTTCAAGGGGACGCGGATGGCGGGACAGTTGGGTTCCCAGAAAGTCACCACCCTAAACCTTGAGGTCGTGCAAGCCGATCCGGACCGGGAGCTGCTCTTGGTCAAAGGTGCCATTCCCGGTCCTCGAGGTGGCGTGGTACTTATTCGCGGCGCGGTGAAGGGGGTGCAGCGATGACCGCTCGCACGGTGGACGTTCGAGCCGCTGATGGTGCCGTCGTCGGGACTGCCACGCTCGATGAAGCGCTATTCGGCATCGAGCCCAACCTGGCTGTCATGCATCAGGTCGTCGTGGCGCAGCTGGCTGCCGCCCGGGCCGGGACCCATAACACCAAGACCCGCGCCGAGGTCTCCGGCGGCGGTCGCAAGCCATTCCGCCAGAAGGGCACGGGTCGGGCTCGCCAGGGCTCCATCCGGTCGCCCCAATGGACGGGGGGTGGCGTTGCCCTCGGACCCCGTCCCCGTTCCTACCGTCAGCGGACACCACGAAAGATGATCCAGCTCGCCCTGCGCTCGGCGTTGTCCGATCGAGCGGCCGAGGGCCATGTTCTCGTCGTCTCCGAGTGGCCGTGGTCCACGCCCCGCACCGCCGACGCGAAGACCGCGCTCAACGCTCTCGGTCTTACGGACAAGTCCTTGATCGTGCTGGACGATGAGACCGACGAGGTCGCTTACCGGTCGTTTCGCAACCTGCCCCAGGTACAGCTCATTCTGGCCGGAGAGCTCAACGCCTACGACGTGCTGTGCAACGACTGGGTGGTCTTCACCCAGCGGACGCTGCCCGGCGAAGGCCGGGTGGCCGTCGCCGGCCCAGGCACGGACGAGCCAGATACCGAAGACGCAGTCCCTGATGAGCCAGCCACTGTCGACACCCCGGCCGCATCGACCGAGGAGGAGTCGTGACCGATCCCCGTGATGTCATCCTCAGGCCTGTCGTGTCAGAGAAGTCGTACGCCCTTCTCGACCACGGTGTGTACACGTTCATCGTCCGACCGGACGCCAACAAGACCCAGATCCGCCAGGCTGTCGAGCAGATCTTCAATGTCTCCGTCGTCAAGGTGAACACGCTCAACCGCAAGGGAAAGCGCAAGCGCCATCGCCGCCGCCCCATCTGGGGTCAGCGGCCCGACACCAAACGGGCCATTGTGACCCTTGCCGAGGGGCAGCGGATTCCGCTGTTCGAGAGTTGATGGAGTAGTCATGCCCCTTCGCAAGCGCAAGCCAACTAGCCCGGGCCGACGCTTCCAGACCGTTTCGGATTTTCGGGATATCACCAAACGGAAGCCGGAGAAGTCACTCCTCGTTCCGAAGAGCGGCACCGGAGGCCGTAACTCCTATGGCCGCAAGACGGCCCGGCACCGCGGCGGCGGTCACAAGCAGCAGTACCGACTGATTGATTTCAAGCGCAACAAGGATGGCGTTCCCGCCACCGTGGCCGCTATCGAGTACGACCCGAACCGCAATGCCCGGATCGTCCTGCTGCACTACCACGACGGGGAGAAGCGATACATCCTGGCGCCCGGTCGGATCCAGGTCGGCGATGTGCTTCGAAGCGGCCAGGGAGCCGAGATTCGGCCTGGCAATGCCTTGCCATTGCGGTACATCCCCGTCGGCTCGGTGGTCCACAACGTGGAGCTCAAGCCTGGTGGCGGGGGCAAGATGGCTCGCGGGGCCGGTACGAGCGTTCAGCTGGTGGCGAAAGAAGGAGACCAGGCCACGTTGCGGCTTCCATCGACCGAGATGCGCCGGGTTCCGATCGACTGCCGGGCGACCATCGGCGAGGTCGGTAACGCGGAAGCGGAGCTGGTCAGCATCGGCAAGGCGGGCCGGAACCGTTGGCGCGGCGTACGACCACAGACCCGAGGTGTGGCGATGAACCCCGTCGACCATCCTCTCGGCGGGGGCGAGGGCAAGAGCTCCGGGGGCCGCCATCCCGTGTCGCCGTGGGGCAAGTCGGAAGGCCGCACCCGCGACAAGACCAAACCGTCACAGAAGCTCATCATCCGTCGTCGCCGGACGCGCGGCGCCCGGAGGTAAGACGAGATGCCTCGCAGCTTGAAAAAAGGTCCGTTTGTCGACGATCACCTGCTGAAGAAAGTCGACGACCTCAACACTCGAAACGAGAAGCGGGTCATCAAGACCTGGTCGCGTCGATCAACGATCATCCCCGACATGGTTGGACACACGATCGCGGTCCACGACGGGCGAAAGCACGTGCCGGTGTACATCACCGAATCGATGGTCGGGCACAAGCTTGGTGAGTTCGCGCCCACCCGGACCTTCCGGTTTCATGCCGGACAGGAACGGCAGGGGAGGCGGTAGATGCCTGGCCTCAAGACCAACGAACGAGACGGCACTCGCGCCGTTCTGCGCTACTCCCGGATGTCGCCCTACAAGGTACGTGAGGTCCTTGACCTGATCCGGGGCAAGCCGGTCGCCGAGGCAGAAGACATCCTGAGGCTCACAGAACGCGACGCTGCCATTCCGGTTGGCAAGTTGCTGCATTCGGCGGTCGCGAACGCAGAGGCCAACGACAGTCTGGACGGCGAGGAGCTATACGTCTCCGCGTGCTTTGCGGACGAAGGACCGACTATCAAACGGTGGCGGCCACGCGCCCGTGGGCGGGCCACCCGGATCCGGAAGCGGACCAGCCACGTCACGATCATCGTGAGCCGCCTGCCCGAGGAGCAGCTGGCCCGGCTGCAGGCGCGCCGCCAGGCCGAGCAGGCGGCACGACGGGCCCGCCGAGTGGCAGGCGCCCGCAAGGCCCGGACGACGGCGCCGGGCGTGGAGGGCCAATCCGGCCGCAACCGGGCGGGACGAC
>WNFE01001762.1_pt1 | contig 15772 bp, 15 predicted proteins | sample 5400451 | NCBI WGS metagenome assembly WNFE01 (sample SAMN13153344, study PRJNA577476) | soil metagenome | isolation source: 200 cm saprolite under Douglas fir tree site 2 hole 2 | place: USA:California | collected 2015-04-18 | reverse complement strand
ATGACAGCGCCGTGCGAGCATTTTCCCGTGGAGGCAACGTAACGATTGGCGCGGATGTGAGCGCCGCTGCCGGACCAGTAGGTCGCACTGCGGCAGGCGCAGTCGCACCGACGGCTGCGGTTTTCACTTACAGCAGGAGCAAAGGTCTCTTTGCCGGCGTGTCCCTGGAAGGCGCAGTAATAGGAACGCAAAGGGATTCGAATTTCCGCTATTACGGGCGGCCTGTCAGGGCCGATGAGATTCTGAGTGGGGTCACAGCTCCGCCACCGGGCGCTGTGTCGCTGCGCCGCGCGCTCGGTCACTAACTTCCGGCAATTCGACACCCAAAAATAATTCCTTGAGTTGTCCTCCGGTGTAGCGGGGTGTGTCCTCACGCGCGAATCTAAAAACGTTCGAGTCTGAGGAGAGTCCGCCCGTGACAGGAGAACGGAGCGCTTGCCCTAAAAATTTCTTCGGCATATTAGGGACTGCTCATGCACGACAACATCGAATCGCATTTGATCGAGAAGCGCGTTTTCAAACCACCGCAGGATTTCGCAGAGAAGGCACGGATCAAAAACCTCGATCAATATCGGCGGATGTATCGAGAGTCGATCAACCAGCCCGCTAAATTCTGGGCACGCGAAGCGAGTGAGTTGGTCTGGCGGGTACCGTGGAAAAAAGTTCTGGAATGGAAAGCGCCGTTCGCGAAGTGGTTCGTGAGCGGCAAACTCAACATTTCGGAAAATTGTCTCGATCGGCATCTAACCGGTCCGCGCCGAAATAAGGCGGCGATTATCTGGGAGGGCGAACCGGGCGACAAGCGCACGCTCACCTACCAGCAACTGCATCAGGAAGTCTGCCGGTTCGCGAATGTGCTGAAACGGAACAAGATCAAGAAGGGCGATCGCGTCATCATTTATCTGCCGGCGATTCCCGAAGCGGCAATCGCGATGCTGGCCTGCGCCCGCATTGGTGCCGTGCATTCCGTCATTTTCGGCGGATTTAGCGCGGACAGCATTCGTGATCGCATTGCCGACAGCGGTGCAATTGGGCTCGTCACAGCGGACGGCGCACATCGCCGCGGTGCAATTGTGCCACTGAAGAAAAATGTTGATGACGCGCTGCACGGTCACACGTCCATCAAACGCGTGATCGTTTTTCGCCGCGCAGGAAACGAAATTCACATGGAAGAAGGCCGCGATGTGTGGTGGGATCGGGAACTAGAGTACGTCGATGCCAACTGCCCGCCAGCGTCGCTCGACAGCGAGCATCCGCTCTATCTTCTCTATACGAGCGGCTCCACTGGGAAACCGAAGGGAATTTTGCATACGACAGGCGGTTATCTCGTCGGCGTCTATTCGACCATGAAATACGTCTTCGACATTCGCGACGAAGATATTTTTTGGTGCACCGCTGACGTCGGCTGGGTGACCGGCCACAGCTATATTGTTTATGGTCCACTGGCGAATGGTGCGACGACCGTTATGTACGAGGGCGCGCCGAACTGGCCGCAGCCCGATCGCTTCTGGAAAATCATCGAAGAATATCGCATCAACATTCTGTACACGGCTCCGACGGCGATCCGTGCTTTTATTCGCTGGGGTGACGATTGGGTGACGAAACACGATCTCTCTTCACTCCGCCTGCTCGGCACAGTGGGCGAACCAATCAATCCGGAAGCATGGATGTGGTATCACAAGAAGATCGGCGGCGGTCGGTGTCCGATTGTCGATACGTGGTGGCAAACCGAGACCGGGTCGATTCTGATTACGCCTCTTCCCGGTGCGATTCCGACGAAACCCGGCAGTGCAACGCTCCCATTCTTCGGTGTCGATCCAGTCATTGTCGATGAAAAGGGACACGAAGTCGGAACGAATGTTGGCGGTAAACTAATCATTCGTCGGCCCTGGCCGGCGATGTTACGCACGATTTACGGCGACAAAGCGCGCTATCGACAGCAATACTGGCGCGAATTCAAGGGCAATTATCTCACTGGCGACGGCGCACGCCGCGATGAAGATGGCTATTTCTGGATCGTTGGCCGAATCGATGACGTTCTCAACGTCGCCGGCCACAGGCTTGGCACGTCAGAAATTGAAAGCGCGCTTGTCAGTCATCCGCGAGTCGCTGAGGCAGCCGTTGTCCCCAGGCCGGATGAGTTAAAGGGTCAGGGAGTCATCGCCTTTGTCACACTGAAAACAGGAGTTGATGCCACTCGTGACCTGAAAGAGGAACTGCGCGATCATGTCGGCGCGCACATCGGCGGCATCGCGAAGCCGGACGAAGTTCGCTTTGCCGAAGCGCTGCCAAAGACGCGCAGCGGGAAGATCATGCGACGGCTTCTCAAGGAAATCGCAAGCGGCGCCAAGGTCACCGGCGACACAACCACGCTCGAAGATTTCAGCGTCCTGGCGAGATTGAGCGAATCGGAAGAATGATCTTGGTAGCGGCGCTTTATGAGCGTCACTTTTCTCTAGGAGCAATGTCGCATTCCAATTGATAATGCGAGCGTGAATGCTTTTCGGGGCCGCTAGAACTTTTTGGATTTGTTGCCACACCAAATGAGATAGCATTACGCCGTGAGTTTTATCCGCACAGGCTTTCGCGAGATCGCCTTGAAAGTTAAGCGCCAGCGAACGCGGATGGCACTGCGTTACGAGAGGCGCCTCCTCCAAAAAAGTGAAATAAATCTCGGACGCGAAGGCACCACGCAAGCGGCCAATTTTCCTGAGCTACGCAACGAAATCGTCGCACTGAAGAAGCTGGAGCAGGAACAAAAAGAAGTCGCGCTTCGGATCGCGCAGATCGAAGAAGGGATCAAAAAGATCGAGCAACAGCGGCAACAAAACACGCGCGACCAAAATGCCGCCATTGCGAAGCTGGAGGCGGAGAAAAAGCCGCTCCTCCAGCAGCGCAATCAGGCGAAGAGTGCTGCCGACGTTTGCGAACGTGAACTAGCGGCCGTGGAGCGCCGCATCCAGGAAAGCGAAGCGACCGATCGTGATCTCTTGAAACAACTGTCTAATCTGCGTGCGGTAAATCCGCCGCCTCCAGATTTGGAAACCCGATCAGCAAGCATCAGCGCGCGGCGCACCCGTCTCCCGGAAGAGCGCGCCGAACTTGTCCGGGCGCGCCTGGGCAGCGCAGATGCAGCGCGCCTGGCCAGGGAGAAGTTAACGGCGGCAGAAGCCGAACTTTCGGTCGTGGAAAAAAACATAGAACGGGTTCGGGGTGAATTTGAAGCGCGCGACAGAAAACTGAACAATGACATCCGTGGCCAACAGGAAGCGGTCCGAGAAGCGCGGGCACACCATCAGACAGTCGAGGAGCGAAAAAATCCCGCCTATTTGAACATTGGACGTCATCTCGTTTCCCAGCGCATTGCTCCACCGAATGCGTCGCATCTGTTGACCGCAGCGCTGCGCCGCCGCGATGCGGTGGATCGACTTTTGCAACACAGAGCAGAACTAGCGTTGCTCTCCAGCCAGATCGATAAACAAGAACTGCGGAAATTCTACTTCAGCGTCATCTCTGCCCTCGCACTACTGGCGATCATCTTGCCTCTTACGTTCCAATCTCCGCGCAAACGCGAATGGTTACCGCAAGAGACGGACACCATTTTGTCGATCAATACCGACCAATTCGAACGCGCGGATCTTCCTAAGCGCTGGCGCAAAGACCAACCAAAAATCTGGCCAAAACTCTGGTCAGGGCTGATCGGCGCTGCCGCATCAACTCCGGGATTGAGTTTGCCTCGCGACGCAGTGCGCATCACTCGTGCTGCATCCACCGATGAGTCTGGGAGAACGCGAGAGTTTGTCTTGGTCGAGGCTCGCCGCGATGTCTCCCGCACGGTTCGGGCCATCACAGGCGACAAGACCTTCGAAAAGCGTACTATCAGCGGTTTGCCAGTTTGGGAACGGCCCCCGGACTTTGCCGTCGCCCGTGTGGGACCGGCGACGCTGGCCGTCGGAGCGCTCAATGAAGTTGACGAATTAGTTTTCGTTCGGCTTGGGATGAAGCCGGACCTCAAAATCACGGGTCAACTCTTCGATCGTTTCCAGGCGCTCGATCGCGAAAGTGCGCTGCGACTTATCTCGCGCAATCCGCCCGATCTCTCACACGTTTTCCATCCAATCTTTGCGCGCGAACTGCTCGACGTTTCACATTTGCTTGGTCTTGCACTTTCGTTGCAAAACCCGGTGAAAGCGAAATTACTCTTGAAATTAGATTCGCCCGAACGTGCAGCCGAGCTCACCCGTAATTTACACGACGCTCCACAGCAGTGGCTGCGTTTGTCGGACTCTCAATTGCTGCTCTACTCCCAACCACCGGAGACCCAAAAACAAGGCAACTCGAACCTGGAATTGCGTTTCACCGTCCCGGAGGATAGCGCTCGACTTCTGCTCGAGCGCATTGCAAAAACGGACGCTGCGGAAATGACAACCCCTTGATTGGTTACGTAAATGAGGTGCTTCAATGTTCGCTTGATTACATTTGCTGTGATGACAGCGGCGATCAAGTCCGCGGCTGCGCAAGGTGCGACCCCGCTGGTCGATATCAAATCTGTTGACCCAACTATCCTCGTCGAATTGCGCTACGCTGGTCGGCATAATCTTACAGGGCATCCATTATATCCGCCCGGGACACTGGCCCTCGCTCGTCCGGAAGTGGCGTCGTGTTTGGCTGTAGCCCAGGCCTTTCTACGGCGCTACCAATATCGTCTGAAAATCTGGGACGCGTATCGTCCTCCGTCTGTGCAGGTGAAGCTTTGGCAGGCCTCCCACAACAATGACTATGTCGCCGACCCTGAAACCGGCGCCGGCTCACTGCACAGCTGGGGTGTCGCAGTCGATGCCACCCTAATCGATACGTGGAATCGTCCCGTCAGCATGCCTACAGACTTTGATGATTTCACCCCGGCTGCGATGTGGCATTACGTAGGCGCCGATCCCGCTATTCGCTCGCATTTACACTTGCTGCAGAGAACAATGCGAGATGCCGGTTTTTACGGACTACGCACCGAGTGGTGGCATTTCACGATCGCTGATTGGCAAAAATATCTGCCGCCCGAGACGGCGAAGCGTGCCGCACAAGTTTTCGGAACCCACTGGCAGGGCAAATTATGATCGACACGTTGCTTCGAGACTTGCGGCAACCGGAATATATCCACGTGTTGATCAATCCATTGCCGATTTACGGATTGCTCATGGGTTGGATTGGACTGGTCATCGCTCTTTCTTTAAAGAGCCGCCACGCTCAAGTCGCAACGTTAGCGCTCGTGCTCATCACCTCTGCCTCGGCCTGGCCGGCCTACGAATTTGGAGAACAAGCTTACGACCGAGTCCTTTCGATGGCGGACGAAGACGGGAAAGCGTGGCTCGATGCGCACCGGGATCGCGCGGAAGATCTTATCTATTTTTTCTACGCGCTTGCTCTCTTGAGTGTTGTCGCGATCGCTCTGCCGATTAAATGGCCAAAATCTTCCACGCCGCTCGTGATCGCGGTGATTCTCTTCGGCGCGGTGACTCTGGGGATCGGCGGCTACATCGCATACGCCGGCGGCAAAATTCGTCACCGCGAATTTCGTAATGTGCCGCCCCCGCCGAAGAAACCGGAGCACGAACATTAGATCGACAATACCTGTCGATCATAAACACCAGAGTCGCGATTCCCCGTGACAACCGAGTTGAATCGTGCAGAACGCGGTGTCCAGGAGCAAAGCGCTGCGCTCAAAAAACCGCTGAGCCTGCGCGATCTGGTCCTGACGCAGATTCTTTTCGTGGTCGGTTCAAGTTGGGTCGGGGCTGCGGCGAAACTCGGGCAAGCGCATCTCTTTTTTTGGCTGCTCGCGATTTTGCTTTTTTACATCCCGCAGGCCGCGGTCGTCATTTACCTGAGCAATCGGATGCCGCTCGAAGGCGGCATTTATCAATGGGCCAAGCTCGGCTTCAACGAGTTCGCCGGATTTATCGTCGCCTGGAATCTCTGGCTGCTATCGATCACGGTCATTGCACTCGGGGGAATGTTCACCACCACGAATATCTCTTATGCGATCGGTCCGGGCGCCGCATGGATGCCAAACACCAAATGGTGTGTGTCGCTGATCAGCGCGGCATTGGTTGGCGGCCTCGGCTGGGCGTGCGTCCGCGGTTTGTCGTTAGGCAAATGGCTTCACAACGTTGGCGCGTTTGCGATGCTGGTTGTTTACACAGCGTTGATTTCGTTGCCGCTGCTCGGTCTCGCGCGCGGCGAATTAAAATCTTATCAGCCGCTCCAAGTCGCGCTGCCGACGATGTCGATCTTCTATTGTTTCAATATTTTCACCAAACTCGCCATCGGCGCGCTCAGCGGATTTGAGTATGTCGCGATTCTCGCCGGCGAAACGCGCGCGCCCGCCCGTGACATCGGCCGGTCTGTCCTTATCGCTTCGCCCGTGATCGCGTTGATGTTTATTCTCGGCACGAGTTCGGTGCTCGCGTTCGTCGGCAAGAATCCAATCGATCTCATCGGTCCGGTGCCGCAAACCTTGCGACTGGGCTTGCAGTCGTTTCCAATCGCCGGCGCCGTTGCTTCGATCGGAATTTTGCTGATGACGACGCGAACGATCTCTTCGACTAGCGTTCACGTAACCGGCAGCTCGCGATTACCGATGGTCGCCGGCTGGGACCGATTGTTGCCGGACTGGTTCTCGCGTTTGCATCCAGAATACAAAACGCCGATCAACTCGATTTTCTTCGTCGGCACGGTCACGCTGGTGATCGCCATCTCAAGCCAGATCGGCGCCGGGATTCAGGAAGCGTTTCAACTTGTGGATAACGCTGCCAATGTTTTCTACGGGATCGTTTACTTCATAATGTTCGCGATACCGATCTTCGGTGCCGGTGCGCTTCGTTCGGGAGCTCCGATCTGGTTGCGCATCGCGGCGATCTGCGGTGCTGCCGTCTCGCTGTCCGCGATTTTTTTTACCGTCTATCCAATCATCGACGTTCCAAGCCCATTGAGTTTCGCCGTCAAAATCATCGCCGTGACCGGAATCGCGAACGCGATCGGCATTACGATCTTTGCCCTCGCCAACAGACGACGCGCCGCTGTCAGATAGCGCAACTTTCGGTCACCCAGCGTAAATATTCCGGGAGCCCGTTGTCGATCTTGCAAGAGATGATCTCTGGCACGTCGTATGGATGAAGCGCGCGCAGCTTCGTTTCAAACTCGTGATAACGCTGTGCGTCGAGTTTGAAAATGCCGAGCACTTCATCGGCTGACTCGACTTTGCCCTTCCAGCGGTAGATCGAATGGACTTCTGGCAAAATGTTTCCGCACGCGGCCAGCCCAAGATCGACAATCTCCCGTACGATTTTCCGCGCTGTCTCTGCGTCAGAGAAAGTGCAGAATGCAACGAGAGCTTCCATCCGTTAGGCCGGAACGAGCGCTTCGCTAAGCCTGACCGGCTCGGTCCGACAGATCCACCCGCCGCCCATTACGATGTCGCCTTCGTAAATGACCGCGGCTTGTCCCGGAGTAACGGCTCGCTGCGGCTCGTGCAATCTAATCCGCGCCCGATCATTGTCGAGTGGCGTCAGTGTCGCGCTCGTACCTCCATGGGTGTAGCGGATCTTGACCGTTACATGGGCGACCTCGTTTTTCGCGTCTGGATCGATCCAGGTCACCCGATCAATTTCAAATTCGTCGCAAATCAAATCGTCCGCGTCTCCCACGATCACCCGATTGGTTTCTGGATCGAGATCAACGACATAACGCGGACGCGGCGAACCTCCCGGCAATCCTTTGCGCTGACCGATTGTGAAAAACTCAATGCCGTCGTGCTCGGCGATAAAATTTCCATCGACATCGTAAATCTCCCCGCGATGGAACTCATTTCCTCTGAGGTGCGATCGCAAAAATGCTTTGTAATCATTGCCGGCCACAAAACAAATTTCCTGACTGTCGATTTTGTCCGCGACTTTCAGACCTAACGAGTGCGCAATTTCGCGGACTTGCGGCTTCCGCATCGTGCCGAGCGGCGTGAGCGCCCGTAGGAGCTGCGGTTGCCGCAAACTGAATAGGAAATAAGACTGATCCTTGATGGGATCGGCTCCTTTGCGCAAAACCGCGCGATCAGCATGATGTTCGATGATCGCATAATGACCGGTGGCGATGTAATCGCACCCGAGCGCCTGCGCCTTGCCCCAAAGTTTACCAAATTTGAGCTTCTCGTTGCACATCACGCATGGATTCGGCGTTCGACCAGCTCGGTACTCGCTGGAGAAGTAATCAATCACCAGCCGCTCAAACTGATCGGCTTCGTCGACGACGTAATGCGGAATGCCAAGAAAATGCGCAACGGTACGCGCATCGGCTACCGCTTGCGGCCCGCAACATTTGTCCTCCGCGCGCGAGATGCAATCCTGCGGCCACACTTTCATGGTTACGCCGATGACCTCGTAGCCCTGCTCGCGTAGCAAATATCCCGTCACGCTGGAGTCCACTCCCCCGCTCATCCCGAGCAAAACGCGTTGTCTATTGCGTGTCATGCGAATTGTAAGGTGAACGTTGAAAAGCGCCCGTCAAACACCCGTCGGGTAGCCCGCGCGTCTCGCGTGCTGGTTTCGGCGTCGCGCCGAAACAATCTTTTCCTAAGATAACATCTCCACTCCAGCGGGAACGGAAGAGAAGCTCGCGATGGCGAGCAGGCCATCGCCAGCACGCGAGACGCATGCGCTACCCAAACATACCGTGATGCAGCGCTAAAGTTTCGCAGCTCGGCTAACGAACGCACTGTCGCGCAGAGTGAACCGCCACGGATAATGCGCAGAGCGCGTAATACCGATTCGCGCATCGGCCACAACATCGACAGCCATATTTGTGTTGCGAGCAAAGCAGTGTCGCGGGTCGGCGCACAAATCCATTTCATGGTGGCGACCTGTAATACCGAGCGCCTGCGTGAGTTTGCCTGGCCCTGAGCAGAGACGTTTCACGTCGTTAAGGCTTCGACGTTTTTTCATCCGTTCCATCCCTTTTCTCGGTTCCAGCGCGCGAATCAAAACAAAACCGTTTGCGGCGCCTTTCACCAGCACATTTAGCATCCAGTGCATTCCGTAGTTGAAATACACGTAGGCCGCACCGGCCTGGTTTCGCTCGATAAAGCTGCGCGCGCTCGGCCGCGTAAAAGTGTGCGCGGCCTCGTCATCGATTGCTGCGTACGCTTCCACCTCGACAACGATTCCCGAGCAATCACGCCAAATTAATTCTGCGCCGATCAACTCGCGCGCGCACGTGATGGGGTCACGTTTAAAAAAAGACACGCCGATAATCTTGTTCACCCTCTCCCCTGCCCGGCCCATTCGTTTCGAGAGCAGCTCAATCCGATGGCTTATAATAAACTCGAAGCGTCACCTTGCCCTCAACTGGTTGTCCGTTGCGAAATGCAGGAATAAATTTCGCTCCTTTAAAATCGGAGATGGCAGCATCGCCGAAGCCTAGCAAAGGCGGAGATTCGGAGACAAGCTGTATGTTCGTAAGATTTCCCGTTGCATCGACGTTAAGCGCAAGTTCAACAACGCCCGTCACACGCACACTCGTCCCTGTATCGGGGTAATGCGGTCCGGTAAACTTGGAATCCTCGCCGAAATAGGGTTGCGGATCGATGAAATCATTCTCCTTTTTCAATTCATCGAGCTGCTGATTGGAAAAAATGCGCAGGCGCGGTTTGCCATTCACTACCGAGAACACGGCGGTGCCGTAAAAAAAAACTGGGACCGGTTTGTGGTTGTAAATCGCCGGAATGAATTTCGCCTTGGACAGACGCTTTACCAATTCCTGCTCGAGCAGTTTTGATTCGGGCGTGCCGCGATAAGTCTCGCTCAACATTATCTCGCCGATCGGCGCGACGATACAGGCAAACATAATCGCGGCGTCCTTTTGTCCCTTTTTGATCAGCTCCGCGGTCTCGATCCTGTTTATGAGCGAATCGGGACCCGTCCCCAGCAATGCCGGCCGGTACATCGGCAGTTGGGGCGTCGGTGCGGGCGATGCAGTCTTTACTGTTTGCGCCGTTGCAAGATCGACAACGAGCAGCAAACCGGTGCACCAGAATAATATCCCGAGCCGCATGGCCAAATAGGCAAGCGGAATGCTTGGTTTTTGCAAGGGCAAACCGGAAAATTTTATGCCGCGATTGCGAGTGGGCTTGTCGCGGCAATTTTGCGCACAATTTTGTGCCGCCGAAAATAATCGATGAGCGCGTCGCGCGTCTGGACTTGATGCAGGGTGCAGTTGGCCGCAGGCGTCTCCAGCAGCGCGCGCAACTTCATGAAATGATGGCCGGCGCTGCATGAGTCGGAAAGTGTTGAAAGCGACAACGTATTTTTTGCCGCGATCGAGCGGCCGCCCATCAGCCAAACTCACTGATAGAATTCGGCGATCGTAACCGCGGCCTTCGGTTTCCAATTCGAAGCCGAGGAAACTACGCCTCTCATGGCTGGCGTACACTTCTTCCATGATGGTTTTCATTTCTTCAGGCGAGAGCTCTGCTGTCACAACGTAGTTTTCGAAAGGAATCAAATTCCAAATATCGTTTACCGTTTTCGGACCGGCGATCAGATTTGCCCTTTCATCGAAAACCCCGTGCATGACGCCATCAACCGACGCGCCTCGTTCCAGCAACGCTTCCATGATTGCTGCGCCGATCAGTCTTTCGATATCGCTCGGTTCGCCCGGACGACCGCGAGCGTGAAGAGTTTCAGCTAGTTCACCGATCATCTGCGACAAGGCAGCATCCGATTCAGCGAGCTGCAATTTGGCTCGTGAAATAATCACGGGATCGAAACCGTAGCGGTTATCCATCAGCCCGCAGGTCGCTTCTCGATGGAGCAGCTTCTTCGAATTCCGATCGAAGAGAAGATCGACGCGCCCCGTATGAATACCGAAATGATCTGCCTGGGTGAAAAGTATGCCGTTCGCGAGGCGACTTGGAACTGTCTGATGCGTATGACCGGCGATAAACACAGCCGTTTCTCGAAACTCCGAAGTCAACGCCATCACCGTATTCGCGAAATCATCGCCACCGCTGCGTGTCTTGAGTCCCATGTGACCAGACAGAACAATCGCATCTGCGCCCTCACTTTTTGCTCGTGCGATCGCGCGGCGAACGGGTTCGACGGGATATTGAAAATCGATCCCGCGAGTAAATTCCGGACGGAGCCAAAATGGCATCCCGGGCGTCGTTACCCCGATGATGGCAAGCTTGATCCCCGCGATTTCCTTCAAAATGAATGGCTGGATTTTCGCGAATGGGTGTTTCGCATCGGCAAAGCCGCCGGCCGGTCTTCCTTCCAGCACCGTGTTCGCCGCCAGCACCGGCATTTGTGATCTCCGCAGCGCGCTCGTAAACGTCTCGATTCCCCAATCGAATTCGTGATTGCCAACAATCCACGCGTCGTATTTGAGATGATTGAACAGATCGATCATCAGCTCGCCCTTACTGCGCAAGCCAACGTTGGTGCCTTGATACACATCGCCGATGTCGATCAAAATCGAGTTAGCGTTTTCCTTTTGCCAACGCCGGATTTGCGTTACGCAACGTGCCATTCCGCCGCGATCAGGATTTCCGTCGTAATCGGCAGTCGGCAAAATATGACCGTGGAGGTCAGTTGTATGCAGGATCGAGATGCAGACTGTGTCGGAGTCGAGCGCCACGGCTGCATGAGAAAGACTTGGAAATGCACTGATCACTCCCGCCCTGCCAACGAGCTCTAGGAAATCCCGTCGAGTCCAGAATCTGTCCGATTGCAACATCGCTTTAGCTTCCGTGCTCCGAGCATACTACCGGTCCACTGGCTATCAGCTCAATGAAAATGCTGCGAATCAACATCTTGACCGCATCATCCTTTCAGTGACACTTGGCCATGCTTAACGAAAATTCTATCGCAGATTTTAAAGCACACCTGCGGGGAGAACTAATCGAGCCGGGCGATAAGGGTTATGATGAAGCCCGCAAAGTTTATAATGGAATGATACACAAAAAGCCGCGGCTGATCGTGCGCTGCGCGGACGTGGCGGACGTAATCCGCTCGGTAAATTTTGCGAGAGAAAATGACCTGCTTCTCGCGATTCGTAGTGGCGGACATAACGCGGGAGGCCTCGGAATTTGCGATGACGGTTTGGTCATCGATCTGGCACCGATAAAGTATACCCGTGTTGATCCTGATGGCCGTACCATCGCGGTTGGCGGCGGATGCACATGGGGCGATGTCGATCACGCCACCCATGTGTTTGGACTGGCTACTCCCAGCGGAATTGTCTCTACCACTGGTGTTGGCGGATTAACTCTGGGTGGAGGAGTGGGTCATCTCACACGCAAGTGCGGCCTAAGCATCGATAATTTACTCTCCGCCGATCTTGTGCTGGCTGATGGAAAATTTGTCAGAGCGAACTCCGATGAAAATCCGGATTTATTCTGGGCCATCCGCGGCGGTGGCGGAAATTTCGGCGTGGTCACTTCGTTTACATTTAAGCTGCATCCGATCGATACGGTCTATGGCGGTCCAATGCTTTATGAATTAAGCGAAACGGCCGACGTGATGAAATGGTATCGCGATCTTATTCCTGCGGCGCCTGACGATTTGAGTGGCTTCTTCGCCTTTCTCACCGTGCCGCCGGCACCGCCTTTCCCCGAACATCTTCACATGAAAAAGATGTGCGGTGTGGTTTGGGCATATGTTGGGCCACAGACGAAAGCGGAAGAAGCATTTAAGCCCATCCGCGCTTTCAAGAAAGCTGCCCTCGACTTTGTCGGTCCGCTGCCGCAGCCCGCGTTACAAAGCATGTTCGACGCACTGTATCCGCCCGGTTTGCAATGGTATTGGCGCGCCGATTTTGTGAATGAATTGAGCGATGACGCGATTGCCCATCACATTCGTTTTGGTGAGGCGCTTCCCTCGATGCATTCCACCATGCATATGTATCCGATCAATGGTGCCGCATCTCGCGTAGGTAAGAGTGACACGGCTTGGAATTATCGCGATGCCACCTGGGCCCAGGTCATGGTGGGCGTTGATCCTGATCCGGCGAACAATGAAAAGACGATTTCGTGGACGAAGAGCTATTACGATGCGCTGCATCCCTACTCAGCCGGCGGAGCGTATGTGAACTTTTTGATGGGAGACGAAGGAGAGGATCGCGTGAAGAAAACTTACGGAGATAATTACGAGCGGTTAGTTGCCATCAAGAATAAATACGATCCCGGGAATCTCTTTCGAGTGAATCAAAACATTAAACCGATCACGAAAAAGTCAGGGACAGTCGCCGCGTCCTGATTCTATCTCATAGCAGCGGATCACAGGGAACGAATGAATGCTGAGAAGTTGAGGTCTTTGCAGGCGCCCCTCAAAGCACAGTATCGAGAGCGTCCTGAGACTGCACTAATTACTCTGCGGGCCGAGGGGCGCATCGGCGAAAATATCACCTGCAAAATAGAAACGGGAAAAGCGCGCGTCGAAGCCGGGCTTCACCCTGCGACAGGAGGCGATGGACTCGCCGCGTGCTCGGCAGACATGTTACTGGAAGCGCTCGTGGGATGCGCGGGCGTCACGCTGCGCGCGGTCGCTACCGCGCTGGGCATCCCCTTGCGCGACGCCACGATTCGAGCTGAAGGCGATCTCGATTTTCGCGGCACTCTGGGAGTCTCCAAAGACGCGCCCATTGGTTTTAAACAGATTCGATTACAGTTCGATCTGGATACTGACGCCGGCGAAGACCAGCTCGCCACGTTGATTCGCCTGACAGAACGATATTGCGTCGTTTACCAGACACTCAGTCACCCAGCCAAGATTAGCGTCTTGCATCACGTCATATCACAGTAAATTCAACCGCTATGCCGTTATACATGGACATTCACGAGCTCCCGGAGGGGACTACCGCGGAAGATATCGCCAAGGCTCACGAGAAAGATGTCGAAACGCAGCGGAAGTATGGTGTTGAGTACCGTAAATACTGGGTTAACGAGAGCGGTAAGAAAGTCTTTTGCCTCGCAGATGCGCCGAGCGCAGAGGCAGCCGCCTGCGTCCATCGTGAGGCGCACGGCATGGTCGCCGAGAAGATTATCGAGGTAGAGCCCGCCGTCGCGGAAGTATTCCTGGGCGGCACGGAAACAAATCCGGCGGGAGCCGTTCTGATGCCCGGTGGCGCTGTCGACGAACGAGATCCCGGAATCCGAACCATCCTGTTCACAGACATCGTGGACTCGACGGCGTTGACTCAAATAATGGGCGATGAGGCCGCGATGGACTTGCTCGACTTGCACAACACTGTTGTCCGAAACGCGCTGGCCGATTTAGGTGGTCGCGAAGTCAAGCACACGGGCGATGGCATTATGGCATCTTTCGTGTCGGCAGCAGCAGCAGTTAAATGCGCAGCGCAGATTCAGCGGGAGTTATCCAAACATGAGCAAGAGCAACCCAAGCGTGCGATCAGGGTTCGGATCGGGGCCGCGGCAGGCGAACCCGTCGAGCATCATGACGATCTTTTTGGGGCCACAGTTCAACTCGCCGCCCGGCTCTGCGCCCACGCGTCCCCGGAACAAATTCTGGTCTCCAACGCGATTGCCGAGCTCTGCCTCGGCAAAGGATTTTCATTTCAAGACGTCGGCGAAGTTGCCTTGAAAGGCTTCGACGGCCCCGTCCGCGCTCACGCTGTCGCATGGGCTGACAAGGCAATCGCGGCAGGTTAAACCGTCGCGCGCTGCTCATGCAGCTCGAAGGAATTGATCACGTCGCGCTCGCGGTGCGCGACGTGGAGCGATCGGCGAGATGGTACATCGAAGTTCTCGGTTTCGAGCGACTTCATGAAGGCATGTGGGACGGAGTCCCGACTTTCATCGGCAAAGGGAACACTGCAATCGCTTTGTTTCCGCAGCTCGATCACGATTCAAATTCCGGCACGCGCAGCAGCAAGATCCGTATGTTGCATCTCGCTTTTCGCGCAAATAGGAAAAATTTGCTCGGCGCGCAGCAAGAGCTGAAAAAGCGCGGCATCAAGTTTGAATTCCAGGATCACGAAATCTCCCACTCCATCTATTTCCGCGATCCCGATGGCCACCAACTCGAGATTACAACCTATGATTTGGAGGGATGCTCATAGCCTGCCCTGAGCTGTCGAATGGGACTGGTTTACGAACGAAATCAGAAACAGACTGTTACAGCTCGCATGTAGTAAAGCTGATTCTCGTGCGACTTTCGCGAACTTTGATCGGTAGTCTTGCGCTCGTAGCCGCAGCGTTTGGTGCTGATCTCCGCCCTGCGCAGCCTGAAATCCCGCTACTTCGAGTCTTTGAGCCGCTTCCAATGAAGACAAACCCGACGCTTCAGCGTCCGCTGGTCACGTTTGATCCCGCGCATCCCCTGCTAGTTGTTTGGTCATCCCGCGACTTGATGCTTGCTCGCGACAAGAGGAGTGTGTTGATCACGTTGACCTAGAAAGATACAAAGAGTTTAGCCGCGTTGACGCACAAATACAATCACGGCCTCGTACTCCTAGAAGGTGAAGGACGCATTCTAGAGGCTATGCATATTACGGCTCCTATCGAGGACGGTATCATCGGGTTTAAACATCCAGACGAGGCTTTCGTCGCCGAATACGTTCGGCGCCGATTTCAAATTGCCGAATTCAAATGAGCTCGAATTAGCTGGCGCAGCTAACGGTCGAATGGCATCGACGCAATCTTACGCTACGCGACTCTGCCGCAGCAGTTTTTGTATTTCTTTCCACTGCCGCACGGGCACGGTTCGTTGCG
>WNFE01001759.1_pt1 | contig 15784 bp, 12 predicted proteins | sample 5400451 | NCBI WGS metagenome assembly WNFE01 (sample SAMN13153344, study PRJNA577476) | soil metagenome | isolation source: 200 cm saprolite under Douglas fir tree site 2 hole 2 | place: USA:California | collected 2015-04-18 | reverse complement strand
GTCATGGTGAGGTGCTCATTGGTTTGCCTAATATGTTTGGCCGTTTCTTTGATATGCTCTGCGGTTGTTTGCTCTAACGCTGCAAGTCTTTCTTCTTGTGTTGGCATTGGTTATCTGCCTTTCGTTCTCTGAACAATTGGTTCTATTATAGCATGATATCTCATACTGGAGAAGCTTTGTTTTTCTGTTGTTTAGAAGTTTTCTTATTTCCGTTTTGTTGTGCTTTCCACTCTGCCAGGGCTTCGAGGTATTTTTTTCTGTACTTCTCAATAATCCGCTTTTTCTCACTATCGCTATATATGTCGAGGACATACCCTATTTGCTCGTTGTTGATGTATCCAAGTTCCTTAAAGCGTAAATCTTCGCTTAGCTTCATGCCTGGAACGGTGCTCGATTTCGCCCATATTTTCGTGATCTCTATTCCCTGCTTGCCTAATTCGACGAATTGGGTCATGATGCCTTTTAGCAGGTCTACGCCGTATCTTTTCGCATCACCTCGGCTGATACCTTTTTTTACTCCTATGCCTGAGACATGAACTTCTACCGGTTTTCCTGGCACAATTGGCTCCAATAGACAACTCTAACATATTTGCCCACCATTATTCCAGAGATGAGCTTAGTTACGAGCCTTTTATCATCCCTCAAGCCAAGATGCTATATTGCTTTGAATGTGGAAGTCCACTTGATTGAGAAATTCTAACCTCTTTATTTTTAATCCCAGGCTTAAGGCTCAGTTTTGAATACGAGGGCGTGTTGGCGTAAAATTCCTAAAGAAGTGAATGATTGTAGTACCCGAAGAGTTGACAGTGAAACGCTATTCAAACTAGCAAGCAACTGGGGAGCGCATAGATCATGAGCATCATCATTACCGAGATACTGAGCGATACATTCAATTTTGATCAGTTAGCGCCATCAACAAAAGCCGAAATCAGCCAGGCACAGCGAGTTGCGAAGACTTTGGATGCACCTGAAGTATTTCCAGAGCACCTCTTTCTTGGAATTATTGCGCAGGCCGATGCTGACGTAGCCAAAGTACTGGAAAGTTTAGGATTAGATATGCGGGTGATCCGCTCACAAGCGGCAGAAGCCTTTGGTATCCTTAGTAATATGGGATCAGATGAGAACGAGCTACCTTTGTCCAGGGAAGCACTGGCATGTTTTGAATGGGCCTTTGCATTTGTATCAGAAACGCATGCTCCGTTGATATTTCCAAAACACCTTTTGTTGAGCGTTTTACGCCACCCACGTATACAGTCTGTGCTTATTTTGCTTTTGCCAATGAGGGATGCATTACCTGCACCTTTGGTAGAGAATGTAGGCCCTACTTACACAAGGTACATGGATCAGCTCATCCATTCAAGAGTGCGAGATCAAAGCGTCATTGATTTCGACAAAAATGTTCCAAGGCGAATTCTCAGGAGGGTTGAGCGGCCTACTATCACTTTTATAGATATCCGAGGGATGGAGACAGCAAAGCAGCAATTACGAGGGGTAATTGACTTTTTAAGAAGGCCACAGATTTTTCAAGAATCATCGAAATCATATCTGTATGGCATGTTGCTTGTTGGCCATCCTTCCACTAATAGAACTTTACTCGTAGAGGCAACGGCGGGTGAAGCAGTTGTACCTCTCATCTCACTGTCTATCTCGACGCTTATTGATATGCTCACAGCCATTGATTCAAGTGTCGTACGCATTGAAGAGCTTGATCTTGAGAGAGATGACTATGATATACTCAAGAATAGTGAGGCCAGCCAAAGAGGTCGGAATATGTTACGTCATGTTTTCGAACAAGCGAGAAAAGCATCTCCTTGTATTTTGTTTCTTGACAATCTGGATGCTATAGGGGGGCTGGCTTCGAACCAGGAACGCGAGCGATATTGGAGACAATTAGTAATAGAGATGGATGGACCTGACTACCACCCGCCGATGGCGGTTCTTGCAACCACCAGCCGGACTGATAACATCGACCGGGCCCTGTTACGTCCAGGCCGCTTTGAACGTCAGATTGTGGTAAGTAATAGTTTTATGGCACAACCTGCAGCGCAAACAAAACTTTGCCTCTCGTGCAATAATGAAGGCCTTGCCAACTGGAAGCACTGTGTATACTGCGGTGCATTACTAGCGCAGGTATGTCCACATTGCGGTACTCCATCTACACAACTTGAAGGAGCGCAATTCTGCTACGAATGTGGAAATTCATTGGGAGGTTCTCTTTATGTACGTCGAGACAATTGAACATACATCAGCTCGCCGTGCGTTTGGGCGCATCGTGACGAGCGTGTGTGGATCACTGTTGCTCGTACTAGTTCCACTGTTGACTAGCTGTGGCGGTCCTGCGCCACTTGAATATACACCGATTGACCTGGGTATACCTGCCCAGGCTCTCAATTCGCCCGTGGTCGGGCCTTTGCCAGATTCTACAAAGCTACATGTTGGCGTTACTTTCAAGGTCAACCAGGTACTCATAAATAAATTGGAGGGTCAGCAAGTTCATCCAGGACAACGCTCGAAACTGGAAGACCTGGCGAACAAAATTGGCATTGATGATGCTACCTACCAGAAAATTAAAGATTTCTTCAACCTCAAGGGGATCGCGCTGAACCTGAGTAAATTACGCACCCACATGACCATTGATGCCAGGGCAAGCACTTTTGCCAATCTGTTTCAGACAAATTTTGTTATTCATAAATATAAAGGTCGCACCTTTTATGCACCTACGACACCGCCCAAGTTACCGAAGTTTCTGGCTGACTCCATTGTTGCTATCACAGGGCTTGATAATTACAGTCCTGGTCCCGTGCATGCATTTTCCTTGCAGCATTTCAATTTACCAAAAGTGACAAGGCGTCCTGGACAAGATTGTTACCCGCTTGGTGGGACGTTGCTACCAAGGCAGGTGGCGCATGCGTATGGCTATGATCAACTTTGGAATCGCGGATGGCACGGAGAAAAGATGACGGTGAACCTGGTTGAGGTAGATGGTTACTACTCTGATGACATCCAGAACTACTTTAATTGCATTAACTTTCAGGGCAAATTGAATACGGTGGATGTTGATAATCCACCTACAGACGCCCAGGGAGAGACGGCATTAGATATTGAGATGGTGTCAGGCCTGGCACGCTCTGTCAATATTGTTGATTACGAGACGGATGGCAATTCCGGCGGTGATGTTTGGACGCAAGTCAACGATGAATTGCAGCAGATTCTCAACGACAACACCAATAATGCAAATGCAGGAAGTGTTGTTAGTATAAGCCTGGGTATGACAGAAGGCGATCTTACTTCAGGGGATCGTAATGCCATTGATCAGAGTCTACAACTGTTGACCAAAGCAGAACATATGAGAATCTTTGTCGCAAGTGGTGATTGTGGAGCGTTTAGCGATGGTGTCTATGGCGATCTTTCTGTCAGTTTTCCTGCGAGCAATCCCTGGGCAACCTCTGTGGGTGGAACCATCCTCAATATTAATGGACAACAAAGCCGGGAGAATGAGATCGCCTGGTCCGATGGATCAGACCGGAGCAGTTGTAAGAACCGTTGGGGCAGTGGCGGAGGTAACAGCCAGGTGTACTCACGCCAGGGTTGGCAGGATGCAAATGGCGTCTTTAATCAGTTCTCGGGCGGCAATCATCGACAGATTCCTGATGTGTCTGCGGTGGCTTATGACCTGGCAGTTTACTTCCAGGGCCAATGGGGAGCAGTTGGTGGGACGAGCGCTGCCGCACCTACCTGGGCAGCAGGTTTAGCGCTGGTGAATCAGGGATTAATGCAACAAATCGGGAAATTTACTGCTTCACCGCAATTGTTCTATGTGGTTGCACTAGGTGTGAATGTCATGCACCCTTATTATGATGTGACAAGTGGGAATAACTTATATTATCCTGCAACGCCTGGTTGGGACTATGCCACTGGTCTTGGCACACCAAACCTATTGGATTTCTACATGGTGCTCTGTGACAAACTGATGGTAAGCAATTTTTAGAAAAGAGGTAAGACGATAAGACCTTGCGTGTAGGTATTCCGGGCGTTTATACTACAATGAAAAGTCAATACATGGTTTCGTTCTAGTTTGACACTCATGAGAGGAAGAGGAATAAACTATGGCGCAGGTCCCACCACGTTATTGTCCGCGATGCGGTGCGCCAATAGTCACAAATTCACGTTTCTGTACCACTTGTGGTCTCCCGGTGGAGGCAATGCTGTCGAGCAATACACAAAGGCAGCCTACACAGGACCATCAATATGATCAAGAGCAACTGCCACGTGCAGAACAACAGGCTTCTCAGTACAATCCTCATGTACAACAGAGCTACCAACAGACTTCAGTAGAAGCACTAGAGACAGCAGAGACAGGTGAACAGAGCGAACCACAGTATGTGCCACAGCCTTTTCAGGAACAGGATGAGCCTTTGCCTATTCCAAAGCCTGCTTCGAAAAAGAGAAACGTGGGCGGAAGAGGATTGATACCCCTGCTGGTGGCGCTAGTGGTGTTGCTGGGAGCAGCGGGATATATCACTGCTGGCTTGCTGGGTGTACATCTGCCTGGTTTTCGCGGTAAGCAGCCACCTGTAACAACGATGATGATCAATTCCACGGTTCCCTATGCCGGTGTTGACATAACTGTAGTGAACGCTCAACAGTCGCAGAGTTTTGTTGATGATCCTAATAGCAGCAGTAATGGTATGGTACGTTTGAACCTGCGCGCGCAGAATAATACAGATATTAAGGTGAGTTGGAGTTATACTGATATAGCTCGATTGGTTTTACCGGATAAGTCGGTTGTAAACCCAACATATATTAAAAATGCGGAGGTGGAAATTGCTCCTGGAACATCTCAAGCAAGCGCTATAGATTTTGCTGTACCCTCAAATGATCAAATCAATCAGCTACTATTACAAGTAGGTGCTACAAATGAGGCAGATATGCTTATTCCGCTTACGGGGCAGGCTAATGTAAGCAAGTATCAGCCAAAGACTGTCAGCCTCAATGGGCAAATGCAGTATTTTGGACTTAACTGGACACTCAGCAGTGCCACATCGAGCTTAGGCATAGAAGGCAAACAGGCTGCTAGCGGGATGCGTTACATCACAGTAACACTCAAAGTAGAGAATACACTCTCGCAGCTTGCAATCACTGGTTCGCCTTATGATTACATCCGTTTGAAATTTGACAATGCCACAGTTTCGCCAAAGAACTCTACTCTCCCCGTTGCTTTTAATGTAGGCGTATCTGGGCAAAGTGGCACGGTCAGTTTTCTTGTGCCCCAGAATACCCAGTCTTTTACGCTTATCCTGTTGCCGCAGCAACTGAGCGGTACTAGCCAGGCCTCGGCGGATTTTCAATTGGCGTCATAGTTACCGTGGGTAACTATGCAGGTCTCCTCTCTGCATGACTCCTCACTGCCTACGGTAGTTCGCGAGAGGTATGGAGTGGGTGCGGGCTGTGCAGCCGCAGGCTGCACAGCCCGCACCCACTCCATACCTGGGTGAGCCGCCGCGGGTGGCGAGAAGTCCTGAATAGTAACGATAAATTGACTATTTTATAGACATCCCTATTGCTGGCTGCTACAATAATGCGCGGTAACGGTTTATATAGTGTTTTGTAGTGGTCATCATTTATAGTTATTCTCAAAGGAGTGGATCATTGGCACAGTCATCTCCCCGATTCTGCGCACAATGCGGCAGCCCAATAGAGGCAGGTCATCGTTTTTGTACGAGTTGCGGCGCGACAACAAGTGTCGAATCAAATGCTCTCACAGCATTAGCAACGAGCGATCAGGCTTCGCTACAAAGCCCATCGTCACCTGGTGCTGCTGTACCTCCAATGAACTTGAATGCTCCAGATTCAACAATAATGGCGCCGAACTTCACTCCAATTACGCCTAATAGGCCTATGTCTGCTGACACGCCAATTATCTACCCGGTGACGCCGAACGTTGCTGGGGTGACTTATTCCACAGTGCCAACGACTGGTAGACAGTTCTATACTCACGCGGCAGATGGAGAAATCATACCACCACCTCCTCCACCCGACTCCTATATTTCTCCATCTGAGCAGACAACGCCAACTCCTTATTACACCCCTCCTATGCCGGGCTCTTCCCCCATGCCACCGTATGCGCGAGCACCGAAACGCTCAAGAGGATGCCTGGTTGCGAGTGTAGTATTGCTGCTCGTGCTTGTGCTTGGCGGTACAGGTGTGTACTTTGCTGTCAGACATGGTGTAGGTAATGGCAATCAGAGCGGCAAAGGTGCTCATGGGCAGCAAAGTACTCCGAGTAGCAGTGGCAGCACCCCCAGCGGTAGCGGAGGCACCTCGACCGCCAGTGTGCCTGTTACAGAACAGTTAAACTTGAAGTTCACATACTCAAGTATCGACCTCACGCTTGTTTCCGTTCAGCAGGCGAGCAGTTTTTCAGATGATTCGAGTACCTCGCAGGGTGGGGTGCGTGTTTCCATGCATGAATCGAATCCGACCACGAGGGGTGCCCCTTACGCATATGGTGATGTTGTCAGATTAGTTCTTCCTGATGGTTCGATAGTTCCTCCAAGCAACGAGAAGAATTTTGAAGCCCCCGCTGCGGGTGTTTCGCAGGATAACTGGATAGATTTTGCTGTGACCGCACAGAATATCGATCTGAGCAAGCTCATCCTTCGTTTTGGTGCGTCGAGCGAGAACCAGGTGGATATTCCACTCGTACCTAATGCTGATCTCAGTAAATATCAGCCGAAGACGGTTACGCCAAATACAAAGTTCCAGTACGCTGGGATGAGCTGGACGTTGACTTCTGCTACTAAGAGTTTGAGCGCGAATGGTCAGCAGGCAAAAACAGGAATGGTCTATATAGTAGTCACCTTAAAGGCTGTTAATTCATCAGCGAGTGATTTTAGCGCTTATCCAGGTGATTATATACGCCTGAAATCTGGTGATACCACTGCTGCACCTGTTGACTTTACCTTTCCGGTCGGCGTTGCTTCTCAGGCTACTGGAATGGGAACGTTTTCCTTCACTGTGCCACAGGGAAGCACTTCGTTCAGGTTGTTGATGTTGGTGCGGCAAACAAGCCCACCGATTAACGCGGCTTCGGCAACCTTCCAAATCCAGTAGCATAGGTCCGGATACATTCAGGAGAGATACGATATCGTATCTCTCCTGTTATTTTTGGACTTTGTTCCAGGAATGAGAGTTGTCTAACATGCCCATCAATTTGCAAGTAGAGGATGCGTCTATCGGGGAGAAGGCTTTACTGACAATTCCGAAAGATCATTCCAGTATGAAACTGCCAGAGAGTTCACGCCGCAGGATCTCTTTTTCCTTTTCATCAAATACTCCAGGATTTGTGATAGGACCAGGCGATACAGGCATTTGCAAGGTGGATGCAGTCGAAAACTCGTCGAGCAGGGCTTCCTCCAGGAATCCTGGTACGTCAGAAGATGCTAATGCGGGCTGATCCTCTGGCAATTCTTCTACTGTGATCTCCGTTGTAGGTAGCGGAGTTTCAAGTAACGAAGATGGTGAAGCATCACTTATGATCGCGGTTGTTTCTTGTAAAAAAAGCTCAGGCTCTGCTGCCGGAACGATTTCGGGAGAAACAGAAATGGGTTCACTTACCAGTGGGTAGCGTTCTCCGAGGATTTCAACGAAAATACCGCGACCTTCACGTAGATCAGCAAGCTGGAGGTGAAGCTCATCATTCTCGGTTTGTAAATCTTCTAAAAGGTGCTTTTGTTTGAGCAATTCTTGCATAATTTGCTCAAAACTACTGCCACTCATTTTCATACAACCTCCTTTAGAATAGAGCATCATTCACAATTTGACACTGAAAAGTCTCTGCCACCAAGCACGCGAGTGTATTCTCCTTCATAGATGAACGTAGTTTTTGCCTATCTTGAGTATAAAACGTGCCAATTTAACTAAAGTAACAATAGATGTGGTAATCGACTGCTTATGTAGCATTTAAAATAGTCTTTTCACAGCCATTCAAGCTATTTCTGAATTTTTGCTGGATATGGACGAGATCTTCAAAAAGGGAGTTCTTTCCTTGCCTGGACTATATGGCTATGTTACACTATGCATAGTTTTGTTGACGACAATTAATGGGTGTCAACCGTGTTCATAAATAAAGAGAAAATCTTTCCTCACCTTTGATTAAGGGATTGGTATGGCGCAGGAACCTGTCACACAAGAAGCTTCAAAAGGCACTACCGAAGCAGAGCATAACCAGAGTAAAAATCTGCTTGGTCCTCTTCTCTGCTGGGCGGTAGTCTTTGCTGATATCGGCACTTCAGTCTATTACGTTCCCGGTATCCTCTATGGTACCGAAGGGATCACCACGCTGGCGGGGTTCTTTGTATTCTTGACAATGTCGGTATTTGTGCTGCTCACGTTGAAATATGCAGAGGTATCTCACCGTTTCCCGCAGGGCGGTGGCGTCGTGACTGTAGCAGCGCAAGCCATGAATCACTGGGTTGGGGCATTGGGTGGGATGTTTATCCTGGTTGATTACTTTCTTACGGCTGCTATCAGTTGTCTATCAGGAATCCTCTATTTTAGTGTTGTTGTTCCCGCACTAGGGCCGATCGCTTTATGGATAACGATTGTTGTGCTGGTTTTACTAGGTATTCTCAACTGGGTTGGTATTAGTGAAAGTGCGAAAGTGAGCCTGGTGGGAGCTATCATCGCATTTTTGAGCGATATCGCTATCCTTGTAACAGTCTTTACGCATATTTCTTTCGGGGAATTCTTATCGCTCTTCCCCAGGATGTTTCAGAACCATTCCCTGGCACCAACTTCCATTCTAATAGGATTCGCAGCCTCGTTCCTGGCATTTTCGGGCCTGGAGAGTATCTCGCAACTCTCACCTGTGATGAAGTTACCGCGCAAGAAGGTCGCTGGTATGGCGCTTTTATTGGTCATACTAACAATAGGACTGACAAGCCCCCTATTGACGCTGCTCTCGACAATCTTGCTGCAGCCTGAGGCTGCTGATCCTGTGAAGAATGCCCAGCTCATCTCATTACTTGCCGGTCACTGGGGAAGTATCATATTGCAGACAGAAGTGGCTGTGAGTGCCAGTGCCTTGCTGGTATTTGCCAGCAATACAGCAATCATAGGCTCCTATCATGTATTTATGGCGCTCTCACGTATGGAGTTCTTTCCCGCTTTTGTCCTGAAACGAAATAAGCTACGTGGCACGCCTCAATACTCGATTGCCCTTTCTACAGGTATACCAATTATAGTGTTGCTGCTAGTGAATGGGAACATCGCTTTGCTCGGCGACATGTACGCTTTTGGGCTCCTGGGAGCCTTTTCGCTGACCTGCCTGGGATTGGATATTGTGCGTTACCGTGAACGCAAGGCAGCACGGGCTATAGCCGCGCACTTACCGGGTGGTGATGGCATGGTACGGGCATCGCCTAACCAGGTGCTGCACAACGTGACGGAACTCACTCAAGAGGTTGAGCATACAAATGGTCCTGCAGTCGCTAGCGGACTGGACCCGGAAAATATTGCCATGCTCGCTGCCCCTGAGCGTAGTTGGCGCAAGAGGTTATATGATCTGTGGTATAATCTCGATTTCTGGTTGGGTGTACTTACCACTTTTCTGGTGATACTTGCCTGGTCTACCAACCTGGTAGCGAAGCACCTGGCAACGCTCTTTGGTGGGACTGTATCAGCTCTGGGCATGGCTGTAGCTTATATAAATTATACCCGCTACAAACGACGGGGTCAGTTACCTGTCGTGACGACAGGTATCGAAGGACGTTTGCCCGGTTCGATTCTGGCGGTGCTTACGCCTAATAATCCACATAATGAAGCTGTAGTACGTAGTGCTATTAATAATGCGGATGGAAATCCTGTGGTGTTTTTATATGTAGGTGAGCCGAAAACACGGCGTCCTCCACGCATGTTTGAATTTGTTGATCCCTATCATGATGATCCTCAGGCCAAGAAGACCTTCGGCAGAGCTGAAAATATAGCGCAGAAGTCTAAAATTGCTCGTCGGTATCTGTACCGTCAGCAACGACCTGGTGTGGTTGCGAATGTGTGGCAGGTAGTTCATCCTCGTGATACCGTGGTCGCTGCTGAGGAAGCCCCTGAAGTTGCAGATGTGAATCCAGATCGTATCCGCTACGAGTTGACACCAGGCGGTAAAGTAGCACATCTCCTTAAACGCTGGTAGCGTCAGGAATACGCCTTTGGAAAAGGCATTGCATCCCTGTATCACCTTGCCAGAACAGTAGTGCACCAGTATAATTAACGAAAGCCTTATTCCAGGCGAACGTACGTATGCAGGCTTGCTGGCGTCCGAGAGAGGGGGTACACATGGAAGTTACTGATAACCCTGGAGGGATTGCTGCCATTAGCCCCTCGGGTGCCGCTCCGCAGCGGAATGTTTCCCTCTTCGAGCAGATTAACATTAATGCCTTCTGGATTGCGAACAACTTTCATTGGCAAGCTCTATTGGCTATCGTTATTCCGAGCATGGTGGTAAAGTTCCTTGGTGATGCCAATAAGGACGTTAACCTGGCATTAGTGGTTATTTGGGGAACACTGGTCGCTGTTGTGGTGAATCCGCTTATCGGTGCGATCTCCGACTACGCCACGTTCCATATGGGGCGGCGACGTCCGTTCCTGATTGCCGGTACGGTGTTCAATGTCGTCGTGCTGGTACTCTTTGCCTTCGCTCCTCGTTGGTTTTCTTCTACTGCTCTACTCATTACGTTTATCATATTATTTCTCCTGTTACAGTTTACCAACAACATCGCGAATTCTCCCTGGAGCGCAATCATCGCAGACAACGTACCGGAACATCAACGTGGCCTCACTGCTGGGTTCTTTGGTCTCTTTACGCTACTTGGTACGATTCTCGGGTCGGTGGTTGCTGGCATCATCGTCAACAAGAATGATCCGCTTCCGGTCTATCAGAATGAGATCGTGCGGATTTTTCTGCTGATTGCCGTTGTGCAAATCGTGTTTGTGATTTACACCGTATTTACTGTCAAAGAGACGCCGCTACCTCCTGAGAAGCGCATCCGTATTCAAGTTAGCGTGTTCCTGAAAAGGTTCTTCTTCAAGCCGACTACCTACCCTGATCTCTCGTGGGTGCTGTTGGCGCGTTTACTGGTGATGATGGGAATCTGGGGTATCTTCTATTTTCTGCAGTACTATTTCGATGATGTACTGGGCGGGCCGGGAGTGAGGACCATCATTTTCAATACCAGGTTCTCCGGCGAAGCTTTCTCCGGCACACTTTTTCTGCCTGCACTCCTGCTCACCGCTCTACCAACCTCGATTATCGCCGGTTGGGTCTCGGATCACTGGGGACGCAAGATTATGGTGTACCTCTCCGGGATCATGATGACTATTGTGTGTATTCTTTTTATTACCTGGCAGAGCCAGTTCGGAGCGTTGATAGCCGGAGCATTTTTCGGGATCGGATACGGAGCATATACCAGTGTGGACTGGGCTCTGGCAGCTGATGCATTGCCGCCAACTGATCAAGCCGGCAAATTCCTGGGCATATGGTCAGCGATGGGTATTCTGCCACAGGTCATAGGCATTAGCATCGGCGCTGTGATACTACAAGCCCTGCGCGGTATCCCCAATCATTTTGGCTATACTTCGCTTTTCGTGATAACAATTCTATATTTTGGCCTGGGTACACTGGTTATTCGACAGGTAAAGAGTGTCAAATAAGCTCGTCACTACCGGCGATGAGCTTAGTCGCTCCTATCACCCTCGAGAAAGAGCCTGTCAGGGCGTGCATTTTTTGTGCCGGTGCGAGTAAGAGATACATCGACCCGCCGACGGTCAATCGTATTTTCTGAGCGTTTGACCAATCCCTTGCGTTCAAGACGAACGACAGCTTTTGTTGCTGCTGCAGAACTCACACCCAGGGCAGATGCAATTTGCCCTACCGACCAACGATCGCTGTTTGACAGAAGTGTAAGCACTTCACGCTGACGAGCTGTCATAGTGATAGATCCCTGATTTGCTAATGCCTCCTGGGGCGATGTTTTCAATGGTGCCACTGCTATTCCCTTTCATTCGAGGATAGGAAGAACTCTGTGCTTTGTACGAATCATTCTCAAAAAAAGTGTCAAGCATACACAGACGCCGGCAAAGGGGTGCATCGGCCGATGCACCCCTTTGCCGGCGTCTGTGTATGCTTGACATGAACAGTTGTCAAAGCAGCTGAAGCGAAACGGAGCTACTTAATCCCAGTTCTCTACTCCAACATCCACGCCCAGGCTCTCAAGCCAGCGCTCCAGGTCAATTGCGGCGCGACAGCCGTCACCGGCGGCAGTTACTGCCTGGCGATAGCGATGATCGGTCACATCTCCTGCCGCAAAGACACCCGGAATGTTGGTCATGGTGTGCTCGATTGGTACGATGTATCCGGCTCTATCCATCTCGATGACACCCTTGAACAGGTCGGTATTAGGCTTATGCCCGATAGCCAGGAACAATCCCTGTACAGGCACTGTGCCCTCTTCGCCTGTCTTCACATCGCGCAGTCGTAAACCCGTAACTTCATCTTCACCTAGAACTTCCGTGACGTCCGCGTTCCAGATAAAGCTAATTTTGGGGTTCTTAAAAGCGCGGTCCTGCATAATCTTGCTGGCACGTAAGCTATCGCGGCGGTGAATTAAAGTCACATGGTTGGCATAGCGGGTCAGGAAGATTGCCTCCTCCAGGGCTGTATCACCACCACCGACAACTGCTACATCTTTATTCTTAAAGAAAAAGCCATCGCAGGTAGCACAGGCACTCACGCCACGCCCTTGCAAGCGTTGTTCGCTTGGCAGACCCAGCCACTTGGCGCTGGCACCAGTAGCGATGATGATAGTTCGAGCCAGGTATTCCCCTGAATCCGTTGTGATTTTGAATGGGCGCCTGCTGAAGTCAATCTCGTTTACATCTTCAGGGATCATCTCTGTACCGAAACGACGTGCCTGCGCCTCAAATTTCTCCATCATCGGAGGACCGAGTATACCCTCTTCAAAACCAGGGTAGTTCTCCACATCACTGGTGAGCATCAATTGACCACCCACCTGATAGCCCTGAAACATGAGTACGGAAAGGTTAGCACGTGAGGCATAGATCGCCGCAGTGTAGCCCGCTGGTCCAGAGCCAATGATGATAACGTCATATAATTTTGCCATAATAGGGTGGTTCCTCACTTCTCCGTCAACTTGTTGTTTCTGCTTATAGTAACACAAAAAAAGTTGATTTTATGCCCTGGCAGTATATTGTACCCGCTTGTCCGTACTATGGGGCCAAGAAGTGTGGTATGCCCTGGCTATGTAAGACGTGTAACGGCCCGCTGGCGTAGAAATAGCCGAGGACATTGAGGATTGTAATTACTACAAAGCCAATGAGGCTGAGTGCAATAAGAGTGCGATCAATCTGGCGAGCATGTAATTCAGTTAACCAGGTGCGCTTGCCTATGCCAAAACAGCGCAACTCCATTGCGTTGATGATGTCCTCTGCTCCCAGAATAGAGCCTATGACTACGGGCACAATCATTGGTGCCAAACGCGCAATCTTGCCGAAAATCCCTCCACGTAACTTGTCGATCTCAAAGCCACGAGCCCGCTGCGCATCGAGCGTCGTGCCAAAATCGCGCAAGATGGTCGGCAGAAAACGGAATGAAAGATCAACTGCATATGAAAATTTGTCTGGTAAGCCCATGTATTTGAAAGCTACACCATAGAGATCAGGAGCAGTAGTATAAGAAATTGGCACGGCAAATAGTGCAATACTGAAGAAGCGCATAGCTTGTGAAAGCATAAACGTAATGCTCTGGACGCTAAAGATCAATGGTGCCGGGCCAATGAACGGAAATCCTCGTTTGAGTCCCAAAAATGGGAGGCTGAAGAGAATATGTTGATGGGTGAGATCTACTCCCTGTACCACAGCCCCGCCAGAGATGAAATAGTTCACAAACGTCAAAATTGTTACGAAGACAATGATGAATCTCCAGGTTTGCTTCGTTTCTGACCATTTAAGATGAGCCTGGCTATAATAGAAAAGCGCAATGATCAGAGCAGTCAGTACAACCCAGAAATTTGATGTTTGTACCACAGTGAGACTAAAGATTAAGAGCAGAAGAACCTTGGTTCTTGGGTCCAATCGATGGATAAGTGAGTCTCGTTTAATATAAGGAAAGTTGATTAGCATGATAGTTCCCTGGAAGTAGGGAGAGTGAGAAGCAGGTAATTTCTTTCCTACTTCACACCCTCTCTGTTTAAACTACCTGACTATGCACGTCCCCTGCGTATCAAGGCTGTATTGTAAATGACAAGAAGGATGGGAAGCAGGATCAAACCATTGACAAGATCTGTTCCTGCTGCGGCAACTAATTCGCTTGTTGACCCGGCCACGGTCAACTTATAGACCAGGATATCGCTGTAAGCAGCCATAGCGATACCGACCACTATTCCAACGGCGCTGAAAATCTCTGCAATAATGATATTGCGGGTATTATTGTAGCGCCCCCAGGTCATATACACAGCAAGGCCGGCGATGAGGCCGATAAGACCATTACCAAGTTCCCAAAACCATACAATACCGTAGCCAGAGATCAAGTCACCGATGGTATTGCCTATGGCACCTGCGAAAAATCCAACTACTGGACCGAAGACGGCGCCAAAGAATAAAGGAATGACGATAGCCGGACGCAGTGAGACATTACCGGCGCTGGGAATCGATATCAGGTTAGTTGGAAGGCTCAGGCCAGCATAGAGGGCCGCACCCAGAGCCATATAGACCACCTGGCGTACACCTACGCCCCATATCTGTGAAGCTGAACGTCTTTCTGTTACTGCCATTAATGTTACTCCTTTCTGACAGTTGACCGATAGAAAAGAGAAAGCGAAACGTAAGAAGAAAATGTGAAGCTTGCACCTCCTCCCGTATCTGGCCAGGTCTAGGCGACCGCATTACGTTGAGCCAGTAAGTAATGGAGCAGAGAGGTGGGACGCAAGTTACACTGCTCCAGCAATGCCGGATCAGCAAGTACCTGCAATGGCGGTCCATCTCCCACCAGCCTGCCTTCCTTCAAAAGCAAAACACGTTGCGTGAATCGCAGCGCGAGGTCGAGATCATGGGTGATAAAGAGCAGAACTTCCAGTTCGGGCAAGCTGCGCAAGTATTCCATAAAGGAGATGTAAGAGCGATAGTCCTGCCCGGCCGTTGGCTCGTCAAGCAGCAGAATTTTGCCGTGCATAGAGAGTATGGAGGCGATAGTTACGCGCTTCTGCTGTCCAAAACTCAGCGCGTAAGGTGAGCGCGCATCGAACTCCGCGATATCCAAGGCCTTTTCTGCCTCATGTACTGCTGTTTTGATGCGCTCAGGAGAAAACCGGAGGTTTTCTGGTCCGAAACTCACCTCTTTGTGCACTGTTGGGGCAAAAAGCATGGCACCGGGGTTCTGGAAGACGTATCCGATGCGTGATGCCAGTTGCGCGACGCTCAAATTGCGTGTTTTTTCTCCATAGAGCCGTACTGTGCCTTTCGTTGGTCTGAGCAAGCCCAGCGCCTGTTTAACCAGCGTGGTTTTGCCAGAACCGTTTGGACCTAACAGCGCGATAGTCTCGCCACGTCGTACCCGGCAGGAGATGCCGTGCAGAACCTCCTCTGAGTACGGGTTGTAGCGAAAATACACGTCTTCAAATTCAAGAATTGGTTCGTTTGTTGATGTATTGCTGTCTTGCCCGGTAGTGATCGGCCGGATGAGCAGGTTCCGTACCTTTATAGGATCAATGAGCGT
>WNFE01005406.1_pt1 | contig 15789 bp, 14 predicted proteins | sample 5400451 | NCBI WGS metagenome assembly WNFE01 (sample SAMN13153344, study PRJNA577476) | soil metagenome | isolation source: 200 cm saprolite under Douglas fir tree site 2 hole 2 | place: USA:California | collected 2015-04-18 | reverse complement strand
CTGTTTCTTTCGCTACCAGTATTGGTATTAGTTTTCACGCCTATTAACAGGGCTTGTGATTATGAAACGGCTTACCATCACCCTCATCGTCGTTTGCTTGGCTGGGATAGTCGTCTGCCTTCATCCTCCTGCTCTCTGGGGGAACGTCCAACTGCAAACCGAAGCGGTGTTTTTCTGCTTTTATGCAATGCCGTTGCTAGCGTTGGTGTTGACGCTGCTGGCGTGGAGAGCGGGAGTGCGTGCGATTGCCAGCGGAGGTGAGTCCAAGGCTGTTCGGGCAAGGACTTGGCCAGCAATGTTGTTTCTTGCGGGGGCTGTCGCCATGGCGCTGGGTTTGTTTTTGTGGCTACGCGTGGGACTGTTGTTTGGGCCAATAGCGATCCCGCGGATGTTGGAAATCGGCGCAACGGCGTCGGTTGCGGCGTTGGTCACCTCGACGTGGGCACCGAGTAGTTTCCGGTTCCCGGCGCTTTGCGCGGCGGCGGCGTGGGCGGGGTTCTTCGGCCGGGTACTGTATATCTTCGCTCACATGGGGCGCCCGTAAAACAGGGATATATTCTCAGCGATAGGATGCGGTTCATAACCAGGGAAGGTAAGTATGGCTACAAGGCATGATGTTTTCGGCGAAGTGATGCAGGGCGTGGCAGAGATCTATAGCACGATAACGGTAAGCTTCAGGTCACGACATATGAAGTAAGTAAGTATGATCCTATGGAGAAAAAATTAAGATGCACTCCGTTTCCAGATGTGTACTCTATCTGTTTCTGGTTGCTGCTGCTCTGCAATCGAGCGCGATTGCCCAGCACGGCAAGCTTGATCGCCTGACTCTTCCACTGCAATCAGTTCCAGCAGCGTGCAAGCAGGTGGAAGGCTCCTTTCCTGCCGACTCTCAGACCGGCTTGTTGTCCCAATACCAGCTTCCTGCCTTGCCACCGATTGTCGCAAAGCATGTGCAGTCGTTCGAATGCAACGGAAGGAAGGGCAGTATCTTCTATTTCCAATACCTCGACCCAGGGCAGGCGTACACCGCTCAAGGTTTTGCCTCGGCCCTGCTGTGGGGTCTCGACAATGGTCCAAGCCTCGAGCATCCCACGCAATTGCTTCGTTTCGACAATGTCCTTGTGGCAATTTCGTTCCGCAATTCGGCGGAAGAAATTCGTCGTGCGGTCGAGGCGACGCACCGAAACGCGATGGCGCTCGAATCCCGGGAAGTCGAACAGCTGAACAAAGCCTTGGCGAATGATTCCGGCGATGTGGCTGCCAGGATAGCCATGGGGAAGGCGTTTCTTGACGACGGCGACCCGGACAAGGCGTTGACGCAATTCAAGGAAGCACAGCGGCGCGGCTGGAAGAACAGCTCACCGGATGCGTACCTCACTAATGCGCTGACCTTATTGGGGAAGATGTACCACCAGCAGGGCAACCATCCGGCTACGTTGACCGCTCTGCAGATGGCCGTGGTGTTTGGTCCGGATGACGCAATGGCTAATCTATTGCTAGCGGATGAGTACCTCGAGAATCCGCAAAGCTTTGCCGAAGGTATCGAATATTTGAAGCAGTTTGTGCAAGCTGGCCCCCACTCGGCGACTCAAACCGACGTGGCCTATTATTCGCTGGGACGGATCTACACCGAAATGAAGCGAGAGAAGGAGGCGATTGACGCCTATGAGCAGGCGCTGAAGGCGGATCCAAAAGACCACCAATCGCTCAACAACGTGGCGTGGCTGTACGCATCCGCAACCGACCCACAGCTTCGAAGGCCTGCTGCAGCTGTGGAGTATGCAACTCGGGCGGTAGAGATCTCCGGTAGAAGGGATGCAAACTATCTCGACACCTTGGCAGAAGCTTACAACGCCAACGGGCAGCTTGATAAGGCGATTGAGGTCATCAAGAGCGCAATGGTGCTTGAGCCTGGAAATCACTACTACAGAGACAGGTTGCAAAAATTTGAAATGTCGGTATCCCAGAAGTCTGAGCGCTGACCTGCGCTAGATCCTTGATCAGCTCTCGTACCATAGCAATGATGAGAGCGGCTATCCAGAACTCCAATTTCTTGTCAGGAGGCTTCCGGCGCCGGAGCTCTGGGCTGTAGGCGGCAAATTTCAATCTAGCGGGACAGCCTTGTCAGGCCAGAATCTTTTCTGGCTTGGTATCGCCCTGCTGCTGTCGGTACCACTCCACCGTGCGCCGAAGTCCTTCTTCGAAAGAAACACGCGGCTGGTATCCCAGCAGTTTTTGTGCAAGTGAGATATCTGCCAGAGAATGCTTGATATCGCCGGCCCGCTCCGGGCCGTGGGCCACCTCTCCGGTGTAGCCAATGATTGTCTTGAGCGTCTGGAAGGTCTGGTTCAGGGTGATGCGCCGGCCGCAGGCAATATTAAAGACTTTTCCTGCCACCTGTTCGGCAGGCGCAGCGCAGGCCAGCAGGTTGGCCGAAACCACATCATCTATAGAGGTAAAATCGCGGCTTTGCTCGCCATCGCCGTGAATCGTTGGCTGCTCGCCGCGAAGCATCGCAGTAATGAACTTGGCCATGACTCCGGAATATTGCGAAGTCGGGTCCTGGCGCGGCCCAAAAACGTTGAAATAACGCAGCGAAACCGTGGGCAATCCGTAGACGCGGTGGAAGCTCTGCATATAAAGCTCGCCCGTCAGCTTTGTGACCGCATAAGGCGAGATCGGCAGAGGCAGCATGGCCTCATGCTTGGGCAGGGTGGGCGTATCACCATAGGCGGAGGAAGATGCGGCATAAACAATGCGCTTCAATCTTCCGTCGCTTTGTGCTGCCTCGCGGGCAGCAACCAGCAGATGCAACGTGCCGTCAATATTGGATTGGTTGCTGCTGATAGGATCAAGCACCGAGCGCGGCACCGAAGGCAGGGCGGCTTGGTGAAGAATGTAATCTACTCCGCTGCAGGCAGCTTTGAGTGCGGGTGACGGTTCTCGCAGGTCCAGCTCGCGCACATCAATTCGGCCTTCGGTCCCGGTGAGGTTGGCGCGTTTTCCAGTGGAAAAATTATCAATGCCTCGCACCTGCTCGCCGCGTTCTATCAGCGCGTGCGCCAGCGACGAGCCGATAAATCCTGCAACTCCGGTGATTAGGTAAAGAGCCAAGCATCTAAAATATTACAAGAGATTTTACTTTTTGTTCTACTCGTGGTGGCTGCGGTATGCTGTTCTTTGACCACGATCCTGCGGAAAGTCAAAAATAAGGACTACCAACACCCTTTTGTGTCATGAGCAAAGCCATACAGCATGAGTTGCGCCTGGCCAGGCGGATGTCACGCCTGGGAACCGAAACCGCCTTTGATGTCCTGGTCAAGGCAAGAGCCCTGGAAGCACAAGGGAAAGACATTATCCATCTGGAGATCGGCGAGCCCGATTTTGATACCCCAGCGAATATCATCGGCGCGGCGGTCCAGGCTCTGAATAATAAATGGACGCATTACGGCCCCTCCGCCGGCCTTCCCCAACTGCGCCAGGCCATCGCTGAAGACGCCGGCCGTCGCCGCGGAATCAAGATTGATCCCGCAGAAGTCGTTGTTGTTCCTGGTGGTAAACCTATTATCTTCTTCTCAATGCTGGCATTAATTGAAGAAGGGGATGAAGTTATCTATCCCAACCCGGGCTTTCCTATTTATGAGTCCCTTATTCATTTCCTCGGGGCTAAAGCCGTGCCCATTCGCCTTCGCGAAGAGATGGATTTTGCTCTCGATCCCAATGAGTTGGCTGACCTCATTACCGATAAGACCCGGCTGATCATCCTGAACTCTCCTCAGAACCCGACCGGCGGCGTGCTCAGCGAGCGTGACGTCCGCCAGATCGCCTCTGCCATCGGCGACCGTGACATCATGGTTTTGAGCGATGAAATTTACAGCCGTCTGCTGTTTGAAGGGAAGCACTTTTCTATTGCGTCAATGGACGGCTGGAAAGAGCGGACTATCCTTCTGGACGGCTTTTCCAAAAGCTACGCCATGACCGGATGGCGCATGGGCTACGGCATCATGCGGGCAGACCTGGCCACTCACGTCGCGCGCCTGATGACCAACTCTAACTCCTGCACCGCCAGCTTCACCCAGATCGCAGGTGTAGAAGCTCTTCACGGCGATCAAAGTTCTGTAGACCAGATGTGCGCCGAGTTCAAACGCCGCCGTGATGTCTTTGTTGCCGGTATTAACCGTATTCCCGGCTTTTCCTGCCGTTCGCCCAAAGGCGCGTTTTATACCTTCCCCAATATCACCAGGACTGGCTGGTCTTCGGGAAAGCTGGCAGATGCGTTGCTGGAGCAGGCGGGCGTAGCGTGTCTCTCCGGTACTGCCTTTGGCAGTTTTGGCGAAGGCTATTTGCGGTTTAGCGTGGCCAACTCAGTGGAAAACATCCAGAAGGCCCTGGAGCGTGTTGAAAGCTGGGCCAGAAAAAACCTTTAGCTGTTTTAAAATTTCTGAGAACCGAGAACTGAGAACTGCTTTTTGATATCAAACTGGTATCAAACTCTTGTTTTTTTGAGCGTTTGTCGTTCATCATTGTTCTTGAGGTGTGTCTGGCGCTCAACAATAAGTGGGACGTAAGCGCTGGATTGCATGAATAAGAGGTCAGGGCGGAGTGGTTTTTACCGTGCGAGATAAAGGAGACATGTATCAAGATCGATTCAATACACCAGCTGAGCAAGTGGGTGTCGTATTGTGCTGTATGTGCTTTAACGTCAATGACTTACGCTCACAATAGACTTGTGGAGCTAGTACCCCCCACCCCGCTGCGTGCGGGCGGTAGAGTCGGTAGAACGGAGAGCAACGAGTTAACACATGAATAAACAATTTCGCATATTCGCAACCTGCCACATCGGAGACGAAGCGCTCGACGTTCTTCGCCGTCGCGGTTATGAACTCGAAGTCTATCCCGGCCCGGACGCCCCGCCCAAGAAACTCATTGTCGAAAAAGTTAAGCAGGGAATTGATGGGCTGATTACAACTCTGCGTGACCCGATTGACGCCGAAGTCTTCGAGGCAGGCCGCGGTCATTTGAAAGTTGTCTCTCAGCTTGCCGTTGGCTTTGACAATATCAACCGTGCCGATGCCAATTGCTACAAGATTCCGTTTACCAACACGGCCGACGTTCTCACCGATGCCACCGCCGAATTCGCGTTTTTCATCATGGGAGCTCTCGCCCGCAAGCTCTGGCTCAGTGAATTATTGGTTCGCGAAAATCGCTGGGGGGCATGGCATCCCTTTTTGCCGTTTCTGGGCGACGAGGTGACCGGCAAGACCATCGCGATTATCGGCACTGGCCGCATCGGTCAGGCCATGATCAAAAAGTGCACCGGCTTCGATATGAATATCGTGTGCTACGACCCGGATTACCACGATGAGGAGTTCTTAAAAAAAATCCAGGAGCTCATGAGTTTTCGCCATGAGCGCGGATTGCAGAAAAATAGGACCGAAATCAAATATGTCGCTTTGGAAGAGGCCCTGTCGCAAGCTGATTACGTCAGCGTGCATGTTCCACTGATTCGTCCGGGGGAAGGCGCGTCGCCGACCCTGCATCTCTTTAACGAGCGCACCTTTCGCATGATGAAGCCCACGGCATATTTCATCAATACCTCGCGCGGCCCGGTTGTAGATGAATCCGCGCTTGCACGCGCGCTACGTGAGAACTGGATTGCGGGCGCTGCCCTTGATGTTTATGAAAAAGAGCCGCTGCCCACAGATTCACCTTTGCGCGATCCGGCGATTGCCGATCGCTGCCGGCTCTTCCATCACTTTGCCAGCGGCGCCAGAATCACACGCCTTTCTGCCGATCCCAATAAGGGAATGGCGGGCCGCTGCGTGCAGGGATTGGTTGACGTTCTGGAGCAAAATTACGGCGGAGATATTGCCAGGATGCCGTATGTGGTCAACAAGGAGGCTTTTTCAAGCTAATTGCCTGTTTATTCTTGTTTATTCTATTTATGGACCAGCGCATTAATCATGGAATGGAAGATCTTAAACCCGTCTGCCGAGCCAAGCATGGCCTCACTCGAGCGGTCAGGATGCGGCATCATGCCGCAGACGTTGCGGGCTTCATTGCAGATGCCGGCAATATTATCGAGAGAACCGTTAGGATTGGCCGCAGCAGTAATTTGCCCATCGGGAGTGCAGTAGCGGAACACGATCCTTCAGTCCCACGTTGCGCATCAAAACACCGGGCAGCAGGCCGGCTTCGCACAGAATCTGGAATCCGTTGCAGATGCCCAGCACCAGGCCGCCTTTTTTCGCGAAACCGGCGACCGACTTCATCATCGGCGCGAAGGCAGCAATGGCCCCGGTGCGCATGTAGTCGCCATAGGCGAATCCGCCGGGGACGATGACCGCATCGCAATTCTGCAGATCACTGGAGTCGTGCCACAGGAATGTGACCGGCTCCTTGGCCACCTCGGCAATGACGTTGTAAGCATCCTGATCGCAGTTCGAGCCGGGAAAGATGATGACACCGAATTTCATAAAACTACTTTAGCGCGGAAGAGGCGGGAATAACAATTGTCATTTTCTATAACTTCTATAACTGAAACCGAAAGAAAACAATGAGAGTACGATTACGGTAAGTATTCAAAGCATCTAAGTCTATATGGAAATCCTCTCCCATCTGCGCACCACCGGGACCGCCTTAAAGAACTGGTTCATTGCGCAGACCTATGATGCGCTCGCCGTAGGCGCTCTCTGGCTCATCGGGCTTCTCATCATCGGCGTACCCTGGGCGCCGTTGTGGGCGTTTTTGGGCGCGGTCCTGCAATACATTCCTAATTTTGGTCCGGTGCTGACAGTCATATTGGCGGAGTTGGGCGCTCTGTTTACCGGCTCGGGCATGAAAATGCTGTACGTGCTCATTGTCTATGCGGTCATCGTGGTGGTTGACGGCCTTGTTCTGCAACCCTACATTATGAAGCGCACAGCCAAGGTGCCGATTTGGGCTTCGATCTTTGTGCCGATTTTAATGGGACTCCTTTTCTCATTGGGGGGGCCCTTATCCTCATTTTTGGGAGTGTTGCTTTCCCCTCCATTACTGGCGGTAGTCTTCGCCTATCGCGAGCGCTATCGCAATGCGCGGCTCAACCCAAAGCCGCCGGATGCGGCGCCAAATGCTGAGTGAGGGTGAAACAACATGCTATAATTTCCGTTTGTCACGCGGTCTACTCCTGTTAGCGGCTTCCGCCGCGCGGTGAAGTAAATTTCAAATTGAGAACGAAGAGGTTGCATCATGTCCGGCCATTCCAAATGGGCGACAATCAAACATAAAAAGGGCGCGCTCGACGCCAAACGCGGAAAGATTTTTACCCGCCTGATTAAAGAAATCACCATGGCAGCCAAATCGGGCGGCGATCCGGAAAAGAACCCGCGCCTGCGTGGCGCAGTGGCTGCGGCCAAGGCTGAGAACATGCCGGCCGACAATATCAAGCGCGCCATTCAACGCGGTACGGGCGAACTGCCGGGCGTGACCTACGAAGAGATCACCTTTGAGGGCTACGGCCCGGGTGGCGTGGCCATGCTGGTGGAGGTCTCGACTGACAACCGCAACCGCACCGTGAGCGAAATCCGCCATGCGTTTGGCAAGAACGGCGGCAACATGGGTGAGGCTGGTTCGGTTGCCTGGATGTTCCATAAAAAAGGCGACATCGTGGTTCCCAAGTCAGCGGCCACAGAAGATCAGCTCATGAACATTGTGCTGGAAGCCGGCGGCGAAGATATCCGCGATGACGGCGACGACTGGGAGATCATGACCGACCCCGCCAACTTTGAAGCCGTAGTCGAAGCCTTAAAGAAGGCCAACATCCCGATTACCATGTCAGAAATCTCAATGATTCCGCAAAACTACATCAAGCTGGAAGGGGCGCAGGCCAACACCATGATCCGCCTGATCGAAGCTTTGGAAGATCATGATGACGTGCAGCACGTTTACTCCAACTTTGATGTAGATGTGAAACAGTTGCAGGAAGCCGCCAGCTAAGCCGGCAAGAGTTTTCCTGAAAAGCCGCCCAATGTGGCGGCTTTTCTTGTTCTTCTGCGAACAAAGTCGACTCAGTTCCAACCCGCATTTTTCGCTCGCCAAAATTCCTCTCCACCTGTTAGATTTTCAAGCAAGCCTAAATTTACGGGAGACACCAACGAATGAAATTCGCCGCTTTTGTGCTGGTATTGTGCTCGGCCTTTGCCTTCGCCCAGGGAACAGACCCGAATGCCTCGCAAACCCCAACTTCGGAAAACACCCAGAAGAAAGACAAGACGAAAACCCGCGACACACTAACCGAGTCGCTGCCAGCAAGCTCGCTGCACAAAGGTGCATGGGATTTTGGCGTGTGGGGGCAGGGCGGTCATTCGGTGAGCGGCGGTGTGACCCACACTGGGGTTTTCGACGCCGGATTTCGTATTGGAAAAGTACTCACGGGCCAGCACGGCAGCGGTCCACTCCGAGGAAATATTGAATATGCCGTTGATCTCATCCCCATTTACGTGCTCTCAGGCCCGGTGAATACAGCCTACGGAGGCTCCTTCAATCCTTTTGTGGCGAAATGGAATTTCACGGGCGGCAAGCGCTTCGCTCCTTACGCGGAACTTGCCGGAGGCGTGCTCTTTACCAATACCGAAGTTCCGTTTCGGACCTCGAATATCAACTTCACCTCACAATTCGCCGTGGGGACGCATATCTTTACCCGCGAGAACCGATCGATCACACTGGATGTCAGATACGTGCATATTTCCAACGCCGGCATGACAGTCCCTAATCCGGGCATCAATACCGTGCAATTTGGGATCGGTTATCACTGGATGAAGTAATCTTTGCTTTAGAGATGCAGCCATGGCTGCGTCTCTACCAACACATCTACAACGCCACACGGAGCTCTGTCGGGTTCTGGCTGCCAAACTAATCAGCAAGCCTCTTCTATCAAGGCACGACATTCAGCGGCAAGCTGGCTTTGCCATGCATTGCCGCTTGAGCGGAATTTACGCCCAACCTAGACTGCAAGCACAATGAACCTGAACCGCTTGCGTTTTGCCCGAATCCGATGTGTCTGCCGGCTTTTGCCATTTCTCGCTCTTGCTTGTGTGCTGCAGGCCCAGACCAAACAGGACAAATCATCCCCTACATCCAATCCGGGCATCGTTCTCCAGAAAGACTACGATGAGCTTCGCCACAGTGCGGGCCGGGTAAAGGCAGACGAAATCCCTGCAATCGAGCAGAAGGCGACTGCCGGAGATCTGCAAGTACAATTGTTGCTGGGCATGCTGTATCAAGTGGGATGCGGCATAATCTCCCGCGACCCCGTGAAAGAGCTTGCCTGGTATCACAAAGCTGCCGACCAGGGCAGTTCGATAGCTTTGAATCAGATCGGCGCCTACTACGATAGGGGCGCCGGGCACGACCCCGCCGAGGCCTTCAAGTGGTATCGCAAAGCAGCCGACCACGACGACGCAGTGGCACAATACAACGTTGGCAGCATGTATGAGAGTGGGGACGGCGTGGAGCGGGATTCCCTCGAAGCCGCTGTCTGGTATCAGGCAGCAATCGAAAATGGATTCTACGAAGCCCTTAACCGTCTGGTTTCTCTTTACGACAGGGGAAAGGCCATGCCAACCAGGAGCCTGCAAGACAACCAGAAAGAAGGTCTGACTTTGCTGCAGTCTTGGGTCAACCAGAGCAACGCCGATGCGGAACGGATACTGGCGGAATCTTACAAAGCCGGGTCCCTGGGATTGCCTCGGGATGAGGCTCAGGGCATCCATTGGCTCCGCAAAGCAGCAGAAAATAACTCGCAAGCCCAGGTGTACCTCGGCTATGCCTATTCGCACGGGGAAGGGGTACCCAAAGATGAGGCTGAAGCGGTGAAGTGGTATCAGAAGGCTGCCGAGCAGGGAAACGTGAATGGCCAGGCCAACCTGGGTTACATGTACGAACAGGGCAAGGGCGTGCACAAGGACATGGCCGCGGCGGCCAAGTGGTATCAGGCAGCGGCTGAGCAGGGAGACACCGCCGCGCAGTATGAATTAGGCAGAATGTACGAAGACGGCAGGGGAGTCCACAAAGACGCAATCACATCGATCATGTGGTTTCTGCTGGCCAAAGATGGAGGATCTAAAGACTTCATGAGCGAAATGCACATCAATTGGGGTCCTCCAGGCTTCTCCTTTTATAGGCATCCATACGATGCCGACTATCAGGAAGCACTCAAACGGGCTATAGCTTGGAGAGACCAGCATTATTGCCGGTGAGGAACGCTGCACCTAGCGTGCTAAGTCTCGCGATGTATTTCTGTATACACCGGCCTACATCCTCCTTGCATCGCAGATTCGCTCCCCGCTATGCTTGTCACATATGTCCACGCTGGTCGAGTGCGTCCCCAACTTTTCCGAGGGACGCGACAAATCCAAAGTTGATGCCATCGTCGAGGCCATGAAGGTTGAGGGCGTCTATCTGCTCGACCGCGAGATGGATTCCGACCACAACCGCTGTGTGATTACGCTGGTCGGCAATCGCGAAGCCATTGCCGAAGCGGCCATTCGCGGCGTGGGCAAAGCTGCTGAGCTAATTGATCTGACCCAGCATCAGGGTGCGCATCCTCGCCTCGGCGCGGCCGATGTGATTCCGTTTATCCCGATTGAAGGCATTACGCTTGAAGATTGCGTTGCCATCTCCCGCCACGTTGGTGAGCAGATATGGAAGCGCTTTCGCATTCCGGTTTATCTTTACGAAGCCGCCGCAACCAGCCCGGAGCGGCAAAATCTGGAGAACATCCGGCGCGGGCAGTTTGAGGGCTTGCGCGATGAAATTGCCACGAACCCTGCGCGCCGTCCCGATTTCGGCGAGGCGCAGCTACATCCTACTGCTGGCGCGACGGTAGTTGGAGCGCGAAAGTTTTTGATTGCCTACAACATTTTTCTGAACACCCCTGACGTCGAGATCGCGAAGAAAGTAGCCAAGGCGGTGCGTTTTTCTTCAGGCGGACTGCGTTTTGTAAAGGGTGCGGGTTTTCTGGTGCGTGGCCTGGCGCAGGTTTCCATGAACCTGACCGATTTCGAGCAGACGCCGATTGCTCGCGTCTTCGAATTCGTAAAAAGGGAAGCGGCGCGCTATGGGGTCGCTCCGGTCAGCAGTGAGATCGTTGGCCTGATTCCTAAGAAGTCCCTGGAAGATGCGGCAGAGTGGTTCTTGCAGATTGAGAACTTCGACTCATCTTTGATTTTGGAGAATCGGCTCTCTGCGGTCATGTCCGGCAAAGTAGCGGTTGGAGGCTTGCGGGCTGGAGCGGAGCCATTTATTGAGCAACTTGCTGCACCCACGGCTGTTCCGGGTGGTGGAAGCGCGTCGGCCGTGGCCGGTGCCATGGCTGCAGCCCTCGGACACATGGTTGCTTCCATGTCGCGAGGCAAAAAAAACTATCTGCTGTATGAGCGCGAGCTTAGCGAGGCTGTAGCCCGTCTGGCCCAGCTTCGTGAAGAACTCAAGACCGCGATCGAGGCCGACGCTGAATATTACAAAGCAGTTATCCAAGCTTATAAGGCTGCCAAAGACTCAAAAGACGGCGAGGCTGCCGTCACTCTGGCGCTCAAAGGAGCTACTAATGTACCGCTGGCGGTTGCTGAGAAGAGCCGTGAAGTAGCGAGGATTCTGGAATCGCTCAAGCTGATTACCAATCCGAAGATGGCCTCTGATCTTACGGTTGGCGCCGCTCTGGCTCAGGCGGCCGTAGAAGGTGCGCTGGCCAATGTGGAGATCAACCTCGAATCTCTCACCGATCAGCAGTTTATCGGTGAAGTTCGGGCCAAGACGGCAGCTTTAACCCGCTAGATACGTAATATCCAACCAAAACCGTCACCTTCACATCGAAATGAGTGCGCCAAATACATGTTGAATATTAAGGTATTTGCGTGAAGTAAGAGCTGAATCCATGTCAAAATAGATAGCACGAGTTGCGAAACAAGCCCGCAGAGAGGTTGTTGTGAGATACAATTTCGGTAAGCCACTTTCAATCATGAATCGAACCTTATTTGTCGCCATACTGTTTGCGGCTGCTTCCGTTTCAGCGGGTGCGGCTGCTCTGGGAAGTACCGCACGCAGCGTGATTCCTTCTGAAGTGCAGCAGATTATCTCCGTGGACTATCGCCAGGTTATCAACTCCCAAACTGCCACTGAGCTGCACGACCGGGTTTTGCCGGACAACTTGAAGCAATTCGAGACCGCGCTGAAAGGCGTAGGCATTGATCCGCAGCGCGATATTGATCAACTGACCTTTGCCGCCTTCCGCGACAAGGGCGATCTTCGCATGGTGGGCGTGGCCCAGGGACAATTTTCCCTCAAGAAAGTCATCGCCCGTTTTAAAGTACGTAAAATTGCTCCTACGAAATTCCATACTGCTTTTGTGTATCCCATGGGAAATGGCATGAACATGTCACTGCTGGATGAGAACACTTTGCTCTTTGGTGATCCGTCGGCGGTGAAGTCCGGGCTCTCGGCTCGCGACGGTGATATCCAGAGCCTGAACTCCAACTCGGAAGTTCTTGATCTCATGCCTGCGGTGGATTCCGGCGCAGTCTGGAGCGTGCTCGACTCCAAGGGCACGCAAACCATGATGAGTTCGGCAATGGGCGATGTTGCCAATTTGGCTGAGTATCAGACACTCAGCAAACGCCTGCGCTCCTCGCGTTATGTCATGAACTTTGGCAGTGGAGTGAATTTTGATCTGGATGTGATTACCGCTGACAGCATGACCGCGGCAACGCTCTCCACCCTGGCGCGCGTGGGCATGACGTTCAGAAGAACACAGGCGACCGGCGTGGAAAAGACTGCCCTCGAAAACATGACCGTTGATTCCGACAGCAACCAGCTCAAATTCCACTTCAAGACCGACGAGAAGCAATTTCAATCGTTGCTGAACTCAGATCTGTTTGCCGCTATGATCCGTTAGGATTGGTTTGTTTGCGGGAAGAATTTCCCTTCGTTTTCCTTTCTATAATTGCAGAGTACTATGCTCGATGAACGCAAGCAGCGCGAGCGCCAGATGCAAGAGGAGGGAAGACTTCCTCCCGGCCAGGCCCTCACTTTAAAGTGGCCGGTTTTGCATTACGGTTCAGTTCCCAAGTTTGATCCCGCGACTTGGGATTTCCGCGTGTGGGGTTTGGTCGAAAAGCCTTTACGCTTTACCTGGAACGAATTCAACGTCCTTGCCATGCTTCACACTACAAGTGATTTCCATTGTGTGACTCGCTGGAGCCGCTTCCAGAATGCCTGGGAAGGAGTGGCTTTTGCTGAGATTCTAAAGTTAACCCAACCAAAACCTGCTGCGAAATTTGTCATGGTGCACGCCGAAGAAGGTTTTACCGCGAATGTGCCTCTCGCTGACCTCAACCATGACAACGTCTTGTTGGCCACGCATCACGATGGCCAGCCGCTCACGCCCGAGCATGGATATCCGCTGCGCCTGATTGTGCCGCATTTATATGCCTGGAAGTCCGTCAAATGGGTCCGCGGGCTGGAGTTCATGGAGCGCGACGCCCCCGGCTTCTGGGAGCAAAACGGATATCACATGTACGGCGATCCCTGGAAGGAACAGCGTTACAGTTCAGGCTAGACGGCACATTCTGAGTGATACAAAAGGGTGAGCGCGAAGCGAGCGCTGTCCCGCGCGAGCGTAGCGCGAGGGCGCAGCAGAGAAGCGTTGCGGAGCCCTCAGAATAAAGCCCAGCGTTTCGATTCCGATTTGTGAAATGCAGATTTTAGAATGCAGACTAAAGTCATACATTAAAAAGCACGTTGTCATTGGCCCAGGTGCGTCGTGCGTTGCGGTATAATCCCTCCGGCTTGGATTCACCTCGCAAGATCCAGGCTTAGAAGCGCCCTTCTTTTGACCCTCACTGACAGCGGGGACTCTCTGGCTTACGCGGTCCCCGGCTCTTTATTGACGGCCAGCCCGGCGGTCATTTGTGTGTTACCGATCGGTCTGCCGTTCCAACCACAACCCCCCATTCCAGCAAACCAAGGAGTTGCTCATGAAAGCCAAAAGCAAACATCTTCGCCGTAGAATCCAAAACTTTCTGGAAACATTGTGGAACAATCCAACCCAACCGAAAGAAGACACGGGTGTCGCCCGCCGAGACTTTTTGAAGTGGAGCGCGCTGGCCGGTACAGGCGCATCTATCGCGGGAGCATTGTCGGCCCCAGCGATCCTGCGTGCAGAGACCCGTAACGATTCCGATGACGTCCCCACCCGATTCAACGAAGCCACCGTCGCAGAATTACAGGCTGCGATGGCATCAGGCGAGACCAGCTCTGCCGAGCTGACGTATTTTTATCTCAGGCGCATCAGGGCACTGGACAAGGATGACCAGGATGGCCCTGGAGTGAATTCGATCATTGAGGTGAATCCCGACGCCCTTGTCCTTGCACACGCGGCAGATGAGCTGCGCGAGCAGGGAAAAGCGTTGGGGCCTTTGCACGGCATTCCTGTGCTGCTGAAGGACAACATTGATACCGGCGACAGGATGCAGACCACCGCCGGCTCCTTCGCACTGGCCTGTGTGCCTGCCGTGCAGGACTCCACGGTGGTCGCAAAGCTGCGCGCCGGTGGCGCCGTCATTCTAGGCAAGACCACTCTCAGCGAGTGGGCCAACTTTCGCTCATTCAATTCTATCAGCGGATGGAGCGGGCGTGGTGGGCAGTGTAACAATCCTTATGGGATTGCTCGCAATCCCAGCGGCTCCAGCTCGGGATCAGCCGCGGCGGCATCGGCCAATCTCACTGCTGTCTCGCTTGGCACGGAAACCGATGGCAGCATCGTTTCGCCGGCTTGCGTCAGTGGTGTGGTGGGAATCAAGCCGACCGTCGGTCTGACAAGCCGGGGCGGAGTCGTGCCGATCTCGCACACGCAGGATACGGTTGGCCCCCACGCTCGTACTGTTGCCGATGCTGCAGCCGTACTCAGCGTAATCGCCAGCCACGGCTTTGACGGCCGCGATGCTGCTACTGGAGGTGTTCCCCTGGGATGGCGCGGAAGATTTACCCGTCCAACGAATCTTCCCGCGGACTACACGCAGTTCCTTAATCCCAACGGGCTGAGCGGCACGCGCATTGGAGTGACCCGGGCGGGACTTAACGGCTTTGATCCCAACGCTCCCACTCCGCAAAGCGTTTTGAATCTCTTCGAGAATGCGGTTACGGCAATTCAGGGAGCGGGCGCAACGATCGTGGACCTGGAAGCGCAAGGCTTCACCTTTCCGCCCGGTAACGGCGAGTTTCTGGTGCTGGTGTTCGATTTCGTCAGCGATCTGCGGAACTACTTTGCCACGCGCGTAGGTGTTCCTATGGCCGGCAAGACCCTGGCTGATGCCATTGCCTTCAACAACGCCAACGCAGCAACCGAAATGCCGTTCTTCGCGCAGGAGATCTTCGATCTGGCCCAGTCGCTTGCCACTGGTCCAGATGATCCGCAACCTGCCTTCGGCGGCATGACCTACAATCAGGCCCTGGAGATTGACCGCCTTGCTACCGTGAATGGCATTGACCTGGCGCTAAGCAAGTTCAACCTCGACGGTATCGTGTCGGCGACGGGCACAACGGCCTGGCCTACGGATCTCATCTTTGGCGATCGCTTCTTTTTCGGTACGTCGAATCTTGCAGCTATCGGCGGCTATCCCATCATCAACGTGCCCCTGGGGAACCTCTTCGGTCTGCCCATGGGAATCAGCTTCTTTGGCACCGCTTTCAGCGAGCCCACGCTCATCAAGCTGGCTTCCGGCTTCGAGCACGTGACCAAGGCGCGCATTGTGC
>WNFE01001756.1_pt1 | contig 15797 bp, 14 predicted proteins | sample 5400451 | NCBI WGS metagenome assembly WNFE01 (sample SAMN13153344, study PRJNA577476) | soil metagenome | isolation source: 200 cm saprolite under Douglas fir tree site 2 hole 2 | place: USA:California | collected 2015-04-18 | reverse complement strand
TATCGCCTAAGGAGACGTATGAACCTTGCCAAGCGTTTGCAGCTCATCAAGCCTTCCCCCACCCTGATGGTCACCGTCCAGGTTGCGGCGTTGCGCCGCCAAGGAATCGACGTGATCGACTTCGGCGCTGGAGAGCCGGACTTCGACACTCCCGAGCATATCAAGGAGGCGGCCATCACTGCGCTGAGACAAGGCAAGACTAAGTACACACCGGTCGGCGGCACAGCCGAACTCAAGGAAGCGATTATCGCGAAGCTCCAACGAGACAATGGCCTGACCTACTCCATGCAGGAGGTCACGGCCAACTGTGGCGGTAAGCATACCCTGTTCAACGCTTTTCACGCATTGTTTGGCGAGGGAGACGAGGTGCTGATCCCCGCGCCGTATTGGGTGAGCTACTCCGACATGGTGATCCTCACTGGTGGCCAGCCGAAGCTGTTGCCTACCAGCGAGGAGACCGGCTTCAAAATCACCGCCACCCAACTGCAGAAAGCGATTGGTCCGCAGAGCAAGGCGCTCTTGTTGAACAGCCCATCGAACCCAACCGGTGCGGCGTACACGGAAAACGAGTTGAGGCAGATCGCTGAGGTCATCGAGCACAGCAACCTATTAGTGATCTCAGACGATGTCTACGAGAAATTCCTCTACGACTCTCCCCGTTGCGCCCACATCCTCGCCCTCAAGCCACATCTGCGCGACCGGGTGTTGATCGCCAACTCGTTGTCCAAGACGTACGCTATGACCGGCTGGCGTTTGGGGTATGCCGCGGGGCCACGCGAAGTCATCTCCGCAATTGAAACCTTGCAAAGCCAAAGCACCTCGAACCCCACCTCGATCACCCAGGCGGCGGGGGTGGCCGCGCTGACCGGCACGCAGGAACCGGTTGGCATCATGGCCAAAGAATTTGCCAAGCGGCGCAACTACGTGGTGCAGCGGTTACGGTCAATACCGGGAATCTCCTGTACGCTGCCGGAAGGAGCGTTTTACGTCTTTCCGCGCGTGTCGGCGTATTTCGGTGCACGGCGGCAGGACAAGACCATCATCTCGGCGATGGATCTGTCGCTCTATTTGCTGCAGGAAGCCACAGTGGCGCTCGTGGCCGGCGAAGGATTCGGGTCACCCAACCACGTCCGCATCTCTTACGCTACTTCCATGCAGAACCTGGAGCAGGGGCTCGATCAGATTGAAGCCGCGCTGAAGCGGCTGGGCAGCCTATAGCACTCTGGATAGGCCATCGAGCATACCGTCTTCACCTGGTTCGACGAAGCTCACCACAGGCTTCGACTTCGCTTACGCGGAGCCTGTCCTGAGCACAGTCGAAGGACTCAGGGCGAACGGGTCGGATAGTTGCGCGGGGTAAAAACCCGTTCTCGGGCTGAGCTTGTCGAAGCACGAGCCTCTAATGGCACAATTGCATCGCGATTTGGTATACCTAATTCGTCCCGGACGCCAAACCGGCCAGCTCGCGCACGACCGTAATCAGAGCGCCCCAATCCAAATCACCGCGTCCCTTTGCCAGAGCGGCACGCAGGTGGCCGTGTGCCACATCGGCTAGCGGCAGGGGCGCGTTCACCTGGTCAGCGAGTTTGCGCATCAGGCTGACATCCTTCAGTCCCAATTGTAAACCGAACCCTGGAGGTGTGAACTCGCTGCGAGCCATACGGGCGCCGTAGCCCTGAAACAGCGGCACGGGCAACAATGCTTTGATGACGTCCAGGACGGTTTCGACTTTGAGTCCAGCTTTCTCCGCCAGGGTGAAAGCTTCACTAAGAGTCTCGATGGCGGAGATGACGAAGAAGTTGCCGACCAGTTTCAGGACATTGGCCAGATGCGGCTCCGTGCCGACCACGATCACTCCTTGTCCCATGGCATTAAACAACGGCCGGCAACGTTCGATCACCTCAGTCGGGCCGGCCGGACAGATCCACAGTTTAGCGGCGGCGGCAGCTGCAGGCCGGCCAAAAACTGGAGCGGCGAGAAAATGCACTCCACGTTCGCGATAAAGCTGGGCAAGATTTTTCGAAGTGTCAGGCGACACCGTGCTCATATCGACATGAACGCCATTTTTAGCGAGCCCGGCGAGGACTCCCTGCTCTCCCAAGGCTACACCTTGGAGTGCGGCATCATCGGCCAGCACGCTGATGACGATTTCCGTCCGCTCGGCCACAGCACACGGTGAGGGAGCCCAGACCGCGCCCTGCGCGAGTAACCCGTCGGCCCGTGCCTTGGTGCGATTAAAGACGGACAGAGAGTGACCTGCCTTGAGCAGATTGTGCGCCATGGGCAGGCCCATGTTTCCCAGGCCGATAAAACCGACTGGTGTGGTCATGCGTTCGCTCCCTCTTTCTTTTTGACCTTCCCGGACTTTGGTGAGGTTCTATGCTAAATTTAGATGGCAATGAAGAGCCTACCGGCGCAGTGGCGAAGACACCAGAGGCGGTGGCAACAATTCCATCGCTGGGAAGAAACCCTGTCGTCTTCCCCTGCGGGGTTCGATCCTAGTGAGCGTTTGCGCTGGTGCGAAGAAGCGCTGACCTTTCGCCAGCGTTTCTTTCCTGACATTCCTTCTACTCTTGATGCTGAACAGATTCGCCACTGGTGCGTGACTCGCCGTAACCTGCCTCGCCGCCTCCCTCGTCGTCATGGGTCAGCTTGAAGACGCTCTTCGGTCTGTGGTGACAGTCCTAGGAGAGCAGGGGATTCCGTACATGCTCATTGGTGGCATGGCAAATCTGGTCTGGGGAGAAGCCCGCACTACTCAAGATATCGATGTCACGGTCCAGGTAGACCCTGCCGCACTCTCCGAGACGATCGCTCGGCTAGCGCAGATCTTTCGAGTGTTGCCCGAGAATCCTTTGGCATTTGTGAAGCGGACCCGGGTCTTACCCGTGGCGACGGCGAACGGCATTCGGGCAGACCTCATCTTTGCCGAGTTGCCATACCAGGAAGAGGCGATCCGCCGAGCCCGTTCAGTGCGCTTGGGGGACACCGAAGTGCGGGTCTGTAGCCCAGAGGATCTGATCATTCACAAGATCATCTCCGAACGGTCAAAAGATCTAGAGGATGTCAAGGGAATCATTCACACCCAAGGAGCGCATCTTGACCGCGCTTATTTGGACCCCCTCGTCTTTGGCTTGGCCGTAGATCTGGAGCGTCCGGAGATCCGCCGGTATTACTTGAGCCTCTGGCGCAAACCGCGAAGCCGGAAGAAAAGCTGAGAACTCTCCCTCTCCTTTCCGCAGTGTCAAACCGTCGTTGCGAACTTTCAGACGCTTGTCTCGGGAGCCCATAATCAGCCTTTCCTCTCATCCCGCAAACACCACTAGAGTCAAACGCGAAGGAACGGACTAAGTACGTGAATTTTCAGTAGGAGGCAAATACGGGACGTGCTAACGGCCGTAACGCCCGATGAGTTCAGCCTGGGCGAGAATGTGTCCCGCCACAGCCGTTTCCAATTGCTTCTTTGTCGCCTGAGGCGCCAGGTTCAGTTCGGTGTCCAGCGCATAGAGTTTGAAAAAGTAACGGTGCGCTGGACCTAGAGGTGGGCAAGGTCCTCCGTAGCCGGTCTTGCGAAAGTCATTGAGACCCTGCCTGGCTCTGTTGGCAAGGGTCTCTGTGGTAGGAGTTCCTTCTGACAGCTCACGAATAGCAGCCGGCAGGTTATATAGAACCCAGTGGACCCACGTGCCCACCGGCGCATCTGGATCATCCATGATGAGCGCCAGGCTCTTTGTCCCGGCTGGTGGTTCCGTCCAACTCAGCAGCGGAGAGACATCCAGACCGTCGCAGGTGTGTTTTGCGGGGATCGCGCCTCCAGCTGTAAAAGCAGTGCTGCGGATCTCGAATGCCATGGCTTGACCTCCTGTGGCGGCGAAAAGAAGTTGCTCCTGGGGTCGTAAGGCAACCGGATCGTCGCGAGTCTCGGGAGCAGGGTGTCTCTCCCCTGGCATCATTTCTTCCATCCGCTCCATCATGCGCCGGTGCAACTGCCCGGCACACATCGAGAGGCTGAACAAAAAGAGAGTCAGTATAAACCCTACCCCCAGGGCAAACCCAATACCGAACTTTATCCCCCGGCCAATTTCAGAAGGCATAATTCAAGCCTCAAAATGAAAATGGAGGCAACAGCGATCAGGTTCGCTGTCGTGCTCTCAAAACGCAACCCCCGTCAACTCGGCGCTGATCCGCCACAGCTGCTTTGCCGCTGCGTCGTCTTGGGCAGCAGGAGACGGCTGTATCTCGCGGCGATTATAGAAGTACTTGCCGTTGACGGCTTCTACTTCTGGCGAAGTAGCCAAGTAGATCGCGGTGTCCGCTCCTTGCTCAGGGGTGCGGAAAAAAGGCCGGAGCGATTTGGCGATGAGCACCGCCCACCAGCCGTTGTTCCAGCCAAGGCCGGTGGCCACACCACCGGGATGCAGACAATTCACCGTCACTCCGGTACCGGCGACCCAACGGGCCAGCTCGCGCGTAAAGAGAATGTTGCACAGTTTGGACTGTCCATAGACAGGAAACGGGCGATACTTGCGTGCGTTCTGCAGGTCATCGAAGTCGAGGTTTCCCCACCGATGTGCATCGGAGGCGACGTTGACGATACGAGCGGACCCGCTGATAGTGAGGCGCTCAAGCAATAGATGTGTGAGCAGGAAGTAAGCCAGGTGATTGACGGCGAAGACCGTCTCGATGCCATCGACGGTTGTTTCGCGCTTGCGGTTGATGACACCTGCGTTGTTGACCAGCACCTGGATCTGCGGGTAACGAGCCAAGAGATCCCGGGCGAGGCGATGAATTTCGGCCTGGGACGAGAGATCCGCTAACACAAAATCGACAGCGTCATTGCCAGTCGTCGCGCGGATCAGCGAGCGGGCGACCTCGGCGCGCTCACGATTGCGGCATACTAACACAACGGTCGCGCCCATCCGCGCGAGCCCAAGCGCGGTCGCCTGCCCAATCCCCGCACTTGCGCCGGTGACGATGCAAACCCGGCCCTGCATGTCGAGTATGGAAGATTGGCCGCTTAGAAAGCTTTCGCCATCACCGCGATGCGATAGGGATACAACTCCGCGCGCATGACGCCATTTTTCACGGCCGGATCGTTGGTCATCACACCGCGTGCAGATTCCTCAGAATCGGCTGTGAAGATCACAATGCCGAAGGCGCTCTCATCCGCATTCAGAGTCCGTCCGGCAACGACGACAACGCCTTGTTCCGCCAAACCCTTGAGATAGGCAAAGTGCTGCGCCACGATCGCAGCTTCTTCTGGTGTAGGGCCTTGGGTGAGCATCTCCAGTCGCGTCGGCTGGATTTTGTACAAATACTCTGTGACATCTGACATAGAGTGACCTCCCTCATCGCTGCTCTTCACCGAAGAAGGCAAGCAATTGCTCGATCAGGTACTCAGGTTGTTCCTCAGAGACCCAGTGTCCACAACGGTCGATCTCCCCGCCGCGCACATTCTCGGCTAGGGCTTGCAGCGAAGTCAAGGTGCGTTTGCCGAAGCTGTATTTGCCTCCTAGCGCCAGCACCGGCATCTTGAGTTTGGTCTTAGCGTTTTCTTTGTTGTGTTCGACGTCATTCCAGATCGCCCGATAGTATTCGAATCCCGCGCGCATGCCACCGGGCGCCGCATAGCAGCGCACGTACTCGTCAATGTCTTCTTCGCTGATAGCCGTAGGGTTATAAGCCGTCCGATAAAACCAGGAGAGATACTCGCGCTCTTTCCCTGCGACCAAGACCTCGGGCAGGTCGCGGACTCCATGAAAAGAGATATGCCAGAGGCCGCCTCGGGGCGACGCCTGTGGAATCTGTTCGAGGCCAGCACCTGGGATCGGCACGTCGAGGATCACCAACCGGCGTACATCGTTGGGATGGGCGCAGGCGTAAGCATAGGCGACTGGTCCGCCCCAGTCGTGCCCAATCAGAAAAATCCGCTCGAAACCAAGCCGCTGGACCAACTTGTAGATATCGTCAGCCACCGTGCGCTTGTCATAGCCCCACAGAGGTTTTGACGAATCGCCCAGACCGCGCATGTCTGGCGCAATCACCGTGTAGCGCTCCGCCAAGGTCGGGATGACCTTCCGCCACTGGTACCAGGTCTCCGGCCAGCCGTGCAGCAAGACGAGCGGATCTCCCTGACCGGCGGTGACGTAGTGCAGACGGACATCATTCACGAAAGCCGTATGATGGGCAAAAGCGACGACTGACATCATATTCCTCCTCTGGCAATCAGGATGTCACTAACAGGTTTTGCTCCCCTACGCCATCTCGAAGCGGGTGAGGAGCCCCTGCTTCTTCGCCTGCAGCAGCGCGTACTGAAAGAACAGCAGGGCCACGACCAAGAGCACGAGCGTCAGCCCCAAGGCGGTGAGGAGTGGCCGAACTGCCAGCTCGCCGGTGACGATGGCGTGGCGCAGGCCCTCAAACACATGGGTAGTTGGCAGGGTCACGGCGATCACCTGCACCCAGCGTGGCATGCTCTCCAGCGGGTAGAACACGCAACTGAACGGCTGAATGATGAATCCTACAGACCAGGCCAACACCTGGATGCGTAAGCCATAGCGAAAGATCAGGGCAGAAATAATGATGCCGATCACCCAGCCGAACAGCAGCAGTATGGTGGCAAAAACCGCGACCGCCAACCCGCCGATGTGCAAGATGTTGAAGGCATAAAAAAACCAGGCGAGCAGACTGAGGAAGACGAAACTCAGTAAGCAACGTAGCAGACCGATCAGCCCGATGGCGCAGAATAACTCCAACGGGGTAACCGGCGAGGCAAACAAGTTGTAGATGTTGCGGCTCCAGAAGTCTTCCAAGATAAAGGTGCCGACGTCGGTCTGGGCGCGCCAGAACAAACTCCACAACACCGCGCCACCGAGGAAGAACTCCATGACTCCGGAGAAAGAAGAGGTCGTCGAAACAAAAGTGCTGGTAAAGCCCCACAGCAGTAAAGAGATGACTGGCCAGTAGACGATGTCAAAGATCCGGTCGAGACTGCGGTAACAAATGCAGGCAAACTTGTACACCAATCCCCAAACGGCAGGGGCAGTGCAGGTGAGGTCTTGGCTGAGACGGTAACGCATAAGCAAAAGTGATGAGGACTGAGTGATGAGGACTGAGTAAGAACTTTCCCTTTGTGTACTTATCCTGCTCAGTCCTCAGTCCTCATTGCTCATACCTTATATCTCTCCCCGCGCCACTTTAATAAACACGTCCTCCAACGTCGGCCGGGTGATTTGCACGTCGGCAATGTGGCCGCCGGCTTGTGTCAGACGCCGGAGCAAGGGGTCCAACTGGCGCTCGGGATCGTCGAGCACGAAGCGCAGGGTCGAATCCCCGCCAGGCTCGGCGTGCGGCGCGCCGTCCATCTGTTGTAAAGCCAAGAGGTCGATTCCCCGCCGGAACCGGACCTCTAACACCTGGTGAGGAATCAGGCTCTTAATGCGCGCAGCCGTGTCGATGCGCAGGATCTCGCCTTTGCTGAGAAACGCGATGCGCCCACACAACTCTTCGACCTCGTTCATGTTGTGAGAAGTGAACAGGATCGTAGTCTGCTTCTCGCGCTGGAACTCCTGGAGTGCACGGCGGGTTTTCTCAGCGATATCCGGGTCCAGTCCCAAAGTGCACTCGTCGAGGAGCAGCAGGTTGGGATCGTTGATCAGCCCTTTACAGAGAGTCACGCGCGTGTGCTGGCCGGAACTCAGGTACTGGAGTTTGCGCTGGGCAAGATCGGTAATCTCGAAGCGTTCGAGCAACTCGTCGATCTTGACGTTGAGATTCCTGACGCCGTAGATGTGACCGTAGACCTTCAGGTTCTCTCGCACCGTGAGCACGCCGCTCAGGCTGGTGAACGCCGCGGCCACGTTCATGCGCCGCCGGATTGCTACCTGCTGGGTGGCAAAGTCCTGGCCGAAGACACGGATCGAGCCACTATCGGGCAGGATCAGGCCGAGAAGAATGTTGATGGTAGTGGATTTACCCGCGCCGTTGGGACCAAGCAAGCCGAAGAACTCGCCCCGTTCCACCTCGAGTGATAGGCTCTTGAGCGCTTCAACGGCACCGTAGTGCTTGCGCAGATTACGGATTTCCAGCAATGCCATGGCGCTTGCGTTACGTTATAGACGAGTAGGGGCGGGTCTCAGACCCGCCCCCTACCCACACCCACCTGATCACCAAAAGAGCAGTTCGGTCCGATCCGGTCAAATCACCCCCTTCTCTTTGAGTCGGGCAATATCTTCCCGCGACAGGCCGGCGAAATGGGTATACACCGCTTCGTTGTCATATCCCACTGGTACAGACCCGCGCCAGATCTTGCCTGGCGTTGCTGAAAAGAGCGGGGTCACTCCGGTTCCTTTCACTTTCCCTACCTGGCCATCTTCCCATTCGGTGTGGACGCCGCGTGCTTTGTAGTGAGGATCTTCGGCCATGTCCTGGCTGTTCATGATGGGGCAGCAGGCAACTTGCACGGCGTTCAGGGTCTCGACCACTTCCGCGACCGTGCGCTCAGCGACCCAGCCGTGCAGAATGGCGTCGAACTCGATGCCTTCAACTGAATTGACCTCCGTACAAGCGGTCTTCCACTTCTCCTCGTTCGGATCGAGCCCGAGTACCGGACAGACCCGCGAGAAGACCGAATAGCCGACCGCGCCGATGACCACCCAGCCATCTTGCGCCTGAAAGGCGTCGTAGGGCTGGAATGCGGTGGCTTTGTTGCCGGAGCGGCCACGGATGAACCCATCGACGAAGTACTCGACCATGGTGCCGGAGAGCAAGTGATGGATCGACTCAAACTGCGAAACATCAATTGACTGTCCCTTGCCGGTGCGCTGCGCAGAGATGTAGCCGGCCAGGGACGACCACAAGCAAAACAGGGCGGTGATGTAATCCGCAGTCCAAGGGTTTGCACGCACCGGCGGTTCGGGGTCGGGAAAGCCGGTTTGGTACATGAGGCCGCCAAAGGCCTGGCCGATCATGTCGTATGATGCCCGTCCCAGGTAATCCGCATGGCCGGTCTGACCGTAGCCGGACACATGGGCAATGACAATTTTGGGATTTGCTTGCAACACCACATCGTCGGTCAGCCCCCACTTGGCGTATGACCCCGGCTTGGAACTTTCCATCCAGATATCACACACCTTGACCAGTGTGAGAAATACCTCTCGGCCTTCGGCCTTGCCAAAATTAAGCGTGGCATAAAACGAGTTGCGCCGTTCTTGTATCCACGTTGTCGCCGCTTTGCCTGTACCGTCTTTGGTGGGCAATTGTCTGCCCAGGTGCCGCCAGGCTGCATCCCCTTCGCCGGGGCGTTCGAGTTGAATCACCTCCGCTCCCATCTCGGCGGCCAAGGCGGCAGCATAGGGCTGGGCGATGAGGCTGCCGGTCGAGAGGATCCGCACCCCTTGCAAAGGACCAAACTGCTCGGGCAACAATGACCGCGGACGGGTTTCCATACCATCCTCCCTCTTTCGCTAGTGAAGCGCCGTTATCCCTAACCTAAATCCATAGTTAAAGGAAGAGGTAAGAAGACCGATAGGGATCAAGAACAGTCGGAGAAGTGTGTGCTTGGTGGGGGAGACATAAATGGGTAGAGCAGGTGGTACCTCCTATGGGAAGGAAAATGTGAAAATGAGCACACCGCTTCGTGTCCTAATCGTGCAAGACTCCGCGGACGATACGGCCGTACTACTCCAGACCCTGCACGACGGCGGCTATGACCCGCAGTGGGCACGGGTCGAGACTGCCGCGGCGATAGCGGCGGCTCTTGATCAGCAACCCTGGGAATTGATGATTTGTGATGACATTTTGTCCCACCTTAGCGTGCCGGCCGCACTGAAGCTGGTGCAGGACAAGAAGCCTCACCTTCCCCTCCTCTTGGTGTCGAGCAAGATGGGGGAGGAAGCCACGGTAGTTGTAATGAAGGCCGAACCGCACCACTTTCCCCTGAAAGCCAGCCTGGCGAGTCTGGCCCCTGCTATCGGGCGGGCCTTGCATGCCGCGCGCAACCACCGCGCGCCGGAGCGCATGTCGCACGAGTCCCGCAAAAGCCCGGAGCGTTCCGGCTTACCGATCGACAACGCGGAGGCACGGACGGTTGCTCCACGGGATCAGGGCTGGCTCGACGGCTCAACTGATCTCCCCAACCACGTGCAATTCTCCCATCGCCTCCAGCAGGCCATTCTCACCGTGCAGCGGAAAAACAAACCCCTCGCTCTCTTATTGGTAGACCTGGACCGCTTTCGGGAGGTCAACGCGACATTCGGCCATCAGTGGGGAGACACGCTCTTGCAGCAGGTCGGATCCCGGTTACGAAGCACGTTGCGGAAATCCGACACGGTTGCGCGTCTGGGGGGGGATGAGTTTGCTGTCCTCCTCCTTACCGTGGGAGATGAGCTTGGCGCGACACGAGTCGCCGGCAGGATTCTACGCGCCCTGGAACCGCCCTTCGTCATTGCCGGGTACCCTATAGACGTTGGGGCGAGCATCGGCATTGCGCTGTACTTGCAAAACGACGAGGATGCGCACGCGCTCATGCGTCGAGCGGAGGCTGCTATGGATGTAGCTAAACGTGCCGGCGGCGGGTACGCACTCTATTCTGCCGACCAAGATCGCTACAGCCCCGACCGCCTCGCGCTCAAAGCCGATTTGCGCCAGGCCATCAAGCACGATCAACTTACTCTTCACTACCAACCTCAAGTCAATCTGACCACCGGCCACGTTGTCCAGGTCGAAGCGTTGGTGCGCTGGCAGCATCCGCAACACGGTCTCCTACTCCCCGACCAGTTCATTCCGCTCGCGGAACAAATGGGCGTGATTCGCGCTCTCAGCTTGTGGGTGCTCAACACCACGCTCCGCCAATGCCGGGCCTGGCAGCACGAGAAGCTGGGACTCCGGGTCTCAGTCAATTTGTCGATGTGGGATCTCCAAGATACGCAACTGCCAGATACAGTGGCCAGAATGTTGGAGTCCTGGAATGTGGCTCACGATTACCTGGAGGTCGAGATCGTCGAAAGCGCCATTGCCGCGGACCCGGAGCGCGCCGTGCGAATTCTCGCCCGCCTCAGAGAGATGGGCGTACGGATCGCCATTGATGACTTCGGGGTTGGCTACTCGTCGCTGCTTTATCTCAAGCAACTGCCCGTGCACACGCTCAAGATCGACAAATCCTTTATCAGGGACATGAGAGATGAGAGCGACACGGCCATTGTGCGCTCCACTATTGCCCTGGGGCACACTCTGGGCCTCGAGGTTGTCGCCGAAGGGGTGGAGAACAAGGAAACCTATGACATGCTGGTGACCATGGGTTGTGACCTCGCCCAAGGGCACTACCTGGGCTACCCACTCCCAGCGACCGAATTCACACGTTGGCTGCGGGCATTACCCGGTAAGATGGGGCAGCGGTCAATGCTTCCGCTCCCTCACGCATAGAGGCAACACCGCGGCAAGGGGCGGCGAACGGCATAACGAATATGGGCTCCAGCAGAGTTCAGTAGCACCCTCCCTGCGCGGGGGCAGTGCTGCTCTCTTGACTGCTCCGTGCCGATTCTACTATGGATAGCGGGAATAACAGGAAAATCTTTCTTGGTGGAGAAACAAAGGTGAGCAAAGAGTCGGATCGCGGATTCGCCCCGTCTCGTCAAGCCGAGTCTTTCCCTCCACAGGGAATCCCTGCCCGTGCCGACGAGAAAGACACCCTGGGAGTGCTGATCGTCGAGGATAACAACGATATCAGGGAGATGGTGTCCCTCTTGGTTGACAGCATGGGCTATTCCACCTACACCGCATCGACCGGAAAAGAGGGATTGACCCAGTTGCGCGCGCAGGTCCCAGACATCGTGCTCCTCGACCTGATGATGCCCGAGATGGACGGCTTCGAGTTCTGCCGCGCCGTCCAGGCAGACCCCACCCTCCCGAACCCGCACATTATCATTACTTCAGCTAGAGACGCTCTCGAGGACAAGGTCAAAGGGTTAGAACTGGGAGCCGCAGACTACCTGACGAAACCCTTTAATCTCACCGAACTCAAAGCCCGGATCAAAGCAGGTGAACGAATCGTTCGTTACCAGAAGATGCTCAAGGAGCAACAGGCGTTGCTGGAGCAACTGGCGAGGGAAGACAAACTTACCGGCCTCGGCAACCGTCGGCACTTTGAAGAACGCGCCCAGGAGGAATGCCTTCGCGCCCAGCGCTATCATCACTCTTTGTCCTTGCTCTTGGGTGACCTGGATCATTTTAAGCAGGTGAACGACCACTACGGCCACGCCTACGGAGACACGGTCCTCAAGCAGGTGGGTCAGACCCTGCTGCTCCATTGTCGCAACAGCGATGTCGTCGCGCGCTATGGTGGGGAGGAGTTTACCGTTCTGCTGTTCGAGACCGATCCGGAGGACGCCGAGAGAGTGGCGGAGCGGCTCTGCACGGCGGTCCGGGAGCTAAGTTTTACCCATCCGTCCGGCCCGTTCCGCATCACAATCAGTTTTGGCGTCGCGTCTCTGTCAGACCGGCAACCCCAAGACCTCGCCGAACTCCTAGAAGAAGCGGACAAAGCTCTCTACACAGCCAAGCATAGGGGCAGGGACCGAGTGGAGAGGTGGACGGGAGGCTCGCCTGCTGCTTCTGCGCTCGCTGCTGACCCAGAGAAAATGTGACGAGCACAAGCGCGGGAAAGGAACACGATGTACAAGCTTATCGGCTTGCTCAAACGGCCCGACGGCATGAGTCTTGAGGAGTTTCATCTCACTCCTAAGAGATCGCCATCTTGTTCACCCAAGAACACCTCATTGTGGAAGGGTAGAGGACCGGGAAAGAGACGATCTTTAGATTGCCGAGCAGGGGCTTTTTTCTCCCTCTCCCGCTACGCGGGAGAGGGAACTCATACCTCAGTTCTCTTTACGCATCGTAGCTGCGCAGCACTTTGCCGGGCAAACCTCCCTGATGCTCGCCATCTTGGTAAAGGATCTGACCGGAAACCACGGTGGTCTTAATGCCCTTGGCCTTGGCCACGAAACGTTTGCCGCCGCCGGGCAGGTCCCAGACGTACTCCGGATCTTTCGCGTCCACCGTGTCGGGGTCGAACAGTGTCAGATCGGCGACCAATCCTGGTGCAATACGGCCGCGCTTGGGGATACCGAAGAGATCGGCCGGTACTGAGGTCAGCCGCCGCACCCCTTCTTCCAGCGTCAGCACTTGGTGCTCGCGCACCCAGCGGCCGAGCAGGTAAGTGGCATAGCCGGCGTCGCACAGCATATCTACGTGCGCTCCGCCGTCGGACAGACCGATCAAGAACCGCGGGTCGCTCACCAGGTTCTTCACGCCCTCGTGCTCGAAATTGAACGCTTGCAGGTCGAAGAGCAACTCCAGCCGGTCGGCAATGGCAAGATCGAGGAAAGCATCAATCGGGTCCTTGCCTTGATCGCGGGCGATCTGAGCCACCGTCTTCTTGCTCGCCACGTGGGTTTGTACTTCCGGGCTCTTGGCATCGATAACCGTCATGCGGCCCCACTGCCCGGCGAAGATACGCCGTTTGTCCATCTCGTCGCGGAACGTCTGGCGGAAGCCAGGGTCGCCGTAGATCTGCATCTGCTCTTCCACGCTCTTATTGAACACCCCGTGCCAAGCCGTGAAGATGGCGAAGATGAAGGGGTTATGCATGTTGAACTGGATCCGCAGTGGCCGGCACGTGACCTGTGGCACTGCTTTGTTCCACGCCAGGATCGGCTTCACTTTCTCGACTGCGCCGAGATAGGAGTCGGGCTTGCCCGGCTTGTTGAACAACGCCAAGAAGGTCACTGGCCGCTGGCTCTCATTCACCAGGAATTCGAGCAGGTTGTATTCGTCGTCCGAAACGAAGCCAATGTTCGTGCCAGTGAGCGCCAGTTCGATTGCGCCCCGGCCCTCTTCGCGCAGCACCTGGCAGAGCGCGGACAGTTCGGCGCGGCTGGCGTTCCGGCAGGCTAGAGGCCGGCCCTGATAGCCGATGTGGTTATTGAGGATCGTCGAAGTGAAACCGAACGCGCCGGCCCGTATCGCATCGCGGAACAGCTTCTGCATCACCGCAATCTCGTCCGCGGTCGCGGCCCGCTCGAAGGACTCCTCACCCATGACATAGTGGCGCAGCGGGGTCAGTGCTGCCAAAGAGGCAACGTTGATGCCCAGGCCGCGTTTCTGCAGCGCATCGAGATACTGCGCGTGCGTCTCCCACTGCCAGTCGATGCCGCGCTGCAGGACTTCAAAGGGAATCGCCTCGACGTTCACCAAGTCCCACATGACGATATCACGCAGCTTGGGCCGCACCGGCGCCACCCCCACGCCGCAGTTGCCCATGACGACCGTGGTGATGCCATGCCACGAGGAACAGGTCACCATCGGGTCCCAGGCAACTTGGGCATCATAGTGGGTATGGGGGTCGATAAATCCTGGGGCTAAAGCTAGCCCATCGGCATTGATTTTCTTGGTTGCTGCTTCACCGTTACCCTTGCCGATCGCGGCGATTAGCCCGTCTTTCACGGCCACGCTGCCGTGAAAGCTCGGTTTGCCTGTCCCATCACAGATACGGGCGTTTTCAATAATCAGATCGTACATTGGTTACCCCTCCTCTCGGGTGTGGGCTCCTAAGACTTGTAGTAGCGACTTAAGTCGCTACTACAGTACGCTGCTGCCCTACATTACGAAAGATGGACTTGCACGCCTTGGTCCAGCCCCATGGCCACACGATACCCGCCCTCTTGGGCGGCGCTGAACTTCTCGCACCAGGTTTTGATGTTGTCGCGAATCTTCTGTTGCCGTTCTTCAGTAGTAGCGTACTCCTGCACCATGTCGAACACCGGTTCGCCGTGCGCTTCAGCCTCGCCCATGTGCGCGAAGAAGAACTCCAGGTCTTCCTTGCTCAGACTATATTTTGCTCGCAACGCCTTGACAAACCCTTTCATCGAACTATCGCTGCGGGTCTCACCGCCTAGCGACATGGCGGCAAGGGTCACCAAGCCGTATTCTTTGCGCCCCAGTTCGATCACCCAGTTGACGTAGTCCACGGCTTCTTTCGACACCACGGGATGCATGACCTCGTCGTCGGTCGCCCCCAACGCTTTGGCGAGACGCATGGAGAGCATCCAATGGGCGTCGTCGCCACGACCCATAATAGTCTCCTCGTCGATGAGGTTTTCCACAATGTGCCGGCGGATTTTCTGGTCCAACGGGGCCAAGCCGGTATTGAGAAAGATCCCGCCAAAGGCACGGATGTGCTGGCCGGTGACGTAGAAGAGGTTGAGGGCCCATTTTTTGAGCTGCTCGCGCGATAACTCGCCATTGAGCACGGCCTTGTAGAACCCTGGCCCCAGGAGCGGCTTCTCATCCTCATGTTTGATGTAAACGCGTAAATCCTGCACGAAGGTGTCGGTCGTCTGCATAACGGTCCCTCCTTTGCTTGTCGCTCTCTTTATTTACCCTGTGGCCCCGGGGGAACGCAAGAGAAGAATGATGAACGCGGAACGATGAACGATAGGGAATAGACAAAAAAGGGCACGGCGGCGCCGTGCCCCTACGGCTAGAGAAGGGGCAACGAGAGTTAGAGCGCCTGGGCAGCCTGGCGGGTCTGCGCGGTCTCGGCCATCGGCTTGGGATACCAGCGGTCTTCCCACTCTGACCACAGGTCTTTCATGTGCGGCATGACTTCCTGGGCGAAGAGCTGGGTGTTCTTCAGGGCCAGCTCGTGCGGAATGTCGCCGAAGTGTTGCAAGATCATCAGCTGACCGACATGCATACTCTTCAGCGCCTCGCGGAGCTGCTCGCGCACGGTAGCCGGGGAG
>WNFE01003987.1_pt1 | contig 15800 bp, 19 predicted proteins | sample 5400451 | NCBI WGS metagenome assembly WNFE01 (sample SAMN13153344, study PRJNA577476) | soil metagenome | isolation source: 200 cm saprolite under Douglas fir tree site 2 hole 2 | place: USA:California | collected 2015-04-18 | reverse complement strand
GCCGGATCGAAGGTCGTTAGGCACCTCCCCGGCCCTTTCGCCGCCGACAGCGTCCTTCATCGGCCCTCAGCGCCAAGGCATCCACCGTGCGCCCTATGTAGCTTGAAACCCACTTTAGGAGTAGCTGTTTAGAGCCTGCAGAAATCCCTTCGCGTCTGCACACCCAGACACGACGGGCCCCATCTGGCGATGGGGGATGACTCCAGATGCCTCGGGAGCGTCCGGAATCCACGGTATGCGGTTGTCAAGGTACGCGTCCGGGGATTCGGACGGTCGATTCTGGGCCTGGAAGACACAAAAAAAGAGGGGATGAGCAGCCATCCCCTCGGTGCTCACCGCGAATGTACGTATTCGATTACGGGCTAGATGTGATGAAGATCCGTGTTCCCTCCCGTATCTTACAGGCAAATTTCATTATAGGCTCGAGCGAAACCTTGTCAAGACATTGCCATCGATGGGTCAAACCTTCCGCCCCCGACCCTCTGGCGGGTGCTCACGACCGGTCCTCTCTCACACCCTCCCGGCTTTCGTTTGAGGGCGGGCCATATGTGATTCGCCGACGGCCCCACCGCTCAGAATGGCGACCAGGACGGCGAGCTGCGCTTCCGGTGAGACCGCGAGACCAACGAATCCGGTCAACAGGGCCAAGAGTGCGACAATGAGGCGGACACCGAGCGGCCCAGTGCCCAAGAGTCTTCGAAACCACGCCAACCCGACGACGTACGTGGCGACGCCGCCCGCGAGAAACCATGTCGCGGGCGCAGGGGCGGGTTGCGCGGAACGCACGATGGCAAGCTTGACTCCAGCGGCGAGCACAATGATTCCGCCCAAGATCACCAAGAACGCGTAGCCGAACGCGTAGAGGGCCAGCCAGGGACTTCGAGCGCGGTCCGCGCCGCTAAGGACGCGCTCCGCGCGCTCATCTTCCCCGTCGAAGTACAACCACCAGAGTGCAGCTGCGACGGACAGGCCAAGGACTGATGTCAGAATGAAACCAGGACGTAGATCGCGTCCGGCTAGGCCCATGCCGAGGGCGACAACGGATTCGCCGAGGGCGATGAGGATGATCAATCCATGGCGCTCGACGAAATGAGCTGCGCGGATGGAGAACCCAGACACCGGAATGAAGTACGGGGTGATCCAGTGCAGCACAAAACTTCCGGACCACAGTGTCCACCGCCCGGCACCGTCCGTGAACCCTCCGAGGAGCAGCAAGATTGCACTGATGGCATTGAACGGTCCCAACCGGCCCAGGGCCCGTGGCGCGCTCTCCTCGCTGGTCCGCAGGAACATCCCGGTGTGCACTAACGTCACCACAAGATAGCCAAGGCCGAAGGCCACCCCGCTGTCACCAAACGCGCGGGGGATCGCCAGCGCGACGGTCAGAAACCCCGCCATGCCGATCAGGATTAAGAGCCGGAAGGCGGGCTCGCGAGGAGGGACAGCGTTCGTCAGCCACGCGTAGCCCCCGTACATCCACCAAATGTTGCCAAAGATCAGCACGGCTCGCACGAGGCCGATGATCGTGGGGTCTTGGGCGAGCACGGTCGTGAGCTGCGTAATGGCAAAGACGAAGACCAGGTCAAAGAATAGCTCGACACTCGAGACACGGATGTCCGTCGGCACGACCCTGCTGGTCACCTGACCACCATTCGACGACGAGTGCTGTGTTTCAGCAAGGATGGGGTGATGTGGATCGCAATGCAGGTCGAAGGCCTTCTATGGATCAATGGGAGGGGGATACTTAATCTGGCACGACGAGGTGGAGGTCCCCGAACTCGTGCCAGAGGTAACCGGCATCCAGTGCGGCATGATACGCCTGTTCGACTTGCACCCGCCCGGCGATCGCCTCAAGTAGTGCGAGGTGTGTCGACTTCGGTTCGTGGAATCCCGTGAGCAGTCCATCCACAACCTTCAACGCGTGCTCAGGGGTAATGACCACATCGGTCCAACCGCGCGCGGCGATCGGGCGGCCGGCGGCATCGACAGCGCTCTCCAGGGCACGGACGACAGTCGTCCCGACGGCAATCACTCGGCCCCGACGCTTCTTCGCGCGTTCGACGGCCGCAGCAGTTTCGTGTGACACTTCAAAGTACTCTTCGTACGGCGGCTCACCATACTCCAGACTCGCGACCCCTGTGTGCAAGACGATTGAGGCGAGGAAGATACCCCGTAGCGCAAGCCGGTCGAGGATCTCCGGGGTGAAGGGCCTGCCGGCGGACGGCATCTCCGCCGAACCAGGCACGGATGCGTATATGTTTTGATACATCTCGATCGGCCAGGTGCCTTGCACGTACGGATAGGTGATGGGGCGTCCCCATCGCGACAAATACGGGAGCAAGGGTTCGGGGAGATCGAATCGAGCGACCCACAGGCGCGTCGATCCGGGATAGGGCACAAGGGCGACGACAGAGCCAGCTCCGGGCAGCGCAAAGACCTCTCCGGGTGATGGGGTCACTTTCCGGAACTCCACGACAACTAATCCGGCGGGCAAATGTGTGGACACATGCAACGCAACCTCGGAGTCATCGCGGCGACGGGCGGTTAACGCCGCCGGCAGCGTGGCGGAAATGTTAACGACGACCAGATCACCCGGACGCAAGAAGGTGGGGAGATCGCAAAAGCGCGCATAGAAAATATGATCGTCGTTCGCATGGGAGACTAACAGCCGCACCGCGTCGCGCGTCAAGCCGCGGGCTTCGGGGGGCTCATGCGCCTCCAAGCGGCTCGGGACGGTAAAGTCCAAACGTTCTATTGACGCATGCACGCTGGCGGACATCGCGCTCAGCGGACTCCCACGTGGGGCACGGTGATGAGTTTCAACGCCTCGTACCGGCCCGGCGGAAGTCCCTCCTCCTCGACTAGACGTACGAAGGCGGGCGCGGGCACGTCGGGACCGGGCAGGTGCGTGAGGTCGACTCCGGGTTCAGCGCGCCGGTGCATCTCGGTGTTCATGTCACCCGGATCGACGATATAGACGCGAATCCCGGTGGCATCCAGCTCGACAGCGAGCGTGCGCGAGAGATGTTCCAACGCTGCCTTGCTGGCGCCGTACCCGCCCCAGCCTGGATAGGAATTCACACCAGCGTCTGAGGTGACGTTGAGGATCACGCCCGCCCCGCGTGCTTTCATCTGGGGCACCAGCAACTGGATTAGGTGTAGCGGCGCAACCGCGTTGATCCGCAGAACGCGCAGCAAGGCATCCCAAGGATAAACGTCAAGTGCGGGCATCGGGCTGGGCCCGATTTCGGATGCGTTGTTGACGAGGATGTCCACGCGGCTGAAGCGATCGAGGGCAGCTTGGGCGATCCCCTCGGCGTCCTCGCCCACGTCGGCTGGTATCGCCAGGACGTCCGTGACTCCCCGCAGTTCGTCTGCGGCCTTCTGCAGGTTAGCCACCCCACGAGCGACGAGGACAAGCTTGGCTCCACGCCTTGCATAGAGCCGAGCAATTTCTTGTCCCAACCCCTTGGATGCACCCGTAATGACTGCTACCCGGTCGCGCAGTTGCATGAACGAGTCCTCCCGCCTGCACCGCCGACGAACAAGGGCATGCGCTGGCCTGAGCATGACATCGGCACCGTCGCATGCCAAACGGTCTTACGACAGGGTTAGCACCTGTACTAAAGGGAAGGTGAAACCGGGACGGCAGGAAGGAGAGAGCTACAACAACCCGCGCTGGGTAGCGAGGGCAACGGCTTGGGCGCGGTTCTCGGCGCCGAGTTTGTTCAGGATCGAGGTGACGTGAAACTTGACGGTCCGTTCGGTGATGCCCAGCGTACGCGCGATCCGCTTGTTGGCCTGCCCGCCGGCCACCAGACGCAGGACCTCGCGTTCCCGGTCGCTCAGGGCGGTGGCCTGTGCGCGGGGACTCAGCGCGCCCACCACCTTCGAAGCGATGCGTGGCTCAAGGTACGACCCGCCGGCATGCACCGCCCGGATGGCGCGCGCAATCTCCTCCAGCGACGCGCCCTTCAACAGGTAGCCCTGGGCCCCGGCCCGCAGAGCTCCTATGACCCGCTCATCCGTATCATAGGCCGTGAGGATGAGAATCTTGGATTGAGGACGGACGCCGCGGAGTTTGGGGATCGCCTCGAGGCCGCTTTGAGCGGGCAGCTCCAGGTCCAACAAGATGACATCGGGGCGCTGAGCGGCGACGAGAGGCAGGGCGTCTTCGGCGGATCCGACCGCCCCCACAACTTTGAATTCCTTTTCGTCTGAGAGCGCCGCCACCAAGCCTTCGCGCACGACGGGATGGTCGTCGACGACGACGATCCGAATCATCGCCCCGCCCGCGAGAGGGGGATGGAGGCGACGATGGTCGTCCCCGTAGGCGGGCGGCGGCGACTCTGCACCCGCAGGGTCCCCCCGAGCACCCGCGCGCGCTCTCGCATCCCCGTAAGACCATGCCGATCCTGTGGCACCGCCCGGAGATTGAATCCGCCCCCGTTGTCGCGGATCGAGAGCTCCACGCGGCGCGGGGTCTGGTGCAAGTTGAGCTCGACTTCCGTCGCATCCGCGTGGCGGCGAATGTTCGCGAGGGCTTCTTGCCCGATGCGGAAGAGCTCCCCTTCGACTCGGGAGGGCAGCGCCCGCGGGGCGTCTGCGATCACGTGGACGCGAATGCCCGTCTCAGAGGTGAACGCACGTGAGAGGGCCCGCAACGCCGATCCGAGCGGTTTGCCTTCTAACGGCGCCGCCCGTAAATCCAGCACCGACCGGCGCGCCTCCTCCAGACTCTCCCGCGCCGTCTGCAACGCCCGCTTGAGACGCTGCCGGGCGCGGGTGGGGTGTTTGCCGAGTTGGCCGAGGTGAGCGCGTTCCTCGGCGCGGGCCAGTTGGGCGCTTTCATCGGCGAGCCGGGCCCGCTCAATGGCGATACCGACCTGATACGCAATCGTCGACAGCAGGTGGAGTTCATCATCGGTCAGCCGGCGCCAGGAGGGACCGGTGACGTTGAGGATGCCCAGCGGCTTGTCTTGGAAGTAGAGAGGAATGCTCGCGTGATACGCGAGCCCCTCGGTGAGATCGGCGGCCTGCCGCAAGACAGCGGGTCGGAGCCGGCTGGATTCCAGCACGTCGATGTTCTTTGGCGTCAGTTCCCCGTCGTTGAAAGCCTCCAGACACCAGCAGGGACGACCTGTCATCCGCACGGGGGTCTGCAGGTACGGAGGGAGATTGCGTGCGGCCGCATTGTAGAAGTGGCCGGTGTCCGCATCCTTCAACCAGACCCAGCCGGTGCGGAGGCCGAGTAAGTCCGCGACGAGCCCTAACGCGCGTTCCAGGGCCTGCTGGACATCGGGTGAACTGTTGAGCGCTTCGGCGATCGCGTTGAGGATCGACAGCTCGCGCACATGCGGGTCATCTGTCTGCCCTGAAGGAGTTGCAGGCGCCCCCGCCCTCTCATCCCCCACGGCGTCGGGCACCTTGGATGACCTGCGGCGGGGCCACGGTCAGGAATGCGTCCTCGATCAGCACCGCGATTTCGCTCCAGGGGAGATTGCGGTCGAGGCGCACACCCACCCAGCCCCGATAGCCCACGTACGGCGGTATGAAGTAGCGCTCGGGTGAGGAGCGGATCAGCATCTGTTGGATCTCGGGGGTGGCTGCGCACCATAACGCGAGCCGCCCGTCATTGTGGTGGTTGTCCATGTACATGACGAAGGTAGTCTTCCCGCCGATGAAGAACGTCGGCTGGCCGTGGCTCATCCGTTCACTCGTCTCCGGGAGCGCTAAGCAAAGCCCGCGCACCCGCCTCAGGACGGAGCTGCGAGGTACCCGCCGCGTTCGCGTCCGTGACGCGCGCACCTGCTGGTGGGGATTCATGCGCCCGTAGAACCGATCTGTGCCGGCGTTTGCACGGCCACGACCTCACCGCGAGCACAGACCTCCCCCGCCGCCGATAACACCACTACCACCACCTTGCGCCCTTTGACCTCCTTAGCGTGGCCACGCAATTGGAGCGGGACCCCGATAGGAGTGGGTTTGATATAGTCCACGTGGAGGGCCGCCGTCACAAACCGAAACGGGGGATCAGATCCCAGATCTCGACCTGCAGCTTTGTAGGCCGCGGCCGCCGCGGTCCCGGTTCCGTGACAATCGATCAGAGACGCGATGAGCCCGCCGTAGACATAGCCACGGATCGCGGTGTGGTAGGACTGCGGGGCGAAGGTGGCGGTAGTGTCGTCTCCTGTCACATACGTCCTCAAGCGCAGGCCATGCTCGTTACGCTGGCCGCACCCATAGCAGACGTTGAAGTCGTCGGGATAGAAGTCTTGGACGGCTGTGCGCTCCACGGGAGTTCCTCCGGCGCGCGGCATGCGTCAGCTCGGTCGAGTAGGAAACCACCGGCGGACGGTACGACGGTAGTGTGTGTACGAGTCGCCGAACTTGTGCTGGAGCGTGGGCTCCTCGACGCTGACCACAAAGAGATGAAAGGCGCCGGCTAGAGCGACCGCGTAGAGGAGCACTTCCGTCGAGTGGAAATAGGCCGCCCATCCCAGGACCACCGTCACCGCGGACACATAGATGGGATTGCGCACGAACCGATATGGTCCCCGAACGACAAGGTGGCGCGGGGGATCGATGGGCGCGGGCGTCCCACGCCCCGTGACGGCGAACTCCCACAGACACCAGAAGTATCCCCCAGCACCCGCGGCGAGGAGCACGAGGCCGACGATCGACCAGGCGTCCCCCGTTGGCGCCGGGATGCGTCGGGCGGCGATCCGCAGGGGGATGAGCACACCCGCCGTTCCCGGCACCAGGAGAGTGAACAGGAGGTTCTTCAGTAGCAGCATCCGTCAGGGTGACCGCACAGGGTACGTGCGTCCTCGGTCTGCGTGCGGCGGCAGGCGTCTACCCGACGCGCTTGAGCCGGGCTAGGTGCTCCTTGCGGAACTTGGCCACCTTCGGCGCGATGACCATCCGGCAGTAGCCCTGGTTGGGATTTCGCCGGAAGTACTCCTGATGATAGTCCTCGGCCGGATAAAAGGATTCGGCCGGGACGACCTCGGTCACGATCGGATCGTCGTAGATCTTTCCCGCGTTGAGCTCGGCAATCACTTCATCTGCGATCTTCTCCTGCGCGTCGTTGTGCGTGAAGATGCCCGATCGGTATTGTGTCCCCACGTCGCCTCCCTGACGGTTGAGTGTCGTGGGATCGTGGATGGCGAAGAACACCTTCAGCAGGTCCCGATAGGAGAGCACGGCAGGGTCAAACGTTACCTGCGCAACCTCCGCGTGCCCGGTGTCGCCGTTACAGACCTGCTTGTAGGTTGGGTGCGGCACCGAGCCGCCTGCGTATCCTGAGACCACGTCTTGCACACCTTCGAGTTCGTCAAACACCGCCTCTAGGCACCAGAAGCACCCCCCGGCTAGGGTGGCGACTTCAGGGCGCGATGGGCGCATCATGCGACCGACCTCTTGGGGCATTTGGTGACCTCCCTCTAGGGATTTCTTGCTTCCTGTCTTCCGACCCTATGGAACGATGGCGTTCCCCCGATCGTTCCCACTCCCACCAACCGTCCAGTCGCACCGTTCAAGAGAGTCTTCTACGCCCAGCGCCCATGGTATTCGACAGGATTGGGTAAGAGTCGGGAGGGAAGGATCAGTACGTCGGCTATAACGCGGGGCTGGGAATTGGTGGAGGCGGGGGCACGAGTTCCTTCTACCTGGGTTTCGGCGGATGTTCTAAGGCCAGCCCACGTCACGATAGCTCCCAAGGACGGGTGGCAGACTCGGGGACAAGCAACAGACAGGCCGCGCCGATCAGGCCTGAATTGCTTCCAAAGGCCGCAAGCGAAACCGACGGGGGCATGGCCCCAAAGAGGGAGACCCCTTCCACGGCAGCTGTGACGGCCGTCACAAGCGGGGAGCCCGCAAAGAACAACCCGCCGCCGAGAATCAGTTTCTGTGGGTTGAGCAACCGCACTAGCGACACGGCCGCCTGGCCCAGGTGCACGCCGGCATCGGAAATCACGGCGGTCGCGGTGCGATCCCCGGTCGCCGCCGCCTGAAATACGGCTTCGACCGTCAAATCCGCCTCGCCGGACCGCCCCGGCCCCGCACCCACGCTTACCATCCCCGACTGTGCCGCACGGTGAACGATCCCCCACCCGGATGCCACAGTCTCCAAGCAGCCGACATTTCCGCAGCTGCAGCGTTCTCCATCGGGGAAGACAGGGGCGTGGCCCAGCTCGCCCGCTGCCCCCGAGATGCCGCGGTAGGGACGCCCGTCGTCGATCACCGCCGCGGCAATCCCGGTTCCCGCGCTCAAATAGACCATATAGCGAGCCCCCTTCCCCGCTCCCCATTGATACTCGCCCCACGCGGCGGCCCGCACATCGTTCTCGACCGCGACCGGGGCGGGGATGACCTCCCGCGCCAGCGCCGCCAGAGGCACATTGTGCAGGTCCAAGTTGGCCGAGTAGCGGACGAGGCCGTCTTCGAGCTCGACGACGCCGGGAACTCCAATCCCCACACCGGCCGGATAGCGCGCGTGCGCAGACATCCAGCCAGATGCTTCGCGTAGCGCCGATTGCAGCAGGGCCCCGATCGGGGCCGCGCCGCGCCGGCCTTCGATCCGGTGCACCCACTGTTGGGCAATCGTGCGATCGGCGCTGACGACCCCGACCCGCAGGAGCGTCCCACCCATATCGACGGCAACAACCTCCGGGACATTGCTCATAGACTCCCTACCGTGTCGTGACAACGGTGATTAGCCCCCGGGTGATGTAGTGACGAAAGAGCAGCGCAAATGCGACCGGCGGCAGCATCGTCAAGACGACTGTGACCGCGACTACGCCGAAGCTGACATCGGTGTTCACGGCCGTCGCCGACACGATCACGGGGATGGTTTGCGATCGGATCGTCGAGGTCACAAAGAGCGCAAACGGAAAGTCGTTGTACGAGAACATGAAGGCAAATGCCGCGGCCGCAGCGAGCGCCGGCGCGGCGACGGGAGCCACGATGCGCACGAGCACCTGCAGCCGCGTGCACCCATCGACCAGCGCCGCTTCCTCCATGTCCGGCGGAACCCGCCGGAAATAGACTGACAGAAACCACACCGTGAACGGCAGCGTCACCGCTGAGTGGATCAAGATCAGGGCCCCATAGCGGTCCAGCAGGCCGAGCCGGGCGACGATCAGGTAGTACGGAATCGCCAGAGCCATCGGCGGCAGCAGGCGGCTGGCCAACACAAAAGTATACAAGGCCCCCGCCCCCCGGAACTTCAGGCGCGAGAATGAATACGCCGCCACAACCCCCAGCACTAGGTTGGCCATGGCCACCGTGAGCGCCACGATCGTACTGTTCCGCAACGCAGGCAAGGCGTCACGGGCTTTTTCGGAGATGCGCCCGCGCAGCAATCCGGTTTCCGCGAAGCCCGCGGGGAATTTTCCGGTAAAGATGAACCGGTAGTTATCCCCGGTCAAGATGCGGGGCACCCAGTGGGGAGGGACGGAGAACAACTCCTTCTCCGGCTGGATGCTGCTCAACGCGATCCAGGCAAACGGCGCGAGGATGTAGGCGGCAACAAGCACGGCGAGGGCGGTCACCAGAAGCTGCTGGGCGCGAGGCGGCCTCATTCCCGGTACACGTCCTCGCTGGAGAGAACCCGCAGGTACACCAGGATGAAGACGATGAGGGACAGCGCCAGGATCACCGCCAACGCCGCACCCTGCCCGAAGTTATACGACGTGAACATCCGGTTGTAGATGTAATAGGAGATCAGCGACGTGGCCCCCGCCGGGCCGCCGCCGGTCATGACGTAGAGCAGGTCGAACGTCACGATGGCGACCATGCTCTCATAGATCACGACGATCAGCGTCGTAGGGAGCACGAGGGGGATCGTGATGCGCCGCAGCGTCGCCAGCACTCCGGCCCCATCGGCGCGCGCCGCATCGTACAGCTCGTCGGGGATGGCCTGCAAGGCGGCTACGTAGAGGATCGAGGTCAAGGGGAGCTCTTTCCAGATGTGGGCAAACAGCACGCAGAATAGCGCCGACGTGGGGCGAGACAGCCACGGGATGTAGGAGCTGATCAGACCCAGGGAGTACAACGCTCCGTTAAAGGCCCCATACGTACTGTTGAAAATCCAGGCCCAAAGGATGCCGCTGATCACCGTGGGAATTGCCCAGGGCAACAGCACGGCCGCGTTGAGAAAGCTCGCGATGCGGCTGCGCACGCGCAGCAGGTGGGCTACGCCAAACCCCAGGATCGTCGCGAGCGCCACTGCGAACAGCGTAAATGTCAGGGTATGACCCCACGCCGTCGCGAAGAAGTCGCCCCGCACAATGTCCAGATAGTTCTTGAAGCCCACAAACGGAGTACTCGCGGGTCGGTACAAGACGACCTCGCGCAGGCTTGTGGACACGGCATAGCCGACCGGGTACACGGTAAACAGGGCGACCAGGACGACCACGGGAAGAACCGTGGCGTACGCGTAGCGCGTCTCGCGGGCTTTCCAACTCATGGGGATGGAACGGGGGGACAGCCGTGCGAGCCGTCCCCCCGGACGTACGCGAGCGGAACGGGTGTTACTTCTTCATCTCCTTCCACTTCGCGGCGGACGCCTGCAGCGCCTGCAAGGGGGTCTCCTGTCCCAGCAGGGCCTTGTTCATCTCTTTCTGGAATTCCAGGCTCCACGAGCCCCAGAATGGCGTGAGAGCCTCTTTGGCTCGGGCGAGTTTTGCCTGCTGTTCTTCGAGCGTCACGTTTCCCCATTTGTTGATCGCCGCGCGGACCTGCGGGTCCTTGTAGAGAGGGAGCTGAGCAAATCCGAGCCCCTTCTCCAACGCCCAGCGCTTGACGACGGTGAACTCGCCGCCGGTCTTCCCCCCGAAGTAATCAAGGAACTTCCAAGAGGCATCGCGGACCTCCTTGCCGCGGTCCGCGGCCATCTTCGTCATCGCGTAGAACCGAACGTAGCCCACCGTCCCGTGGGTCTCTCCCGGCATCAACGCCATCTTGAACTTGCCGGCCTGCGCGTGCGCGCCGGGGGTGTTGAGGTCAGCCAGGTTGTACTTGGGCAGAACCGCAAACGCCACTTGGCCGGCCCCCATCGCCTTCACCAGCGGGATTTCGGTCGTCTCCAAAGAGGCGGGGTTAATAATCTTCGTGGTGCGGAATCCATCGACCAGCCAGCGCGCGACCTTGTGGGCGGCGCTGGATTCACTGTCATAGGTGGGGGTGAGCGTTTTGTCAAACATCGAGGGGTTCTTGTGCGAGTACACCATGGACAAGAAGATCTCGATGTAATCCGGCGTGATGTCCTGGAACTGAAACATGAGCGGGTACTCGACGATCTTCTTCTGCTTCATGGCCACGGCCATCTTGGTGACGTCGTCCCAGGTGACCGGGGGCGTGGAGAATCCCGCACGCTTAAGCAGATCCTCGTTGTAGATGAATATTTCCGTGTCCGCGTAGTAGGGCAGTCCGTAGAGCTTGCCGTTGTAGGTCATCCCTTCAATCGCGTAGGGCGCGAAGTCGGGCTTGTAGGCGGCGACCTGCGGGAAATAGTCATCGAGCGGGACGATCCAGTTCGCCGCCGCCCACTGCTGCAACCAGTGATCGGATGAGTACGAGACGTCGGTCGACGTCTTGCCGACAAACCGCGCAGTCATCACGTCGGTGAATTTCCCCCAGTCGAAGTCACTCAAGGCCACGGTGATCCCCGGATTGCGGGCTTGAAACTTCTGGATGTTGTCCTGGACCACGTCGTTGCTGTACGACCACACCGTGAAGGTCAGCTGCGTGGGTGCGGCTGCGACTGCCACGGCACAGACGACTAAGGTCAGGGCCAAGAGCCCTGATGCGAGTGCGAAGTACCGACGGATCATTTTCTACCACCCCCTTGGTGTTTGGATGTCCGCTTGCTACGGGACGGACTTAACGCACTCTGACGCGTACGAGCCGGTGTCGAGGCATCATCCGCAGACGACTCGCTCCCCGCGAGCCACTGGGTCGCCTGCCGCCAGAATTGCTGATAGCCTCCCCATTTCATGAAATTCACACCCCAGTGAGGCGTCGTGTCGGAGGAGAAGACCATGGTCCGGCCGCGTTCGTACTCGCGGACGACGATCAGCGGGTCGTCCGGACCGCGGGGACCCGATCGCACGGTCGCGAGGACCTGCGTCCCCGACCGCGCGGTGGCCCGGTTGTAGCCCAAAAGAGGCGGGAACTTGTCCCACGCGATGCCGCGCATCACCGGATGGGTGCGGTTCTTAATGGACACCGTCGCCCCGTGCGGGGTCTCGACCCGATCATCCGTCGCCTGGAAGATGACCGGCAGCGCCTCTTCCACAGGCGTGCCATGCCAGACGCCGTGGCCGAAGCGGCCTTGGAAGGACAGCCACCCGCCGACCATCAGCAACCCGCCGCCTGCGGCGACGAACTCGCGCAGCAGTTCGAGGCGGTTCGGCAGCACGAGGATCTCGGGAGATGTCCAGGCGTCCGGAGAGTAAAACTCAGGATAGAAGTAGAAAATGTCGGCTTCGACTTCCTCGATGATCACGACGTCGTATTTCTTGAGGTCCTCGAGGCGCCGGGGGAAACTACTGTAGACTTCCCAGCTCGGAAGCTGCGTGACCTGGATATCCTTGCCGCGCTCGAGGCCCTCGATGAACGCCTTGGCCCAGTTGTGAAGCTGAAAACCCTTCACTTCCACCGAAAACGGCGACAGGGCGAACTGGGGGCCTATCGTCGCGCCCGCCCCGCCCGCATAGAGCACTTTGATCATTCCTCACCCCACCGACTCTGGCAGTTCGCGCGGCGCGTGCGGATCAGCGCACCCGGCCGCTAGCGGACCAGCATCGACTTCGCTGTCCCGTTTCCACGGATCACATGGCGCGTCCTGCTAGGCGCCGAGGACCGCGCGTGAGCGCCCGGCGGCGACACTCCGTCCTGCGCGCGGGGTTGTGCGAGGTGGAGATGTCAGTGCAGAGTCAACTCCCCCGTGGGCGTTTCTACGAGTGCGGAATTCGTCTAGCGAGGTTCGTTGTCTCCAGTCGGAACCACCGTGCTGCGTTCGACCATCAAGATGACGCTACGTGCAGGCGCCCGCGTGCGATGTTGCACGCCCTCAGACACCACAAAGCCCTGCTGGGGTGAGAGTTCGACCGTCCGGCCCTCCAGGTCAATCAGCAACTTGCCGTCCACGACGTAGAAGAACTCCGCTTCATTGTCGTGCTTGTGCCAGTGGAAGTCGCCTTCGATGACGCCGAGCCGGATGACGGACTCGTTCACCTGACACAGCGTCTGATTGAACCACTTCTCGCGCACAGCGGCGGCAAGCTGCCGAATGTCGATGCGCTGTAACGGAGGGAACTTGACGTCAGTGTGGATCGAATACTCCGCATCTGCGCTCATCGCGATCTTCCCCTACGTGCTGACACCCGGCGTCGGGCCGGTGTGCTCGCCCGGGTCCTCCGCGCCCGGCGCACGCGGTAGCTCGGCTGATAGAGTTGGACCTCGTCTCCGCCAGGAATCTTGAAGCGGGTGACCCATCCCCAGTCCTCTTCGGCAATGTCTGCGGTAAACTCGACGCCCCGACGGCGCAACGCGGCCATCGTCTGCTTCAGGTCGTCGCAATAGAACGAGAACCCCTGGAATCGCCGGTCGGACGGGTGGCATCCGATCTCCACTTCGGATGCCCGGAAGATCAGCCACCCGCCGCCCGTATCTGTGAACGGGAGGTCCAGCTTGTCGCGAAGGAATGCTCGCAGCGCCTCCGCGTCGGGCGTGTAGAACATGGCGTGCACTCCTGTGATCATATCCTTCCCCCCTTAGGCAGATCCTCTGACTGGCTCATGGGCTCGAGAACGACGACGGGAATTTGGCGTGTCGTGCGGGCCTGATACCCTCGGTAACCTGCATAGAGCTGGACCATGCGGTTCCAAAGCCGCTCGCGTTCATCCCCCGTGGCTTGTCGTGCGCGGACTCGATGCGCCATCGATCCGACCTGAATTTGGGCCTGTGGAAAGGCGCGGAGGTTGAGGAACCACGCCGGATGCTGCGGCGCCCCGCCATTGGATGCCACGACCGCAAAGTGCGCGCCCTCAGTCAGGTAGGTAAGGGCCGTCGTGTGCGGCTGTCCCGACCGTCGGCCGGTGGTCGTTAGCAGTAGCACCGGCATGCCCAAAACCCGCCCACCGAACCGGCCGCCGCTGCGGCGATAGACCGATCGGTGGAACCGCCAGAACAGACCCATCACCCGAGCCAATGGTGACCGCTTGATTGGCGCTGGGGCGGGATCGCGGCTCGCCGACACTCCTTACCTCACGATCTTGACATTGAAATTTGCGGTGCCCAGCGTCCCCATCAATCTCACCCACAGCGCGAGGATCTGCTCGGTGCCGCGGGCCGCCGTGATGTCTCCCAAATCGATCACCGACTTCCAACCAAACCACCCCTTCAAGATCTCGGTGACCTTGGCCTTGGCAACGCGATCATTCCCGCTCACAAAGACGTCGTGCTCCCCAGGTAGCTGAGAGGGGTTCACCATAATGTTGCAGCTCATCGTATTGAGCGTTTTGACGACCTTCACGTCCGGAAACGTGCGCTGGATCTGCTCGCCCAGGGAATCGGTGTTGCAGAGTGACAAAATTGGCGGCATGCCTTTGCTGAAGTCCAGCGGGTTGGCAATATCCAGGAGAACCTTGCCCTTCAGGTTAGCAGCGCCAGCCAGCTTCAGGGCGTCCACGGACGCAATACCGCTCGTGCAGTTGAACAACGTCTCGCCAAATTGTGCCGCATCGGCGAACGTACCGTGGGAGGCCTTCGGACCGGTGGCCTTGGCCCAGGCTGCGGCTTTCCCATTGTTTTTGGTGCGAGACCCCATCATGACCTCATGGCCCAGGTGCACGAGCTTCGTCCCAATCGTGGTGCCTACCACCCCCGTACCCAAGACTCCAATTTTCATAACGCCCCTCCTCAATTGGACCTCAGCCTGTCTAGGCGGTCTCGCGAGCACGGGTGGAACGTGAGCACGATGGCAACCAGCCTGCCAGCAGGAGCGAGGACGTAGCCGCCCGCTTGGGCCGCGCCCGGATCGCGGACCGAGCCCCGGGCTTTGGAGCTAGACCCACCGTCTGACATTCTCTTTGTACTCGAGGTAGTTGCGGCCAAACTGCGTTTCCAGGTACTGCTCCTCTTTCACGATAAACCGGGTGGAAATCCACCAGACAAACAATAGCACCACTAGGGCGGGAGACAGACTCCCGAGCAATAACCAGACTCCAAGGAGAACGAGGACCATCGACAGGTAAATCGGATTTCTGCTGAGTCGATAGGGACCTTCCAGGATCAGGCTACTCGACTGCTCAAACGGGATGATCGTCGTGTCGCGCCGCCTGAAATGCCCAACCGCCCACAATCCCATGAGCAGTCCTCCTGCGAGCGGCACGGCCCCCACCCCCCGCCACGGCCAGTCCAGCCACCTGACCAGCGGCAATAGGTAGTGCAGAGCGCCCATCAGGACGAGGGACGCCAGAAAGAGAACCGGCGGGTAGAATCGCGGGGGAGTTGGGGTCTGCTGGTCCATCGCAGTCATCCCGGGGACGTCAGTTGCGTTTCTGGGACGATGGCTCCTTCCTCTCGGCTTCCCGTGCCGTGAGTCTCAATGAGACCTCCGCGGGCGCAGGGCACGGCGGACGACGGGTCTCGTCGCCTTTCGGCGGGCGACCTCCCTGAAGCCGGCGCGATCGTACAGGCTTTTGGCTCCGAACCACATGGAGTCGGGATGACTCCGTCCCTTCTTGTCGAGCGGATACGCCTCGAGCAGTGTGGCGCCACGCGACCGCGCG
>WNFE01001752.1_pt1 | contig 15811 bp, 15 predicted proteins | sample 5400451 | NCBI WGS metagenome assembly WNFE01 (sample SAMN13153344, study PRJNA577476) | soil metagenome | isolation source: 200 cm saprolite under Douglas fir tree site 2 hole 2 | place: USA:California | collected 2015-04-18 | reverse complement strand
TCTCAGGACCAGCGCCTTGCCCACAAAGCAAATTCCAGACACCCTGCCGAAGCCGCAACTGGAATCACGCCCAGACATGCACGCCGATGTAATTGTCATTGGCGCCGGTCCTACCGGCCTGGCCTGCGCCATTGAGGCGCAGAAGGTTGGCCTCAAGGTCATCAGCATCGACAAAGGTTGTCTGGTGAATTCAATCTTCCACTATCCGGCAAACATGATCTTCTTTACGACGCCGGAGTTGCTGGAGATTGGCGATATCCCGTTCAGTTCAGCGAATCCCAAGCCAAATCGTCTGGAGGCACTCGAGTATTACCGTAAGGTCGCGGAACACTACAAGCTCGATGTGCGGCAGTATCAGCGAGTGGAGACGGTCACCGGGCAGGACAAGAGTTTTCGCATTACCACTTGCGACCGGCTGGGACAGGTTTATGACTATGGTTGCCGGAAGGTGATTGTGTCAACCGGATACTACGATCGTGCTAACCTGCTGCGCATTCCGGGCGAGGACCTGCTGAAGGTCTTCCATTACTATCGCGAGCCGCATCCTTACTTCGATAGTGACATTTTGGTAATCGGGGGTAAGAACTCGGCGGCAATTTCAGCGCTTGACCTGTGGCGGCACGGCGCCCGCGTGACCCTGGTTCACCGCGGTCCGATGATGCACTCGCACGTCAAGTATTGGATCCTGCCCGATATCGAGAACCGAATCAAGAATGGGGACATCGCGGCGTACTTCAATAGCACCGTGCAAGAAATTGCACCCGACCACGTTTTGCTGCGAACGCCGGACGGAGAAGTGAGCATCAAGAACGACTTTGTTTTCGCGCTGACGGGTTACCATCCCGACTACGATTTCCTTCGCGCCACGGGTATCGAGCTCTCTTCGGACCAGTGCCGGCCGGTTTGCGACCCGATCACGCTAGAGAGCAACGTTCCGGGAGTCTATGTAGCTGGTGTCATCGTAGCCGGTTCGCGGACGAATGAAATCTTCATTGAGAATGGCCGGTTTCATGGCCAGCAGATCGCGGCGCATCTAAAACAAAAACTCAGCGCTACAGCGTAATTCGTATGTTGTTAAGTACTTACCGCCAATTTTGATCGCTTCTCTGCAAAAACCAAAACCCCGGTTATCTCCCGGGGTTAGGACAGAAGGAGGAACGATCAACTCTCGTTTAGGACATCAGCCGACGACGAACCAAGCCAGCGATACCGACAAGGCCAGTTCCGAGCAAGCCTAATGTGCCCGGCTCAGGAACCGGAGGCGGACTGCCGCTCGTGACAACGAACCCGGTGTTGCCGGTGCATGCCCCGTTGCTTAGAACGCAGAAGTGAACACCGAAGCCGGTAAGCTGGTTAACATTTGCGTTCAGGATGGTGAAGCTCAGAGTTGTAGGAAACTGTTGGCCCCCACTAACGTTGGTCTGGAAGATGAAGCTGAAATTGAAGCCGGCCAACGTATTGTTGTTCTTAAGGCTGGCGGTCATTCCACCAATGCTGAAATTGCTCAAGGAGCTGCCGGTAAGTACAAGACCGCCAGTGGTGTTAATGCCGATATCACCACCATTGACCAGGAGCGAGAAACCGGAACTCATCGTGATCGTTAGATCCACGTTAGCGCCGTTCTGGACAAAGTTTACGGTCCCAATCGTCCCGGAAACCCCGAGGTTGTTGGTTGTCAAAGGTAAGCTGTTAGCCGAAGCGACGGGTACGGTGGCCAGAACACCCATGACCACCAAGGCCAGAATTGAGAACTTGAGAGTGGCGATTCGCACGATATTCCCCTTCTAAGACGCGATTTGGTAATACAGTAACTGATTACTGATGGCACGAGGACTGCCATTCACCTTGCGGAAAACACAATTGGTTAAAACTTTTGTCTTGTGTTGCTTACGTCACGTGAAGACCAGGGATAAGACGGGTTTAACCAGAGAAGATGCAAGTTCCTGCACCTTCGCGCCATGGTATTGAGCTCTCTTCCGACCAGTGTCGGCCGTGTTTGCGACCCAATCACGCTGGGATTAGTTAGTTGCATCCTGAGGCGGAGTTAACAGCGCCTCATGAGTGGGACCCCTGCTACAAAAAACAAAACCCCGGGATTTCTCCCGGGGTAAGGAAGGGTTGACGTTGAAGTTAAGAATAGAAGCGGCGGCGAACCATGCCGGCGATACCAACCAAGCCGGTACCAAGCAGGGCCAATGTACCCGGTTCGGGAACTGGCGAACCACCCGGAGGAACAAACTGCGAGACAATCGCGCCTACCTTGTTTCCATTGGCATCGACGTACTCGACCTTGACTGTGTCAATGGCATTCGCCCCACCGGAGCCGGTGGTGATCGTCCAGGAGAACGTCATCACACCGCCAGTTGCGTTGTAAGTGCCTTGGCCAGCATTTGCCCCGGAGCAGACGAAGCCAGCTCCGGCCCCGCTGCAACCGCTTGCGTTGATGCCGCCCGCCGTGAAGGTGAACATTCCAGAAACGTCAGTGGCGCCATTCATCACCATGAGCTGAGAAGAACCAGTTGCTGAGCTGCTAATCTTTATACCGGCGGCGTTGATAAAGGAACCCGGAAGGGTAAAGCTGGCAACGCTTGTGTCGACAGTGAGAGTAACTGTGAAGGTTGTAGAGTTCACCGGTGTTATGGTGAGGGTCAAAGCCTCCCCGTTCGGCCCGAGTGTGGTGGCAGAGCTGGCAGGAGTGGCAACCATGAACACGAGCGCAGTCATGACTGCGACGGTCAACCCTAGGAGAAATCGCTTGGAGCTGGCTTGGCGCATAGGACGGATTCCTTGTGGTGTGTAAAATAGTTATCTTGCCGTCTTGACGAGAACCATCGGCACCATTGCTAATGCACGGACTTTGCCAGTCTCCTTGGAAAACGCAACAAAACTAAGTTACTGATTATAGGCAACTTACATGCAATAATGCTAACGTTTGGCGGTAGCATTGGAGGGGGAACCGCAAATTCCTGCACATTATGTGCTTGCATTTCGGCAATACGGCCCAAAACGGTGGGACAAAATCCGGCAAAACCCGTATCAGGAGCGGATTAGGCGGTCGATCTTGGCCGCCATAATGAAGTCACTTTCGGTCAGGCCATCGATCTTGTGCGTCCAGAGGGTGATTTCGACTTTTCCCCAAGTCAACAGGATGTCGGGATGATGCCCTTGCTCCTCAGCGAGCGCCCCGACCCGATTGACGAAATCAAGCGCCTGTTCGAAGTCGGGGAAGGTGAAGGTGCGGGTCACATGGTGCTCGTTGATGACCTTCCAGTGCGCCCACTCCGGGAGCTGCTTGTGGATCTCGGCCAGTTCTTTGCCCTTGAGGGGAGGGACTCCGCCCCGGCAGGGCACGCAGGTCTTAGTTGCGAGGGACATGGGGGTCTCCGGTATCAGGTTCAAGATGTTTCAAGAACGGTAGAGGATGCCGGAATTCACGATATCGCAGTGCGGCCCAGCGGCGTCCGTGTAACCCACTTCAGAACGGGATATCCTCATCGCTGATCGGGGACACCGATGCGGGAGCAGGCTCTGGTTCCGGCGTGCGCTGGTCGAAACTGCTGGCGGCGACACCACGTGACGCTTCTCCGCCTTCGCCACGGCTACTCAACAGCACCAGGTCGTTGCCGACAACCTCAGTCATGTATTTCTTCTGGTTAGTCTGCTTGTCTTCCCAAGAACGGGTCTGGAGTTTCCCTTCGATGTAAACCTTGCTGCCCTTCTTCAAGTACTCTCCGGCGATTTCGGCCAGCCGTTGCCAGAGAACAACGTTGTGCCACTCCGTTCGGTCCTGCCACTGCCCTTCCTTGTCTTTGAAGCGTTCGTTGGTGGCGATGGTGAGCTTCGCGACCGGCGTCCCGCTGGGTGTGTACTTCACTTCAGGGTCCTTGCCGAGGTTTCCGAGAAGAATGACCTTATTCACGCTTTTTGGCATAAGTGCGCTCCTTGCGAACGAATGTAGCTAAGTGTCCGGTAGTTAGATTTTAGACAAATAATAGCAGCTTTGATTCCGCGGGAGCGAGGAATCACGATATGTAGTTTCGTATTGGGACAAAAGGAAGCCACACCAAATCTGAAACCCGGCCTGCGATCAGAGGAAAGCGAGCCCAGACTTCATGATCTGGCCGAGGGACGTACTGCTTCAAACGTCATCTCCCGAGCCGGGCTTCCAGTCTGCCGCTTCCACTGGAAGAAGAGTCCGGCATAGGTTTCAGTGATGTAGTCATTCGGACTAATGCCCAGATCACGGGCGATGGACTCAATCCACTCCGGCGGGCCTTCAATTTCTGCGAAGTTGCCGATGGGCGTTTCGTCTATGACCACATAGCCTTGTTCGTCTTTCCATTCGGCACGGAACTTTTCATAGCGGAAGCAGGGCTCGAAATGCAGTGCCCGCAGAATGCCTTCCATCTTTTTGCCGTCCTCGAGTCGAGTCTCGGTCTCAATGCGAGTCTTATGGGGCCCATCTTTTTCCTTGCCCTTGGCTTTGTGGGTGAGCACCCACGATTCCCCGTATTTGCGCAGGCGGAGGAGATCTCCACGGGCCCGTAGCGGGCGGCCGGGAAGATCGAACAGTATATTCATCTCGTGAGTGCGCGGGGTGACTTGCTTAAGTCCTACCTGGCGTAAGCGTGCGCTCAGGGACTCGACGTCAGCAACCCGAAACTTGATTTCGACCTCGGGGGAGGAGGACATGCGAAAAGTATAAAGCGCGACGGGTCAAACCAAGAGCTCACAGAGAGAAAGCAAAACCATCAACCACGAAGGACACGAAGTATCACGAACGAAAGCGAAGTCACGAGCTTCACCAACGTAAAATCCGATTTTGACTCGTATTGCCCTCCTTCGTGTCCTTCGTGGTGTGAGGGTGTTGTTTTTTCTCAACTAAACGTCGGCAGCTTTACCAGATCATTCTCTGGAACCGATTCGATTGGCTGGCCAGCCTTTCGCCAGGCTGTGAGTCCTCCGACGATCACAAACGCGCGAAACCCCTGTTGCCTCAGTAGCAGCGCCACCCGGGCGCTGGTCGCTTCGCGCGCTCAAGTGCAATAGAGATAGATATCTTTGTCCCGGGGCATGGTCTTCAATTCTTCGGAGAGGCGGTTAGGTTCGAGCCGGATCGATCCCGCAATGCGGGCCGCGCCCGGATCGTAGTAGCCGTGGCTGCGGACGTCCGCAAGAATTATGTCTTTCTGCTCCGCCGAGGCGATCCGGTGGGCCAGCTCCTGGACCGCAATTCGCGGCACGACACCAGACATTTTGTGGCGACGATACTGCACAATTCGGTACACGATGAAGATCACAACGGCAACCGCTACGACGTCAGCGACTGTATGGCCGGCGCTCTGCAGGCCCTGAGTGATTTTGGCAACAAAATCGCGAAAAAGATAACCCAAGCCTCCGTATGCCGAAATGTAGAGGCACGCTCCCGCAAGGTCAAGCTGCAGGAACTGCAAGGGTTTCATCTTCATGCTGCCGGCGAGTGGCGGGGCCATAGTGTTGACCCCGGGAATGAATTTGGCAAAAAGCAGAGTCACGCGGCCGCGCTTGTAAAAAGACTCAGCCGAACGCAGAATGCAGGTTTCAGGGTTCAGCGACAGGCGGCACAGGAAACTCAGGAGCGCCCAACCAGTATAGCGGCCCAGCAGAAACAGCAGCAGATCACCTAGGATCATAGCGACTACCGCGGTTGCGAAAGCGACCGGAGCGCTCAGAATGTGTGCGGCGGCTGCGGCCCCGGCAGCGATCAAGGCGAGTGCCGCCGGAGCCGGTAATCCGGCTGCCTCCGCGAACACAATCAGAAAGACCAGCAAGTACCCATGCTTCGAGACGTCGCCCAGAAAATTGTTCATATCAGTACAGATAGTATAAGCGGCGTTTCGCCACGTATCCGCCGAGGACGCAGAGAAAGTTGAAAGAAAAAGGGCGGCAGACGCCGCCCGGATTTCGATGCCTGCCAGAATTACATTGAAGTTTTTTCCTTTGCGGCCTTAAGCATTTTGACGCTCATCACGTGGATCGTGTTCTTGTCAGCGTAAACGTGCGCGCTGAGCTGAACATGGTGCCCTTCATGTCCCTTCAGTGCCTCAGGGTTCATGACGTCCCAGCTCTTCTGGTCTGCATCGTTAACGAAGGTGATCTTATCGCCTTCAGCTTTAACGGTGCCCTTGAGGGTCTTGAGCGGCGCCGCCGCGCCGGGCTTGCTCATGTCGTCGGTCTTACCCATCTCTTGCGCAACCGCGGCTAAGCTGAAAATAACGCAAACCGCGAGGGTCAGGCTCAACAGCTTCTTCATATCGCTTCTCTCCTTAAACGAATTGCCCCGTAGAATTAGACTCCGTTCCTTAGTACGAATCAAGCGAGCGTTTGGACGTGATGTGGATGCAAAGGAGCAGTCGAAGTCGAAGTCTATTTTTCTCGGGCGACTACAAATTCCGGTGCCCACAGCAGGGCTCGTTTGATCTCTGAATCCCGGAAGGTGCAAATAGCTTTGCGGGCAGACTCGGCATATTGCATGGCGTGGGTGGTGGCCGCATCGAGCGAGCCATAAGCGTTGAGGATGGCAAGAATTTGGGCGTGAGTGACACCGTTGAAGGCACGCTGTTCGACCACGGTTTCGATCATTCCCCGTTCTTCCGGTGTGCAATGCTCGAGCGCATGAATCACAGCCATCGTAACCTTGCCCTCTCGCAGATCGCTGGCCACCGGCTTTCCCAGGACGTTTTCCGAGGCAGTGAGGTCAAGCACGTCATCCACGATCTGGAATGCCATGCCAAGATCGCGTCCATAGCGCCCCACTTGGTCTTCCTGCTCGGCAGTTGCACCGCCGAGTATTGCCCCCAGTCGCATGCACACCGAAAACAGGCAGGCGGTCTTGCGATAGATCAGGTCAAAGTGTTCGTTGAGCGAAATGAGCTTGCCGAGTTTCTCCATCTGTAAGAGTTCGCCTTCAACCATCTGCTGCGTGAGTTCGATCAGCGCGTCGAGAATGCGGAAGTTGCGCTCCTGGACCGCAACCTTGAAGGCCTGCATGTAGAGCCAGTCGCCGGCCAGCACGCATTTCGAGTTTCCCCATTGGGTGTTGGCGGCGGGACGTCCGCGCCGCGTCTTGGCTTCGTCAATGATGTCGTCGTGGACAAGAGTGGCGGTGTGGATAATTTCAACGACTGCGCCGAGTTTGACCGCTCCTCGGCCTTCATAATTGAAAAGCTTGGCCGAGAGCAGGAGAAGGGCTGGGCGGATGCGCTTGCCTCCACCGCCACGAAGGTATTCGCCGATCTCAGTGATGGCAGTGACGCCGGAAACGGTGTCGCGGCCGAACTCGCGCTCGATGGCGGCTAGGTCGTCACGGAGGAGTTCGAAGACTTCGCGGCCGTTGGTGAGGGTTGAGGTGCTCACGGTAAAGTCACTTCACCACGGAGACACGGAGGCACGGAGAAAAACAAATCATAGGAAAATCTCATCATCCAAAAATTTGGGACAATTTCAACGGCTAATTTCTTTGCTCGGTCTTCTCCGTGTCTCCGTGTCTCCGTGCCTCCGTGGTGAATACCTAGTTCGTCCGGTAATTCGTAAACTGCATATCAATTCCAAAATCCTGCTGGCGCAACAGCGCAATAATCTCCTGGAGCGTGTCGCGGTCTTTGCCGCTGATTCGCACCAGATCACCTTGGATTGAAGCCTGTACTTTCTTCTTGGAATTCTTAATCAGCTTGACGATGTCGCGGGCTTTCTCGATGGGGATGCCTTGCTGCATGGTGATCTTCTGCTTTGCCGTGCCGCCCGCCGCTGGCTCGATGGGGCCATAAGTAAGGCCTTTTAGCGAGATGCCGCGTTTGACCAGCTTTTGCTGCAGGATATCGTTGACCGCTTTCAGCTTGTAGTCATCGATAGAATGCAGCACGATCGCATCTTTTTCTTCGACCGCGATGTTCGATTTTGAATCCTTCAGGTCGAAGCGCGTGTGGATCTCCTTCATCGCCTGTTGGATGGCGTTCGCGACTTCCTGCAGGTCGATTTTGCTCACAATGTCAAAAGTGTTCTCAGGCATGACTTAATAGATTAGCGTAGTTTGCGGTTTGATTCCGAACCGCAGGCGGAAAACCTTTCACCACAGAGGACACAGAGGGCACAGAGGATTTGGATCCAAACCCTATTTTCTCTGCGTGCTTGGCCGCTAATTCTTTGGGTTACAGGCTAAACGTCGGCGCCCGATTCTGGAAGGGAAAAGAAGCGGCGGAAGTTTTGGGAAGTTTGCGCGCCGATCTCCTCGGTCGAAAGGCCACGCAATTCGCCGATCTGGCGGGCGACTTCTTTTACGTAGGCGGGCTCGTTGCGTTTGCCGCGATGAGGAACAGGAGCGAGAAACGGCGAGTCGGTTTCTATCAACATGCGGTCGAGCGGAACTAGTTTCGCGGAATCGCGGATCTGTTGGGCTTTTGGGAAGGTCACATTTCCGGCGAAGGAGATCATGAATCCCATGTCGAGCGCGCGTTTGGCGTGCGGCCAGGTGCTGGTGAAGCAGTGGAGGACGCCCCCAAAGCCCGACGGTTTCCAATGCTGCTCGATTAGTGCCAGGCAGTCTTCCCAGGCGTTATCGCTGTTGTCGGACGGGCGGCAGTGGATAACGATGGGGAGCTTGGCGGCGCGGGCGAGTTCCATTTGCTGGATGAACACGTTCTGCTGGATCTCGCGCGGAGAGTGGTCGTAGTAGTAATCCAGCCCGATTTCTCCCCAGGCGATGACTTTGGGACTGCGCCCCAATTCTTCTAGTTGGCGGAAATCGGTGTCGGTGGCTTGGGCGGCTTCGTGGGGATGAATGCCGATAGTGGCGCAAACGAAATCATATTGATCGGCGAGCTTGACAGCGCAGTCGAGCGTGCCGGGGCCGTCTCCAGTGCCGACGGCTAGGATGGTGGCGATGCCGGCTTCGCGGGCGCGGGAGATGGCTTGATCACGATCGGAGTCGAAGCGCGGGCCGTCGAGGTGGGCGTGAGAATCTATGAACATCAGCAGTGGCCAAGTTGGGCACGCGACCAGGTGGGGACGGGCGCCCTCGCCCGTCCAGGCCGAGCCGCGCTCGGCTAGGTTTTTGGACGCTCCATCTTGAGATGGCTGACTAGCAGGAGCATTGGCGGAGGACCCCCACGTCCACTCACTTCAGCTTGGCTCCAACCGGCACATCTTCCAGAAAGCCTGCCAGCACGGGTTTTCCGTCTTCCAGCGAAGCGGCTACGATCATGCCGTTTGATTCCAAGCCGCGCAATTTGCGAGGCTGGAGATTGGCAACGATTACAACCTTTCGTCCGATCAAGGACTCAGGCGCGTACGCCTCCGCGATTCCCGCGACGATCTGGCGGACTTCGGTTCCGAGATCAACTTCCAGCCGGAGTAGTTTGTCGGCGCCTTTCACCTTTTCTGCAACTTTGACCTGCGCGACACGGAGTTCGACTTTTGAGAAATCGTCGATGGTGATTTTGCCGTCGGTCGCTGGGCTGGAAGGCGTACTCGCGGGTGCAGGTTTGCTTGGCGCTGGAACATGGGGCGCGGGCTGCGGTTCGGCGACTGCCGGAGTCCTTTCCTGGTCCTCCATCTTCTGCATCCTCTCAATGGCGCTCTTGTCGGCGCGGGGGAACACTGGTTCGACCTTTCCCAACTTCGTACCGAGGTGAAGCTGTCCCCAATGTAAGTCTGCAAGAGGAAACTTGCCGATCGCGCCCAGGCCGAGCTGCGCCCAGATTTTCGCAGTTGCATCCGGCATGACCGGATGAGCCAGCACGGTCACAATACGCAACGCTTCAGCAGAAGTGTAAAGAACAGTTGCGAGACGGGCGCGGCTGTTCTCGTCCGATTTCTCGGCCAACGACCAGGGCTCGTTTTCGACGATGTACTTATCCACGGCAGCCACCAGCGCCCACGCGGTTTCAAGCGCGCGAGAGAACTGATACAGCTCAAAGAGCGAATGGTAGTCAGAGATGGTCTTCTCTGCGAGCTTGGCGATCGTATCGTCTGCAGGCACTCGTGCTGCGGCATGCGATGGATAGGGCACTTCGCCCCTGAAGTAACGCGTGATCATGGCCAGTGTGCGGCTGGCAAGGTTGCCGAGACCATTCGCAAGATCGGAGTTGTAGCGCTGCACGAGGGCGTCGAAGGAGAACGAGCCGTCCTGGCCGAAGACGACTTCGCGCAGCAAGAAATAACGCAAAGCGTCCGCCCCGAGCACGTCGAGAATGGTTTCCGTGCGAACGATGTTGCCCCGCGACTTCGACATCTTGCTCTCTTCGAACAGCAGCCAACCGTGCGCGACAATGGATTTAGGCAGCGGCAGGCCTGCAGCCATCAGGAACGCAGGCCAGTACACACAGTGGAAGCGGACGATTTCCTTGCCGATCATGTGCAGGTCGGCGGGCCAGAATTTTTCGTACTTTCTGGTGTCATCTGATCCATATCCGAGTGCAGTGATGTAGTTCGCCAGGGCGTCGAACCAGACATAAATGACGTGCTTCGGATCGTCAGGGACGGGAATTCCCCACGAGAATGTTGAGCGGCTGACGGACTGATCACGCAGGCCAGAGCGCACGAATGCTATTACTTCATTGCGCCGAGTCTCGGGGCGAATGAAATCCGGCTGGCTGTTATAGAACTGCAGCAATGGCTCCGCGAAAGCTGAGAGCTTAAAGAAATAGTTCTCTTCTTTGACGGTTTCGGTGGGACGCCCGCATACCGGGCACGGTTCTCCGGGGCCGATGGCGTCCACATAAAGCTCGTCGAAGACGCAATACTGGCCGGTGTAACTGCCTTTGAAGATGTAGCCGTTTTCGCGCATGCGCCGCCACAGTTCCTGTACACCGCGCTGGTGGCGGTCGCTGGTGGTGCGGATGTAATCGTCGTAGGTGATGCCCATCCGGTCCCACAGCGCGCGGAACTCGGCGGAAACTTCGTCGGTGAGCTGTTGCGGAGACTTTCCTGCAGCTTCGGCGGCGCGTTGAATTTTTTGTCCATGCTCGTCGGTGCCAGTCAGGAAGAAAGTATTCATTCCCATCATGCGCTGACGACGAGCAATTGTGTCGCAGGCGAGCGTAGTGTAAGCGTGTCCGATGTGCGGACGGGCGTTGACGTAATAAATGGGTGTCGTGATGTAAAACTTTTGTGCCATGGCTGCTTTGCGCGATTTGCGTCGAGCTGGGTGAAGCAGGGTCTCAAGCCCTATATTGAGAGTATCAAATTGAAACGGCTTTAGCCTCTGAGGGACTTCGCGTAAGCTTCCATGGCTTCATTCATTACAGCCTTCAGCGGGATCTTCCGTTCGGCAGCAATGCGGCGGCAGTCCTCGTACTCGGGAGAGTAGCTGGTTACTGTGCCGTTCAGGCTGGCAATCTTGATACGCACATCGCCAAAGCGCGTGGCGACTGTATTCCACTTGCGGGCGAGCACCTGCCTTTTTTCTTCGCGGCGGCGGACGCCGAGAGTTGTGGTTTCGGCAAATACGATTTCGGTAAGTTTGGCTGCGTCTTCTGGCTTCGCAAGGATCGTCAGCAGAGTTCCTGGACGGTTTTTTTTCATTTGAACGGGAGTCGCAAGAACGTCCAGCGCGCCGGCTTCGAGCAATCTGTCCATTACATAGCCGAAGACCTGGGGATTCAAGTCGTCGAGATTGGCTTCGAGGACGGAGATCGTCTCACGCGATGTCTGTGTGGCGCGGGCGCCCTCGCCCGTGTTGGTTGCGAAAGCGGCCTCGCCGATGGTGATGCGGAGGACGTTGGCGTGGCCGGGGAAGTCGCGGGTGCCGGCGCCGTATCCGGTTTTCTCGATCCTCATTTCGGGGAATGACGAGAAGTGTGTGGCGAGGGTGGCGACGATGGCTGCGCCTGTCGGAGTGACTAGCTCGGCTTGCAGGCCGGAGGCATAGACCGGAGCGCCTTTCAGTAGTTCGACGGTTGCTGGCGCGGGAACAGGAAACGTTCCGTGGGCGCATTCGACGGTGCCGCCGCCGACGTTCAACGGTGAACAAATGATTTCATCAACCGCGAGGGCGTCCGCACCAACCGCCGCGCAAACGATGTCAACCAGCGCATCGGCTGCACCGACTTCGTGGAAATGAATCTCCTCAATCGGCACGTTATGGATTTTGGCTTCGGCTTGACCGAGTTTTTCGAAAATCGCGATGGCAATGTTTTTTGCAGACTCATTGATTTTAGCTTTTTGGATGATCTCGCGAATTTGCGCGAGGCCACGACCGTGTTGGTGTTCGTGGTGGTGTTGCTCGTGATGATGATGGCCTGATGACTCAGAATGCTCGTGTGGGTCGGACACTCCAGTCCGACTATCTCTAGGCGAGTCCTTCTCTCCGTTTACAACAATGTCAACCTTGGTCGCACCGATGCCGCTACGATTGACGCGCAAGATCTCCAGATGCACGCCGATGTTGAGTGCGGCGACGGTTTCCTCGAAAAGCTTGGGCAAGACTCCGGCATCAATCAGCGCGGCGAGAAACATGTCGCCGCTGATTCCGGAAAAGCAATCGAGGTATGCGACGCGCATAGAAAATGTCGTTGGTCGTTGGTCGTCGGCCGAACCTACGTGGTGCTGATGTGCGAAGAGGCCATCGACTGCGAAAAGACCGAGATCGATTCTAAAGGGTTTTGCCGATTCTGGCGTTTGCCGACAATGCCGGGGACAACACGATTTGGCCAACGACCGACGACCAACGGGCCAACGACGTGTTTCTGCAGTCTGTTAGAATCACTATTTTCTTCAACAACATAGAGGGACTCTTGTATCGCGACCTGGAACGCCGTCTGGCCCAGCACATGCGCGAATTTCTGCGCCGGAGCTATCGGCTGGACCTGGAAAAAGTCGTCATCGAGCAGCCTCCGAGGGTGGAGCTCGGAGAGTATGCCCTGCCGCTCGCGTTTGAGCTGGCGAAAACACTCCGCAAGGCGCCACGCAAAATTGCGGAAGAAATCGTCGTCGGGATTGGCGCGATCGAGGGCTTTGAGAAGTTGGAGGTTGCGGGCGCAGGGTACATCAATGCGCGGGTCAATCGTGCCGCGGTTGCCGCCGCGCTGGCAAAAAACGAACAGCCCGGCGGCGAGGTCCATGCCGGCAAAGTTCTGGTCGAGCACTCGAGCATCAATCCAAACAAGGCGGCGCACATCGGGCATCTGCGGAATGCGATCCTGGGAGACACATTTGTGCGCCTGCTGCAATTTGCCGGGCGCGAAGTGGATGTGCAGAACTACATTGACAATACGGGCGCTCAAGTCGCGGATGTTGTAGTTGGATTTCTGCATTTAGAGAAGAAATCTCGCACTGAAGTTGAGCAGCTGACACGCCAGCCGCGCTTCGATTACTACTGCTGGGACCTTTATGCGAAAGTTTCGCAGTGGTACGAGCGGGATGCGCAGAACAAACAGGTCCGGCTGGCGGCACTGCACGAAATCGAGGAGGGCGGGAACGAAACGGCCGCGGTAGCGGAGTTGATTTCAACTGCCGTACTGCGGCGGCATTTGGAGACGATGGACCGGCTCGACATCGAATACGACTTCCTGCCGCGCGAGAGCGAGATTCTGCGTTTGCATTTTTGGGACGCGGCGTTTGCCAAGCTCAAAGAATCGGGCGTGCTGTCGTTTGAGAGTGAGGGGAAGAATAAAGGTTGCTGGGTGATGCGGCGGGCGGGGACGTTAAAAGCAACTTCAAAGGCTTTAACCACAGAGGACACAGAGGACACTGAGGAAATCACGGAGGAGAGCATTTCCGAGGAAGATCAGAAGGTCATCGTGCGGTCGAATGGGACTGTGGGGTATGTGGGCAAGGACATTGCTTATCACATGTGGAAGTTTGGGTTGCTGGGGCGCGACTTCGGATATCGAAGGTTCTACCAGTATCCCAACGGCCAGCAGTGCTGGATTTCAGCCGAACAGGGCGAGCCTGAGCACCCGCACTTCGGAGGTGTGGCCGAAATCTATAACGTGATTGATGCACGACAGTCCGAAGCCCAGAACACGGTGATCGAGGCGTTGCGCGGACTGGGGCATGGCGACCGGGCGGAGCATTACACGCATTTTTCTTACGAGATGGTAGCTCTGACTCCTCGATGTGCGGCGGAACTAGGTTACGAGCTTTCTGAAGACGAAAAGGCGCGGCCTTATATCGAGGTGTCGGGGCGCAAGGGATTTGGAGTGAAGGCGGATGACTTGCTGGACACGCTGATTGCCTCGGCGAAGGGGGAAGTGGATTCTCGGCATGCGGAATTGGCGGACAGCGAGCGGCGGGAGATTGCGGAGCAGATTGCGATTGGGGCGCTGCGGTATTTCATGCTCAAGTACACCAAGCCGTCAGTGATTGCGTTCGACTTCAAAGATGCACTGAGCTTCGAGGGCGAGACGGGACCTTATGCGCAGTATGCGGTCGTGCGGGCAACAAACATTTTCCGTAAAGGCGGCTTGGATCCAGACGCCTTCTGTAGAGACGTTGTTTGCAACGTCTCCCTCGCGGATCTCACCCAATTCCTAACCGGAGAAGTCGCCAACGAATTATGGGAGTTGTGGCTGGTTGCTTCAAAGACGTCCTATGTGATTGATCAGTGCATTGCCACGACCGAGCCGGCGTATCTGGCGAAGCATATATTCCAACTGGCGCAATTGTTCAATACGTTCTATCACCGCTATCCGATCCTGAGCGAAGAGGATGAGGCGCGGAAAGACTTCCTGCTGGCTACGGCGGGGGTGGTGCGGCGAGAGTTGATTCGCGCGCTGGGAGTGATGGGGGTTGAAGCGCCGCGGGTGATGTAGGTGGCCTGATCTTAATTCGTAGGTGGTGAAATCGTCTGTTGAAGTCAGTCATGGACAATACGGCAGGGACACGCTATAAAAACCGCCTAGATGCGAAGCTGGGAGGTGGTGGTGTGAGTCGCGTGCGCGCAGCCTTCGTCGCACTGGCAATTGCCGCTCTTGCTTCGCTTAGTTTCGCAAGCGATCGCGCTTTAAAAGCCGCAATCAACGGCCCTCATCAACTTGCCTTTGACTCCTTCGGAAACCTGTATGTAAACGAGGAGTACGGCAATCGTGTTCTTATACTCGACCCGACGATGGCCAACGTTACGGTGATCGCCGGGAACGGTCATCAGTGCTGCAGAAAAGAAAACGTCCCTGCACACGAATCTTCCGTGTACGCCGTAATAACATCGCGGTAGACGGGCACGGGAACGTGTACATCGGGGGTAGGAACCCGAGGGACGGCGCCTTCGTCAGAATCGTACACGCCGCCACGGGCAAAATCGAAACACTTGCACGGGGCGGCTTTCCCGCAGGTGCACTGAGCGCCAAGTCTTCTGACGCAAACCTCTCAGACCCGAGAGGCATTGTCTTTACGCCTGAGGGCAAGAGGCTGGTTTCTGCCGATGAGTCACACGTTGTTGTTGAATTGGGTAGAGCGACGCAGCTGGTGGCCGGCACCGAAGGGCAAAAAGGATTCCTTGGCGACGGTGGCCCTGCGTCTCTCGCTCGGTTTGATTTGCCGGGCGCGATGGCGGTCGATGGGAATGGCAACGTCTTCGTCGCCGACTACCATAACCACAGAGTTCGGCGTATCGATGCTCAGACAGGCATCATTACTACTTTCGCGGGGAATGGAAGTGACGTTTTCCTCTGGTGACGGCGGACTCGCGACTACGGCTCGATTTCCTGGGCTTCAAACATATCAGTGGGAAGAACGGGATCGGGCGTTTCACCGTGCGACGCACGACGATCCGCAAGCGCATGCGAGCCAAGCTGCGACAGATTAAGCAGGAGCTCCACCGGCGCATGCATGATCC
>WNFE01001749.1_pt1 | contig 15818 bp, 14 predicted proteins | sample 5400451 | NCBI WGS metagenome assembly WNFE01 (sample SAMN13153344, study PRJNA577476) | soil metagenome | isolation source: 200 cm saprolite under Douglas fir tree site 2 hole 2 | place: USA:California | collected 2015-04-18 | reverse complement strand
GCCGAAGTCCGCTATCGCCAGGGGTCACAGTATGGTTTTGAGTTCATCAATGTCACAAACCAGCAATCTGAAACTATCGGACGCGTTCTTCGCAAATTTCCAATAGACAGTACTTTCGTTCGATCACAAACATAATCGGCGGCTTGCGGGAGTTGAGCTTTTGCGCCATTGAGGTTAATAACACCTAATTCCTATTATAGGAATTGTCCCGATATGGAATCAGATTTTAACATAATATTAATGTACTTGCGGTTTTGAAGAGACGAGCGCTATTATGTCGCCGCTCGTGTTTGCCGGAAGTTAGACCTCCCACGGTTTTTTGTAACGCTTTACAAACTGCTTCCACCATTTGACATACGGATTCACTTCCGGGAGCACGGAGGTGTTGCCTGGACGTAGGTTCATCTCCCATTTTCCTACTGTTCCGGGTCATGGAATTGTTTTATCCAACAAGTTTGAATTCAGGTGCATGCTGTGGGGGTTAGCAAGACAACGCCGACGTCACCAGGGCTTCTTTTGATAGAGCACAGCGCGGCTTCTTTGGAGCCATGCTGGTCGCGTCTGCTGGGCGGTGAAGAGTGCGAACGATGGAGTTGGGAAAGTTTTTCTCCAGAGGCGTTGCAGCAATTACAGCTCAACCTGATTGTTGCAAAAGCCGTTCCCAACCCGAAAGAGGCGTTGCTTTTTTTTCACTGGCTCCGCGAAAACCCAATCTACATCCCCACGCTGGCGATTCTGCCGGAGAACGTGGACCGGGAACTGCTGCGAATTGTGGTAGACGTAACCGATGATTTCATGTTCTGGCCAGTGCGTGAGGAAGAGCTAAGTCTGCGCATCGAAAGAATGTTAGGACCGCAACCCTGGAAACAGGAACAGATTGAAAGCAAGCTGGAACGGGAAGCAGGCCTGGCGAACCTGGTAGGAAAGCACACAACATTTTTGGATGCAGTGCAACAGGTCCCGAAAATTGCCGCCAGCGACGCGCCTGTGCTGATCACCGGCGAAACCGGCACCGGGAAAGAATTGTTTGCCCATGCGATACATTCTGTGAGCGCGCGGCGGAGCGGACCGTTTATCCCAATTGATTGTGGCACGCTGCCCGAGCAATTAGCGGAGAGTGAACTGTTTGGCCACCGACGCGGGGCCTTCACGGACGCCCACGTTGATCAAAAGGGACTCATCGCGCTGGCAGAGGGCGGGACTTTATTTCTCGATGAGATAGATGCGCTCTCGCTGGTGAGCCAATCCAAATTGCTGCGCTTCCTGCAGGACAAAACGTACCGGGCTTTGGGTGCAGACCGATTTCATCGCGCCGATGTCCGCATCATTGCGGCGACCAACCGGGTGATCGAAGAGTCTGTCCAGCGGCGGGAATTCCGCGGCGATCTGTACTTCCGCATGAATGTGTTACGTTTGCAGCTTCCTCCATTGCGAGAGCGGCATGGAGACATCTCTCTTCTTGCCCAATACTTCCTGAACCATGAGTGCACGGCGGCAAGATCGGAGCGGAAGCTGTTTTCAACTGCCGCCACACGAAAGCTGGAGCGCTACGTCTGGCCGGGAAATGTAAGAGAATTGTGCAACACGGTGCAACGCGCATTTGTATTCTGCCGTGGACACCACATACTCCCGGAGCACATATCGCTCAACAACGATATGCCCAAGGAGATGAACGCCGCGCTCGCCGGCAACAATTTCCAATCGGCCAAACAGCAGGCCATTGAAAAATTTGAACGAACCTACATCGAACAGTTGCTGGCACGCCACCAGGGAAACATAACGCGAGCAGCCTATGAAGCGGGCAAAGAACGCAGGGCCTTGGGAAAGCTGGTGAAGAAATATGGAATCAGCGCTCCCCAGAGCTTGTGATGGGAACCTTGCTTTGCATCCGGGTAGAAAGGCCGCCGGCGGGTCATTTTTGCCCCACTTCTTAAATCAACTCAATACAAAGACTTTGGCGAAGAATTGCGTTCGCCAAGTGGGTGCTATGTGACCCACCGCGGATGACGGCTCCTCAAATGCGGAAACACTATGTGTTGAGTTTGACAGCAGATGCCTACAGAAGCGAACTGGCAAGTAAGTTGCTACACAAGATAGTTGTCACAAATAACGATGGAGCCGCCATTGCTGCAGGCAGAGCCAGAGCATGGAATCTTGGAGCAAATTCTGAGTTACTTCGTACGTAACCAGAAAGCGGCAGACAGTCTCGAAGGAGTGACGCGCTGGCGTTTGCTGGAAGAGCAAGTGCATCGCACCCTGCAGCAGACGGAGGCGGCGATTAACTGGCTGGTTGCTGAAGGATTCCTGCAAGAGGTGCAAAGGGCAGGCCAGGTGCGAATTTTTCGGCTGAACCCGAAACGATACAGCGATGCAGTTCACTTTCTTGCAAGAGAAGGCAAACGGCAGAAACGCAAAGGCCCTCGCAGTTAAACCATGAACGAGGCCATGACCGGCAACTTTTTTGCGCCCGCTTGGAAAACGCGGGCCATGCAAGACAGGGGAGAGTTCCCCTGAGAGTAGAAATCTGAAATGGTTCAGGTCACAAGAGCCCTGTAAGTGACGGGGCGAAGCTACACATGGGCCACTGAAAGCAGCAAGTTTGATGAAGACAAAGCAAGACAAGAAGAGCGCCCCCTGCAGTGTGAGCGCATTTCCTGGCGATTTCCAGGAACCGAAGTGGTACGTTCTCTTTGTTCGGTCCAATCAGGAAAAAAGAGTTGCGCACGGTCTCAATGAACGCGGCATCGAACACTTTCTCCCGTGCTACCAGGCAGTGCGCCAGTGGAAGGACCGCCGCGTGAAGCTTGACCCACCGTTATTCCCTGGATACGTTTTCGCTCGATTGGCTTTTATTGAGCGCATAAGAGCACTCACAGTTCCCAACGTAATTTCGCTGGTCGGAAGCAAACATGCTCCCTCGGTAATTTCAGAGGACGAGATTCAGTGGATCAGGCATGGAATCGAGCACGGTCGAGCTGAACCTCATGAATATCTGAAAGTGGGCGAGCGCGTCGTGATTACCGATGGGGTGCTATCAGGCATGGAGGGCATTCTTCTACACAAGCGGAATGGTGCACGGGTTGTGGTTTCCCTGGATTCCATTGCGCGCTCTTTCGCGGTTGAAGTTGACGCAGCTTGCGTCAAAGCTATCAGTTCCGCACCCCATGGACAAGCGGCGAGCTATGCAGCATGTTCTGCAGCAGCCGGCGAAATATCTACGCAAGAAACTCTTCGACGTGGTCCATACGTTGCAGGGGCGTTGTCCACCGCACATTAGAATTGCGGCTTTCGCGGCGCTAGCCGGAAATGCTCTAACGAATTCATAGAAGTGAAGTGAAAAGGAGGCTCCAATGCCAGTAACACCGACTTATCCCGGCGTCTACATCCAGGAAATTCCGAGCGGGGTGCGGACGATCACCGGCGTGGCAACGTCCATTGCGGCTTTTGTCGGACGGGCCGCACGCGGCCCGGTCAGCACGCCTGTTACGATCACCAGTTATGCCGACTTTGAGCGAATCTTCGGAGGCGTGTGGGTCGGCAGCCGGCTGGGATACGCCGTAAGAGATTTTTACCAGAACGGCGGCACCACGGCGATCATCGTGCGTATCGTTCACTCAGACGCTTCTAAGGCAGCCATCCCGCTGCCCGGAGGTCCGCCCACGCTGACCGCGGCAAACGAAGGAAACTGGGGCAACGCCCTGCATGCGGTGGTTGACTCCAATGTGTCGTCCGACGTTGCCGCCCAATTCGGACTTACGACCGCCGATCTCTTCAACCTGACAGTGCGCGACTTCAACACCGGGGTCACAGAAAGCTATCGCAACCTTACGGTGAAAGACAGTCCGCGTCGCATTGATAACGTTCTGAAAGGGGAGTCTACGCTGGTGCTGTCGGCGGGTGCGCTTACCAGTGTGCCTACTGCGAACGCTGCGCCCGCGGCCGGCAAGACTATCTGGACCGATCCTGGTGCGAATACGGCAGCGACTGCGGCGTCCGGATCAGATGGTGGTCTGCTGGTTGAGAACGACTTTGACGGCCCAGGACTCGAAGCCGCCAAGCAGGGTCTGTATGCGCTCTACAATACTGACATTTTTAACATCCTGTGCATACCGCCGTATAAGGCCGGCGACGATGTTGATACGGGTCTGGTGGGCAACGCAGCTACATTCTGCGAAACCCGCCGCGCGGTTTTGTTGGTTGACCCTCCAAGCAGTTGGACAACCGTCGCCCTGGCGCAATCCGGAGTGAGTTCGGTCGGCACCAACAGCAAAAATGCGGCGGTCTTCTTCCCGCGCGTTATGGAACCCGACCCGTTGCTCAACAACAGCCTGAACACATTCGTTCCCTGCGGCGCTGTTGCCGGCATTTTTGCGCGTACTGACGGACAGCGCGGAGTCTGGAAGGCGCCGGCCGGGCTTGACGCGACCCTGGTTGGCATTCCCCAACTGAGCTTGGGTATGACCGACTTGGAAAATGGCCTGCTCAATCCGCATGGCATCAACTGCCTGCGCAGCCTGCCGGCAGCCGGCCGCGTAGTGTGGGGATCACGCACCCTGCAGGGAGATGACCGCTTGGCGTCCGAATGGAAATATATTCCGGTGCGCAGAACCGCTCTCTTCATTGAAGAGAGTCTGTATCGCGGCACGCAATGGGCGGTGTTTGAACCCAACGACGAGCCTCTGTGGGCGCAGCTTCGTTTGAACATCGGGGCCTTTATGCAAAACCTATTCCGGCAAGGCGCTTTCCAGGGCAAGACCCCTGCGGATGCGTACTTCGTGAAGTGTGATAAGGAAACCACCACACAGAACGATATCAATCTGGGCATCGTCAACATCGTGGTGGGATTTGCACCACTCAAGCCGGCCGAGTTCGTCATCATCAGCATTCAGCAGATGGCTGGGCAGATCGCGACCTAAGGAGGAAGTAGAATGGCGCAATTCACAGTAAACGCACAACGCTTTGATCCGTACAAGAACTTCAAGTTCCGGATCAAATGGGATGGCCGGTACGTGGCTGGTATCAGCAAAGTTGGCATGCTGAAGCGGACCACGGAGGTGGTGAAACATCGCGAAGGGGGCGACCCCTCCAGCAGCCGCAAATCACCAGGCCGCACCGAGTACGATGCCATCACACTCGACCGGGGTGTGACCCACGACGTTGAATTTGAAAAGTGGGCCAATAAAGTTTGGCAGATCAACGGGGGCCAGACCGAGGTCTCGCTCAAAGACTTTCGCAAGGACATGAGGATCGAGATGTACAACGAGGCCGGCCAACTGGCGATTGCCTATAACGTGTATCGCTGCTGGGTATCGGAATACCAGGCGCTGCCGGACCTCGATGCCAATGCCAACGCTGTTGCCATTCAGCACATCAAGTTGGAGAACGAAGGTTGGGAGCGCGACCAGAGCGTTACCGAGCCTACCGAACCTTCGTTTACCGTACCCGCGGTAGGCTAGCCGGCAATGCACGCACTGTCGGCTCAAGAGATGCTGGTGGTCTGGGAGCGCGGCCTGGAACAAATTCCTCTGGAGCGCGCACTGACTCTGCTGCAGGCTGCTTGTCCAGAGTCCGAGCCCCAGGCCCTGGCCGCAATGAGCATTGGACAGCGTGATGCTCGATTGCTCACTCTGCGCGAGTGGGCTTTCGGTTCGCAGATCACCGGCTGGGTTGTCTGCCGAAGTTGCAGCCAGCCCATGGAAATCAACTTTCAGGCTGCCGACTTGCGGCAGGGCAGCGGCAGTATCGAACCCGGCGAAATCCCACTCTCGCTCGCCGGTTATGAACTGCGGTGCCGTCCGCTGAATAGCCTTGACCTGGCCGCATGTTCGGGGGCAGATGCAAATGAAATGTCCCAGCGGCTCTTTGCTCGTTGCCTGATTGCCGCCAGTTCCGGCGGTGAAGCCATTTCCAGTCACCAGATGCCAGATGAGGTTGCCCAGATGGCGATAGAGCGCGTTGCCAAAGCTGACCCACAGGCTGACATCGCAATCGCGATTTCATGCGCCGCCTGCGGCAATAGCTCACGTGAATCTTTTGATGTCATTTCTTTCTTCTGGAGCGAGATTGATGCCTGGGCTCGCCGCATTATACGAGAGGTGCACATGCTGGCCTCAGCCTATGGATGGAACGAGAACGAAATTCTTGCCTTGAGTCCTTTGCGACGGCAGTTTTATCTGGAAATGGCGGGTGCATGAGCGGCTTTCTCAACAGCTTGGTGGCCCGAAACCTCGGCCGTGCTCCAACGATTCGTCCTCGTCCGGCTTCGCTGTTTGAGCCGGCTCGTGGAAATGTTGCTCTGTTTTCTGAATTCTCTGGACAGGCGATGCAGGGCGAGACAACCAGCATGGATGAAACCAAGTTCGAAGCAGGTGGCCCACAAGATAGCCCGGAAGGCGAATCGAATTTCCAGCCAAAGCGGCGGCACTGGACTGCGCGGAAGTTGACGCCGATGGAATCTGATGTATCCAGGCCTCTGGAGGTTGAACTGCCAGATGACGCACACCGTGATGGTCCGGACTCGTTTTCGTCGCTCAGTCGCGTGCTGCAGTGGAAATCACCGACTCGTAGCATGGCTACTGGCGATGTGGAAAAACGGTTCCTGTCAACTGTTTCACTAAAGGAGACAGACAGCAACGGTCCAGGAATTGAGACGGTCGAATCGCACGCAAAGCCGGCTATTCGACTTCGTAACGACTCACCGCAGTTCGGAACGCAGGTTTTTAGCAGTCCGCGGACATCCTCCAGCCTTCTTGAACCAGCGACCGGCTCCGAGCGGCTTGCAAACGGCAATGATGCGCATCAGAGTATGCCGGCGCTTAGGCCATCCCCGGTCAACGATCAGGATAAGTTCCATGCGATGTTGAAGTCGCCCCTGGCGACTGATCGCCGTGAGTCAAAGCTTCTTTCAACGAAGGCAAAAGCTGAGCCTTCGATCCAGGTAACTATTGGGCGAATTGAAATACGCGCCGAAACCTCAGGCGCTTTTGCCCACAAGGCTGAGCGAACAGCTTCGCCAGTCATGGGTCTGAACGAATATTTGCGGCGCAAGAGCAAGCGAGGGAATGAATGAGCAACGCCGCGGCAATCGCAGCGGTCACACTCACGCTGCAGACGATCCTGGGAGATGGTGTCAGAGCGGATCCCAATCTGAATGACACGACAGTAACGCTGCTGCCTCCTGACAAGGCCCGGGGCAACAATAACGCGAACCAACTCAATCTTTTTCTTTATCAGCTTCTCCCCGATGCCGCCTGGCGCAACATGAATATTCCCAGTCAGGTGGCCTCGGGCGAGACCGGCGATCCACCGCTGCCTTTGACGATGCACTATATGTTGACGGCGTTCGGCCGAGACAACGATACCGGCGTGCCCTTTGGCCACTACCTTTTGGGGCAGGCGATGAGCGTCCTGTTTGATCACGCGCTGCTGGGGGCAGACGAAATCAGGAGTGCCACGGTGGTGTCTTTGCCGGGTAGCGATCTGCACAAGCAGGTCGAGCGGGTGCGCATCACCCTGCAACCCTTATCGTTGGAAGAAATTTCAAAACTGTGGACTGGTCTGGCTACGCAGTACCGGCTTTCAGTAGTCTATGAAGTCTCTGTGGCGCTGATTGAGAGCACACGCGCCAGCCGCACGCCGCTGCCGGTGCTCACCCGTGGCGCCAATGACAAAGGTGTATTGGGGCAGGCGAGCCTTATTCCACCGTTCCCGTTTCTCGATGACATACAGTTTCCCAACAAGCAGACCGCGGCCCATTTGGGCGACACGCTGGTGCTGACGGGACAGCATCTCGATGGCGCCGGTGTCGGCGTGGTGTTTAATCATCCACTCTGGAACACGACCATCGAGCGTGTGCCTCTGGCCGGGGGCACGGCCACCAGTCTCAGCGTGCTGCTGCCGAACACGCCGGCTGTTTGGCCCGCGGGTTTCTATACGGTTGCGGTGATGGTGCGGCGTCCTGGAGAAACTTATCGCCGCACCACAAATTTGCTTTCTTTCGCTGTTGCGCCGCGCATCACGATCGCTCCGGCCAGTACCCCGGCCGCTCCTACCATCGTCTACACGGTGAACTGCAATCCTGAGGTCAGGCCGGAACAGAGGGCAGCTTTATTAATCGGTGATATGGAGGTCCTCGCAGATCCGCACCCGGCGCAGACCGCCGTTTTGACCTTTAGTGTTTCGGGTCTGCAGACGGGCGATTATTTCGTACGCTTACGTGTGGATGGTGTAGACAGTCTGCTGGTGGACCGCACTGTTACACCACCCGTGTTTGACATAACCCAGAAGGTGAAAGTCACATGAACGATGCTGCTGCCAATTGGCAGGAAGGGAATACCCGTTATCTGTCGGCTGCGCTGCTCTGGCTGCGTGCCTGCCTAGAGTATCGTGCGTCGCAGTTGCCGGATCCAGCGCAACATCTTCTCCCTGCGGCGCAAACAGCTGAGGAAAGCCGTTCTTTCTGGCGGAATTTCATGAAGGGTACCCAGCGGTCGTCCAACATGCTGCCAAAACTGCTGCCTGCTCACACCAATTCCAAAGCAGACGCGCTGGTGACCGAGGCCGCTGAAGCGATGCAGAAAGCCGCTGAGGAAATGAATCCGCCACCGGCGTTGCTTATACTGGCCAAGCGGCTGGGGTTGTCGGAATTCGAACGGCAACTTTTGCTTTTGTGTCTGGCCATGGAACTCGATCCAGGGATCGCTGCACTCTGTGCGCGATGTCAGAATGATTCAGTCCGCCCATGCCCGACTTTTGCGCTCGCCTTTAACCTCTTTGAGAGTCCATCGTGGGATGCACTCTCGCCCGAGCGGCCTTTGCGATACTGGCGGCTGATTGAGATCAACCAACCCGGCGGCCAGGCGCTTACCGTCAGTCAGCTACGCGCCGATGAGCGCATCGTCAATTACCTGAAGGGCCTGAACTATCTCGATGATCGTCTGGCGCCGATCATGGTTCCGATTGAGGCGCACACCAGCCCGTCTGATCTTCCGCCTTCACACCGCGGGAATGTTGAAACAATTCTTCGCCGCCTCAAACAAGTTGAAGCCGGCAGAAGTCTGCCGGTGATCCAGTTGCTTGGCAGCGATTCGGCAAGCAAGCAGTTGGCGGCGTCAGATGTGGCCGGCTCCATCGGACTGCATTTGTACCGGCTGCCCGCGGCGTTTCTGCCGTCGCAGGCTGGTGAACTTGAGACGCTGGCGCGGCTCTGGCAAAGGGAGAGCCTGCTGTTGCCGCTGGCGCTCTACATTGATGCGTCTGAAACAACAGCCGAGCCTGCAGCCCATGGACAGGGCTCACCGATCAGCCGGTTGCTCGAACGGATCGAAGGCGCTGTCTTTCTCGATACTCGCGAATCGTGGCCGGGCTTGGTTCGGTCGAGCATCGCTGTTGATATCGCCAAGCCCACCGCGGCCGAGCAGCAGAATGCGTGGCACTCCGTCCTGGGTGCTGAGGCGGAAGAGGATTCCGTCTTGCTCGCCGGGCAGTTTAATCTCAGCCTGACGGACATCCGGCGAATTGCGCAGCAGACGCTTTCCGACGTCTCCCCAACTGAGCAGCCGCTGCGTGACCGTTTGTGGAAGTCCTGTCTGGTAAGTACACGCCCGCGGCTCGATACCCTGGCGCAGCGGCTGGAACCGCGCACGACGTGGGAAGACCTCGTGCTGCCTGCTTCCGAACACAACCTGCTGCAGCAGATCGCCGAACAGGTGGCGCAGCGCAACACGGTTTACGAGAAGTGGGGCTTCAGCCAGAAGATGAGCCGCGGACTGGGCATCAGCGCACTGTTTGCCGGCGACAGCGGCACCGGTAAGACCATGGCCGCCGAAGTGATTGCCAACCACCTGCGACTCGATCTCTATCGCATTGATCTTTCGGCCGTGGTCAGCAAGTACATCGGCGAAACGGAAAAGAACCTGCGCCGCCTGTTCGATGCCGCTGAGAATGGTGGAGCAATTCTTTTTTTCGATGAAGCCGACGCCTTGTTCGGTAAACGCAGCGAAGTCAAAGACAGTCACGACCGCTACGCCAACATCGAAATCAACTACCTGCTGCAGCGCGTGGAAGCCTACCAGGGGCTGGCGATTCTGGCCACCAATATGAAGAGCGCGCTTGATCAGGCGTTCCTGCGCCGCCTGCGTTTCGTGGTGAATTTCCCATTCCCGGGTGCGGCCGAACGTAAAGCCATCTGGCAGAAAGTGTTTCCCGCCCGCATGCCTAAGTCAGATCTCGATTACGACCGCCTGGCGCGGCTCAATGTCGCCGGCGGCAACATTTATAACATCGCACTGAATGCGGCGTTCATGGCGGCCCGCGCCAGCAGTTCCGTTACCATGCCGCTGGTGCTGGAAGCTGCCCGCACCGAGTTCCGCAAACTCGAACGGCCGATTAACGAAACGGATTTCCGATGGCAGACGCTGGGGAGTGGGGCGGTAGCATGAAGATCAAGCTGCATATCGAACGGCTGGTGCTGGACGGCCTTCCCATCGCGCGAACGCAGGGGGGGAAAGTACGCGCTGCTGTGGAACAGGAATTGACGCGCCTGCTGGCCATCGGTGGAGTGTCGCACGAGCTGAGGCCGGGTGGCGCTATGCCGTCGCTGCGCGGAGGAAATATCCAATTGGGGAAGGGAAGCCAGCCAGGAAAACTGGGGCAGGAGATTGCCCGCGCTGTGTACAGCGGGGTCGGGAGTAAGAAATGAGCAGCCAGGCTGTCGCGCCAACTCGCACAAAAGCAGCGCCCGCGCTCACAGTGGCTCCAGTTGGCCTTTTGCAGCGCCAGTGTGACTGCGGCCAGCACACACTCGGGGGTAGCGAGTGTGAGGAATGCAAGGAGAAGAAGATGACGCTCCAGCGTGGCGCCAGTCGATTCCAGTTTGCGCGCGAGGGTGAGATGAACTCGATAATGAACCTACAGCGCTCGATTGGAAATCAGCCAGTTGGGCAGTCCTCGCGGGTTAATGCTGAAGAACTCGGAGTTGGGCCAGTCACCACATCATCTCCACGCCTCACGCGTAACCTCAGCCAAAAGGCCTTACTTACGGAAGCACCTGATGATATTCAGACAAAACTGGCCATCAGTACTTTACAGGATACGTATGAACAAGGGCCTGGCCGTGTCGCCCACCAGGTCCTGCACATGCCTAAGCCTCGGCAGGAGGATCCATACAACGGCCTGTCCTCCCTGCAGCCGACCCCTGCGGCTGGACTGTCCAGAGCAATTAGTCCGCTCCAAAGCTGGCCGATGGTCCAACGTGCCCCGCATAGTTTTACCGGGTTTGATTTTCCACCGCAAAACGGGAGCATGAAGGGTGAAGGAAAGGGCGGCGGTGGAGCAGAGAAGCTCGTCGATGGGGGCAACAAGGCTGTGGCAAAGGCTGATGCAAGCGCTGTGATCGACATCGACGGCGGCACTCTTCCAGCTGCGCCGATGGGTCCCACAACTCCAGTCGGGACGCCGTGGAAGGCAGGTGTGCACATCGTGCCTACCTTTACTGTCAATGAGAGCGAGGGGACCCGCTCGAATACTGCACCGGCCACGACTAACGTCGATACCCCTACATTCGCCGGCGGCGCCGCGGTGGATGCTGCCGCGAGTATGTGGCGCTACCAACTCAAATCGGCAGAGGGCAAAGGCCGGATCAACTTTGTTTTCTACACCAAGGATCACTATCCTGCACCTACGCCCAACGACGACTCCGGTGATCTGAGCAACGTCACCAGGGACAACTGGAAAGGTATCGTGACGGATCTGGAGTCACACAAGACTGGTTCCGCAGGCGATTGGTCGGCCTATCGACGCACGATTCTGCATGAGCGCTACCACTGGAACACCGAATGGCAGGGCTCGGTCAAGCCGCAGGTAGTAAAAGCGGAGAATGACATTGAGAAGGTGGGCGTGGGCTTTGATGCCGCGGCCGATGCCGCTAAAGCAGAAAAGATTCTCGAACCCAAGGCCAAGAAAATCTTCAACGATGCGATGGCGGAGGCCAGAAAGACTTACGACGCGCTGGGTGATTCACCGGGTGATCCACCCTACGTCGCCGGCTCGGCCGGCGCCGTTGATCTCGCGGCGCGGGTCAAGGCCCATGCCAAAACCCAGAAATGGCCTGGAGCTTAACCATGGATTGTTTGGCGGCGATCGTCACTACCCGTCCGTTGGCATTGCATGTCAGCCTATGCAACCCATCTACTGACACAACGACCCTTCACGTGCCGCGCTCGCTCAAGCCGCTCGGCGCCTTCATGCGCGTTGAGGTGAAGGACCGCAACGGCGCACTCGTGTACGAGACCCAGGCGCCGAAGTTTGCACCCAAACTCGAGGTTTCCCATGCGGGGAGTTATGTGGCGATCGAACCGGGCTACAGCTATGGAGTCCTTCTCGAATGCGACGCCCCACCCCTACCACCTGGCAAGTATCGCGCGGAGGTATCGTATTCCAATTTGCAGTTCCGCGGATTTGCAGGCCACTTCATCGGTGACCAGAGGTGCCACGCATCGATCAGCGTGGTCGTGGAGTGACTATCCGCCCGGCCGCTCAGGTACCAAATATATGAATGTCCTTCCTCCACAAAGGACTGCCATGTTCGACTGGACTTTACTTAGTACGTACACAAAGGACTGCCATGTTCGACTGGACTTTACTTAGTACGTAAGGAAACCGCGAGTAAGGGCCCAAAGATGACTTTCCTTAAGGTTGTGTCATGGAGGGTCAATGTATGAAGAGACGTTCCTCATCTCCGACGAGAAGGTCTTCGGCTGTGACCATGACTCCAAGCCGCGCTGTTTTGCAGCGCAAGTGTGCCTGCGGGCAGCACATCAACACCGGGAGCGAATGCGAGGAATGCGGAAGGAAACACTCCACGTTGCAGCGCAGTGCGCGCACTCCCGCGGAACCGGCTGCAATCCCCCCGGTTGTGCAGGATGTTCTGCAATCGCCGGGGCAGCCTCTCGATTTGAGTTCGCGTGCCTTGATGGAACCGCGCTTCGGGCAGGACTTCAGCAACGTGCGCGTTCACACAGACAGCCAGGCGGCTGACTCCGCCGGCGCGGTCAACGCTCTTGCCTACACCGTGGGACACGACGTAGTTTTTGGTGCGGGTCAGTACGCTCCGCAGAGCCCGGCTGGCAAAAACCTGCTGGCGCACGAGTTGACCCACGTTGTCCAGCAGGAAAGCGGGCAGGTGGGCGCAGATGCTGAATCCAGGGCCCAGCGTTCTGCTGATTTGGTCTCTCGCGGGCAGCCGGCCAACAAGGAAATGGCGGGAACATCAGAGGTCTCGCTCCAGAAAGCCGGTAAGGATGATCCGGTAAGCGCTCCCGCAGGCAAGACTACGACGGATCCTGCAGCGAACGCCACTGCCACCGCGGGCGCCGGCCAGAGCGAGCCACCCATTGATGAGTTTGACCTCGACAAAACCACAATCCCGCAGCAGCACGTGAAGCGTCTGACGGATTTGCGCACCACATTAATCAATACACCCGGCGCCACCGTTCTGCTTACCGGGCACACGGACACCGTCGGCAACGAGAAATACAACAAGGACTTGGGCCAGCGGCGCGCCGAGGCGGTGCGCGACTTTCTGACGAAAAATAACGGAGTGGATTCCAGCCGCATTAAGATCACCAGCATGGGAGAGTTGCAGCCCGCGGCCGGTCAGCCGCCCGCCAAACTCGATCCCGATAAGGGGGAAAAGAACGCCAGGAACCGCCGCGTAGAAATTCAGATCACTGGTCTTCCAAGTGCGTCTCCGCCTGCTAAAGGCTGGTCTCTGGATCCAGCCAATCCCACCGGGAAAAAACCTAGCCCCAAACCGATTGATCTCAACCTTCCGCCCGATTACACAATCCCGCCTGATCTTCCCGGTCCTCGCCGTCCCCCAACGCCTGACTTCTTAAAGCCCGTGCCGCCTCCCATTCCCGGCACTGAGCCGAAATCCCTCTCGGATATTTTTAAGGAGAAAGTAGTTGGTCCGATTGTGGATACAGTCACCAAACCCTTAGGCTTGTCCAAAGATCTGCGCGAAAGCATAAAGAGATGGGTTAATGACGGTGTGATTAAGGGATCCGCCAAGGCTGCAAGGGCAGCAGCAGAGGCTGCGGGAGTTAAGGACTCTCAAGTCCTGGACGCCATTGAGAAGGCGACCGAAGCAGCCCTGCAGGAGAAAGGTAAATCCCAGCAATGAGTTTTGCAGCGGGAGTGCGGCTGCGACCAACACACGACCAGGAGTGGTGAAAGCCAGGAGTGCAAGAAGAAGGCGCGCTGCTAACCGCCGCCTTTTGGGGTTCGGAATTATGCAAGCGCAATCGCAGATGCAAACGCGAAATAGGGCGAACAACATACTGACTCCAGCGAACTCAGGCGTGCTGCAGCGGCAATGTGCCTGTGGCGAACATACCATCTCGGGTGAGCAGTGCGACGATTGCCGTAAGGATCAGCAAGGAGTGTTACAGAGAGCACATTCTGCCGGTCCAACAGCAGCCAGCGTACCGCCGATCGTCAACGAGGTGTTACGAAGTCCGGGCCAGCCACTTGATAAGGCTGCCCGCAACTTCATGGAACCCCGTTTTGGTACTGATTTCGGCCATGTAAGAGTGCATACAGATCATCATGCCGCCCGGTCTGCTCGCGCGGTTAGTGCGCTCGCTTACACTGTAGGGCCGCATCTTGTATTCGGGGAAGGCCAGTACAAACCCCACGGCACTGACGGACGACAGCTATTGGCCCACGAACTGGCCCATGTGGTGCAGAACCGCAACTCCGGCGTATCGTCGTCAGGGTCCTTCAAGGCAATCAGCCATCCTTCTGATGCTTCTGAGCAGGAGGCGACTGGTGTTGCCAGGCAAGTGATGAGTGGCGGCAGCGTCAATGTCAATGGGCCTGCGACCGGGTTCATGCATCGCGATGTGGTTGAGGTACTCAAGGACATCGGAATTGGGGCTGGCATCGTCGCAGTCGGAACCGGGGTGGGGCTAGGCATTGCGGCGCTGGCGGGAGCGTTTGATTCCAAGGAGACAAAGCACGCCAAAGCGCTTGCCAAAGAACTACAGACACTGATCGGTGGTGCCACGTGGAAAGAGATACGCAAACGCGTTTACCCGAAAGAGTCGGCGGCTGGCGTCAAGCGCGCAAAAGAGCGGAAAGCGGGCAAGCTACCGGACCTGACTGGACTCGGACGCATCAAGACATTGGAGCATTTTGCCAAGGCGGTGCGAGATGTCCAGAAGAGGTGGGGCAACTCACCCGATGACCGGGTGAAGATGCTGGGGAACGCAGCCAATGCGGAACTGGTTGCGGCTGAAGTCCCTGGGTTCCTACAGGTGGATAAGGCCCCAATAGAGTTCAAGGGCTTTTTCACGGCTTCATTTTGGAAATTCACCATCAGCGAAGCGCTGGTGACGAGTGGAATGCTCAATGACACGGATGCCGCCGAGGTGGCCAATACCACGATGCATGAGAGCCGCCATGCGGAACAGCACTTTCTGGCCGCCCGCTACGCCGCAGGCGTGGAGAATAAAGATTCACTCACGATCGCATCCGAGCAGGATATCCCCGGCACAATCGCCGATCAGGCCGTAGCAAAAAAGTTTGACGCCGGCACGGACCCGACGGTGTTTACGCTCGGCAAGCGTATGAATCAGGCCATGATCACCGAAGGCGCGCAGAACCAGGCCATCAGCGACGACGATGGGCTCGCCGATCTGGCAACAAAGCGAAGCGAAGCCCAGACCGCGTTGCAGACGCTCAAATCCAATGCCACGGCGCAGACCATCGCCACTGCCACCGCCAAGCGCGACGCTCTGCGCGCGCAGATTACCGTG
>WNFE01001745.1_pt1 | contig 15843 bp, 13 predicted proteins | sample 5400451 | NCBI WGS metagenome assembly WNFE01 (sample SAMN13153344, study PRJNA577476) | soil metagenome | isolation source: 200 cm saprolite under Douglas fir tree site 2 hole 2 | place: USA:California | collected 2015-04-18 | reverse complement strand
CTTGACCGGCTGAAGGAAGGCGATGTTGCTGACCGCGGCGGTGACGACGCGGCCGCCGGCCCGGCTGGTCGCGGTGATCGCGCCGGCGGCATCCATCAGCGACATGATCCAGCCGCCGAACATGTCTCCGCTCGGGTTGGTGTCGGCCGGCATCGCCAGGGTGCGTGCGGCAAGCTCACCGGGCGGCTGCTTCGGTCCGGAAGAGCCGGCCTCGCGCTCGGTATGGGACGACATCGCCGCTCCTGCTCTGTTGTCGGGGCGCGTCTGCTTATCGAGCGATATGGGCGGAATTATGGTGCAGTGCAATAATATGTTCTATAGGTGGTTACCACATATAAGAACTTTTATGATGCGATGCATGAAATTCGGGCAAGTGACGCCTCGCGCGGCACCCCACCGGATGCTTCAGCCAGCTATGCCTCTGCCGAAATAGCCTTCGACGCTACGTTTCCGCGCCGTGCCTGCGGCTGGACGGGCCCGTGCGGTCTATGCCAAGGTCGCGGCTGCGAGCGCCGGAAGCTGCGGAGATGGCGGTGGTCAAGCTCGAACATGTGGGCAAGCGCTACGATGACGGCGCGCAGATCATCTCCGATGTTTCGCTGACGCTGGAGGCCGGCGCCTTCTGTTTCCTGACCGGTGCCAGCGGCTCCGGCAAAACCACGCTGCTGCGGCTCATCACCCTGGCCGAGCGGCCGACGCACGGCACGTTGACATTGTTCGGAACCGATACCGCGGCACTCGACCGCAAAGCCCAAGCCGCGGTGCGGCGCCGGATCGGCATTGTTTTTCAGGATTTGTGGCTGATCGATGCGTTGAGCGCCGGCGACAATGTCGCCCTGCCGCTGCGCATCGCCGGCGCCCCGGAGCACGAGGTTCGCGACAATGTCGCCGAGCTCTTCGCCTGGGTCGGGCTAGCGGGGCGCGCCGACGCACTCGCCGCGACGCTGTCCGGCGGCGAGCGCCAGCGAGTGGCCATCGCGCGCGCCATCGTACATCGGCCCGAGCTCTTGATCGCCGACGAACCCACCGGCAATGGCGGCGACGAGATCGCCCTTCTGCTGGTCCGCATCTTCGAGCAGATCAACCGCCTCGGCACGACGGTGCTGATCGCCACTGCCGACATTGCCTTTGCCCGCCGGTTCGAGCATCGGCGCTTCCACCTGGATCACGGCATGCTGTTGGATGCTGGCGCCGCCGCCGCGGCGCAATGATCGGATACCGGTTCGCCGCGCGGCGCGCGCGTCCACTGGGGGCCGACGAACCCGGGCGCTTGTTGCCCTGGGTTGTCGCGCTGTTGGTCTATCTCGCCGGGCTGGGCACGGTCGGGCTGATCGTGCTTGACGACACGCTGCTTGCCTCCGAGCATGCCCGGGCCACGACCATGACGCTGCAGGTTCCGGCAGAAGCGTCGAAGGCGAGACTCGAGACCGTCTTGGCCCTGCTCCGACAAACTCCCCGGATCGTGTCCGTGCATTTGCTCGAACCGGCGGAAACCGCCCGGCTGCTCGAACCCTGGCTCGGCCCGCTGTCGCTCGACGAATTGCCGGTGCCGAGGCTGATCGATCTGCGCGTCGATCCCACTCGGGCGATGGATGTTGCCGCGCTGCAGCGGCAACTCGCCTCGGTGGCGCCGGGGTCGCGGCTCGACGATCATCGGCGATCGCCGCCAGGGATGCGCGCGGCCGTTCTCCGGATCGAGGGCATCCTCGCTGCCTCGATCGCCGTCGCCGCGCTGCTGATCGCGGTATCGGCGGTCTGCGCCGCCCGAGCCGCCCTGATGGCCGACCGATCGGTCAGCGAGTTGCTGCACGTGCTCGGCGCCGCCGATTCCGCTATCGCCTGCGGGTTCGCGGTCCGGTCGTTGCGGCTGGGGCTGCTGGGCGGCGTCATTGGCGCCATCGCCGCCCTCTTCACGATCCTCGTCCTGAGCGGCGCCGGCTCGATCGTGCAGCTGCCCGCGCCGATCCACGCGAACGGGGGTGCCGATTGGCGGGTTTGGGCGGTCCTGACCGGGGTCGTTCCGGTCGCCGGACTCATCGCGATGGCGAGCGCATGGGCCGCCGTGCTGCGCCGGCTCGCCGGCATGCCGTGAACCGCCGTGCACCGGCTGCTGCGCGCGCTTCGTCGGCTTGGGTTGCTCGCGCTCGCGATATTCGTGCTCTGGCTCGGCGGCCTTGTTTGGTTTGTCGCGAGCAGCCTGTCGATCCCGGGCGATCCGTCGATCCCGACCGATGCGATCGTCGTGCTGACGGGAGGGCGGTTGCGCCTCGAAACCGGGCTTCAGCTGTTTGCCGCGGGCACGGCGAAGAAACTGTTCGTCTCGGGCGTCAATCAGCGGGTCGACCGCGAGGACCTGCTGCGTCCCCTGGGTCCGGTAGCGCAGCGCGCGGCGTGCTGCATCGTGCTGGGCCACGAGGCCGACAACACCTTCGGCAACGCGCGCGAGACGGCGACCTGGATGCATGAGGAGGGCTATCACAGCCTGCGCCTGGTCACCAGCTGGTACCATATGCGGCGCGGCCTATTGGAATTTGGCCGCGCGATGCCGCAGGTCACGATCACCGCGTACCCGGTGTTCGCCCATCCCCTCGATCAGGAGCGCTGGTGGAGCTGGCACGGCCCTCTGGTGCTGATCGTCACCGAGTACGACAAGTACCTGGCGGCCTGGATCCTGCCGGCGCTGAATGCGATAAATCCGGCCTCGGCTCCGACGATGCGGGCCTCCGGGACCGGGAGCACCGCGGAAGAACCCCGGCGATGAACCGGCTGCGCGCGCTCGCATTCTACACCGCCTTCGTTGGCCTGACCGCGCTCTTCGGTGCGGCGGGCCTGCCGCTGCTGCTGGCGCCACGCCGCTGGGTGATGCGCTTCGGCCGGGTTTGGGCACGCTGCGTCCTCGCCCTCTTGCGGACGATCATCGGGCTTGATGGCGAGATCCGCGGGCTTGAGCACATTCCCAGCGGCCCCTCGATCATCGCGATGAAGCATCAATCGGCCTGGGATACGCTGATCCTGCCGCTCATCCTCGATGATTTCGCGGTGGTGCTGAAGCGCGAGCTGCTCTTCGTCCCGTTCTACGGCTGGTACGCGGCGCGGGCCGGCTCGATCGCGATCGACCGGCGGGGCGGCGCCGGCGCGCTGCGCCACATGGTAAGGGCGGCGCGGCGAGCCGCCGCGGCGGGACGGCCTGTCGTGATCTTTCCCGAGGGGACGCGCACCGCGCCGGGCCAGCGCCTTATCTATCAGCCCGGGGTTGCCGCGCTCTATCAGGCTCTGGGATTGCCGGTGGTGCCGGCCGCGGTCAATTCCGGGCTCTTTTGGGGACGCCGCAGCTTTGTCAAGCGCCCCGGGCGGATCACCCTCGCCTTCCTCGAGCCGATCCCGCCCGGGCTGCTGCGCCGCGAAATGATGAGCGAGCTGGAAGCCCGCATAGAAGCGGCTACGTCAGCGCTGGAGCGAGCGGCTGCAAACTCTCAGGGTGCTGGGGAGTGCGGTGAGGGAAACCAATCCTCGTCGCCGACCCCGATAATCTGATCGAGGCTGTAAGGGCAATGCGGCGGAATGCGGCGCATCAGCTCGGGCAAATCTCGTTCGAGCCGGCGCAGGAGTCGTAATGCCGATCGGTAGCGGCTCGGCAGATCCAGCTTAGCCTCGATGCTGCGGGTCAAGGTCTTCTCGAGCTGAAGACGCCATTCGACGATTTCATCGCGCCAGTGACCGGCGGGCTCATCGAGCTCGGAAAATTCCAGTTTGAGCAAATGCTCGATGATGTGTTCACAGAGCGACTGCACGGTCCGGAGCTCGCTGCGACCCAAATCTTCGATCTCCTCCGCGATCAGCAAGCTGTCCAGGCGGTTGCTGACCGCCGGCAAGCGCCGGAGCAGTTCCGCCTGTTCCTGCGTCCAGGCGTAGAAATCTTCGTCGTATTGCGATCCGTCCGCAGCCATGGATCCGAGCATACCACATAGTCTCCCATTCTGGACAATCCGCGGCTGGAACGAATACGGAACTCGTCGTTCCCGCGGCGCTTCCTATATGTTAGGCTTCGTAAGATAATAGCCGCGCTCGTTAATCTCAGACCCTGACATTCGAGGAAACTGCGTCGATGCCCACCGTCGCCTCGATCTCGCAGCAGATCTGGGACATGAAATACCGGCTGAAGGGGCCGGCCAACGGACCGATCGCGGGCGAGCCGATCGACAAGACGATCGAGGACACCTGGCGGCGCGTCGCCCGGGCGGTCGCCGCGCCGGAAAAAGACCCCGAACGCTGGGCCGAGCGGTTTTACGCGGCGATGAGCGACTTTCGCTTTTTGCCGGCCGGGCGGGTCATCGCCGGCGCCGGCGCCGGGCGCCAGGTGACTTTGTTCAACTGTTTTGTGATGGGCGCGATCCCCGACGACATGGGCGGGATCTTCGCCCATCTGCGCGAGGCCGCGCTGACGATGCAGCAGGGCGGCGGCATCGGCTATGATTTCTCGACTCTGCGGCCAAAGGGAACGATCGTCAAAGGGGTCGGCGCCGACGCATCGGGCCCGCTCTCCTTCATGGATGTTTGGGATTCGATGTGCCGAACCATCATGAGCGCCGGCTATCGCCGCGGCGCGATGATGGCGACCTTGTCCTGCGAACATCCCGACATCGAGGCCTTCATCGAGGCCAAAGCCGAGCCCGGGCGCCTCAGGATGTTCAACCTCTCGGTGCTGGTGACCGACGCCTTCATGCAGGCGGTCGCCGAGGACGCCCCATGGCAGCTTTCCTTTGGCGGCACCGTGGCAAAGGTTATTCCCGCGCGCGAGCTGTGGGACAAGATCATGCGCGCGACTTACGCCTATGCCGAGCCCGGCGTCATTTTCATCGACCGCATCAACCGCCAGAACAACCTTTGGTATTGCGAGCGGATCAACGCGACCAATCCGTGTGGCGAGCAGCCGCTGCCGCCGTACGGCGCGTGCCTCCTCGGCTCCATGAACCTGGCGCGGTTTGTCGAGGACCCGTTCACGCGAGAGGCGCGGCTCGATACCGACCGGCTGGCAGAGCTCGTGCCCGACGCGGTGCGGATGATGGACAACATCATCGACATCTCGGGCTTTCCGCTGCGCGAGCAGCAGGAGGAGGCGCAGAAGAAGCGCCGGATCGGCCTCGGGGTCACCGGGCTCGCAGATGCGCTGATCATGTGCGGCCTGCGTTACGGCTCATCCGACGCCGTCACCGCGACCGAGGCGTGGCTCGGCACGATCCAGCGCGCGGCCTACCTCGCCTCGACCGCGCTCGCCGCCGAAAAGGGCGCCTTCCCGCTGTTCGATCGCGACAAATACCTGGCCGGCGCGACGGTCGCCGGGCTCGACGCTGAAATCCGCGCCGCCATCGCCAAGCACGGTATCCGCAATGCGCTTCTGACCTCGGTGGCGCCGACCGGCACGATCTCGCTGTTCGCCGACAATGTGTCGTCCGGGCTCGAACCGGTGTTCAGCTTCCGCTACACGCGCAACGTCTTGATGCCCGACGGCGCGCGGCGCGAGGAGGAAGTCACCGACTACGCCTATCGCGCCTTCCGCCGGCTCAATGGTGAAACCACGCCGCTGCCGGATTACTTCGTCGATGTCCAGACCCTCGCGCCCGAGGACCACCTCGTCATGCAGGCGGCGGTGCAGCGTCACGTCGACAGCTCGATCTCCAAGACGATCAACCTGCCGGCCGACATCCCGTTCGAGCGCTTCAAGGATGTCTATACCCAGGCCTATGCGCTCGGCTGCAAGAGCTGCACGACCTACCGGCCCAACGAGGTGACCGGCGCCGTCTTGGAGGCGAGACCGGAGAGCCCGGGCGAGCCCGTTCAGCCGAGCGCGCCGCGCCAGGCCGAGCTGCCGTTGCCGGCGCCGGCGCCGGCAGCCGCGGTGGCCGCCAAGCCGGCCGATGTCTACCAAGGCGGCGGGGTCGTCTACATGACCCAGCCGCTGTCGCGGCCCGAGGCGCTGCCCGGGCAGACCTACAAGGTGCGCTGGCCGGACAGCGAACACGCGCTCTACATCACCCTCAACGACATCGTCCAGGACGGCAGGCGGCGCCCGTTCGAGATCTTCATCAACTCGAAGAACATGGAGCACTACGCCTGGACGGTGGCGCTGACCCGAATGATCAGCGCCGTGTTCCGGCGCGGCGGCGATGTGTCGTTTGTCGTCGAGGAGATGAAGGCGGTGTTCGACCCGCGCGGCGGCGCCTGGGTCGAGGGCAAATACGTCCCTTCCCTGCTCGCCGCGATCGGCGAGGTCATCGAGCGCCACATGATCGAGATCGGCTTCCTGCCGGCCCGGCCCGGCCGCGACGAGCGTGCCGCGCAGGTCGTCAACCTCGAAGCGGAGCGCCCGCCCGGCACCACCCTCGGGCTCCTCGGGCCGCGCCTCAGGCAATGCCCGAAATGCGGCGAAGCAGCGCTGATCCGCCTCGAAGACTGCGACCAATGCACGAGCTGCGGCTATTCCAAATGCGGGTAGGGTCGGGCCCCGCTCGCCATCAGCCGCTCACCGCGCCGGTGATGACCGGACCGAACAGCGCCCACCGCTCGCCGTCGAAGCGCGCCATCTGCATCTGCTTGATCGGGTAGAAATCGGTTGGGCTGGTGTTGACCTTGATCCCGGGCAATAGCATCGGCAATTCCAGGTCCTTGATGCTCGCCGCCTGCTTCATCACGTTGGCGCGGGTAAGGTCGTCGCCGCATTGCTTCAGCACATGGATCAGCGCTTGCGCCTCGGTATAGGCGTAGGCGTTGATGTTGTCGGTCTTGTCGCCCTCGGGGTAGTGCTGGTCCATGAAGGCCAGCCACTCCTTATAGCCGGCGTCGTCCTTCCAGGTCGGGTCGGTCGGATCCTTGTACCAGAAGGTCGACAGGATCCCTTTGGCGTTCTCCAGCCCGGCGGGCTTCAGCGCGATCCCGATCGAGGTCGCCACGTTGTTCAGGATGTGCACCGGCTGCCAGCCGATCTCGGCCGCCTTGCGGATCGCCTGCGCCGCGTATTTCGCGATCGTGACGTTGTAGAACAGGTCCGCGCCTGAGGATTTGAGGTTGACGATCTGCGAGTCGACCGTCGGATCAGTCGTCTCGTAGGGCACCTCGCTGACGATCATCGACTTGGCCTTGTCGCCGAGCCCGTCCTTCAGACCCTTCACATAGTCCTTGCCGTAGTCGTCATTCTGATACAGCACCCCGATCTTGGCGTTGGGATGCTTGTCGAGAATGTAGCGGGCATAGATCTGGCCCTCGCTCTGGTAACTCGGCTGAAAGCCCATCGTCCACGGATAGTGCTGAGGGTCGCCCCATTTGGTCGCGCCGGTGGCGAGAAAGAGGTGAGGCACCTTTTGCGCGTTCATGTATTTGTGGATCGCGGTGTTGGTCGGGGTGCCGGCGGTGTTGAACAGGAACAGCACCTGGTCGCTCTCGACCAGCTTGCGCACCTGCTCGACCGTCTTCGGCGGGCTGTAGGCGTCGTCGTAGGAGATGAAATTGATCTTGCGGCCGTTGACCCCGCCCTGGGCGTTGATCACCTTGAAATACGCAGCCTCGCACTTCCAGATCGTGCTGTAGGAGGAAGCCGGGCCGCTATAGGGGCCGGTGTTGCCGATTTTGATCTCTGTGTCGCTGGCGCCGACATCGTATTTCTTTTCTGCACGCGCCGCGCCCGGGATCATGAAAGCTGTCCCACCGAGGCCGATTGCGATCAGCAACTGTCGTCGGTTCTGGTCCATTCTCTCCTCCCTGGTTGAGAACCCACCAGCCGGCTGACCCGCCGTATCGCCGCAGGCCAGCCGACTCTGCACGCGACTCGCTCAGACGTGGACCTTGGCGGAGATGACCGGCCCGAACAGCCCCCACCGCTCGCCGTCGAAGCGTGCCATCTGCATCTGCTTGACCGGATAGAAATCGGTCGGGCTGGTGTTCACCTTGATCCCCGGCAACAGCATCGGCAGTTCGAGATCGTGCAGGTTGGCCGCCTGCTTCATGACGTTGGCCCGGGTCAGGTCGTCGCCGCACTGCTTCAACACCTGCACGAGGGTTTGCGATATCGTGAAGGGATAGACGTTGTTGAGGTCGCCCTTGTCGCCCTCCGGGTACCATTTATCCATGAACGCGGCCCATTGCTTGACGCCGGCATCGTCCTTCCAACTCGGGTCGGTCGGGTCCTTGAACCAGAAGGTCGACAGGATGCCCTTCGAGTTCTCGAGACCAGCCGGCTTCAACGTGACGCCCACCGAGTTTGCGACGTTGTTTAGGATGTGCACCGGCTTCCAGCCGATCTCGGCCGCCTTGCGGATCGCCTGCGCCGCGAATTTCGGGATCGTGACGTTGTAGAACAGGTCCGCGCCTGAGGATTTGAGGTTCACGATCTGCGAATCGATGGTGGGATCGGTCGTCTCGTAGGGCACCTCGCTGACGACCATCGACTTGGCCTTGTCGCCGAGCCCGTCCTTCAGACCCTTGACGTAGTCCTTGCCGTAATCGTCGTTCTGATAGAGCACGCCGATCTTGGCGTCGGGGTGCTTGTCGATGATGTAGGTGGCGTAGATCTGGCCTTCGCTCTGGTAGTTGGGCTGAAAGCCGATCGTCCACGGGAAATGTTCAGGGTCGCCCCATTTGGTGGCGCCGGTCCCGACGAACACATGCGGGACCTTCTTCGCGTTGAGGTATTTGTGGACCGCGGTGTTGGTCGGGGTGCCGAGCGGGTTGAACATGAACAGGACTTCGTCGCTTTCGACGAGCTTGCGCACCTGCTCGACCGTCTTCGGTGGCGAGTAGGCATCGTCGTAGGAGATGAAGTTGATCTTGCGGCCGTTGATGCCGCCTTGCTCGTTGATCATCTTGAAGAATGCGGTCTCGCACCGGCCGATCGTCCCGTAGGACGAGGCCGGACCGCTGTAAAAGCAGGTGTTGCCGATCTTGATCTCGGTGTCGCTGGCGCCGGTGTCATATTTCTTTTCCGCACGGACGGCGCCGGGCACCAGGACCGCCATCCCGCCCAGGCCCATCGCGATCAATAACTCCCGTCGCCCTTGCTTCATCGTCACCTCCCTCGTCAAAGAGCTTCGGCCTTCTGCGGTGGCGTCGCGGCGCTCCCTGTTGGTCGTGCACGCCACGCCGTCGCGCGGGCGAGGGCGATGCGGGCGAGACCGGCGGCGCCGGACGGCATCACGAAGATCACGAGCAATAGGATAACGCCGTAGATCGCTCCGGCGAGCCCGGTCGAGACGCGCTCGGCGATGTTCGGGACGTATAGCACGAACAACCCGCCGACCAGGCTGCCGGGGATCGAGGCGACGCCGCCGATCACCAGCCCGACCAGGAACGAGATCGACAGGAAAAAGCTGAAGCTGTCAGGCGCGACAAACTGCACGGCGATCGCTCCGAGGGCGCCGGCGACGCCGGTGTAGAAGGCGCTGACGCCAAAGGCCAGGGTCTTGTATAGGGCGGTGTTGATGCCCATTGCCGCGGCCGCGATCGGGTGGTCGCGGATCGCCATCAGCGCCCGCCCAGAGCGGCTGTTGACGAGGTTCGCGGCACCGGCCAGCATCACCAGCAACACCGCCAGCGTGAAATAATAGAGCCATTGGTCGGGGGTGAGCGGCAGCCCCGCGGGCGCGTCGGGCTTTAGCAGCACGATCCCCTGGACCCCGCCGGTCAGCCACTCGAGCGGGGAGAATTTCAGGATCTGCGGCAGCGCCGCTGCCATTGCGAAGGTCCCCAGCGCCAGGTAGAGGCCCTGCAGCCGCAGCGCCGGCAGCCCGAACAGAAAGCCGACGACAAAGCACAGCGCGCCGGAGGACGGCAGTGTCCAGTAATAGGCCAGATCGATCTTATCCATCAGGATCGCCGCGGTGTAGGCGCCGATGCCATAGAAGGCGCTGTGCCCGAGCGAGAACTGGCCATTGAACCCGGTTAGAAGGTTGAGGCCGAGGATCGCCAGCCCGTAAATCATGCACAGGGTCAGCTGGAAGATCACAAAATTCGTTGCAACCGCGGGCAACAGCACGGCGACAGCGATCACCGCGCCGATCGCGAGGTAGCGGGCGCTGGGACGCCAGTTCGCGGCGACGCGCGCGGCCACGGCCGCGGTGTCGATAGCCTCGTGCGGCTGGGTCATACGCGGCTCACCACGGCACGGCCGAAGACGCCGCTCGGCCGCACCAGAAGCACCGCGACGATCAGCACCAGCGCGATTGTCAGCTTCAACTCGCGCCCGAAATAGGGGATGAAGGTGCCGGCGAGGTTCTCGATCACGCCGACGGCAAAGCCGCCGGCAACCGCACCGCCGGGGCTCGACAGCCCGCCGAGGACGGCGCCGGTAAATCCGTAGAGCAGGACGCCGAACATCATGTTCGGATCGAGAAACACTACCGGCGCGATCAGCATGCCGGCGATCGCCCCGATCGCCGATGACATGCCCCAGCCGAGGGCGATCATCCAGCCGACCCGAATGCCGACGAGCCGCGCCGATTCCGGGTTGGCGGCCGCGGCGCGCATCGCCAGCCCAAGGCGCGAGCCGCGGAAGAACAGATAGAGCAGGCCGAGCATCACAAGGGTCACGCCGATCATGCCGGCCTCATGGGTGCTGATCAGGCGCAGGCCGAACAATGGCTCCCTCCCGAACGGCGTCGGGAAGGTCTTGATCGTGAAATTCCAAATCTCGCCGGCGGAACTGTTGAGGATACTGAATAACGCGATGAAGGCGACGAGCTGACTGAGGATCGGCGCGTTGTTGATCGGGCGAAACAGCACCCGGTCGATCAGGATGCCGGCGACGAACGACACGATGACCGATATGGCAAAGGCCACCCAGTAGGGCTGGCCCCAGGCGATCAGCTGCCACGCGATGAAGGTCGAAAACATCGCCATCTCGCCCTGAGCGAAATTGAGGTGATCGATCGCCTGGTAGATCATCACCACGGCCAGTGCCATCAACGCGTAGATCGCGCCGTTGGCGAGCCCGGCCAGCACCTGCTGCAGCAACAGTTCCATCGCTCAATACCCGAGATAGGAGCGGCGGATCGACTCGTCGGCGCCGATCACCGCGGCGGGCGCGTCCATCACGACGCGCCCGGTTTCGAGCAGGTAGGCATGCTCGGCAAGATCGAGCGCCAGGGTCGCATTCTGCTCGACGATCAGCATCGCCACGCCCATCTCCCGATTTAACCGGCGTAGGATCTCGAACAGTTCCGCGACGAGGAGTGGTGCGAGGCCGAAGGAAGGTTCGTCGAGCAGCATCAGCCGCGGCCGCAGCATCAGCGCGCGCCCGACCGCCAGCATTTGCTGCTCGCCGCCGGATAGCGTTCCAGCCTGCTGCAGCCGGCGTTCCTTGAGGCGCGGAAAATGCTCGTAGACCCGTTCGATATCCGCGGCGATGCCGGCCCGGTCGCGGCGGATCATTGCGCCGAGCTGCAAATTCTCTTCGACGGTGACGCGCAAAAACGTGCCGCGCCCGTCGGGGACATGGGCAATGCCTAGGCGCACGATGTCCTCGGTCGCCCAGCCGGCGATGCGCTCGCCGCAAAAGCGGACCTCTCCGCTCGTGCGGATCATGCCGCTGAGCGCGCGCAGCACCGTCGTCTTGCCGGCGCCATTGGCACCCAAGAGGGTGCGCACCCGGCCCTCGTCAAGCGCGAAACCGACCCCGAACAGCGCCTGGTATTCGCCGTAGAACGCGTCGAGATGCGCGACTTCGAGCATCATCGGGCGGGTTCCCCGCCGGCCTGCTCCTTGCCGGTACCGAGATAAGCCTCGATCACTGCGGCGTCCTGCTGTACCTCGGCGGGCGTGCCTTCGGCGATCTTGCGGCCGAAATCGAGCGCGACCACCTTGTCGGAGACCGACATCACAAGGTTCATGTGATGTTCGACGAGCAGCACGGTGACCTGGCGCTCGTCGCGCACCCGGCGAATGAGGGTGCCGAGTTCAGCGACCTCCTCGTGATTGAGCCCACTCGCCGGCTCGTCGAGCAGCAGCAGCTTCGGGCTGCCGGCGAGCGCCCGCGCCAATTCGACCCGCTTTCGCGTACCGAGTGGCAGGCCGGCGGCTGGCCGCAACGCGACCGCTTCGAGATCAAGCATGTGGAGCAGCGACCAGGCCGTTTCATTGAGCGCCGCCTCGCGCTGGCGCACCCACGGCAGGCGCAGCGTGTCGCTGATGAAATCGCTGCGGCTATGGGCATGGCCGCCGATGCGCACATTGTCGAGCACCGATTGAGGCGCGAAGAGCGCGAGGTTCTGGAAGGTTCGCCCGATGCCGATCTCGGCGATGCGGTGCGGCGGCCGCCCCAGCATCGATCGGCCTTCGAACAGGATGTCGCCGCGGTTGGGGGTGTAGAGCCGGCTGACGCAGTTGAACAGCGTGGTTTTGCCGGCGCCATTCGGCCCGATGAGGCCAAGGATCTCACCCTCCTCGATCACAAACGAGACGCCGTCGAGCGCGACAATGCCACCGAAGCGCAGAGCAACGTCACGAATTTCTAGGAGAGGCGCGGGCGGGACGGCGTCGCCGGCCGGCTCGTGCATCGCCGTGACACCGGCGCTAGCCACGGCCCGCCGCCAACGGGCGAAACGCGTACGGGCCGTGCATACGCGCCATCCTCCCGATTGTCTTCTCGTGAGCCGAAGCCAACGCGACCCTGCCGGCCGCGAGTCGCCGAGTCAAGGCGGTATCGCCGACCGGGCCTGGGCGTGCGGCGTGGGCGCCGCGGGAGGCCGGTTTATTGCTTCCTGGCGAAGTATTCGGCGCGGGCGAGCCGGCGCAGCCGCGCCAGGCGGTCGCGCACGCCAAGCGGAGCTTCGCCCCGCGCCACCGCCACCTTGCCGCCGACCAGACGCCCTCGGCTCGACACCAGAATCTCGCCTTTCTTGTTGAAGCGGATCCGGTGGCGGCCCGCAAGAAGGGTGCCGAGCCCGGCGCGATCGAGATCCCAGTTACGCACTGGGCCGGTGTCGATGTGCATAAAGCTGGAATGCGGATACCAGCCCACCCCACCGCGCTGCATCGCGCGCGCCGCCTTCATCGCCTCGGCCAGCTTGTCGCCAAAATGTACATCAAGGGCGCGGCCATAGAGATGCTGGCTGTTCTCCGCGACCCCGAAATGCGTGTGTGACAGCATCGCATTGGTTTCCGGCGTGCGGTAGGCCGACAGGATCGTCGCGCTGGTCTGACCTACGGCCTGCATGACACCACTGAGAAAATCGACGACGCCGACATCGATGTCGATCTTTTCCCCCGAATGAAAATCGCGCAGGAAGCCCGACAGCTCCTCCATCACGCGCGGGATCGGACCGTTGTCGTCGCGGTAGATGCCGCTGAAGCGCTCGCTGGTGTGCGGATTGGTGAGAATGAGCCGATGCGGCTGTGGCGGTGCTGATGGAATAGCGCGGACCACGTGAGGCAAGGCCACCGTGCCGGCTATTAACGACAGAAAAAGCCGTCGATTCATCGTCCCCGATTAAAGATGATTTCGACCAGATGCGTTCGGCTCGGCCCTGATGCGCCCCCAGACGCACGTAACAAAGCCTCACGGAACGCATCAGTCTATAACCGAAAGTCGACGGTCTGTAAACGCAGCAAAACGACGGCTAAGATCAAAAACGTTTTAATAAACGTTCGATGTAATCCAATTCTATCGGAGGTCGGAAACGCTCACCGGCGCGACGGCGCAGTTCGTCGAGAATCCGTCGTGATTTTTGCAAGATGTTCTCGTCGGGGATTTTGACATCGCCCTGATCAAAACTGCCGTTATTAGACATTGGCCTACCGAACGGGTCGCGCTCGATCCGGTCGCGCGGATTGCGGTCGGTCGCGCCGACCTCGTCTCCATTGGGGTCACCCCACATGTTGCCCAGGCGCTGCTGGAGCTGCTGGGCAAAATCCCGCGCCGCCTGCTGCAGCTGGTCGAGCGCTTCGGTTTGCGGCCCGATCGCCTCCCCCGGCCGGCTGCGCTGCAACGCGCCGGCGGCATCGCGCATCGCCCGCTCGGCCCGACCGAACGGTTCCGGGATATCGCCCATCCCGTCGCCGAGTTGCCGCATGATCTCGCCGAGCGTGCGGCGCAACCCCTCCTGCTGCCCGGCGGCATCGCCCATTTCGCCGGTTTCCCCGCTATCGGCCTGGTCGTTGCCGGGCTGCTGCCCCGGTTGCCGTTGCCCCGGTTGCTGGCCCGGTTGCCCATTGCGGTTCTGCTGACCCTGCTGGCGCTGGGCGCGGAAACTGCGGTCGAGCAATTGCTGCTGGCGCTGCATCAATTCCTGCATGCCGCGCATCAGCTGCTGCGCCTGGTTGGCGCCGCGCTGCTGCATCTCGCCCGGCCGCGCGGCGCGCAGGTTCTCCAGCATGTTTTGCAGCTGTGACAAGAGCTCGCGGGCCTGATCGCGCGCGCCGCTGCGCGCCAGCTCGCCGGCGCGGTCGAGCATGCGTTGCAGATCGCGTCCGGTAAGAACCTGTGAGGGGTCGACCGGCGGCGTCGCCTCGTTCGGATGGCGTTGCAGCTCTTGCGCCAGCGCTTGCAGATAGCGGTTTAGCGCCTCACGCAGTTCTTGCATCAGCCGCTCGATCTCGGCGTCCGGCGCGCCTTTGGCGAGAGCGTCCTGCAATGCCTGCTGGAGCCGGCGCAGCTCGCGCTCGGTCATCGACATATTGCCATCTTCGATGCGCAGCGCAGTGTCCCACAACAGTTGCTCGACCGCGGCGACCGCGGCGTTGCCTGGCGCACGGCGCAGCCGCTGCTCGGCCAGCCGCAACGCGAGATACACCACGGTATCGTCGCGGTAGAGCGTCGGCCGCTTGTTCAAATCGGCGAGGATCTCGGCGACCGCTTCGGCCGAACCCGAGTCCTTGGCCAGTTCCTTGCGCTGATCGATGATCGCGCGCGCCACCGGATGGTGGAAGATGCGTTCGGGGAGGACGGTTTGCACCGGTTCGCTCTCGCCGGTCTGACCGAGCGCATCGGTCGCGACGAGCCGGATTTCGACCGGCAGGCCGGCCCACGGATGCGGCGACAGATCGTGATAGCTCACCGCCGCGGCTTCCTTGAGGTGGAGGCCCGGCAACGGCAGTTCGAGTTCAATCATGTCGTCGGGGCCGCCGCCCTGACGGCGGATCACCGCCTTCGCGCCCTCGATCCCATAATCGTCGCCCGCCTGGTAATCGAGGCGCAGCGCGGCGCGCGGCGTGGGTTTGGGCGGCTGGGCAAACGCGATCATCGGCGGGTTGTCGGGAATGATCGCGATCGGCCAGCGGCCGAGCACCGTCCCGCCCTGGCTCAGGGTGAGCAGCTTGCCGCTGCTCAGGGTGGCTTCGAAACGGAAATTCTGCTTGTCGAGCGCGGCGAAATCGCTCGTCTCGCCGTCGATCGCCAGGCGCGGCACGGCGCTGCCGCCATGCACCTGGGCAAGCAAGGTGCTGCCGGAGGCAACCTGCACGGTCTCGCTGTCGCCTGTCCGCAAAAACTGCGGCGCGAGCCCGGTGTATTCCGGCGGCGTCAGCCACAAATCGAAGCTTGCCGCGATCGCCGCCGGCCCGCCATCGAGCGTTGGCGTGAAGGCGCGGGTCACCCGGTCGCGCCAATCGGCGCCGGCGTCGATCACCCCCAGCAGCAACAGGATGGCGATGACCGAGCGCACCCCCCAGGGGTCGCGCCGGGCCAGGCCAGAGGCAGGCCAGCCGACCCGCAATCGGCGCACCGCCGCGGCCATCCGGCGCTGATGCGCCGCCCACAAATCCGCCGCCGGACCGTCGAGCGGCGCACTCGGGCGATCGGCGAGCGCCTCCAACGGGCGATGCGGCAACCCGCTCGCCTCTTCGATGCGGCGCCGGGCCATG
>WNFE01002740.1_pt1 | contig 15864 bp, 12 predicted proteins | sample 5400451 | NCBI WGS metagenome assembly WNFE01 (sample SAMN13153344, study PRJNA577476) | soil metagenome | isolation source: 200 cm saprolite under Douglas fir tree site 2 hole 2 | place: USA:California | collected 2015-04-18 | reverse complement strand
TCTCAAACGACCGGCGGAATTGCGTTCTGGGCTCACGTTGGAGGCTTTGTCGCCGGTGTGCTGATGATCAAACTATTCTCCGAACGTCCCCACCGCGATCGCTATGGAGCATGGTAGTGATGAGAGGTTGCGGAAACGGTCCAGGGTCCGTATCAGGGCATCGCTTGACAGGCTGGGGAAAAACTCTGTTTCAAGCCGGTTCCGGGAAGGGCACGACTTCAGTCGTGCCGCTAAGTCGTTTAGATGTGATCGCGCTTCAGCGCCTGAGGTGAGCTTTTCTCGCCTTCGGTTACTTTTTCCGCAGCCTCTTCAGCCGTGCCGTTAGAAGTGGCAACAGACGTGGGCTTTAGCCCCTGAGGTACGGCCCTGGATAGGCGATGGCATATTCTTGCAACCGGCACTCGAAAAGAAGGGACGATCCATCTTTAGAAAGGACTAAGGAGGTCCGCACACGATGCATGGACCATTTCTAGGCGAATTCATGGGTACGCTAATACTGATCTTGCTAGGCGACGGCGTCGTCGCCAATGTTCTACTGAAGAAATCGAAAGGCGAAAATTCCGGCTGGATCGTCGTCACAACGGCGTGGGGCCTAGCCGTAGTTGCGGGCATCTTCACAGCAGTCGCTTGCGGAAGCCCGGGCGCCCACATCAATCCGGCGATTACATTAACCGTGGCCCTTCTATCGGGAGAGTGGTCGAACGTCGGCCTCTTCTGGACAGCGCAAATCCTGGGAGCTTTCGCCGGCGCCATTCTCGTTTGGCTTACTTACCTGCCGCACTGGAAGGTAACGCCTGATCCGGTCGCGAAACTGGCGGTCTTCTGCACCGCCCCGGCCATCCGAAATCTCCCCGCCAACCTGCTGACAGAGACGATCGCAACTATCTGCCTGATCGTGGTTGGCTTTAGCTTCGTGAGTAAGTCCGTGTCATCCACCGGTCTTCCGGCTGGATTCGGCCCGTGGTTGTGGGGAGTCTTGGTGTGGGCGATCGGCCTGGGTCTCGGCGGAGCGACCGGCTACGCGATAAACCCCGCTCGCGACTTTGGTCCGCGCCTGGCGCACGCTGTCCTGCCGATCAGCGACAAGGGGAATTCAGACTGGGGATATGCGTTCGTGCCGATCATTGGTCCGTTGATCGCTGGCGGCATCGGCGCGGGAATTATCAAGTTGGTGGGCATTCAGTGATGTCAACCACGCGTATAGAACGGTTTCAAAAATCGGTTTTGGGGAGGGCACGACTTCAGTCGTGCCGCTGAGATCCGCCCAGATACGGGCTTTAGCCCCTGAGGGTTGGTTTTTTATCTCAAAAATATTTTGGAAACCTGTTTCAGAAGCATCCCAGCAGACAATGCCGCTATGAATCGAAACGAAATGTGGCGTCGCATCGAAGCTCATCCTACGGCCTGGGACATGATTGTTGTGGGTGGCGGAGCCACCGGCGTGGGCGTCGCCATCGATGCGGCGTCGCGCGGCTACGATGTGCTGCTGCTCGAGCAGAGCGACTTCGGCAAAGGTACTTCCAGTCGCAGTACCAAGCTGGCACACGGCGGCGTGCGCTACCTGGAGCAGGGCAATATTGGGCTGGTCATGGAAGCGCTCAAGGAGCGTGGACTACTTCTGCAAAACGCGCCCCACCTGGTGCGTGATCTTGCGTTCATCGTGCCGAACTATGACTGGTGGGAGGCTCCATTCTACGGTCTCGGCCTGAAGCTGTACCAACTGCTGGCCGGCAAATACGGCTTTGGAACGTCACGCATCCTTTCAAGAGAAGAGACTCTCGAACATCTGCCCACCCTCAAGACCGAAGGCCTGCGCGGCGGCGCAGTCTACTACGATGGACAATTCGACGACGCCCGTCTGCTTATCCATATGGCGACCACCGCTTTCGAGCAGGGTGCCACGTTGCTGAACTATGTCGAAGTCACTGGACTGACAAAGGACGCGCAGGGATTTGTGGATGGTGTCAGCGCCCGCGATGCCGAGACCGGCAACGAATTTCGTGCCGCCGCCAAAGTTGTGATCAACGCGACCGGCGCTTTCAGCGACCTGCTTCGCCTCAAGGCAGAGCCCGCCGCCGCGCCCATGATCGTTCCCAGCCAGGGCATTCACCTGGTCTTCGACTCGAGCTTTCTGCAGGGTCAGAGCGCCATCATGGTTCCGCACACCAGCGATGGCCGCGTGTTATTCGCGATTCCATGGCACGGCCACACGCTGGTGGGAACTACCGACACGCCCATTGCTGCCGCAACGCTCGAACCCGTTGCCATGGAGGAGGAAATCGAATTCATCCTCGCCACCGCTGCGCAATACCTGACGAAAGCACCGACGCACGACGATGTGTTGAGCGTTTTCGCCGGCATCCGGCCTCTGGTACGCGCAACGGGCGTGGCAAACACAGCGGCCCTGTCGCGCGATCACGTCATCCACATCGATCGTTCCGGCCTGGTCACGATCTCGGGCGGGAAGTGGACAACGTATCGGCGCATGGCGGAAGATTGCGTCGATCAGGCCGCAACGCTGGCACAACTGCCGGAAAAGCCATGCGTGACGCAGCACCTGCACATCCACGGCTTCCACGATGCAGCGAAACAGTTCGGCGCACTGGCGGTGTATGGTTCGGACGCGCACCAGATTCGCAAGCTGATGGAGACTGACGCTCAGCTCGGCGAACCGCTGCATGCGGCCCTGCCCTACGTGAAGGCGGAAGTGATCTGGGGGGCACGACGCGAAATGGCCCGCTCCGTGGAAGACGTACTCGCAAGGCGCACGCGTGCCCTTTTCCTGAATGCGCGAGCAGCCCTCGCAATGGCGCCCGCCGTTTTCCTGAATGCGCGAGCAGCCCTCGCAATGGCGCCCGCCGTCGCGGATTTGATGGCTTCAGAACTGGGCTGGGACGAGATCACCCGTAGCAAACAATTGGCTGCGTTTCGCGATGTTGCTTCGAACTACGTGCTTCATCTCTGAATCGTTTGGTCGAAATTCCCACTTGCACGTATCGCATAAAATATTTCTCTATTGCGCCATCTAAAGTACTAGTTGATATTTATCGAGACCGAACCGCAACCCGTGACTCTGATTCGTCACATCGACTAATGGAGTAGGATATCGTTGTTCGCCAGTGTGGCTTCATCCTAATTCCTTCACGACAGGAAAGGGAGCTGTGGGCCGTTCCGGTGAGACCAATCCGTCACGCGGCTTTGGCAGGTCGTTCTTTCCGGCCATCCTACTTCTCAGTACTCTGCCCCTCGTTGCGCAAAGAGCCCAGGAAACAGCCGCGCCCAAGTACGACGTCCACACCGAGACCAAGATGAAAGGGGCCGTGGAGGAAGTAAAACTGCCTCCAAAAGGTAGTGAGAAGGAGGTTGCCCACTTGCTGGTGAAGACTGGGGCGGACACCGTCGACGTGTATCTTTGCCCCAAGTCCTTTCTCGACGACATGGGCGTGAGTTTCAGCAAAGGCGACGAAATCGCCCTCACCGGCTCAAAAGTCAAACAGGGCGAAGCCGACCTCATCCTCGCCCGCGAAGTCGTGAAGGGTAACGACACCCTTGTCTTGCGCGACGACAAAGGCAATCCCGTCTGGAGTTGGCGCCATTGATCGCGGTTTCCCCACTGGCGATCCCACTTTTGCTTGGCGACCAGGCCCTGCTTGAACCTGAGCCCTTCCACCTACTGTGCTCGCAACGGGTGCTTCCCTTCCCTCATCTCCAGGGTCCGGTATCCGGTCCTCATCTTCGGACCGTTCCTGTGAGGGCAGAAGATGTCGGCGGCCCTTGCGGCGGGCTTCATCTGTTCCCGACCGCGTTCTACTCGGCTGCAGTTCGGACCGAGGAAGTCGCCCAAAACGAAACGCGCCTGCATTGATAACAAATGACTTGTTGGCTTCGTTTCGTAAAGGTTGGTGTTTTTGCCAAATGCCTATATGGCAGATAATAGCCTATAGCTATTTATCATGTTGACCGCACTTATCGTGAGATAATGTTGCTGCGGAACCGTCTTCCGCGAAACCGCGGGCCGCACGAAGGGGTGTTTGCGGGCCACCTGATCGCGAATCCAAACCGTTGGACCGATGCCGGAGCTACATTGTGGACTTTGGAGAATGCGGCACAGCATCTCCGAGACGCTGGCGTTGTCAGACGTTTCGAGTCGTTCTATGGTGCGGTCCAACTGACGATCGATATTCTTCCCCTTCAAAGATTGGAAGACGGATTGGCAATACGGATCTTCTTTAGGCGGTCGAGCTGATCGAGGCAAAAAGAGAGCTCACGGTCCAGCATCGATCGGTAACGAAGGATCTTCCGAAGATCTCCCTCCTCGGGAAGTATGTACTGATCAAAGCGCGCACTGGCTACTTGATCATATATCTGTTTACTGAGTTGTACCTCACGCAACGACAAAGCCACCCCACTGTTGACGATTGCAAGAAATTCCTCTTTCCGCCGGTCGATCCCGTCATTCTTCTCCTTGATGCTCTCACTAAGAGACGTCAGATGGTCGATTTCGTAGCACAATTGCTCGATGGCATAGTGCTGCCGCGGACCTACATAAGGACGAAGAGCCTCCATCAACTCTGCGCTAATCGACTCATTAGAGGCAAGCTGCTCTTTCCACCGCTCGACCACATTCGCACAGTGTGTTTTGAATTCCTCTTGGGGGAAGTGGGTTGCTCCCGCAACAAAAAGCTTTCCTGCCCCAAATGACGAAAGTAACTAGGGCGCCAACCGGGAGTTTGCGGAAGCGTTCTGATCTTCGCCAGGATGGAGCAGCCGTGCCGCTGCCGCCGAATCCACTCGCCAAGTCGAGCCGTGGTCCGACAGTTGAGACACGCGTATGCAGCATGAAAAGACTGTTTGAGCGCTGGAGGTCGATCACATTGCCAAGGATTGACCAACTGCGATCTCAATGACTACGTGTTAGGAATTGGAATTTCGGCATCTCGATTGCGGTGGTTTACGAGCGGATCACGCGCGGCTCTTCCACAACCAGGTTGTGGAAGGTTTGTCGACGACACGTCCAGAATCGACGCATCCGCTGCCAACCTGCTGCCCTGGACTATAATGGCGCGAACTGATGGCCCTCACCTCTGGCACCAAACTCGGTCCCTATGAAATTCAATCGCCTATAGGTGCGGGCGGGATGGGAGAGGTTTATCGCGCGCGCGATCCGCGACTGGGACGCGATGTCGCTATCAAAGTTCTTCCTCTGTCATTCGCTGCCGACACTGAGCGGCTGCGGCGCTTTGAGCAAGAAGCACGTGCCGTGGCAGCGCTGAACCATCCCAACATCCTTGCCATCTACGACATCGGCACACGGGAAGGCGCGCCATTCATCATCTCCGAACTGCTGGAAGGCGAGAGCCTGCGCAAGCGCCTTTCCGGCGGGGCGTTGCCGGTGCGAAAAGCCATCGAGTACGCGGTGCAGATGGCGCATGGGCTGGCGGCGGCGCACGAGAAAGGCATTGTCCATCGCGACCTCAAGCCGGAGAACATCTTCGTCACCCGCGACGGCCGGATAAAGATCCTGGACTTCGGACTGGCGAAGCTCACACAGCCTGAAGGCCAGGGCGCCGCAACCATATCGCACCAAACCGAAGCGGGCGTGGTGCTAGGTACGGCGGGCTACATGTCGCCGGAGCAGGTGCGAGGAAAGCCGGCGGACCATCGCTCCGACTTGTTCAGCTTTGGCGCCATCTTGTACGAAATGCCATCTGGGCGGCGGGCATTCCACGGGGAGACGGCCGCCGACACCATGAGCGCTATCCTGCGGGAAGAGCCGCCGAATCTGACGGAAACCAGCCGCGGGATCGCGCCGGCCCTGGAGCACATCGTTCAGCATTGCCTGGAAAAGAACCCGGAGGAACGTTTCCAATCGGCGCACGACATTGCCTTCGATCTGCAATTGCTTTCGGGGCAGACGCCCTCGGGGTTTCGGGAATCGGCGATCTCGAAGCCCCGGCTCAAGAAGTTCTGGCAGCCGGCGGCGTTGGCGGCAGCGATGACCGGAATGTTTCTGGCGGGCTATCTTACCGGAGCGCGTTCGGGACTCGCGTCGCCCAAATTCCGACAGCTCACCTTCCAGCGCGGATCCATCCAATCAGCGGCCTTCGCGCCCGATGGGCAGACCGTGATCTACTCCGCGATGTGGAACGGAAAACCGACGCCGGAAATGTTTTCCACGCGCATCGGAGATTTGCTCTCCCGGCCGCTCCAACTGGACGACAGCCAAATCGTGGACATTTCCTCCTCCGGGGAGATGGCCATTCTAGAACACTGGCGCTCCGTGGGAGGCTGGACAGGCCGGGCGATGTTGGCGCGAATGGCCATTTCCGGCGGCGCGCCGCGCGAAATCTTGGATGACGTGCAGAGCGCAGGTTGGTCTCCCGACGGAAACAGCTTGGCACTCGCGCGCCATACAAGCACAAGCTACCGGTTGGAGTATCCCATCGGCAGTGTCCTCTACGAGACTCCCGGCTGGCTGGATTATGTGCGAGTGTCACCTAACGGGAAACAGGTCGCGTTCATCGAGCACCCTGTGCTGGGCGATTCACGAGGATCGGTGATGATGGTCGGAAGCGACAAAAAGGCCACCGTGATTTCTCCGGACTGGTCAGATGTGGTGGGGCTGGCGTGGTCGCCCACCAGTGATGAAGTCTGGTTCACGGCGAGCGACAGCGGCATAAGCCGAGCACTGTTTGCAGCGACCACCTCGGGCAAAGTGAGAACGGTACTTCGCGTACCGGGCAGCCTCACCATTCACGGCTTTGCGCGCGACGGGAGGGTACTGCTGAACAGCGATACTTATCGGCGCGGTACGCTGGCGCACCGGGAAGGTGAGAAAAGCGATCACGACCTCGCCTGGTTTGACTGGACCCGAACTGTGGACCTGTCCAAGGATGGGCAATGGGTACTATTCGACGAAGAAGGCGAGGGTGGCGGGCACGACTATACGGTCTACATCCGAAAGACGGATGGCTCGCCCGCGATCCGCGTGGGCCCAGGCCGCGCGGTCGCGCTCTCGCCGGACGGCAAATGGGTTATTGCTGAGGACATCAAAGCGCGGCAATTCGTGCTTTATCCCACTGGCGCAGGGGAGCAGAAGCAGCTCACGCACGACAACATCGTACATGGTTCCGGACGGTGGACGCCGGATGGGAAATGGATCGTGTTTAGCGGGTTCGAGCCGGACAAGAAAGCGCGCACCTGGATCATGCCGGCAGAAGGCGGGACGCCCAAGCCGATAACTCCTGAAGGAACCGTGGGGACTCAAGTGACGCCGGACGGTGAGCGAGTACTGGTGAAGGATCCAGAAGATAAATACTTCCTTTACCCGCTGCGCGGCAACGGATCGGCCTCGGGGGTTCCACAGCTCAAAACGGATGATGGCGTTATCGCGTTGGCCGCCGATGGTCACACGCTGTTCGTGCGTGAAGCGGTGCTGAACGCATGGACCATGCGCGTGGTCAGCGTTGATATCAATACGGGAAAGCGGCAATTGTTCAAGGAAATAGAACCGCCCGACCGCGCGGGCGTCCTGGCACTTGGGCCAGTCCACATCACACCAGACGGCAAGACATATGTCTATGGCTTCACCCGCCGGCTCTCAGACCTGCATGTCGTGGAAGGACTACGCTGATTCCCTTCGGAGTATGGTAAGGGTTTAACGTGCAAGGTCTCGCCGTGTCGAACGGGGACGCCCAACGGTATCGCGGTTCATTTCCCTGCCTCGATTTGCCTGAGAGCCTGCCGTTCCACAACCTCCGGAATCTCGGGCTGCTAAGTGATTCAGCTGCAACGACCGAGACCGCATACCTGCGTTCCGAAAGGAACTGTTCTTGGGAACACTCTCAGTGGAGTAGCTAGGGGTTCGGGATAGTTGCTTGCACTTCGTTGGAAGGTCCGCTCTCCATATCATTTCCGTCCACGCCCTTGGCAACATAAAAGTACGTCTGGCCCGCAGTGACCGTACTATCCGTGTAGGTCGTGTCCGCATTCAGCGCCGAATTGACCTTGGAATACGGGCCGCCTGCTACGCTACCGCGATAGATGTTATATCCGATCACACCCGGCGACTGGCTGGCAGTCCAGGACAGGTCCACACTGTGCGGCTGAGGCGCTTGGCCGGTGCCGGTGAGCGTCTCGACCGTGGGTGAGTTCGAAGCGTTACTCAAGAAGGTGAGACTGGCGCTGGTCGCACCGCTCGCGTTCGGCGTGAAGGTAACGGTGAAGGAAGCCGACTGTCCGGCGGCGATGGTCTTCGGGAATGTGATCCCAGAGAGCACAAACTCGCTGCTGTCACTGCTGCCGGAGGTGACCGTCACCGACGCGCCGCTTGCGGTCAGACTGCCGTTAAGGGAAGTGCTAGTATTCACGACCACGTTGCCGAAACTCAACGTTCCTGGAGAAACCGAAAGCTGGCCCTGAGCTGTTCCAGTTCCGGAAAGGCCGATGTTGAGGGTAGAGTTGGACGCATCGGAGAGGATTGCCAGGTTGCCGGTCACGGCACCCGGGGCGGTGGGCGCGAACTTAGCCGTGAACGTCACGCTCTGGGCAGCATTGAGGGTTGTGGGCAGTGTGAGTCCTGTGATCGAGAAACCCGCTCCCGTCACGTTTGCCTGCGAGATGGTCACCGCGGTTCCGCCAGTGTTGGTCAATGTTTCCGACAGGCTGGCAGTGTTGCCGACCTGAACGCTACCGAAAGAAAGACTGGTTGGGTTGGCGGAAAGCGTTCCGGGAGTCACGCCCGTTCCTGAAACTGGAATATTCAGGATCGGGTTGGCGCCATTGGACGTGATCGTGACATTGCCGCTGACGGCACCCGCCGTCGTCGGCGCAAACTGCACGCTGAAGGTTGTGCTCTGACCGGCGGTGAGAGTGAGAGGCAAGGCTAGCCCGGAGAGCGTAAAACCCGTGCCGCTAGCGGACGCGGCCGAGATGGTGAGACTCGAACCGCCGGAGTTGGTCAAGGTTTCAGTTAACGTTTTCGAACTTCCAACGACCACGTTCCCGAAGCTCAAGCTCGCGGGATTGGGCGTGATCTGGCTTTGCGTGACGCCGGCTCCCGACAGCGGAACATTGAGCGTCGGGTTGTTCGCGTCCGAAGTGATCGCCAGATTTCCAGTTTTATTGCCGGAAGACGTCGGAGAGAAGATCGCGTTGAACGTGGTGCTCTGTCCGGCGGCGAGAGTTGCGGGCAGGCCCGGACCGGTGAAGCTGAATCCGGTGCCGGTTGCGGCAGCGGCCGAGATCGTTACGGTCACGCCGCCCGTGTTGGTGACTGTGACCGGTACCGTCTGACTGTTGCCGATCATCACATTTCCAAATGCCACACTGGCAGGTGAGGCTGCGATCTCGCCGCTGGCGACGCCGGAACCCGACAAAGTCAATACCGAGGTCGAAGGCTCACTTCTGAGCTTCTTCCACCAATTGTCGGTCACCAGCGAGACAAGTCCGCTGTCAGTCTCGGCGGAAGGTGGGGTAAACGTCACGCTGAAGGACATACTCTGTCCAGCGCGAAGGTCGACGGGACAAGAGATCCCGCTGATCGTGTACCCCTTGCCACTGACGCTGGCTTGAAACACGCCAATCCTACGCTTGGTAATGTTCTTGACCACTACGGTTTGGGTCTTGCTGCTGCCGACACTGACGTCGCCAAAGCTAAGGGTAGAAGGGGTAAGCGAGATTTGCTGCGCCCCGGCCAGGGCCGGGAAAATCGTAATGCATAAGGACAAAAAGACGGGGAAACCGCGCTTCGAGCCGAAGCTTTTCACAGCCTACACCTTTTCGTGCGCGCAGCCCGGGCGCGACGGGGGATTGGTGCTGCGTCTCTCCCGAGGAAGGTTTTTCACGAAGAGATCCGCTGGCAGCGATTCTTGATCGTTAGGGAGGAATTGGACAGATCACGTCTGTTCACCGCGCGCGAGGAGAAGGTGCATGGACTGTTGTGCGGATTTCACGTCTGCATGGGCAAGAGGACAGAAACGAATGATTAGGGCACGACGAGAGTCGGGTCGTGGGCAGAGCTGATGGTTTTGACTAGATTCACCACCTGCAACTGATTCACGACCCACGTGCGCATCTGCACCATCCGGTGCCGATGCCACAGCAGGAAATCCCGCTCCCATTCAGCGCGGAGTTCGAAGTAGTAATCATGATCGCGGTTGTGACCGAAGAGATGGTTGGGTCGTGACACCGCCGACATTGTTAGAGAAGCAATTTTACGTCCCGTTGGGGACAACCGGCGCTACAATCGAATGGCGTATGACAAAGTTCTCGAGTTGGGGAGCGGATCGTGTAGCCCTCCCCCGAAAACTACAGACACGCCCCTCACTCGCTGTTGTTGCCGAACAACAACAGAAACTGAAGATAACGAGACCGCTCTTCTTAGTAAATGGCGCAACAGTCATCCTGCGCGATTACCTAAGTTCTTCAACGCAACCAGACAGACTTCGGGCGACTGCCACCACGACTTCCGGCTCGGGTTTTCAGGCGGAAGGAAATTGAAGGCGATCCGCGTCTGATCCGCACCTGATTTTCTGGGAATAAACAGAGGCGACCTATCGTGGGAGACTCAGCCACGCAAGGGCCATGGTGCGGCAGCCGGAACCCAGGGACAGTAGGAGTATGGATACCGTGGTGTGGGCAGACAGGATGTTTGTGAACATCGCATCTTACTTCTTCGCTTTTATCGTGTTCTTTGCGGTGTCGTGCTTGTTGCTGCTTGGAGGCGTTCGCCTCATGTCGGAACCCGACAGGTATCCCGAGAAATAGCCATCGAATAGCGTGGGAGCTTCATTGCTGTCGGATACGCCATCGACTCGCGGCGTTTGAAAACAGACCCACGTCCACAACAGCCAAGGTTTTGACACAATCACGACTGCATCTCGAAGTCCGAGATTGACAAAAATGGGTTTACACCAACTACCCCGCGCCGGCTTCGTCCGGATCTCGGCGGCATCTCCGATCCAGAGCTCAAATTGCAGCTCGGCCAACAGCCGCTCAACCCAGCGAGTTCGCCCCAAAAGTGTGCTTGACACCGCCGACATTGTTAGAGGCGATTTTACGACAGTAATCGGAAATCCTTACCATCACGCTGCCGTCCCGCGCCACCTGACGCGAATTTGACCGACTAGCTGGATGGCAAAATTAAGGATCAAGCGTCCGGTGTCCTAGAACGACATATCGGTGGAGCCTCACGATATGTCGTCGGTCACGGACTCGGAATCACGGCCCTCACTTCGTTCGAGTATGAGCTTTCCTGATCCTTTGCATCGACCGCGGTTACCACGTAGTAGTAGGTGGCCCCGGCGTTCACCGTGCTGTCGGTGTAGTTGGTCGAAGCCTCCAGAACCGAATTGATTTTTTTGTAGGGTCCACCCTTGGTTCCGGCGCGATACACGTTGTAACCAATCACGGGATCATGGCTCGGGTTCCAGGAGAGATCCGTGCTGTGGGAGCCGACCGCCACACCAACGCCGCTCAACGGTACTGTGTTGGGTGAGTTGTCGGCATTGCTCAACAGAGTCAATTTCCCGGAGGCTGTACCGGGGGCGTTCGGACTGAACCGGACCGTCACCTGGACGTTCTGCCCGGCTGCTATGGTCAGAGGCAAGCTGAGACCGGGTAGCCTGAACTCAGAACTATTCACCTGCGCTGAGGAGATGGTTACCGAACCATTCGAAGCCGAGAGCGTCAGCTGCAGGCTAGCACGGGATCCCACCACGACGTTGCCGAAATTTAGACTTGAAGGCGAGACTCCGAGGGTAGCCGCCTGGACCGCGACGCCGGTCCCCCAAACACTCAAAGTCAACTTGGGATTCAGGGCGTCGCTGATGAGGGTGATCGTTCCAGTAGTTTTTCCGGTCGCCAACGGCTTGAACCTGATCGTTAATTGAGTGCTTTTTCCTGGCCGCAGGGTTACAGGCAGTGGGAAATTGCCGAAAAGAAAAGCCTTGCTATTTTTCCTCTTGGAAAGAATGTGGAGCGTTCTCTTTCCCGTGTTGGTCAACTGGAAGACGTATTGCTTGGAAGCGCCGATTTGGACTCGGCCGTAGCCGTGGTCGCAAGGGTTACATTGGAGATGTTGGGCCGCGGCATAGGAGAGCGGCCAGGCTGACAAAACTAGAGCCATACCGATCCGGGGAAGGTATTGCATGGCCCGTCAATCTTCTGGTACGTTGCGCTGGAAGGCAAAATCAGAAGGGCAAGCCAAAACGCACGCGGGTGCAGAGGGTAGGCATTGCGCAAGTGACATTCGCTGACGGTGGGTGTGCCTTGCGAATAACACCCTGCAACCGGTCGAACCAAGTAACCCCTAGATGTTCGTCCGTTCACTGCGCTCTCGGGGAAAACGTTGATAGTTGACGAAATCAGGCGTGGGTGTTGAAAAAGTCACGTCGATTAGCAGGATGAGATTCAACAGAAGCATGTTAGAAGAAAGCATCCGCCCATGCTCTGTTCGATTCCGATCGTCGGAGGCCTGCTGATCATGATGGGGCAACACGACCGCTCTGAAGCGTTGTTCTACTACTTCCGCCTGGAAGATCAGGTTCCTGAAACCCACCTGCTGCGGCTCATCGAAAAACACGTCAGCTTCGCCTTCGTGCGCGAAAAGCTGAAGGATAGCTACAGCGAGACAGGTCGGCCTTCGATCGATCCTGAGCTTTTGCTGCGCATCCTTTTGATCGGCTATCTCTACGGCATTACCAGCGAGCGCAAGTTGGTGGAGGAGTTGCGCATGCATCTGGCATGGCGCTGGTTTACCGGATTGGGGTTCGATCAGGAGATTCCGCATCACTCCACGTTCTCGAAGAATCGGCACGGGAGATTCCAGGAGTCGAAGCTGTTCGAGCAACTGTTTGAGGAGATCGTGGCACATTGTCTGGAAGTCGGTCTGGTGCAAGGAGACAACCTGTCGGTGGATGGCAGTTTCGTGGAGGCCAATGCCAACAAGGAGAGCCGCATCCCGCGCGAGCGGTTAGCAGAAGCGGCGCAGGTGAACCACACTGTGCGCCAGTACTTGGTGGAACTGGAGCAGCAGAACCCAACCGAAGAACCGGTGCATGAACAGGAGCAAGTGTCGACGACGGACCCGGACTCCACTTACGCGACTAAGGGTGGAACTCCTGCTCGCCTGGGTTACTACGACAACTATCTAGTGGACAATCACAGCTGCGTGATCGTGGGAGTGCAAGCGACGGCAGCGCGGATGAGTCAAGAGACGGTGGCGGCGCAAGACATGCTCACGCGCTTCGCGCAGTGGCAGGGACGAGAACCTGCGTCAGTGGCCGCTGATGCCACCTACGGCAACGGAGAGTTCCTGCAATGGTTAATGGAGCGAGGCATCACACCGTATATGCGCACGCGGGACAGCGCTCTCCGCAAGAACAGTCCGCTCTATGGTCCCGAGCGTTTTACGTATCTTCCCGAAAGCAACAGCTACCTCTGTCCCGCAGGCCAGCAACTCAACTACGGCGGACACAATGCTCGGAACCGTACCCACGTCTATATCGGGACCCGCAAACGTTGTGGGGCGTGCGCACAAAAAACGCAATGCACCACCTCGCCGTTGAAGTATCTTGCGATCCACATGCATGAGTCTGCCCGGCAACGCGCGAGAGACTTGGCAAACACGCCTAGCTTTGCGAACGCACAGCGGCAAAGAAAGAAGGTGGAAGCGCTGTTCGCGGAACTCAAGAACCAGATCGGACTTCGTCGGCTGCGTTTGCGCAGAATGAAGTTCGTTCGTGAGCAGTTCTTCCTGGCAGCGGCTGCGCAAAACATCAAGCGGTTGGTCCGCTTCCTCAGCCAAGTGCCCCGACCGCCGCTCGCCGTGACGGCTTAGTTTCCAACCCGCGCAAGAAACTCTTCCTCACTGTGGTACCCACACCCCACCAACTTCCGCTTCTGAGCAGCCCTTTTTCAACACCCACGGGATGTTTCAACAACTACTGCGAGACGGCGAGAGGAACCGACTGTCATTCTGTCCCTCGGCTCTCAAATTGCTTTCTCTTTTTCAGGTCGTCGCCTTGAAGCGCCTTATACGTGTCTGGGAAGTAAAACCTCAACCTCTCCAGTGCTGGATTAACAAATCTCCTCGTATATTCTGGAGCGGTAATTCGTTTTGGATGATTCGTTGCGTGGATGTCTTCTAGAAGGGACTGACGAAGAGTTTCCGCATCCACGTTGCCCCAGTCATTTAGTACTCTCTCGACCAGCACGGGAGCCTCAATCGGAGAGTTCACCACCAATCCCGCACTGGGCTGATAGCGCACGGCCAGCAAGCGACGATTAACTATCTGGCCGATTAGCACGTAGCAGATATCGCCAACTTTTACGGTATATCGGCCCTCAAAGCTCCTTTCCATTGGCCGAGGCCCATTCTTCCATTCCTCGTCGCTCCACCAGTGAGGCACACGCGGGTCGTATTCATCACTGAAGAACATGAACATGAAGGCATCCATGCCAATTTGTCTACCTGACGGTTTGTTGCCCACTTCGAGTCTGGTCGTCCTTCTGTCATCGAGGTGCTTAATCAATTCCGGTAGCGCGAAAGGGCCGCGTCGCACCAACTCGCTCATCTGCGGCGGTACTTTGGGTGGAGCAATGCCCAGCACACCGCCGTGAAATGAGCCGGGCGAATTATCCGCAATGAACCCCTCGTATATAGCGGCGCTGTTAATCCCCGGCGATTGCGAGTCGATCTGGGCCAGATCGTCAATGAGTTCCCCAACCGATTTTTGTGTGTACCCACCATCGGGAGCCGCCATCCCGAACACGCACAAGATGGAAACGACGAGAAGGACAGCACAGAACGTTCGGAGGCTCAGTGTGGGAATCATCGGTGTTGCACAATCTGAACAGACACCTACCGAGACCTGCAAGTTCCCAACTGTTGTAATCGATCACTCACGACCGGATCAACGAGGCGTTCAGCGATTTGCTGAGGAACGCTGCAAGCAGCGAGTTTCTATTCCATGGCGTAAATGGTCAGTCCACTGAGCAGTTTGGGGTAGAAGTCGGTGGATTTTTGGGGGAGCACCTCACCGGCGAAAGCGATGTCCCGGATCTGGTCCATGCGGACGGGATTCATCAGGAAGGCGGCTTGCGCGGCGCCACTGCGCACTTGCGCGAGGGCTTCGGCGGCGGCGCGATGATAGGAAATGTTCTCCAGTTTGCGGATGGCTTCCTCGGAAATATTCAGCACAGCTTCCAGCAGGCATTTGTGCAACTGCACGACGTCGAGTGACTGCTGACGAAGAGAGAGGCCGGCGAAGCGGGCGGTTCCGATCGTTTTGGGTGAGTGCATCAGGAAGACGCGATTGGCGGTGGCGACGATCAGGGCGGTTGAAGTGGTTCCGGCTTCGCGGAGAAGGGCGGCGGCTCGCTGCGCATCGAGCGCGGAATCGACTTCTTTCACTTCGAAAAACTGTTGGGCGCCCGCCAGGAGTTGGTCCGTCGAAAATGATGGCAGGCCATGAACCACCCGATGGGTCGGCAGAACCACCAGGCTGGGGCTGTTCATGTTGAAGAAGGTCATCATCATGGAGTCGTAGGGTGCAGTCGCGGATTTGCCCGCGGCGGCGCGGCGTTCATCGCGGTAGGCAAGCGCGGTTTCATAGCGATGATGGCCGTCGGCGATGATCAGCTTTTGTCCCCGCATTTGAGCTTGCAAGGCGGCTATCGTCGGCGGGTTGGAGATTTGCCAGACTTGGTGGAGTACGCCATATTCGTCGTTCACTTCGATGTCGGCAGCGGCCGCGGACTGAAGCTGCGCCTCTACCTCTCCCGAATCGGCGTACAACATGAAGATCTGCTCGAAATGGGTGTGGGTGGCGCGCAGTAGTTCGAGACGATCGGCTTTGGGCC
>WNFE01001738.1_pt1 | contig 15864 bp, 17 predicted proteins | sample 5400451 | NCBI WGS metagenome assembly WNFE01 (sample SAMN13153344, study PRJNA577476) | soil metagenome | isolation source: 200 cm saprolite under Douglas fir tree site 2 hole 2 | place: USA:California | collected 2015-04-18 | reverse complement strand
ACCGGGTGGATGTGCTCCTGGTAGTACCTCCGGAGTCGACGTTGCCGGCCGCGGTCCAATTCGTCGTGGAGCAGGATTCGGACCCCGTGCTCGTGGAGCCCCGGCAGCACGCCGTCCCGCCAGAGCGCGGACGCGCGCGCAAGGATCGGGAGGATCTCTTGCCGCACTTCGGCCAGAGCCTCCACGGGCATCAGGCCGTCCGCGGACGCGCTCGTGGATCCGGCCATCGCGTGACGGCGGAGCTCGCCGACCCGCACCATGAACATCTCGTCCAGGTTGCTCCCGAGGATCGCGAGGAATTTCGTCCGCTCGAGGAGCGGAACGCTCGCATCCTCCGCCTCCTCCAAGACCCGCTCCATGAACCGGACGCGGGCCACATTCGGATTCAGGTAGAGCCGTGGATCATCGAGGTCCTGCGGCAGGACTTCCGACCTAGTCGCGTTCGAATTCCTGATGCGCCCCACTCCCCCGGTCTAGGACGGGCCGACCGGCGGCTCGCAAGAGGCCCAGGCGAACGATCCGGCCTGTCCCCCTCGCTGCCACGAACCCAGCCGTCCCCGTCCAGGCGCCCCCTGACGCAGGGGCTTCTTATAAGGCCTGCACCCCGAGGGGCCTCATAGGCGCCTGAGGACCTCTATAGGGCAGGACTTGAGACCGCGCGCCCGGGGATCAGCAATGGTTCCCCTGGACCAACGTTCGCGCGAAAGGCTCTGAGACGGAGCCGGTTTCGTAGTAGGTGCCGCCGATTTGGAGCGAGACGGTCAGCGTCCAGTTGCCCGGAGTCACCTTCGTGAAGATTCCGTACATGTAATAGTCGTGGAAGCACTGAGCGGGGAAAACCGCGGACCCGCAGCCCGTCCAATTCGTGAGGGTCCGATAGCCGTAGCTGAGCACTGAGGTCCAGCAGTCATCGCCTGGGGCTGATACCCGGAAACCGGTGAAGCGCCTGGCCTCTGTTACGTCGTAGGCAACGATCCCTGCGATCACGACAGCAGATGCGATCAGTGCCACAATGATGTACTGCCGTCGGTGTCGCGAAACCGCGGGTCGGGGTCGGGGTGGACTCACCGGGAGCGGAGGCCGAAGGCCCATCGATGGGTCGAACCGACTTGAATCGAATTAACGTTGCCGGCCTTCGGAGTCTCGCGCCGAAGTCGATCCGGTCCCTCTGCCTCTAGGACTGGTGCGGGGTTCGCGGAACACCTCGGCCCGTCAGACCAGGTATTGAGGCTGCTCGGTGGAGAACGCCATTCGGACTCATGGCGACAGATCCCCACACGGGAGTCCTCCCGCCACAAGTCGATCGGCAACCGGGAGGCCTCCTGGCGCCATCCCCGAATGAAGATGGGCTCGACCGGATTCGAACCGGTGATCTTCGCCATGTCAAGGCGATGTCATAGCCACTAGACCACGAGCCCAGCGACCGCGCCAAATCTCGGCGCCTCCTTAAGCCTTTCTTCCCGGAGCAATCCTTCATCGCCTACGGATGGTCGATGACCGACCATGCGCGAGGATCGATCCGCTACTTCGTGAGCGAGGCCACGATCGCGCGGCAGAAGGCAGGAAGATCGTCGGGGAAGCGGGACGTGATCAGATTGCCGTCCACGACGCACTCCTGGTCCACCCAGTCCGCGCCGGCGTTGATGCAATCGTCCCGCACGCTCGCGTAGGACGTCATCCGGCGGCCCTTCACGATGCCTGCGCTGATCGGCAACCAGGCCGCGTGACAGATCGACGCGACAATCTTCCGGGCATCGTTCATGGAGCGGACGAAGGAGAGGATCTCCTTGTGGCGCCGCAGGTTGTCCGGCGCCGCGACTCCGCCGGGGATCACGACCGCATCGAAGTCCTTCGCCTTCAGGTCGGCGGCGAGCTTGTCGACCTCGCACGGATACGTGTGCTTCGAGTTGTAGATCCGTTTCTCGTGGCCCGCCAGGACGACCTCGGCCCCTTCCTCGACGAGGCGATAGTAGGGAACCCAGAGTTCGACGTCCTCGTATCCATCGTCGACGAGCACCGCGATGCGTCTCCCGGCAAGAGTCATGAGGACGTGAACGCCCGTCGGCGCCAAAATGCTTTCGCATCCTTGCCTGCCCACGGCGGTGCGACCCAAACCGATATGAGGCCTCATCGCCTCGCTCGCCTCCTAGCGGGGACAAGCATGACGTCGAAGGACAACTTCGAGTTCGCGCACGAGCATCGCCGCGAGGTCGCGTGGATGTCTCAGAACACGAACACGCTCCCGGTGCATCCCGCGATCCTGAAGGCGATTCAGCGGAGCATCGACGAACGCGAATTCAACCTGTACCCGAGGCGGGGCGGGGTGGCCGGCCTCGCGGACGGGATCCGGGCGGACCTCGGCCTGAAGGACGTCGACGTCCTCCCGACGAACGGAGGGATCGAGGGAGAGTACATCGCGACCCGCACCTTCCTCCGTCCGGGAGACGAGGTCCTCTCGACGGACCCGTCCTTCCTTCCGATCCACGACCAGGTCGCGATGTCCGGGGCCAAAGCCCTCGAGGTCGACATCTACCGCGAGCCGTACGTGCTGACGCCGGAGATGGCGAACGAGGCCCTGACGCCGGCGACGAAGGTCCTCCTCGTGATCGACCCGAACAATCCTCTGGGCTCGGGGTACTCCAAGGCCCAGGTGCGAGGACTCGCGGAGGTCGCGCGGGACCACGGCCTCTGGCTCATCGACGACGTGACCTATCGAGATTTCAACCCGGACCACGCGCTCGCGGCCCCGTTCTACCCGGAGAAGACCTTGACGTCATATTCCTTCAGCAAGGGCCCGGGTCTCGCCGGCATGCGGGTCGGCGCGATCCTGGGGCCGCCCGAGGCGATCCGATCGATGCAGAAGTTCGACACGAACGTCCTCGGGGTCAATGTGGTGGCGCAACGCGCGGCTCTCGCCTCCCTCGAGACGAAGAAAGAATGGCTCGCGGACGTCCGCCGGACCTGTGAGCGGAATCAGGCGACGATCCGCCGAACCGTGGGCAAGGTCGAAGGCGCCTCATTGCCCGTGTACCCGTCCAGGGCGAACATGTTCGTGATCGACCTCGCTCCGACGGGGGTGAACCCGGAAGAAGTCGAACGGCGACTCCTATTCGACCACCTCGTCCATACGCGGGCGGGATCGTATCTGTCGAGGAAGCACGGAGGCAAGTTCCTCCGAGTCTCCTTCACGGTCCCGGAGGCGGACTGCAAACGGTTCGCGGACGCGTTCCCCCCGGTCATCGAGAAGCTGGCCTCGTGAACGCGATAGGCTCATAGCCTCCCAATCCGTTGGCCGATGCGAGACCATGGGCTTCATCCAAGAGCTCTCTGTCCGCGTCGAGGAAGTCGCATCGGCCGGAGGCAAGTTCGCGGATGCCCTCGTCCGGACAGCCGGACTCACGCTATCCCGTGCGCTCGTTTTCGTGGACCGGGAGCTCGGGTACGCGCAGCGGTTCGGCAAGAAGTCGTCGGGCACGAAGCCGGGCGGCGAGAAGCCGCAAGGCCGCAACCGGACGGAGTGAGCCGTCGGCCTTGCCTGCGGTCCTCACTGACCGGTGTCGGGCATCTCGAGACTCGACAGCGTGATGGTCCTGGGCTCTACGAGCCTCCGGGGTGCCTGCTTCTTGGGTTTCGCCTGCCTCGAGGGCCTGGGACTCTTGGCCTTCTCGTGGGGCGGATTCCGCATGTGCGATTCCGCCTCCCGGATGTTTCCGAACTCGGCCTTGCAGGAGCAGACGTAAACGGTCCTCTCTTCGACGTAGATGCTGTGGTTCTTCACGTGACCACCCACGTCTGCATTTCCGCCTCCCGCATTTATAGCATTGCGGGAAAATATCGCAATCGGAAATGGTCGGCGCCTGCTGCGATCGAGGGCCAAGGGGCGAAGAGATTGCTCCAATGGTTCGGAGGTCTTCCTCCGTCTCGAAACCTACTTAGCCGCCGCTCGCGGTAGCCTGCTCACACTGGGGTGGATCGGCATGGGTCAATCCGAATATCTCAACTTCGTGGACGGCGCCTGGGTACCCTCTCACACCGAGAAAACGTATGCCGTCGTCAATCCTGCGACGGGCGGGAAGATCGCCGCGGTGCCGCAATCCGACCTCGAGGACACGAGGGCCGCCATCGACGCGGCGCGCGCGGCCTTCGACAAGGGGAAGTGGCCCCGGATGACACCGGGCGATCGGGCCTTGGCGCTGTTGAAGCTCGCGAACCTCATCGAGGCGAACATGGATCGGCTCGGCCCCCTCGAGTCCCAGAACCAGGGGAAGACGATCAAACAGGCCCGGGACGGAGACCTGCCCTTCAGCGTCGACAACCTGCGGTTCATGGCGGGGGCGGCGCGCACCCTGACCGGACAGGCCTCGATGGAGTACGCCTACGGGGCGACCTCCCTGATCCGGCGGGAGCCGATCGGCGTCGTCGGCCAGATTACTCCGTGGAATTATCCGTTCATGATGGCGATCTGGAAGCTCGGCCCGGCGCTCGCGGCGGGGAACACCACGGTCCTGAAGCCGGCCTCGCTCACCCCGCTCACGACCCTCGAACTGGGGAAGCTCATCGAGCAAGCGGGGATTCCCGCGGGGACCGTGAATCTGATCACGGGACCCGGGGCCGTCGTCGGGAACGAACTGGCCTCGAGCGACAAGGTCGACATGGTCTCCCTGACCGGCGACACCGCGACGGGGAAGGAAATCATGGGCGCCGCGCGATCGAACGTGAAGAAGTTGCATCTCGAGCTCGGAGGCAAGGCCCCGTTCGTCGTCTTCGACGACGCGAACATCGCCGCGGCGGCGGAAGGCGCGGTCGCGGCTTCCATGGTGAACACCGGGCAGGATTGCACGCAGGCGGCGCGATTCCTCGTGCACGACAAAGTCTACAAGAAGTTCGAGGACAAGTTCCTCGAGCGACTCAAGACCGTTCGCATGGGAGATCCGCTCCAGCGTTCGACGGACCTCGGGCCACTCGTCTCCTCGAAGCAGCGCGAGAGGGTCGAAAGCTACGTGAAGATCGGCCAGGACGAGGGCGCAAAGCTCGCCTTGGGCGGCAAGCGACCGAAGGGCAAGGTCTTCGACAAAGGATGGTACTATGAGCCGACCGCCTTCGTGGACACGGATCGCTCCATGCGGATCGCGAAGGAGGAAGTCTTCGGACCCGTCGTGAACATTCAGAGGTTCTCCCAGGAAGAGGAGGCGATCGACGCCGCGAACGACGTGGTGTACGGCCTCTACTCTTCCGTCTGGACGAAGGATGTTCAGAGGGCCCACCGCGTCGCGAATGCCCTCCGGTTCGGGGCCGTGGAGATCAACGAGCATCTTCCGCTCGTAAGCGAAATGCCCCACGGCGGCTACAAACAGAGCGGCTTCGGAAAGGACCTCTCGATCTACAGCCTGGAGGATTACACGCAGGTCAAGCACGTCTTCATCGACCTCACGGATGCGGTCCGAAAGCCGTGGCACTACCTCACGTTCGGAGATCCGACGTAGGTCGTCCCCGACCCACTTGTCCCTGCGACGGGACCCGTTCTATGGAGGGGTTGGGGACGGAGGTGCACATTGGTGACAACCGAACCTTAGCCCCTTATATCCGTCTCCGACCGTGTCCAAGCAAGGCCGGCGTCAGGGACGGCGTTCCGCAGATCCACCGCGGCCTCCCCCTCTCCGCGTCATCGCGGTGGTCCTGCGAAGCGCGTTTCCGACCCGAAACGCCGGCCCGGTAATCCATTCGTCATCGGGTGGCCCTCGGGCCACTAGCTTGTCGTTGCCCTGCGGGAGAGAATCGATTCCATTGGACGGGCGGAGAGTAAAGGATCGAACGATTCGGCCGAACGGCTCATGCGGTCGTCGTCGAGGATTGTCCGGAGCTTTGTTGAGAGGACGAAGGAAGGGCGGGCCCGTTCAAGCGCCGGAGCACGAGGCGTCGTGCGATCCGAAGGCCTTCCTTGAGAGGGATCAACTTTGGCGGTCCGATGCGAGCCCGGTAATCGATCGGCAGCTCGGCAATTCGGGCCTGGTTCAAGCACGCGGCGCCGAACAGGTCGGCCTCGAGATCCAACCCTCCGGCAACCAGCGGCATCTGCCGGAGCGCGTCCGCCTTGAAGCCCCACATGCCCGTGCAGACGTCACCCACCGGGACGCCGAAAAGGATGCGCGCCAGGATACTCAGGAGGCGATTGCCAATCGCATTCAGTGGAGACATAGCCCCTTCCGTCATCTGTCCGCGGAACCGCGAGCCGAGGACCACATCGTTCCCGGAGGCGAGGGAATCGAGGAAGCCATGGGGTACCGCTTCCAATTCGTGACCCTCGCGGAATTTCATACGTTGAATCTCTCCATATTCCAACTCGCGCAGGCGTACAACGCCCGCGGGATGACCGCCTATGCGGAACTGCAGGACCAGGAATTTGCGGCGCGAGAAAAGGGATATCGAGCGGTGGAGCACCAGGCGTTCGTGGGCACCGAATACTTCGACCAAGTGGGCGAAGTGATCTCCGGCGGGACCTCTTCGACGCTGGCTATGGAGGGCTCGACCGAACGAGAACAAATCACGAAGACGGCCACGACCCATCGGCCGAAGCCTTCGTGAGCCCGAGTTTCGAGATTCCTGGTCCGGGGGCGAGCCAGGAAGGTTCTTCCGAAAAGTCGTCATCGGTCCTCGTGAAGGTTGGCCGTCATCCTCGATAGGATCGATGTCTTCAGTGGCCTCCTTCCCGCTCCGGATGGAAGGGATCTATGCCTCACATCGTGATCGTCGGAGATCGCGAGTCGGGAAAGACGACGTTCCTCGCCCTTCTGTATGCGGCCCAGGTGAAGTCCGGCTCGGACCGGGCAGACTCGTTCAGGTTCCATGCGGCGGTCGATTCGCTCGACGAGATCTCCGGCGCGTTTCAGCAACTCATGTCGGGGAGTTTCCCCGACGCCTTCACGAAAGAAGGGATTCGGGGAATCACGTTCCACCTCAGCTATCGGAAACCGGGTCTCAGAATCCCGTCGCGCCTTCGCTCCCGCGGATGGACAGCGGGTGCTTCCACCTCGTTACACTTCATTCTCCTCCGGAACCTGGCTGAAGAAATGGAGCGGTTTCGCCGAGGAAGTTCCCTCGCCAACGCGGCGTTGCGAGAAGTCCTCGAGAGCAATACGCTCGTGATCTTGGTCGATAGCACCAAGCTCGTGGCGAAAGAGGGAGACCACCCACTTGGATCAACGGCTCCTTACGACGCGACCTTGGAATCGATGTTGACCGTCCTGCAACGCCCCGAGCATCAAGGCGGCCGCAAGATGCTCCATCCGATCTTCGTCTTCTCCAAGTTTGACTCCGTGGATCCAAAGATGCTGAAACGGGCGGGACTGGAGGCGACACCTCCAGCTGTTCGGAAGACCGGCGCGAGAGCGGCTTATGCCGAGACCCTCCTCGAAGACAATCTGCCGAAGACGATAGCGAGGATCCGAGACCGCGAATTAAGGGGAAAGGCGCTCGCCGCACCCGCCTATTTCTTCAGCTCGGTCCGCACGGAGCAAAAGGCCGGGGATCCACGCCCCAAAGTGCGGCTCCGTCGCATCGACGGGGCTGGCTGGGAGCCGGACTACGCCGCGGACGAATACCTCGCGCTGCTCGAATGCTTCTGGAAAATCGCCACGACGGCACGGGAGTGAAGCCCTCTCCTTCGCGGGTGCTTCCCGCGGATGATAACGTCGTGGTTAGGATTAAGTACGGTTGGGAGGTGATGCATCAGACATGCCCTGCGCACTGCTCGGAGACCGCGCGTCCGGGAAGACGACGTTCTTGGGACTGCTCTACGCAGCCCAGGTGAAGTACGGTACCGGCGTGCAGGACGACTTCCGATTTCACGCGCCGATTGGATCGTTAAGCCTGATGTCCAACGTCTACGAGGGAATGAAGGACGGACGGTTCCCGAGCGCGACCCTGAAGGAAGAGATCACGGAATTGGGTTTCATCTTCGGTTACCTCCGGAAGGTCGTCGGAAAGCTGCCCTACTACATCCGGAACCAGAACTGGGTGAAGCCGTTCTCGACCCTACGGTTCTCCGCCTACGACGTGTCGGGCGAAGACATCGAAGAGTTCATCGAGACCGGGATCGCCTCGAGGCCGCTCATCCAGCAGCTGCTGAAGAGCGTGGTCGTCGTCGTCTTGGTCGACTGCAGCAAGATGACGACGGAAATCGACACGCCCGGCTACAAGAAGATGCTGCGGTACGACAGCACGGTCGCGAAGCTACTCGTCGCTTTCCAGACGTATAAGAGGCAGGAGTACGACCGGCTCAAGGATTCCGGGGTCAAGGCCGATCCCCCGAGGATCTACCCGGCCTTCGTCCTCTCCAAGTTCGACACCCTGAAGGATGATGTGCTCGCTCGGCTGGGCCTTCATCGCGGATTCCCGGAGAACAAGCGCGCGCGGAAGGAGTACGCGGAGGCGTTGCTCCGCGTCTTCGTGCCACAGACCCTCTCGCAGATCCGGGGCGGGAAGATCGCCGGCGTCAGCATGGACAAGGCCGCGTACTTCCTGAGCTGGGTCCGCACGGAGCAGCACGAAGGCATGGAGCCCGTGGGTCAGCCCAAGATCGTCCGAACCGGCTTCGCGCCGGAAGGCGGAGGCGAGCCCGACTTCGCGTACGACGAGTACGTCGAGTTCATCGAGCACTTCCGCGACATCGCCCACAAGATCCCCGACGAGGTCCTCGAGGCGGAGAAGTTCCAAGCCCAAGCCCTGGCTCGGTCGGCGTAGCGGGCGGCACCATGGGAACCGCGGAATCCAAGCATGGATCCACGGACGGATCGTTCGTGGAGTTCGACCACTGGTTGTACGGGGCGATCCCTGGGACGGGCTACACGACGAAGGCCGTCTCGAAGGGTCTCGACGCGGGCCTGTACGACCAATACCTTCGCGGTCACTACACACCGATCCGCGCCGCGACCGCGCAATCGTATGAGGACCCGATCGACCTGCACATGATCCACCCCGTGCACGGCGCACGAGAGATCCTGTTGTCCCGGATCACACGAGGACCCGCCGACGAGGCGGGGAGGCCCACGTTCGCGAACCACACGGTCGTCGCGCGCCTGGAACCGCTCCGATCCGGTCAGATCACCCTCGGCTCCGTCTTTCATGCACTCGGCGAGTTCGACCGAAAGGAGCCGGACGTCATCGGAGAGATGGCCTCCCTCAAAGTCCCCACGCGGTCGGAAGAGGAGCGGAAGGTCTCCTTCGGCCTCGGAATCCATCGCCACCTCACGTTCCCCGCCGTCGAGACCCTCGCGACGCGCATCATGGCCGAAGCGACGAGCCGGACCCTCCTCCTGTGCCGGAACACGACGCCCGAAGCGCGCAACGCGACCCTGGACCTCGTCTTCGAGCTCCTTTGCTGGGGATGCGGACTCCCAATCCTCACGGCCATCAGCGAGACGCCGAGATCCTCCGCGATGAACTTCTTCAACCTGGTCGTCGCACCCCGCGGCGTCCGGGCCGACTCGACCTGGGCCATCCTGGAAAGCTCCCTCACCGAGCCCGTGTTGCCGCGCGTCATGGACCGGGACGACATCTATCAAAAGCTGACCGCGATCGTCCGTCAGTCGGCGGCCTTGCCCGTGGCCCGGTAGGTCCGACCCCCGCCCGTTCCGTTCTCGCGGACGACCGTCCAACCGTGACCGACGTCCCACTCACCCTCCCGGCCGTCGAGATCTTGGCCGAAGTGGTCGAGTTCCGCCTCGAGGTAGTCGCCGTCCGTCTCCACGTCCGGTACTAGAGTACCTTTCGAGAGGAGCTCGCACAAGAGGACGAGGCCGCTGGGCCTCCCCTTCCAAGGGACGCCGAGGAAGACCTTTCGCGCGGCCGCATCGGTCAGGATGAGCTCCTTCAGGGAGAGGTAGGACTCTCGGTCGCGAGGATTGTCACGCGGCGGTGGGTCGAGCTTCGTCTTGCGCTTCGCGAGATCCTTGAGGAGGACGGCCCAGTCCTTTTTCGTGATCCCCTCCCGTTCCCAGGGAGATCTCGAATCGACGTCCACAGCCGCCGCGTCCCCGCTGCCGGCTTTCTTGGACGATCGAGCGGTGGCCTGAACGAGATCGTATGTGGCCGCATCCTCCTGGTTCCGGGCAGGTACGATCCGGATCGACACCGCGCTCATCCCCGGATGGAAGCGGGGATCGATCACCGTCAGGAGGTTCACTGTCTCCTGAGGGAAAAGTTCCGTCAAGGTGATGTTCACGTCTTGGGAGCCGTTTCGTCGGGCCAGATCGCTGAGCCGCTCGAGCGGGAGGGCGTCATCGGCTTCACGCGGGCCGTTAGCGAGGTCGTCGAGATACGCCTGCGCGACCTGTTGCGTGAAGCGCGGGCGCTTGGAGCCCAGGGAAAACTGGACCGCCTTCGCCATCATGGCCGAGCCGCGAAAGAGGCTCGTGACCCCCGCCCGAAGGAAGGCCATGGTTCCGGCCGCGTCCACGCATTGCCCGATGAGGCCCGTCAGCCGGACAGAGAGCTTTCGACTCAGCCGTCCGCCCGGGACCCTCGATTCATGGAACATCCCACCCCACCGGAGTGGCACGGTCTCAGCCCATGTCCGATCCGACGGGCTGTGGCGGAACCAGTCGAGCGTCTTCTCGCGAAGGATCCCGCTGACGAGGATCGGGTCCTCGGTCTCCGCGCGCACGCGAGGCAGGAGCGCCTCCGCGGTGCGCACGACCTCATGCAGGACTCGCTTCTCACCACGGGCTTGTTCCACGATGGCGCGGGTGTCGATCGAGTTGACGACCTCGAGGTCGAACTTCTCCTCGGGGTTCATCTGAAGGAAGGCCTCGAGGGCCGGCGGTTCCGAGCGAGAGGTCCCCAGAGCCTTAGAGGTCCGCTTGGCGGCGACGGCCGTCTTGCTGACTTCCTCGGACGGGGGGGAAAGGAGGGCCATGGGCACCGCTGGTGGCACGAAAGGCTTCTCGCCCATCCAGCTATCGTACCCAGTCGCTAGAGGTTCGATAAATCCGTCGCTGTCCATTATCGCGGATGATAGGTTCTCGGCGGCGGGCATTCCGGTGTCGGCTGTCTCGACCACCGCGATGCTGTTCCGTTTCTCAGCGAGACGGGAAACCCGCCGTTCCGCAGGGAGAAACGTTACCTCTTCGCCACGGGGACGTCGCCGGCATTCCGGTCGCGGGTTCGGGGCCGAGACGGCTGTGGCTATCTCGCCGACGCAGTCACCTGAAGTTGGTCCAGGATCTCCATGGCGAGGCGAATCCCTTCCTCGTAGTCCCCTGCATCGACCGCATCCCGCGCCACCCTCACCGCTTTCCGGATGTCACCGACCTTCCAGCCGGCATCGCGTGCGCTCTTCCATGCCTCAACCGCACGCGCGAGGCGCTCCATGGCTTCCGCCTTCGTCGCCTGGGGCTTGACTTCAATCTCTTCGGGGATGTCTTCCTGAACGGGCTCCGCGGTCGGCGTCTCGATGGACTCGGGCACGACCGAGGGAGCGACCGGCTCCACAGGCGCCAGGGCCGGAAGCGACCCGAGCGGAGCTTGCTCCTCGTCATGATCACCTTCCGCGATCTGGAGAGCTGATGCGAGATACTTCTCCGCCTCCCGGACGCTCTTCTCCTTGGTCGCGAGGGCCTCGTGCTCCGCGAGCATGCGGTCCAGCTCGTCCTTGAATTCGTCCTTGAGTGCGGCGAGAGAGTCATGCTGCAGTCCGAACTCGGTTTGTCGAGTATGCAGCTCCTCGCTGATCGTGCGAAGTTCCTTCTCGCGTTCCTCGAAGGCCTTGAGCCAATTCGCCTGGACCTTCACAAGCCCCTCCGCACGCTCCAAGAGGTTGTGGAGCTTCGACTCGGATTCCTTCATGCGACCCGCGAAGGCTTGCTCGAGTCGCTCGGTGCGTTCTTCGTCCGCCTTGATCGTCCTTTCGCGTTCCTCGAGGGCTTTCCACGCGCTCTGGAGGCGTTCCTGATCGTTTGTGAGTTTGTCCCGAGCGTCGTTGATCGTGGCGAGGTCCTGCTCCATCGCTCTTCCCGCGTCTCGGAGCCCCTCACCCTCCCGCTCGAAAGCCTGCCGGTCCGCTGTGATCCTCGCCCCTTCAGCCTCAAGCTCACCGCGCTCCGCGTCGAGCTTCGCTTTGAGGGCGTCGAGTTCTTTGGCACGGGCATCTAGAGCCGATTGCCTATCTCTAAGCCTCGAGGCTGAGGCCTTGACCGCGTCGAGGAGGTGAGGCGCAGGTGTGTCGCTAGACATCGCAGGTCACTGCCGCTAGACGACGGCGCCAGCAGGTCTCCTTTTGGGTATATAACAGGTCAGCCGACGATATCGGGCTTGAAAAAAATGACTTGCCGCCCTCCAAGCCACGTTGCCTGAATCGCCGCTCTCAGTTGAGGCTGCTGCAGAGTTTCGGCCGGGGGATGAGGTATTCGGCGCGCGCGACCCCGGCCACCCGGGGATTTTCATCAAGACGGATGAGAAGTAACGGACCTCCTCGATTGTGGCAGCGGTGTGGTGATGATAGGCATGCTCCCGGCGGGGAGTGGACCCATGTGGGTTCACATCCGGAGGGCTGCGCAAGTCGCGTCGGCAGGAAGGCGTGAAACGGATCGCCTCGGCAGAGGCGCTTCGAACGACCGCAAGCTACCCGACGCGATTGTCACGCGGGTGCTTACGGACCCTGCACAGCGCGCGCTTCGAGAAAGGACGCTGAGGGCACGAAGAACAGGCTCCCGGTCACCGCCCGGCTGAAATCGAGGAGTCGGTCGTAGTTGCCGGGTGGCTTCCCGAGGAACATGTTCTCGAGCATCAGTTCAATCGTGCGAGGCGAACGGCTATAACCGATGAAATACGTGCCGAACTCGCCCTCGGCCGCGCGGCCGAAAGGCATGTTGTCCCGAAGGATCTTGACCTCCCTCCCGGCCTGCACAATCTTCGTCAGCGCATTGTGGGCAAAATCCGGCTTGATCGAGTCGTCCAGTTCGACGTCAGTCAGCTTCCTGCGGCCGACAATCCGCTCTTGTTCCTCCGTGGGCAAGGCATTCCAGGCGGCCAAGTCGTGGAGGTACTTCTGCACGATGACGTAGCTTCCCTGCGCAAACGCGGGATCTTCATCGACGACAAGGGTGGCATCGATCGCCTCCTGCCCCTTCGGATTCTCGGTCCCGTCGACGAATCCGATGAGGTCCCGACTGTCGAAATAACGGAACCCATGCACCTCGTCGACTGGCGTAATCATGGGTCCAAGACGGGCCGTGATCTGTGTCGCTAGCTCGAAACACAGATCCATGCGGTTCGCTCGGATGTGGAAGAGAATGTCGCCGGGAGTCGACACTGCATGGCGCTTTCCCGCCACCAACTCGCGGAACGGGCGCAACTCAGCCGGCCGCGGCGGCCCGAAGAGCCGGTCCCACGCGGCGGATCCGAAGGCCACCACGCAGGAGAGACTTCCGTCGAGCTCGCGAAATCCGACCGAACGGACGAGGGCCGCCAGATTTCCGCAGAAGGAGCGGATGGCCCGTCGGCCCTCGGCGATCGGATTCGCCGTCACCACGAGGAAGATCGCGGCCCTCGTCAGCGGCGCAACGACGGATTGGGGGATCGCTTCCGCACGGCCTCGCGCCCTAGAAGGCGTCATGATTAGGGTTCTCCCGGCGAGTCATGCTCGGCTCGCGGCGCGGCCTGAGAAGGCGGGATCGCGAGCGTGGCTCGGGGGAGTCTGCGTGCGGGGCCGAACGATCCGGACGATCCCGCCCGCCCGGGAAGCGGGCTCCCTGGAACCTCTCGCCCATCGGATACGATTCTTCGCTGCCCGCCGTGGGCACCGAGGCCAGGAACAACCGGAACCCCGGCAATCCATGGACGGCGAAGCGCGTGATGTTCTCGAAGAGTACCCCTTGTCCACCCCCGACCTCCGCCTTCTCGACACTGCCCGAACCCTGCAATACGTAGGCGACCCCCCGTCGCCCGCGAGCGACCTGGAACGAGACGTCCGCTTGCTCGGTGAAGGAGACATCGGTGCACTCAAGCCCCATTGCGCTGTCCGCCCTCGCAAGCGGACCGACCACCGGGCGACGGATGGTGCCGTCGTGGGTCTCCACCACGTCCCCGGCTTCCTTGATTTGTATCGAGGTCATCGGAGGTTCCGTATGCCACGGCAGGCGAAGCACGATGGACAGCCACCTCGCGTTGTGGCCTTCCCTTCTCGGCTGCAGCGTCAGCCTGTGACGAATCTCTTGGTGTGCCGTGACGACCAACACCGACCCGGTGGAAAGGTCGGCGTGATGACCGGTCGCATCTTCGTGATGCAAGTACCCCTCGAGGATGTACGCGATGACCTCTTGCGCCTCGTGAGGGTGGAGCCCAATCTCAGTCCGACTCTTCGCAAACGTTTCGGCAAACCGCTCGAACGGGAGAAACGGGCCCTCCTCCCGGGTCGGCATAAGAAGCCGCGACTCTGGATCATCCTCATCCGGGTGACTCTCGACTGTGATCACCATTCGGCCTCGTGACTCCCCTAGCATCGGAGTCAGGGTACAGGACGCTTCCGCTTGGGACGACCTTGGGAATCCTTGTCCACCAGTTTCGGAGCCAGAAAAAGCGGGTCCAGCCACCGGCCGGTTACGGTCAGCCCTTCTCAGCCGTTTCGAGCGCAGCGATCAAAGGACTAAATCCGGGATAGCCATCGTATCTAGTACCACCAACGAAGAACGTAGGTGTCCCGTTGACTCCGCTCCTAACGCCACTCATGAAGTCCTCGCGAACTCTCGCCGCATGGACGTGCTGAGCAACCTCGTGCTCGAGCCTCTTCACGTCCAAGTTGAGGTTCTTCTCACGGATAGCGAAGAATTCATGGTCCGGAAGAGACGCCTGATTCTCGTAGAGAAAATCATGCATCTCCCAGAACTTCCCTTGGGCGGCGGCTGCCTCCGCGGTTTCCGCTGCCCATTCCGCCTCCGGGTGGGAGGAGGTGAGCGGGAAGTTTCTGAAAACGAATCGAAGTCTTGTTCCAAGTTCTTTCTGAATCTGTTTCACAATCGGATAGGCCGCTCCACAATAGGGACACTGGTAGTCTCCGTACTCGACGAGCACCATTCGAGCGTTGGACGGCCCTTCACTGTGATCTCGTTCTCCAACCGGCAGGGTCAGCCGAGGCGCCTGGTACTTCTGGGTCGTCATACTCAGCCGGGTCTGGATACTTTGAGATTCTCCAACGCGGTGAGGATACCGTCAGCGCCTGGGTTGACACCAACGGGCGAGACAAAGCTCCACCGGATGAACCCCTTTCGATCGATCACGAAGAGCGCCCTTGCCGATTCCCCGATGCGCTCTTCATAAACCCCGTACGCTCTGGCGATGGCCCCTTTGGGCTCGAAGTCGGAGAGAAGGGGGAAGTTCAGGCTCCGATCCTTCGAAAACGCGAGATGACTCCAGATTCCATCCACCGAAACTCCGAATACTTCAGCGTCGAATTTCTTGAACTCGGGCATCACCTGCGCATAGAGTCCCATTTGGTCGCTGCAGACGGGGCTCCAATCGGCGGGATAGAACGCAAGCACCACTGGCCTACCCAGAAAGTCTCTCAGGGAGACACTCTGATCCGGCGTAGTCTTGAGGGTGAAGTTCGGCGCTTTTGTGCCAGGCTTCAAAGCCGAGGCTTTTTGGTTCTTCGTCTTGAATTCTTTCATCTTACGATTCGACCTTCATCGGTGACCACTAAGGAGTTGTCAACCTTGTCATTGGTCTGCCTCCTTAACGGCTTCGCCGACGTAAAGGGTTTTGGTCGGGCCGAATCCGGAGGTGGTCAATCGACGAAATGGTAGTTGGACTGACGAGGACCGCATCCTAATCCTGAAGCCGATGAGCATGCTCGGGAAAGCCAGTTGGAAATTC
>WNFE01002415.1_pt1 | contig 15868 bp, 18 predicted proteins | sample 5400451 | NCBI WGS metagenome assembly WNFE01 (sample SAMN13153344, study PRJNA577476) | soil metagenome | isolation source: 200 cm saprolite under Douglas fir tree site 2 hole 2 | place: USA:California | collected 2015-04-18 | reverse complement strand
GCGCCCTAATTGCATGACCCGCCTTCTCCCGCAGATCCGATGGCGCCGCGCAAGCCCGTCATTGCGAGCGCAGCGAAGCCATCTCCCGCCGGCTGCGGCGCGCCACCCGCGCGAGATTGCCGCGGCGCCCTGCGGGCGCCTCGCAATGACGGGTCCCTCTATACAACACGGTCCGGCACTGGCGGAAGCCGCGGCTTTTGCCGGCGCCCCCTGGGTGAAAAGATTGACATCCCGGCCCCCCTTCCCTAATCAAAGGCCGGCCTGCCCAGGTGGCGGAATTGGTAGACGCGCTAGATTCAGGTTCTAGTGGCCGAAAGGTCGTGGAAGTTCGAGTCTTCTCCTGGGCACCAGATCGTTCCGAGCGTCGCGGCCCGACGGCGTCAGCGGGTGATGGCCCCAGGTGAGCATCCACCTTCATCGCGGTGATCTGCCCGCCGACCTCGATCTCGGCGCCAACGTCGCAATCGACTCCGAGACCATGGGGCTCGACCCGCACCGCGACCGGCTGTGCCTGGTGCAGCTCTCCGCCGGGGATGGGGTGTCGCATCTGGTGCAGTTCGCCGCGGGCTCCTTCCACGCGCCGCGCCTCGAGGCGCTGCTGGCCGACCCAAGCACCTTGAAGATCTTCCATTTCGCGCGCTTCGACGTCGCCGTGCTGCAGCATTACCTCGGCGTGCTGCCGCGGCCAATCTACTGCACCAAGATCGCATCGCGGCTGGTGCGCACCTCTCGAAGCAGCAGCAATCCTCGGATTGGGGTGCTCCCGAGCTCACCGACGAGCAGCTGCGCTATGCCGCGTCGGACGTGCTCCACCTCCACGCGCTCAAAGCGAAGCTCGATGCGATGCTGGCGCGCGAGGGGCGCCAAATGCTGGCGCAGGCCTGCTTCGATTTCCTGCCGACGCGGGCGCAGCTCGATCTCGGCGGCTGGGGCGTCGAGGACATCTTCGCGCACTGACGCGCCCGGTTCGGCCGTTTCATTGACTTTTAGGGATGTGTCGTCATATTTGGCGGCATGTCGACGCGGCGTCGCCGCGTTTCCGCGGCCGCCGCGGCGTTTCGCCGCTGTCGGTGAGCCAATGCCGCCGGAGGATCGCGACTGGCTTTTGACCCGCTCATCATGACTAGCGCTCCGGACATCGAGGCCGCGCGCCGTGTGTTGCGCACCGAGATCGCCGGCCTCGAGGCGCTCGTCGCCGATCTCAACGGCAGCTTCAGCGCCCGCGGTCGCGTCGCGGTCACCGGCATGGGCAAGAGCGGCCATATCGCGCGCAAGATTGCCTCCACCTTCTCCTCGACCGGCACGCCCGCACAGTTCGTCCACCCCGCCGAGGCGAGCCATGGCGATCTCGGGATGATCGCCGAAGGCGACGCCGTGCTGGCGCTCTCGAACTCCGGCGACACCGCCGAGCTGGCCGATATCGTCGCCTACACGCGGCGCTTCCGCATCCCCCTCTTGGCCATGACCCGCCGCACCGGCAGCACGCTGGCCGAAGCCGCTGACGTCACCCTGCTGCTGCCGGCCACCGCCGAGGCCTGCCCGATGGGGCTGGCGCCGACCACCTCGACGACGATGATGATCGCCCTGGGCGACGCGCTGGCGGTGGCGCTGCTCGAGCGCAAGGGCTTCTCGGCCGGCGATTTCCAAGTGTTTCATCCCGGCGGGCAACTGGGCCAGAAGCTGCTGCGCGTCGCCGACATCATGCATGATGGCGACGCCGTCCCGCTCGTCGACCGGACCACGGCCATGGCCGAGGCCATCCTGGTGATGACCACGAAGAGCTTCGGCTGCGTCGGCGTCACCGACGAAGCGGGTCAGCTCGTCGGCATCGTCACCGATGGCGATTTGCGCCGCCACATGGGCGACGACCTGCTGCGCTTGCGGGTCGACAAAGTCATGAGCGGGCGACCCAGGACGATCCGACCGCAGGCGCTTGCCGCCGAGGCGCTGGGTCTGATGAACGCGGCGGCGATCACCAGCCTCTTTGCCGTCGACGAGAAGCGCCGGCCGCTCGGCATCCTGCATATCCACGATTGCCTGCGCGCGGGCATCGCGTGACGATGCCGCCGGATACCGCCGTATCCGCTGCAGCCGGCAACGAGGCGCGACCGCGGCCGCGGCCCAGCCTCAGCCCCGGCTACAGCCGTTTCGTCGGCCTGGCGAAGCGCATATTGCCGGCCATTGCGCTCGTGCTGCTGCTTCTCGTCGCGGCATGGCCACGGCTGCAGGACGCGCTCGAGCGCGTCCATTTTGCCGCGCCGCGGCTTGATTTGCGCGAGGCGCAGGATGTGCGCATGGTGCAGGCGCGCTACAGCGGCCTCGACCGGCAGCACCGGCCCTTCACCATCACCGCCAATGTGGCGCGGCAGAACCCCAGCGCCAACGACATCGTCGCGCTCGAGCAGCCCAAGGGCGACATGACCACGACCAGCGGCAGCGCCATTGAGATCACTGCGCGCACGGGCGTCTACCAGCCCCAGGCGCAGCTGCTCGACCTCTTCGGCGACGTCCGCCTGCTGCAGGACAAGGGCAACGAGTTCCGCACCGGCAGCGCGCATGTCGACATGGCCAACGGCACGGCGGAAGGGCGCGAGCCGATCGAGGGACAGGGCCCCTTCGGCCACGCCAGCGGGCAGGGCTTCCGCATCCTCGACCGCGGCGACGTGATCATCTTCACCGGGCAGTCGCATCTCGAGCTCGTGCCGCACGAGAGGAAGGCGCTGAAGTGAGGATTGTTGGCCGCGGCGCAGCCCTTTTCGCCCTGGCCGCCGGCCTCGTCTTCGCTCCCGTGCCGGTGCGGGCGCAGAATTTCGGGCTCGGCCTCACCGCCCAGGACAGCAACAAGCCGATCAGCATCGAGGCCGACCAGGGCATCGAGTGGCAGCAGAACAACCACGTCTACATCGCGCGCGGCCATGCCAAGGCGACGCGCGGTCAGGCGACGGTCTTCGGCGACACTTTGATCGCGTATTACCGGCTGGTGGCCCGTCCCGGCGCGGGTACCAGCGCCGCGGCGCCGGAGCACAAGGCGGCTCCCGGCCCCGGCGACGCCATCGGCGGCAATTCCACCGAGATCTATCGCCTCGAGGCGACCGGGAATGTGCGCATCGCCACCGAGACGCAGACGGTCTATGGCGATCATGCCGTCTATGATGTCGATCGGACATTGCTGGTGGTGACGGGCAAGAACCTCCGGCTCGAGACGCCGCGCGACACGCTGACGGCTCGCGACAGCCTCGAATGGTACGACGACAAGCAGCTCGCCGTGGCGCGCGGCGACGCCGTAGCGATCCGCGAGGGCAAGCGCTTGCGCGGCGACGTGCTCACCGCCGCGGTCACGCGGACGCCCAACGAGGCCTCGCATATCAGCCGCGTCGACGCGCAAGGCAACGTGTTGGTGTCGTCGCAAGATCAGATCGCTCGCGGCGATGCCGGCGTGTATAATGTCGAGACCGGCATTGCCACGCTCACCGGGCGCGTGACGCTCACCCGGGCCGAGAACGAGCTGAGAGGACAGTATGCGGTGGTCGATCTCAACAACAACGTCAGTCACCTCTTGAGCGCGCCACCGACCACCCGGCTCACCGAAGGAAGGCCCGCACGGGTACAGGGGCTGCTGGTGCCGCGGCAAAAGCCCGCCGCGCCCGCACAATGACAGCGGTGACGCGGTGACGCCTGAAGCCGGCGAGCCGCTCCGCGCCGGGCCGCGGCTCGTGACCGACAATCGCGGCCTCGTCGCCGCCAATGTCGGCAAGAGCTTCCGCAAGCGCCCGGTGCTGCGCGACGTCAATGTCGGCGTGCAGCGCGGCGAAGCGGTGGGGCTGCTCGGTCCCAACGGCGCCGGCAAGACGACCTGCTTCTACATCATCACCGGCCTCATCGCGCCCGATGTCGGCACGATCAGCCTCGACGGCCAGGACATCACGGACTTGCCGATGTACCGCCGCGCCCGCCTCGGCATCGGCTACTTGCCGCAGGAGGCGTCGATCTTCCGCGGCCTCACCGTCGAGCAGAACATCCGCGCCGTGCTCGAAGTGGCCGAGCCGGAAGCCGAGGTGCGCGAGGGGATCATCGACGAGCTGCTCGCGGAGTTCTCCATCACCCACCTGCGCCGCGCGCCGGCGCTGGCGCTCTCCGGCGGCGAGCGGCGTCGCGTCGAGATCGCGCGCGCGCTCGCGACGCAGCCGCATTTCATCCTGCTCGACGAGCCGCTCGCCGGTATCGACCCGATCGCCGTGAGCGACATCCGCGATCTCGTCGCCCACCTCAAGGATCGCGGCATCGGCGTGCTGATCACCGACCACAATGTGCGCGAGACCCTCGATATCGTCGATCGCGCCTACATCCTTCATGAGGGGCGCGTGCTCATGGAAGGCACGCCGCCGGAGATCGTCTCCGACGTCGATGTGCGCCGCGTCTATCTCGGCGAGAAGTTCAGCCTCTAACCCGGCCGGCGGGTCACCGCGGCAATCGCAAATAATCGTTGAAATGCAGCGGGTTCTCGAAGTCGCGTGGGCCAGCTTTACGGTCCCTCAACGACTTGGCCCGATAATTGCATTTATGACTGGCTTCGGGCTATAAGCGTCGACATGGCGCTCACGCAAAGGCTCGACCTCAGGCAGACCCAGGCGCTCGTCATGACGCCGCAGCTGCAGCAGGCGATCAAGCTGCTGCAGCTCTCCAATTTGGAATTGTCCGCCTTCATCGAGACCGAGATCGAGCAGAACCCGCTCCTCGAGCGCGACGACACCCCTGCGGATGGCGCGGCGCAGACGCCCGCGAGCGAAGATCAAGCGGCGCCGGCAACGGATGAGGAGGATGTCGACCGCTGGCGCGAAACCGCCGGCGAGGAGGGCGAGGGCAACCTCGACCTCGCCGGCGATCCGGCGGCGTGGCGCACGCCCGGTGCGGCCGCGCCCGGCGGCGGCGACCTGCCCGGCCTCGACCAGACGCTGAGCCGACCGCTCACCTTGCGCGAGCATCTCCTGGCACAGCTGTCGGTCGACATCGCCGAGCCGGTCGAGCGCATCATCGGCACGCATCTTGTCGACATGACCGACGATGCCGGATACCTGCGGGGCGATCTCGCCGATGTCGCCGACCGCCTCGACTGCGACGCGGCGCGCGTCGAGGCGACGCTCGCCAAGCTGCAGCGCTTCGATCCGCCCGGCGTGTTCGCGCGCGATCTCGCCGAGTGCCTGACCCTGCAGCTCAAGGACCGCAACCGCTTCGATCCGGCGATGCAGGCGCTGCTCGCCAACCTGCCGCTGCTCGCCGGGCGCGACGCCCCGGCGCTGATGCATCTGTGCGGCGTCGATGCCGAGGACCTCGCCGAGATGGTAGCCGAGCTGCGGGCGCTCAATCCCAAGCCGGGGCTCGCCTTCGATACGACCAGCATTCAGTCCATCGTGCCCGATGTGCTGGTACGGCTGCAGGGTGCGAGCTGGATAGTCGAACTCAACAACGACACGCTGCCACGGGTACTCGTCAACAACCGCTACTATGCCGAAGTCAGCGGCGCGGCGCACAGCAAGGCCGAGCGCGACTATCTCGTCGATCGCTACCAGCAGGCCAACTGGCTTGCCAAGGCGCTCCACCAGCGCGCCACCACCATCCTCAAGGTCGCCACCGAAATCGTGCGGCAGCAGGAGGGGTTCTTCCGCCACGGCGTCCGCCATCTGCGACCGCTGGTGCTGCGCGACATCGCCGAGGCGATTGGCATGCACGAGAGCACGGTGAGCCGAGTGACCTCGGGCAAGTACATGGCGACCCCGCGCGGCATCTACGAGCTCAAGTACTTCTTCACCGCGGCGATCGCCGCCGCCGGCGGCGGCGCGGCGCTGTCGGCCGAGGCAGTGCGCTTCCGCATCAAGGCGCTGATCGAGGCCGAGGCCGACGAGGTGCTGTCGGATGACCGCGTCGTCGAGATCCTGCTCGCCGAGGGCATCGATATCGCGCGCCGGACGGTCGCCAAATACCGTGAGGCCATGCGCATTCCCTCTTCGGTGCAGCGCCGTCGCGACCGCGCCCTGCCGTTGTGACAAGAGGGCACGGGCCGGGGGCGGCCCCTTGACTTCGGGGGACCGCGCGGTTCATAAGAGCCCCCTGCTCGGAGGGAGGTTCCCAGTGCTGTCCATCAGCCGAACCCGCACCGTGCCGACCCGATAGCGCAATGCAGGTTTTGGTCACGGGCAAGCAGATCGATGTCGGAGATTCCCTTCGCGGGCATGTCGCGGCGACGACCACGGCAATCGTCGAGCGCTATTTCGACAGGGCCATCGAAGCGCATGTCGTGTTCTGCCGCGAGCGGCATCTGATCCTGTCGGACATATCGGTGCATGCAGGGCGCGGGCTGCTGGTGCAGTGCCACGGTGAATCGAGCGATGCCTATGTCGCCTTCGACAGCGCGGTCGAGCGGCTGGACAAACAGCTGCGGCGCTACAAGCGGCGCCTGCGCAATCATCACAAGCCGGCCAAGGACGCCAGCGACGCGCAAGCCGCCATCGATTATGTGCTGGCGCCCGTCCCGGATGAGGAGGCCAAAACTCCCGCCGGCGACGACGACCAGCCGCTGGTCATCGCCGAGATGCGCACGAGCATCCCCCAGCTCAGCGTCAGCGAGGCGGTCATGCGCCTCGATCTCGCCGACCTGCCGGCGTTAATGTTTCGTAACAGTGCACATGGCAATCTCAGCCTGGTCTATCGTCGGCGCGACGGCAATGTCGGCTGGGTCGACCCCGATCTCTCCGCGCAGAGCCGACGCGCCGCCAACAAGGGTTCCTGATGGAAATCGCCGATCTGGTGACGCCGGCGAGCGTCATCGCCAATTTGCGGGCGGCCAATAAGCGCCAGGCGCTGCAAGAGCTTGCCAAGCGCGCCGCAGCGCTGACCGGACGCCACGAGCGGGCCATCTTCGAGGTCCTGCTGGAGCGCGAGCGCCTCAATACGACCGGCATCGGCAACGGGACGGCGCTGCCGCACGGCCGGCTGCCGGAGCTGCCGCGGCTCTATGGCCTGTTCGCCCGGCTCGAGAAGCCGATCGACTTCGAGGCAATCGACAACCAGCCGGTCGACCTCATCTTCATGCTACTGACCCCGGCAAGTGCCGGGGCCGATCACCTGAAGGCGCTCGCCCGCATCTCGCGGCTGCTGCGGGACAAGGCGATTTGCGACAAGCTGCGCGGCACCGACCGGAGCGACGCGCTTTACGCGCTGCTCAGCGACCGCGCCGCCAGCCACGCCGCCTAGCTGGCCTAGATCTTGTGCCGCACCCCGAGTCGGGCCCGGGACGTTCCGCGAATGCACGCAAGATGATGTGTCGAAAAGGTGCGCGCGACGCTGGTTCGCGGTGAAATATCAATATGTTGTGGCTCCGGGCGAGTCGTCCGAGGGACGTTCCGCGAACACGAACAAGCTGTTGGGGCGCCGCGCAAAACTGAGAGGGGCGGTCTCGACGACCGCCCCTCGGCAAAACAGCACCCGAAATCGACGCTCAGTGGACGCTCAGCGGCTCCAGGTCGTGCTGGCGCACGGTGGCGAAAGCGACGTCACGGTCGGGCAGGACGGCCACTTGCGTGCCGTCGGCCGCGTGGATGGCGAAGCCGGCCTCGTCGTTGAAGGTGACGCGCCGCACATAGGCCACGTCCTGCATGCCCAGGAGCGCGAATTCCTGGGCCGAGATTTGTCGCAGCTTGTGGTCGATCTGGTTCATGGTCCGTCCTTTCACCGGCGCCGCCGCGGCGTGCCCTCCGCCGCAGCCGGCCGCGCCGCCTGCCCTCTTCCCTGGTTAATCCAACAACGTTTCCGAGCGGGCTATTTATCCGTCCCGTGCTCGATGGTCGTGCGGCTCGGCTTTGCCGCCGCCTTGATCTCGACGCTCCGCACTTTCCCCTCGACGACGCGGCGCACCAGGTCGACGTTCAGCAGCCCATTGTCGAGCGAGGCGCCCGCCACCTCGATGCCGTCGGCCAGCACGAAGGAGCGCTGGAACTGGCGCGCGGCGATGCCGCGGTGGAGATAGACGCGGTCCTTGTCGTCGGTCTGCTTGCCGCGTACGACGAGCTGGTTGTCCTCGATCTGGACGTTGAGATCGGCCATCGCGAAGCCGGCGACGGCGAGCGTGATGCGCAAGGAATTCTCGCCGGTCTGCTCGACATTGTAGGGTGGATAGCCGTCGCTCGCCGCCTTGCTGACGCGATCGAACGCTCGCTCGAATTGATCGAAACCAAGAAGAAGCGGCGAGTTGAAGAGGGAGAGACGTGACATCGGACCTCCTCCGGCGAGCGAGTCCAGCCTCTGGGCCCGGCCATCCGGCGCCCATCGGCGTGCGGCCATCCTGATACAGGAGCGCCGACAGCTATGTAAGCACCCGCCGCCGCGCCATCAAGAGTCTGCGGGTCCGCAGCCGAGGAGCCCGCTCGGCGCCGCGGCAACCTGACCAGGAACGTCATTGCGAGGCGCCCGCAGGGCGCCGCGGCAATCTCCCGCCGACAGGGGGCGCGATGCTTGATGGAGATTGCTTCGCTACGCTCGCAATGACGGGTTCTGGCCGAGCGGCAAGCAGGTTAACCGGAGGACAACGCGGAAAGCCAGGCTTTGGACATGCGAAGGGCCCGGCCATCGCTGGCCGAGCCCTTCATTGAATGGTGGAGCCAGGCGGGTTCGAACCGCCGACCTCCGCAATGCCATTGCGGCGCTCTCCCAACTGAGCTATGACCCCAGAAGGTCGCCGGACCACCTGCAGTTGACGCCAAGGCAAGTCCTGCGGAAGCGGGAAGTTAGCGATCAAAGCGCCGCCGAGGCAAGCGGAAAAATCCGGCGCCCGGCGCCGCGCCGCCTCAACGCTCTTCTTCGTCCTCGACGTTCTCGATCACCTCGGCCATGTCGTCCTCGTCCTCGCCGAGTTCCGAGGCGTCTTCGATGACTTCCTCTTCTTCCTCTTCCTGATCCTCGCCGCCCTCGGCAGGCACGGCCTCGCCGGCCTCCTCGCCCTCGACTTCCTCGGTGGCAACGTCGGGCTCGATCTCGTCGGCCATCGGCTCGATCGGCTCCGGCACGGGCACCGGACGCGCGCGGCGCGACTTGACGACGGTTTCGGGATCATAGGCCGCGCCACATTTGGGACACATGACGGGATCTTTATGCATGTCGTAGTAGCGCGCCCCGCAACTTGGGCACACGCGCTTCATTCCCCATTCCGGCTTCGCCACGGTAGCCTCCGTTCCCCAGATCGATCGGTACCCTCAGCCGTGAGGCGGCCAATAGCCACGATCGCGCCCCACTGTCAAAAGCTAAATCATCAAGCGCCGGATCAGCGGCTCCAGCCCATTTGTGCCGCGCCCGCGTTGTGGTAGAGACAGCCACCTTTGCAGCGACGGACAGCCGTGACGCCACTCACCTCGGGAACCGCCGGAGCGCTCAACGGCCGCGTCCGCGTGCCGGGCGACAAGTCGATGTCGCACCGTGCCCTGATCCTCGGCTCGCTCGCGATCGGCCGCTCGCACATCCGCGGCTTGCTCGAAGGCGACGACGTGCTGCGCACCGCCGCGGCGATGAGGGCGCTCGGCGCGACGCTCGCGCGCGGCTCCGACGGCGCGTGGAGCATCGACGGCGTCGGCATCGGCGGCCTCGCCGAGCCCGAGGAGATGCTCGATCTCGGCAATTCCGGCACCGGCGCGCGGCTCCTCATGGGCCTCGTCGCGGCGCATGACATCACCGCCTTCTTCACCGGCGACGCCTCGCTGCGACGGCGGCCGATGGCGCGCGTCGCCGAGCCGCTGTCGCGCATGGGCGCGCGCATCGTCGCGCGCGAGGGCGGGCGGCTGCCGCTGGCGGTGATCGGCGCCGCCGCGCCATTGCCCATCGAATATCGTCTGCCCGTGCCGTCGGCGCAGGTAAAATCGGCCGTGTTGCTGGCCGGGCTCGGCGCGCCCGGCGCGACCACGGTGATCGAGCCGCTGGCGACGCGCGACCACAGCGAGCGCATGCTGCGCCATTTCGGCGCCGCGGTGACGGTAGCGCCGGAAGCGGGCGAGGCGCGGCGCATCACGCTGCAAGGCCAGCCCGAGCTGCGCGCCGCCGATCTCACGGTGCCCGGCGACCCTTCCTCTGCGGCATTTCCGATGGTTGCGGCGCTGCTCATGCCGGGCTCGCAAGTGGTGATCGAAGGCGTCGGCGTCAACCCGCTGCGCACCGGGCTCTTCGACACGCTGCGCGACATGGGCGCGGATCTCGCCTTCACCAATGAGCGCGTCGAGGGCGGCGAGCCGATCGCCGACATCGCCGTGCGCGCGACGCGGCTGAGCGGCGTCGAGGTCCCCGCCGAGCGCGCTCCGCGCATGATCGACGAATATCCGATCCTCGCCGTGGCGGCTGCCTTTGCCCGCGGCCGCACGGTGATGCACGGCCTCGCCGAGCTGCGCGTCAAGGAGAGCGACCGGCTCGGCGCCATTGCACAAGGGCTGGCGGCTTGCGGGGTCAAGCTCGCCGTGAGCGGCGACATGCTCGCCATCGAGGGCGCGGACGCGCCGCCCGCCGGCGGCGCCGCCATCGCGACGCGGCTCGACCACCGCATCGCCATGGCCTTTCTGGTGCTGGGCATGGCCGCGCGCCAACCGACAAGGATCGACGACAGCGAGACGATCGGCACGAGCTTTCCCGGCTTCGTCGCGCTGATGAACGGGCTCGGCGCGAAGATTGCGCCCGTAGCGTCATGATTATCGCCATCGACGGGCCGGCCGCTTCCGGCAAAGGCACGCTCGCCCGCCGCCTGGCTGATCATTTCAAGCTGGCGCATCTCGACACCGGCAAGCTCTACCGCGCCGCGGCGCTCCACGTGATCGCCGGCGGCGGCGACCCGGCCGACCCGGCTGTGGCCAGGGCGGCGGCCGAACGTGTCAGCGCCGCCGACCTCGATGACCCCCGTCTGCGCGAGGAGGCGGTGGCGCGCGCCTCCTCGGTGGTGGCGGCGATCCCCGCCGTGCGCCAGGCCCTGCTCGCCTTCCAGCGCGATTTCGCCCGGCGACCGCCCGGAGCGGCCGGCGCCGTGCTCGATGGACGCGATATCGGCACGGTGGTCTGCCCCGATGCCGAGGCCAAGCTCTTCATCACGGCCAGCCTGGAGGCCCGGGCCCGTCGCCGCTTCAAGGAGTTGCAGGAAAGCGGCAGCACCGCTATATACGAGAATGTCCTGCAGGACATGAAGGATCGTGACGCGCGCGACAGTCAGCGTCGGGCGGCGCCTTTGGTGCCGGCCGACGATGCTTTCGTCCTCGACACGACCGCGCTCGATGCCGACGCCGCGCTCGCCGCGGCGCTTGACTTCATCGGCCGGAAGCTCGCTGGCGAGCGGCCCCGCAAGGGGTGATCCCAGCGCCTTCTCGACGCCCGCAGGACAACGGGTTCACACCGCCGCACCCGCGTTTGCCGGCGGCCTGCCGCGTTCCGCTTTTCCCCGGCGGCGCGGCGGCTGATCACGGGGACAAGTTGGAGAACGGATGGCCGTCGCTACCCAAACCAAATCCGCGGCAGGCAAGGAGAGCTTCGCCGCATTGCTCGACCAGTCGCTCGGCACCGCCTCGGGGCTCGAGGGCACCGTCATCAAGGGCGTGGTGCTGGCGGTCGAGAACGATCAGGTGCTCATCGATGTCGGGCTCAAATCCGAGGGCCGCGTCGCACTCAAGGAATTCGCCGCCCCGGGCCGGCCGGCCGAGATCAAGGCCGGCGACACCGTCGAGGTCTATCTCGAGCGGATGGAAGACAAGAACGGCGAGGCCCAGCTGTCGCGCGAGAAGGCGCGGCGCGAGGAGGCCTGGACGCAGCTCGAGAAGAGCTTCCAGGCGAATGACCGCGTCACCGGCGTGATCTTCGGCCGCGTCAAGGGCGGCTTCACCGTCGACCTCAACGGCGCCGTCGCCTTCCTGCCGGGCAGCCAAGTCGACATCCGCCCGGTGCGCGACATCACGCCCCTGCTGGGCTCGCCGCAGCCCTTCCAGATCCTCAAAATGGATCGCTCGCGCGGCAACATCGTCGTCTCCCGCCGCGCCGTGCTCGAGGAGAGCCGCGCCGAGGCGCGCTCCGAGCTGGTGGCGAGCCTCAAGGAGGGTCAGATCCTCCAGGGCGTCGTCAAGAACATCACCGATTACGGCGCCTTCGTCGATCTCGGCGGCGTCGACGGGCTGCTGCACGTCACCGACATCGCCTGGCGGCGCATCAACCATCCCTCCGAGGCACTGCATATCGGCCAGACCGTCAAGGTGCAGGTCATCCGCTTCAACCCGGAGACGCAGCGCATCTCGCTCGGCATGAAGCAGCTCGAGGCCGATCCGTGGGAAGGCGTCGAGCTCAAATACCCGTCGGGCGCCCGCTACAAGGGCCGCGTCACCAATATCACGGATTACGGCGCCTTCGTCGAGCTGGAGCCCGGTGTCGAAGGCCTCGTCCACGTCTCCGAGATGAGCTGGACCAAGAAGAACGTGCATCCCGGCAAGATCGTCTCCACTTCGCAGGAAGTGGAAGTGATGGTGCTCGATGTCGATCCGCAGAAGCGGCGCATCAGCCTCGGCCTCAAGCAGACCATGGCGAACCCGTGGGAGGCTTTCGTCGAGAAGTACCCGGTGAACACCGAGTTGGAGGGCGAGGTCAAGAACATCACCGAGTTCGGCTTGTTCGTCGGGCTGCCCGGCGACATCGACGGCATGGTGCATCTCTCCGATCTCGACTGGAACCGGCCCGGCGAAGAAGCCGTCAACGACTACAAGAAGGGCGACACGGTCAAGGTGCGCGTGCTCGACGTCGATGTCGAGAAGGAGCGCATCAGCCTCGGCATCAAGCAGCTGGCCACCGATCCATTCGAATCGACGCTGGCCGGCGTCAAGAAAGGCGACGTCGTCACCTGCACGGTCACGGCCGTCAGCGACGGCGGCATCGAAGTGGCGCTGGGTGACGGGCTGCCCGGCTTCATCCGCAAGGCCGAGCTGTCGCGCGACCGCGCCGAGCAGCGCCCGGACCGCTTTGCCGTGGGCGAGAAGGTGGACGCCAAGATCACCGCGCTCGACCGCGCCACACGCAAGGTTTCCTTGTCCATCAAGGCGCGCGAGTTCGAGGAGGAGAAGAAGGCCATGGCCGAGTACGGCTCCTCGGATTCCGGGGCGAGCCTGGGCGACATCCTCGGGGCGGCCTTGGGCCGCCGCACCGGGCCGGAAAAGGAAGAGGACTAGCATTCTGGCGTATGCTGGCGGGGGACGGGCGGCGGCAGCGCCGCCGGTTTCCTTTGCGGGGTCCTCGTTCGTGCCTTTCGCGACGTCATTTCTTGACGCTGGCTCAAGGGTTTGGCAGGCTTCGTGTTCCGCTGCCAAGCCCCGACGAGAGCGTGGTCATGACCAAGTCCGAGCTCATCCAGCGCCTGGCCGAACGTAACCCGCATCTCTATCAGCGCGACGTCGAGCGTATCGTGACCGCCATTTTCGATGAGATCGCCGCGGCGCTGTCGCGCGGCGACCGCGTTGAGTTGCGCGGCTTCGGCGCCTTTTCGGTGAAGCGGCGCGATGCGCGTCTCGGTCGCAACCCGCGCACCGGCGACAGCGTGCAGGTCGAGGAGAAGCACATTCCCTTCTTCAAGACCGGCAAGCAGCTGCGCGAGCGGCTTAATGACGGGATTTGACCGGCTCCCGATGTGGTGGCGGTGCCTTTGATCTGGTGATTTCGTGAAGCTCGTCCACTGGCTGGTGACCCTACCGCTGGCGATCATTCTCGTCATCTTCGCGGTGTCGAACCGCGAGGGCGTCATCGTCACCCTCTGGCCGCTCCCGGTGACCGTGGAGGCGCCGCTCTATCTCGTCGTGCTGCTGGTGCTGTTCGTCGGCTTCCTGGTCGGCGAGGTGGTGGCATGGATCAACGGCCGGCGCTGGCGGCGCGAGGCACGCCGGCGCGCGCGGCGCGTCGAGGCGCTGGAGCGCGAGCTCGATGCCATACGAGAGAAGCTGCCGAAGAGCGATGCCTCACGCGTTCCCGTTGCCGTCGGTCCGCGCGATTGACTTAGAGTGCGGCGCCGGGATACTGCCGGCGCCATGCGCAGTCTCGGCTATTCGGAGGTCGTTGCCGCCCTCGACTTCCCTTCACTCATCGAAGCCCTGCGGCAGATGTTCCGCGCGGGGGGCGAGACGCCGGCGCGGCACCATCACAGCATACCGGTGCCCGGCGGCGACGACGCGTCGCTGTTGTTGATGCCGGCCTGGCAAGTCGGGCGCCACATCGGCGTCAAGCTGCTGACGATCTTCCCCGACAATGCCGTCTTGCAGAAGCCCTCGCTGATGGGCGCGTACCTGCTGTTCGACGGCAAGACCGGAGAGCCGCTGGTGCAGATGGATGCACCGGCGCTCACGGCCCGGCGCACCGCCGCGGCCTCGGCGCTCGCCGCCAGCTACCTGGCGCGGCCCGATTGCGAGCGCCTGCTCATGGTCGGCACCGGCGCGCTGGCGGCGCACCTCATCGAGGCGCATGCGAGCGTGCGGCCCATCGTCAACGTGCTGGTGTGGGGCCGCGACCACGACAAGGCGCAGCGCCTCGCCCATCGTCTCACGCGGCGCGACCGCAAGGTCGCGGCCACCACGAATCTCGCCGATGCCGTGCGCGGCGCGCACATCGTGTGCTGCGCCACGCCCAGCACGATACCGCTTATCCAGGGGCACTGGCTGCCGCTCGGCGTGCATGTCGATCTCGTCGGCGGGCGTGCTGCGCGAGGATGATATCGCCGGCGATCTATTCGATCTGGCGCGCGGCACTCGCGCCGGCCGGCGCTATCACGACCAGATCACCCTGTTCAAATCGGTCGGCACGGCGATCGAGGATCTCGCGGCGGCGCGGCTGGCGCTCGATAATGTCACGCATTCAAGCGCGCATTCGACGCTCTGAGGCATCGAGCATGAACCGCAACCCGATCCTCTGCGCCATCGACACGCCCGACACCGGCCGCGCCCGCGCGCTGGCAGCGGCCGTGAGCGGCGTAGTCGGCGGCATCAAGCTCGGCCTCGAATTCTTCGTCGCCAACGGCCCGGCCGCCCTGCGTCAGCTGGCCGGCGCCACGCCGCTGTTCCTCGACCTCAAGCTGCACGACATACCCAACACCGTGGCGGGAGCGGTGCGCGCCGCGGCGGCGCTGGAGCCGCTGCTGCTCACCATCCATTGCGCCGGCGGCGCGGCGATGATGCGCGCGGCCGCGACGGCGGCAAGCGAGGCGGGGCGAGGCCGGCGGCGCATGAAGCTGATCGGCGTCACCGTGCTGACCAGCCTTGACGACGGCGATCTGGCCGCGACCGGGCAGCGCGGCACGGCCAGCGAACAGGCACAGCGCCTCGCGCTCCTCGCGCGCGACAGCGGGCTCGACGGTGTCGTCTGTTCGCCGCACGAGGTCGCTGCGCTACGCGCGGCGTGTGGGACCTCGTTCCTGCTGGTGGTACCGGGCATTCGCCCGAGCGGTGCCGCGGCGGCGGATCAGAAGCGCGTCCTCGGCCCGCGCGCCGCACTCGACGCCGGTGCCGACTATCTCGTGATTGGCCGGCCGATCACCGAAGCCGCCGACCCCGCCGCCGCGGCGCGCGCCATCGCTGCCGAGTTGCGATGAGCGTCGCGGTCAAGATCTGTGGCCTTTCCACGCCCGAGGGTGTCGCCGCCGCGGCGCGGCACGGCGCGCGCTTCGTGGGATTCGTCTTCTATCCGCCGAGCCGGCGCAACGTGACGCCGGCGCTGGCGGGCGCGCTCAGCGCGCTGACGCCCAGCGGCATCACCAAGGTCGGCCTGTTCGTCGATGCCGATGACGACACGCTCGCGGCGGCGCTGGCCGGGGCACCGCTCGACCTGCTGCAATTCCACG
>WNFE01001800.1_pt1 | contig 15869 bp, 13 predicted proteins | sample 5400451 | NCBI WGS metagenome assembly WNFE01 (sample SAMN13153344, study PRJNA577476) | soil metagenome | isolation source: 200 cm saprolite under Douglas fir tree site 2 hole 2 | place: USA:California | collected 2015-04-18 | reverse complement strand
TTCCGTGTCCTGACGCTGCGCAAGGGAGAGCGCGCCTTCGAGGCTGGTGAGCGCTGCACGGGCCTCTTCGTCGTCGTCTCCGGCGTGATGGAGCTCCGGCAGGCCTCGCCGCGCGGGCGGGAGCAGGTACTGCACGCCGAAGGCCCGGGCGCAACGCTCGGTGAAGCGCCGCTCATCGACGGCAAGGGGTTCATTGCCTCGGCGGTCGCGGCGGGCCCGGCGCGGTTGGTCGTGGTGCCGCGGGCCGAGGTGCTTGGGAGCGCCTCGCACGGTATCTGGAAGGGGCCGCCGACGGCGGGGTGGTGGACCTGGGGCTGACGCGTGAGCAGCTCGCCTCGCGCCTGGGCACCGTCCGTGAGCTCGTCTCGCGCGCCCTCGCCGCGCTCGAGCGGCGCGGCCTCATCGAGCGGCGTCGCTCCAAGATAGTCCTTCGCGATGCCGAGGGCCTGGCCGGCCTCGCGCGGGGCGAAAGCGGCGAAGTGACTTAAGTCATCGCGCGCCGGGCCGGCCCCTTGGGATACTCGTCTCGACCATTCACCCAAGGAGGTCAAGATGAAGCGATTCATGATGACAAGCGTTGGAGTGCTCGTGGCGCTCGCGGCCTATGGCGGCGTGTGGGCGCAAGTGGCGCCCGGCACCGGCGGGCAGGGGCAGATGTCGCACGAGGGCATGCACCAGGGACAGCATCCGACCGATGCGCCGGCGATGCCTGGCCAGGATGCTTTTGGCGCGATCCAGGAGATCGTCCGCCTGCTCGAGGCCGACCCCAACACGGACTGGAGCCGAGTCGACCTCGAGCGCCTGCGCCAGCATCTGATCGACATGAACGAAGTGGTCTTGCGCGCGGCCGTGAAGCCCGCGCAGGTTCCGGGCGGACTCGCCATGGACATCACGGGAGCCGGCCAAACTCGAGCGGCCATTCGCGCCATGGTCATCCCGCATGCCGCGGAGCTCGACAAGTTGCCCCAGTGGACGGTCAGGGCCGAGCCGATCGCGGCGGGGGTGAGGCTTACCGTGATCGCGCGCGACGCTGCCGATGCCACGACCATCGTCCGTATCCGGGGGCTCAGCTTCGCCGGGCTCCTCGCCCAGGGCGGCCATCACGGCCCGCATCATCTGGCCATGGCCAAGGGAGAGCTTTCTGCCGCTCACCGTCACTAGGACGCGTATCCTTGCGGAGAAGGACGCGCGCGGGTTCTATCGCATCAAGCCCGGGCGGGCACTCGCCCGGGCGAGTATGGCTTCATCATCACGCAGGGCTTCGCAACGGGGACGGACAAGGTCTACGACTTCGGCATCGACTGACCAGCGAGGAAAGACATGCCCAAGAAAGAAACCGTCAAGGTGGTTCTCGCCGCGTCCAATCCCAATTTGTCCGCGGCCACGCGATTCGGCAGTCTTGTCTTCGTGGCGGGCCAGACGGGGAGGCACCCGACCACGGGGGAGGTGGGCAAGGATATCCGTGAGCAGACCCGCAACGTCCTCGAGCGTATCAAGTTGATCCTGCAGGCGGCCGGCACCTCCCTCGACAACGTGCTGACGGTGACCGCGTATCTGACGAAACGGGAGGACCTCGCCGCCTACAACGAGGAGTACGGCAAATACTTCCCCAACGACAAGCCGGCCCGGACCACGGTGGAGGTGATGCTCAACTCGCCCGAGCTTCTGGTGGAGATCACGGTCACCGCCTGCATCCCTGACTGAGGTCGCAGGGGCGAGGCAACCTGAGCGGGCGCCACGCCGAGAAGGCGTGACGCCCGCGTGGTGTGAATGATCGAGCTGCTAGCGAGCGCTGTAGACGGTGATGTCGTTTGCCGTGACGGGACGGAGAAGGCCTTCCGTGGCCGGGACGGGGGCGCCGCCCGTGAAGCCGCGATTCCCGAAGATCGTGCCGCATTCGTTGTTCGTCTTGTACGCGCCGTAGCCCGCGCCGGCCACCGCCCCCACCAGGCCGCCGATCAAGGCGCCCTTGCCCGCGCCCGTCCCGCCGTTGGCGATGGCGCCGCCGGCGGCGCCCAGGCCCGCGCCGAGGAGTCCACCGAGGGCGCCGGGCTTGGCGATGCGCCAGGCTCGATCACCGCCCGTGGCGCAATCCGAGGCCGTCGTGGCCACCGGGATCGGCCGCGGCGCCTCCACCGTCGCGCGGGTTGACGCGGGGACAACCCTGCGCGCCACCACGGCGGGGGCGCGGCGTACGGGAGTCGGAGCGTAGGTCGCGGTCTGCATATCGGCGGGCGTCGCCGGACGGAGCATGTAGGCGGTGGTGACGCCCGTGAGAAATGCGGTTCCCGTGACGAGGGCGATGGCGGTCGTGACGATTTTACCGAATGGGCTCATGGTCGTTTCCTCCTCTCGCCGTCTATGACGGGCAGGGCGGGAGGCGTATTCGAGGCCGCATCGGCTCGGGCTCCGCGCGCTGGACAGGCGAGTGCCCTGTTGATATGGTCGGACGGTTCCATGGGCGCGAAACTCTTCGGAGCCTCCGTTCGCAGAAAAGAAGACCCTCGCTTCCTCCGCGGTGAAGGCCGCTACGTGGACGACATCAAGCTGCCCGGGATGCTCCACGCGGCCTTTGTCCGGAGCCCGCACGGCCACGCGCGAATCCTCTCCGTGAGGACGGACGCGGCGCGCCGGATGCCCGGCGTGGCCCACGCCTTCGCCTTCGCGGATCTCGGGCGATGGATGAAGCCGTTGCCGCTCTTCGGCGCCGTCCCACCCGGTCTCGCCGCGCGTGTCAATGTCACGATGAAGCAGGTGCCCCAGCTCGCCATGGCGCGTGATCGTGTCTTCTTCGTGGGCGAGATCGTCGCCATGGTCCTCGCCACGAGCCGCGCGCTCGCCGAAGACGCCTGCGAGGCCATCGAGGTCGCGTACGAGCCGCTCGCCGCCGTGGTCGACATGGTGGCGGCCGCCGAGCCCGCCTCACCGGTGCTCCACGCCGAGTGGGGCGACAACGTCGCGATTCACTTCGCCACGGGCTTCGGCGACGCGGAGGCGGCCTTTCGAGGCGCCGATGTCACCGTGCGAGAGCGCTTCCACATCCAGCGCTATGTCGGCATGCCCATCGAGACGCGCGGCGTGGCCGCGCAGTGGGATGCCCGCGACGGCACGCTGACGACGTGGAACGGCACGCAGGTCGTCCACTTCGTCCAGCAGGGACTGGTGGCCGCGCTCGGGCTGCCGCCCCACAAGGTCCGCGTCATCGCCCCCGACGTGGGCGGCGGCTTCGGCACCAAGGCCACCGGATATCCGGAAGACCTGCTGATCCCCGTGGCGGCCATCGTCGCTCGCCGCCCCGTCAAGTGGGTCGAGGACCGGCGCGAGCACATGATGGCGGCCGCCCACGCCCGCCACCAGATCCACGACATCGAGATCGCCGCGCGGCGCGACGGGACCATGCTGGCCGTGCGCGACCGGATCTGGGTCGATCTCGGCGCCTACAACTCGTGGGGCATCGTTCTCCCGTACAACACCGTCGCCCACCTCCTGGGCCCTCACCGGGTGCCGAGCCTGAGTGTCGAATGCCGGGGCGTGGTCACCAACAAGACCCCGAATGCTCCGTATCGCGGCGCGGGCCGCCCCGAGACCGTCTTCGCCATGGACCGCATCGTGGATTGCCTCGCGAGGGAGCTGCGCATGGATCCCGCCGAGCTGAGGCGGAAGAACTACCTGAGCGAAGCGGACATGCCCTATGAGCTCGGCATCCCGTATCGTGACGGCAACCCGCTCGTCTACGACAGCGGCGATTTCCGGGCGGCGCTCGACTCGGCGCTCTCGGCCATCGGCTACGACGCGCTGAGGAGAGAGCAGGCGGAGCTGAGGGCCCGGGGCATCCACCGCGGCATCGGCATCTCGGGCTATGTCGAGGGGACGGCCATCGGCCCCTACGAGGGTGCCGTGGTCCGGCTCGATGCCTCGGGGCGCGCCGTGGTGGCCACGGGCGCCTGCTGTCAGGGGCAGGGGCACGAGACCTCCTTCGCGCAGATCGCCGCGGACGCGCTCGGTATCCCGCTCGACTGGGTCACGGTGATCGGTGGCGACACCGCGGCCATCCCCTTCGGCGTGGGCACGTTCGCCTCGCGGAGCGCGGTGAACGCGGGCAGCTCGATCCACGTGGCGGCCGGCAAGGTGAGAGGCAAGATCGCCGAGGCGGCGGCCGCGCTCCTGGAGGCGGCGCCCGCCGACATCGAGGTCAGCGACGGCGCCGTGTCGGTGCGAGGGGTGCCGGCCTCGTCCGTGCCCCTCGCGCGAGTCATCCAGTCCGCCATCCCGACCTTTGCCAAGCCGAGCCTCGTCTCGCCCGACTTCGAGGCCACCGTCTATCACCATCAGCCGACGGTGACCTATACGAGCGCGGTGCACGTCGCCCTCGTCGAGGTGGATCCCGGCACGGGGTCGGTCCGGCTCCTGCGCTATCTCGTGTCCCACGACTGCGGCAAGGTCATCAATCCCGTCATCGTGGAAGGGCAGATTCACGGCGGCGTGGCGCAAGGCATTGGAGGCGCGCTGCTCGAGGAGATGGTCTATGACGAGCAGGGCCAGCTCCTCACCGGCACCTTCATGGACTACCTCGTGCCGACGGCCAGGGAGGTGCCGCCCATCGAGACCGTGCACCTCGAGTACCCGTCGCCCCGCAACCCCCTGGGCGTCAAGGGCATCGGCGAAGGCGGGGCCATCTCGCCCCCCGCCGCCATCGCCAATGCCGTCGAGGACGCGCTCGCCCCCTGGAACGCGCGCGTCACGCGCACGCCCCTCGGCCCCTCCGTGGTGCTCGACCTCATCCGCCGGGCCACGAGGTCGTGAAGCCCGCGCCGTTCGAATACGTGGCGGCCTCGAGCGCCGCCGACGCGGTGGAGGCGCTGCGCCGCCATGGCGACGAGGCCAAGGTGCTCGCGGGAGGACAGAGCCTCATTCCCATGCTCGCCCTGAGGCTCGCGCGACCGGCGGCCCTCGTGGACATCAATGGCTGCGGTGATCTCGAGGGCATGGCGGAATCGGGCGGCGTCCTCACTATCAACGCGCTCGCGCGGCAGCGCGCCCTCGAGCGCTGGGCGCGCGATCGCGTGCCGCTCCTGGCCGAGGCTCTGCGATGGGTCGCGCACCCCCCGATACGAAATCGCGGCACCGTCGTGGGCAGCATCGTGCACGCGGATCCCGCCTCCGAGCTGCCCGCGCTCCTGCTCTGCCTCGACGGCGAGGTGGTGGCTCGGCGAACAGGCGGGGAGCGCGTCATTGCCGCCGACCAGCTCTACGTCGCGCCGCTGACCACCTCGCTCGAGTCGGACGAGCTCGCCACCGCGGCCCGCTTCACGCTACCCCCGGAGGGGGCGGGCTGGGGGTTTGCCGAGGTGACGAGGCGCCACGGCGACTTCGCCCTCGTCGGCTGCGCGGCGGTGCTGGCGCTGGATGGCGCAGGCGCCGTCACCCATGCGCGCCTGGGCTTCTTCGGCGTCGGCGGCACTCCGGTGCGGAGTCGGCCGGGCGAGTCCGCGCTCCTGGGACAGAAAGCCACGCCCGCGCGCATCGGCGAGGCGGCGAAGGCGGCGGCGGCCGCGCTCCGTCCTGATGGCGATCTGCACGCCACGGCCGAGTATCGCTCCACCGTGGCCGCCACCCTCGCTTCGCGCGTGCTCGCCGCCGCGCTCGAGCGGTGCCGGAAGGGCGCATGAAACGGGCCGTTCGCGTCACCGTCAATGGCGTGCCACACGCTCGGGATGCGGACGTGCGCTCGACCCTGGCTGATCTCCTTCGCGAAGACCTCGATCTCACGGGGACGCACGTCGGATGCGAGCACGGCGTGTGCGGTGCCTGCACCGTGCTCCTCGACGGCGAGCCGGTTCGCGCCTGTCTCGTGCTGGCGGTTCAGGTCGACGGTCGGGAGATCACGACCATAGAAGGGATCGCGCCCGGTGAGGGGCTGCATCCGGTCCAGGAAGCCTTCTGGGCCAAGCACGGGCTCCAGTGCGGCTACTGCACGCCGGGCATCATCGTGAGCGCCTGCGCGTTTCTCGCGGAGCATCCGGCGCCGACCCTCGAGGAGATCCGGGAGATGCTGGCCGGCCATCTGTGCCGCTGCACCGGTTACCACTTCATCGTGGAGGCCATCGCCGAGGCCGCGCGGACCATGGCGGGCAGCGGCAAGGCTTGACGCATCTTGTGGCGTCGGGCAGAGTGCTTACACCGCGGGCAGAGTCGCCTACCTTCGCCACCGACGCCGTCATGCTGCTCACGTGAGTCTTCGAGAAGAACGGAGGATCGGACTATGCGGAGCTGGCTCAAGCGACTGATGCTCGGCGCCGGCGCGGTGGCGGCGCTCCTCGCCCTGGCCATGAGTGGGCCGACGGCCCAGCCCAAGGAAGTCGTGATCGGCGTGCTCTATCCCACCACCGGCCCCACGGCTCAGGCGGGCATCGATTCCAAGGTCGCGGCCGAGCTGGCCGTCGAGATCGTCAACGGCAAGCACGATCTCGACCTGCCCCTGGCGCGGACGGAAGGGTTGCCGACCCTCGGCGGCGCCAAGGTGCGCCTCATCGTGGTGGATCACCAGGGCAAGCCCGAGCTCGGCCAGTCCGAGGCCGAGCGTCTCATCACGCAGGAGAAGGCCGTCGCGCTCTACGGCGCCTATCACAGCTCCGTCTCCGCCACGGCCAGCCAGGTCGCGGAGCGCTCGGGGATCCCGTACCTGTCGGGCGAGTCGTCCTCGCCCACCCTGCACCGGCGAGGCTTCAAGTGGTTTTTCCGCACGAGCCCGCACGACGAGCACTTCTCGATCGCGATGTTCGAGTTCCTGAAGGAGTTCCAGGCCAAGAAGGGCGTCAAGTTCCCCACCGTGGCCACCTTCTACGAGGACACGCTCTTCGGCTCGGACTCCTCCCGCGTGCAGGAGAAGCTCGCGGGCGAGCACGGCTACAAGGTGGTGGAGAAGATCGCCTATCGCTCGCGGAGCACGTCGTTGACCTCGGAGGTCCAGCGCCTCAAGGCGGCCGGCCCGTCGGTGCTCCTCCCGACCGGATATACCAATGACGCCATTCTCTTCGTGCGCACGGCCCGCGAGCTCGACTACAACGCCCCCATGATCCTGACCCAGGATTCCGGCTACATCGAGTCGGACTTCATCACGGCCGTGGGCAAGGACGCGGACGGGATCATGTCGCGCTCGGTGTTCTCGCTCGACCTCGCCGCGAAGAAGCCGATGGTGGCCAAGGTCAACGCCATGTACAAGGCCAAGCAGGGCAAGGATCTGAACGACAACACCTCGCGCTCCTTCACGGGCATGATCGTGCTCCTCGACGCCATCAACCGCGCGGGCTCGACAGACCCGGAGGCGATCCGCAAGGCGCTGCTCGCCACGGACCTCAAGCCGAGCCAACTCATCATGCCGTGGAAGGGCGTGAAGTTCGATCCCGCCACGGGGCAGAACGAGTCGGGCACGCCCCTGATCACCCAGTGGCGGGGCGGCCAGCTCAAGATCGTCTGGCCCTTCGACCTCGCGTCGACGGACGTGCTCTATCCGCTCCCGAAGTGGTCCGAGCGGAAATAGGCAAGTCGAGGTAAGAGAGGCGAGGAGATGGCTGAGGGCGTTCGCATCGGCGTGGACGTGGGCGGCACCTTCACGGACCTGGTGGCCTGGGATCCCGCGGGGCGGATGGAGTCGTGCAAGGTGCCGACCACGCCCGCCAATCCAGCCGAGGGCGTGCTCCACGGCATCGCCACCCTCGCGCCCCGGACCGGGGCCTGGGCCTCCCTCGCCCACGGGACGACCATGGTCACCAATGCCATCGTGGAGCGCCGCGGCGCGCCCGTGGGCTACATCACCACGCGCGGCTTCCGCGATGTCCTGGAGATCGGCCGCATGAGCCGGCTCCACCTCTACCGACTCGACCTGCCCGCCAAGCCCGAGCCGCTCGTGCCGCGCCGCCTGCGCCGCGAGATCACCGAGCGCGTGGGCCCTGATGGCACCGTGCTCACGCGGCTTCATCTGGAAGAGCTCCCCGCCATCGTGGAGGATTTCAAGCGCGAGGGCATCGAGAGCGTGGCGGTGTGCCTGCTCCATTCCTACGCCTCGCCCGCCCACGAGCAGGCCCTGCGCATGGCCCTCGAGGCGCACTTCCCCTACGTCTCGATCTCGAGCGAGATCAACGCGGAGTTCCGGGAGTACGAGCGCGGCTGCACGACCGTGCTCAACGCCTCGGTCATGCCCCTGGCCGCCCGCTATCTCGACGACCTCGTCCAGCGCGCGGCCGGCAAGCCGCTCCACCTCCTCCACTCGGCCGGCGGCATGATGTCGGTGGAGGCGGCCAAGGAGCGGCCGCTCAGCATGGCCATGTCGGGCCCGGCGGGGGGCGTGGCCGCCGCCGCGCACACGTCGCGGGCGCTCGGTCTCGCGCGCGCCCTCGCCTTCGACATGGGCGGCACCACCACGGACGTCTGCCTCATCGCGGACGGCGTGCCCGAGACGGCGGGGCAGCGCAAGCTCGGCGAGTATCCGGCGCGGCTGCCCATGATCGCCGTCGAATCCATCGGCGCGGGCGGCGGCTCCATCGCGCGGGTCGAGCCGACGGGCGCGCTCAAGGTCGGGCCCCGCAGCGCCGGCGCCATGCCGGGGCCCGCGTGCTACGGGCAGGGAGGCGCCGAGCCGACGGTGAGCGACGCGAACCTGCTCCTGGGCTACCTCAACGCGGAGCGGATCTACGGCGGATCCATCCGCCTCGATCCCGCCCGGGCCGAATCCGTCATCCACCCGTTCGCCGCGCGCTTCGGGTTCTCGCTCATCGAGGCCGCGCACGGCGTGGTCGAGGTCGCCAATGCCAACATGCTCCGCGCGCTCCGGCTCGTCTCGGTCCAGCGCGGCTATGATCTCCGCGACTTTGCCCTCATCGCCTACGGCGGGGCGGGCCCGCTCCACGCGGGTGCCCTCGCGCGTCAGGCCGGCATCTCGAGCGTCATCGTGCCCGCCCACTCCGGCGCCTTCTCGGCCCTGGGCTGCCTCGTCTCGCCGCTCCGCTACGACACCGTGCAGACGCACCGGGCGCGGCTCGAGACGTGGGACGCCAAGGTAGTGGAGGAGCGCTTCGGCGCCCTCGAGGCCCAGTGCCTGCGTCCCCTCCTGGACGAAGGGCATGCCATGGACCGGATCGTGCTGCTGCGGAGCCTCGATTTCCGCTATGTCGGACAGAACTACGAGCTCGAGATCGGCTTCGTCCCCGGGGGACCGGGGGCGCTCAAGGCGGCCTTCGAGAAGCGCCACCGTCAGCTCTATGGCTACGCCACGGGGGAAAACGTGGAGTGCGTCAACCTGCGGGTGACGGCGCGGGCCGCCGAGGAGCCGCCCCCGCTGCCCGCGCCGCCTCCGGGCACAGCGGCCGCGGCCACCGGCTCGCACCGCGCCTACTTCCCAGAGACGGGCCCCGTGGAGATGCTGCGCTACGACCGGGCCAGCTTGCCCCCCGGCCACCTCGTGGCGGGGCCGGCCATGGTCGAGGACGAGTGGTCGACCACGATCGTGTACCCGGGCATGCGCTGCGTCGCCGACCGCCTGGGCAATCTCGTGATCGAGGTGGGAGCGCCGGCATGAGCGCCCCCGCGCTGAGCCCGATCACACTGGAGGTCGTGCGCAACGGTCTCTATGCCATCGCCGAGGAGATGAGCGTCATCGTCATGCGCTCGGCCCGCTCGCCCCTGTTGAAGGAGGCGGGCGATCTCTCGTCCGCGCTGACCGACGCGCAGGGCCGGTTGATCGCCCAGGGGCGCGACATCCCCATCCACATGGGCGTCATGGGCTTCACGGTCAAGGAATTCCTCAAGCGGATTCCCACGGACACGCTGCGTGAAGGCGACGTGTGGTTCCTCAACCTTCCGGAAGTCGGCGGCAATCACCTGCCCGACGTCAAGGCGGTGCGGCCCGTCTTCTTCGGGGGGCGGCTCGTCGCCTTCGCCATCAACCTCGCCCACTGGGCGGACATCGGCGGCGCCGTCCCCGGCAGCTATGTCCCGTGGGCCACCGAGTGCTACCAGGAAGGACTCCGGATCGCCCCCATCCGGCTCTTCTCGGCCGCGGGTCCCGAGCGGCCCGCTCTCGATTTCGTGCTCGCCAACCTGCGCGGGCGCGACGAGCGGGAAGGGGACATCTTCGCCCAGTTCGCCGCGAACGACGTGGCGGCCCGGCGCCTCCACGAGATCTTCTCGCGCTACGGCGCGGAGACGGTCCTCGCCTGCTTCGACCGGCTGCACGACGAGTCCGAAGAGCAGATGCGGGCGGCGCTGCGCGCCCTGCCCGATGGCTCGTGGGAAGGCGAGGACTTTCTCGACGATGACGGGGTCGAGGACCGGCGCATCCGGATCAAGGTGCGCGTGACCAAGCGAGGCGACGAGGCGAGCTTCGACTTCTCGGGGAGCGATGGCCAGGCCATGGGGCCCGTCAACACGACCTACTACATCGCCTGCTCGGGCGTGTACTACGCCATGAAGGCGCTGGTGGCGCCGGACGCGCCGCCCAACGAAGGCTGCTACCGGCCCCTTCGCGTCATCGTCCCGAAGGGGAGCGTGCTCAATGCCGACCCTGACCGGCCCGTGGTCGGGGGCAACCACGAGACGTCTCAGCGCGTGGTGGATGCCATCATGCGGGCCATGGCCCAGGTCATCCCGGACCGTGTCCAGGCGGGAGGGCCGACGACGGCGGGGCTTCTCATTCTGGGCGCGCGCCTGCCTGACGGCCGCTGGGCGGTCTACTACGAAGTCCACGGCGGCGGCGAGGGCGCCACGGCAGGCAAGGACGGCGCCTCCGCCACCCGCGTGCACATGTCGAACGTGATGAACACGCCGGTGGAGGTCGTGGAGAGCGAATACCCGCTGATGATCGAAGAGCTGGCCCTGCGCCCGGGCTCGGGCGGCGACGGCCGCCACCGCGGTGGCCTGGGCTTCCGGCGCGCCTATCGCGTGCTGGGATCCGACGTGACGCTGACGACCATGATCGAGCGCCGGCTCGTGCCGCCGTACGGCCTCTTCGGCGGCAAGGAGGCGGCGCCATTCAGGATCACCCTCAATCCAGGCACCCCGCGCGAGCGGGACGTGAAGGGCAAGGAGACGCTCAAGCTCGCCCAGGGGGATCTCGTCCTGCTCGAGACCTGCGGCGGCGGCGGCTACGGGAATCCCGCCGATCGCCCGATCGCCGCGCGAGAGGCCGACCGCCGGGAGGGCTACGTCGCATGAGGCTCGAGAATCGCATCGCCCTCGTCACCGGCGCCGCCAAGGGCATGGGCCGGGACATCTGCCTCACCCTGGCGCGCGAAGGCGCGGACCTGGCGCTGGCCGCGCGCGATGTCCCGCCCCTCGAGAAGCTCAAGGATGAGATCGAGGCGCAGGGCCGCCGCGCGCTCGTGGTTCCCACGGACGTGACGGACGAGGCGGCCGTCGAGCGCATGGTGGCAAAGACGCTGGAGGCCTTCGGGCACATCGACATCCTCGTCAACGCCGCCGGCGTCACCGGCCCCATCGAGACGCCCGTGCAGGAGATCAAGGCCGAAGATTTCCGCTTCGTCCTCGAGGCCAACGTCCTCGGCACGTTCCTGCCCACCAAGCACGTCCTCCCGGGAATGATCGCGCGGAAGTACGGCAAGGTGGTCAACATCAGCGGCACCTCGGGGCTGCGCGGCTACAAGTACCGCGCGGCGTACTCCTCCTCGAAGTGGGCCCTGCGAGGCTTCACGCGCACGATCGCCCTGGAAGCCGGGCCGCACAACATCAACGTCAACGCCCTCCATCCGGGCATCGTGGCGGGCGATCGCATGGACAAGCTCTGCCGGGAGAAGGGGAAGAAGCGCGGCTGGACACCCGAGCAGGTGCACCAGGAATACGTCAACGAGATGGCCCTCCGCCGCGTCACCACCTCGCAGGACATCGCCAACGCGGTGCTCTATCTCGTCTCGGACGATTCGAAGAACATGACCGGCCAGTCGGTGACGGTGGACGGCGGCTGGGACGTCTGATGCTCCCACCCCTCACCCTGCCCTCTCCCCTTGAGGGGAGAGGGTTTCATTGGGATCCCTCTCCCCCACTGGGGGAGAGGGCAGGGTGAGGGGGCCAGTTCTCTCTCCTGCGAGATATCGAATGGCGTGGCGCGGCGGAATGCACACCCCTCACCCTGGCCCTCTCCCCTCGAGGAGAGAGGGAACTTAGATGGCCTATCGCGTGATCGGCGGGTCCCAGCCCAGGGGGGACGCCTGGGAGAAAGTGCGGGGCCGTCCCATCTATGCCGGCGACCTCGCGGTGGCCGGCATGCTCCACGCCAGGATCGTCCGCAGCCCGTATGCCTCGGCGCGCATCGTCAGGATCGACACGAGCGAGGCCCACGCGCTGCCGGGAGTGGTCGCCGTGCTCACCCACGCCGACGTGCCGCAGAACGCGCTCCGGATGGAATTGCCCGGGCGCATGGCCGAGGCGACGGCGGGCGCCGTGCTGGCGACCCAGCCCGTGCTCGCCGAGGATCGGGTGCGCTTCCAGGGCGAGCCCGTGGCGGCCATCGCCGCGGAGACTCCGGAGCTCGCCGCGGAGGCCGCGGAGCGCGTGCGCGTCGAGTACGAGCCGCTGCCGGGCGTCTATGATCCGGCGGAGGCGCTCAGGCCCGGCGCGCCCCATGTCCACGAGGGCGGCAACCTCCTCCGGGCCTGGCATATCCGCAAGGGCGATGCCACGGAGGCCTTCGCGCGCGCGGACGTCGTCGTGGAGAAGACCTACCGGACCCCGTTCGTGGATCACGTGTACCTCGAGACGGAGACGGGCATCGGCTGGATCGACGCCGAGGGCACGCTGGTCCTTCGCGTCAGCACCCAGGTGCTGGAGCATTTCCGCGACGTGGCCGAGGTGCTGCGGCTGCCCCATGGGCGGGTGCGGCTCGAGGGCGCCTATCTGGGCGGCGGCTTCGGCGGCAAGGAGGACGTGACCGTCGAGTGCCTCCTCGGCCTGCTCGTCTGGAAGACGCGGCGGCCCGTGCAGCTCGTCTTCTCGAGGGAAGAGAGCTTCATCGGCCACGGCAAGCGTCATCCCTACGTCCTTCGCTACAAGTCCGGCGCCACCCGGTCGGGTGAGCTGGTCGCCATGGAGGTCGAGCTCGTCTCCGACTCGGGAGCGTATGCCGCCCTCTCGCCCTGGGTGCTCCTGTACAGCCTCGTGACGGCGACGGGGCCGTACCGGGTCCCGCACGTCACCGTGGACGCGTTCACCGTCTACACGAACAATCCCGTGGCGAGCGCCTACCGTACCTTCGGCTCCATCCAGACGTGCATCGGCTACGAGGGGCAGATGGACGCCCTGGCCGCCACGCTGTCCATGGATCCGCTCGAGCTCCGCGAGAGGAACTTCCTGAGGAAGGGCGACAGCATCGCGACGGGGCAGGTGCTCGAGAGCGAGCCCATGCTGGGGGAGACCATGCGGCGCGCCTGGGAGGCCCTCGGTCCGGTCCGGCCAGGTGGCGGGCCGTTGCGTGTGGCGCGGGGACTCGCCGCCTCCTTCACGCCGTACGGCCGCATGTGCTGGACGCGAGATTCCGCCTCCGCCTGGGTGGGCATGGAGCTCGATGGCACCGCGGTCGTCCGCTGCGCCGCTCCCGACGTGGGCGGGGGCCAGACCTCCTCCCTCTGCTCGATCACCGCGGAAATCCTCGGCCTACCCGTGGAGCAGGTGGCCGCGGTGGGGCGCGACAGCCACTTCACGCCGCGCGCCGGCACCACCACGGCCACGCGCCAGCTCTTCATGTCGGGAAACGCGGTCCTCAAGGCGGCGCGCGAGGTGCGCCGGCATCTGGTCGATCAGGCCGCGGAGATGCTCGAGGCCGCCCCCGAGGACATCGAGCTCGTGGAGGGGCGGGCCCTCGTCCGGGGCGCGCCGGATCGCGCCATCGATTTCTCCGCCCTCGTGAAAGCGGCGACGGCGGCCGGGCGACCCGTCCAGGCCCTCGACAAGTACGATGCGCCCTCGGCGCCGACCATCGATCCCGCCACCGGGCAGGGCAAGCCCTTCAACGACTACACCTTCGGCACGCAGGCCGTCGAGGTCGAGGTGGACGAGGAGACGGGGCAGACCCGCGTGACGAAGCTCGCGGCCTGCTATGACGTGGGCCAGGCCATCAATCGCCAGAGCACCGAGGGCCAGATCGAGGGCGGGGCCGTGCAGGGGCTGGGCCACGCGCTCCTCGAGGAAGTGGTGCTCGAGGACGGCGTGTCCAAGAACCCGCACCTTCTCGACTACAAGATCCCGACCACGCTCGACGCGCCCGAGATCATCACGATCCTGCTCGAATCGGGCCAGGGCCTGGGGCCCTTCGGGGCCAAGGGCATCGGCGAGCCCGCCATGACCCCGACGCCGGCCGCCGTGATGAACGCGGTGTCCCGCGCCGCCCGCTCCCCGCTCACCCAGTTCCCGATCACCGCCGAGCGCGTCCTCGCCGCCCTCAAGAACTCTTCCTTGAGGGCCGACTTTCGAGCCGAGACGCTTCCCGTTGTTCGAGCTGAAGGGCGAAGCCCTGAGGCGAGGGCTGAGTGAATGCCGCAGGCGTGGCTCTTCGAGCTGAGTGACGAAGCTGCGAGGCGAGGACCGAGTGGATCAGCGGCGAGGCGAGTGCTGAGAAGATAAGGGGGCCACTTCACACCCATGCGCCTGGACTTCACGCTGAACAACCGGCCGTACCGCCTGGAGGCGCCCGACCACTGGACGGTTCTCGACCTCCTCCGCGACGGCCTCGCGCTCACCGCGACGAAATATGGCTGCGGTGAGGGCGTGTGCGGCACCTGCACCGTGCTCCTCGACGATGAGCCCGTCCGCGCTTGCCTCGTGCTCGCGGCCCGCCTCCGCGGGCGCACCCTTCTCACCGCGGAAGGCCTGGAGTCGAACGGCGCGCCCGACCGTCTCCAGAGCGCCTTCGCCCGCGCGGGCGCGGCCCAGTGCGGCTTCTGCACGCCGGGCATGCTGCTCTCGGCTCGCGCACTCCTCGCCGCGAATCCGACGCCCACCGAGCACGACGTGCGCGAGGCGCTGGCGGGCAATCTCTGCCGCTGCACGGGCTACACGAAGATCGTCGAAGCGGTGCTCGCCGCGGCGGGCCCCCGCTGATGCGCCTGCGTCCCTTCGCGCTCGTCGAGCCCGAGACCATTCCCGAGGCCGTCGAGATCCTGGCCCGCCTGGACGGGGAGGCCCGGGTGATCGCGGGGGGCACCGCCCTCGTTCCCACCATGCGCCTCGGCCTCGTCACGCCCGATCGACTCGTCTCCCTGCATCGGATCGCCGGGCTCTCGGAGGTCCGCGTCGACAAGGGCATGCTCGAGATCGGCGCCATGACGAGCCTGTCGGCCCTCGTGCGCCGCAGTGTCGTCCGCGAGGGCTGGCCACTTCTCGCTCAGGCGGCGTCCCGCGTGGCGACTCCGCCGATCCGCAGCAGCGCCACCCTCGGCGGCAATCTCTGCTATGCCGAGGCCGCCTCCGATCCCGCGCCGGCGCTGCTCTGTCTCGAGGCCCAGGTGCGCGTGGCGGATTCGGTCGGGGAGCGCGTGGTGCCGATCGGCGAGTTCTTCACCGGCTTCTACGAGACGGCGGTCGCCGCGGGAGAGATCCTGACGGCGGTGCGCGTGCCGCCCATGCCGGAAGGAGCCCGCGCGGGCTACGTCAAGTTCTGCCCGCGCTCGGCCGAGGACAAGCCGCTCATCGGCGTGGCCGCCCTCGTGACGCTCGACGGGGCCAAGCGAGTGAGCGACATCCGGCTTGCCCTCGCGGGCGCCGCGCCGACTCCGATCCGCACGCGGCGCGCCGAAGCGGCGCTCCAGGGTGAGACTCTGACCGATGCCGCGGCTCGCGCCGTCGCGGACGCCGCCGCCATCGAGGCT
>WNFE01002149.1_pt1 | contig 15872 bp, 20 predicted proteins | sample 5400451 | NCBI WGS metagenome assembly WNFE01 (sample SAMN13153344, study PRJNA577476) | soil metagenome | isolation source: 200 cm saprolite under Douglas fir tree site 2 hole 2 | place: USA:California | collected 2015-04-18 | reverse complement strand
GGGCGGAGCCCGCGGGCATCCCCGGCTCCCCGCACCACCTCGGCGCGCACGACTTGGTCGTTTTCACCCGATTTTTCCGCAGCCTGCTAGAAGCTGTTCGAAGGGCACCCACTTCGCTTCAACGTGTTCGGCAGAAAGCATCAGGTCGCCGCCGGTCGCTCGACAGTGGAACGTGATCCCGATCGCCTCTTCCCGCGCGGTTCCGCGGTAGAAGTGGAACGTGTCAAGTAGCCCGAGCACCGTGACATCCAGCCCGGTCTCCTCCCTTACCTCCCGCAGCACTGCCGCGACGGGCGCTTCGCCCGGTCTCACGCGGCCGCTCCCGGGCTCCCACTCACCAGGGGCATGGTCCTTGGACATACTCCTTCTGAGAAGTAGCACGTGATGGTCGCGCTCGATGATGAAGGCAACGACGACGAGGAATTTTCCGTTCACGCTGACGGACCCCCCTGCTCGATCAGCGCTAGGTAGCCGTCACCAGCACCGTTGCCTCCGAGAGACCGACAGCCTTCCGGATCTTGGCCAGCTGGCCCGCATGGTCGCCCCAGTGAATCGCAAAGAGGACTTCTACCCACGTCGGAATCGTGACCTCGTCGGTGCCCAGAAGCGGCTTGAACAGCGGAATGCGAGCCTTCCGCTGAAGATCCTCGTCCCCCAGCGTCTCGAGGTAGCCAAACGCTTCCCGCCGATGCCGGTCGAGCGCATTCTCGAACTGCCGGAGGGTCATCATCTGGCGCTCGGCCGTGAGATGCATCTGGCCCGGCTTGATCTCGATCACCGGGAGATCCGCAGGGGCGAAGGAAAACAGCACGGGCCCCGGCCTCCAGCCTGGCTCGAAGAGGAGGTGACAGAGGACCTGCCGGGTCGTCCACTCCCCCGGCGCGTCCGAACGTTCCATGTAGGACTCCATGCCGTGGAGTTGGGCGCTCAGCCTGGCCCAAACCGCGTCCGTCGTGGTTCGCAGCTCGTTGACGATCTGGCTCGCCATGGCTGTCACCTCCATCGCATCCTGCGCCGCCAGGGGCGCCGGCGGTCAACCGACCCGGAACTTGAAGGCGTACGGGCTGCGCGAGGTGCCGACGATGATCACGTCCCCGTCGCGGAGGGAGAGGGTGCCGCCCCGGGTCTCGCCCCCCACGGCCTGGCCTTCGACGATCGTGCCGCAGGTGCTCGCGCGATCCACGAGGATGTACCCGGCGTCATCGCGGTCGATCTCGAAGTGCTCGCGACTCACATTCAGCGGCTCGGCATGCTCGGCGAGGTAGAGGTCGTTGCTGGGCTGGGATCCGGGATTGCGGCGCTCGCTGATGACTCCGTGGGGTGTTCGTTGCACCCCGCGAGACTCGCGGCCGACCCGATACGGGAACCTGGTGATCTCCCGCTCCGGAGCACCGAGGGCAATCCTGGACTCGGGGGTGAGGGCCACGAACAACGCGCGGCCCTGCGGAGCGGGCGATCCCGTCACTCATCTCCTCCAGCGATGATCTGGAGCGCTCAAGAGTCGAGGCCAAGTATGCGGGGAGAGGAGCGTCCGGGCAAGCCCGCCGGCGCGCAAGCGACTTGCGGCACCCTCACGCCGTGGCAGTACACTGTCGTGGTGGAGCGGATCGACCAGCTCACATGCTTGATCGTCTGAGGCGGCTGCACCCGTTTCAGACCCCCGACGCGCAGCGCCTTGCCATCCTCTTCGCCGTCGTCTACTTCGCCCAGGGCATGTGGTCGCTGCCGAACCAGAGCCTGACGATCACGCTCAAGGAGCGCGGGCTGTCCGCCGGCCAGGTCGCGACGTTCTTCAGCTTCGGCATCATCCCCTGGCTGATCAAGCCGGTCTACGGGCTCTTGTCCGATTGCGTGCCGCTCTTCGGCCGGCGCCGCAAGAGCTACCTGCTCCTGACCTCCGCGCTGGCCGCCGGGGCCGGCCTGGCGATGGGGCTCGCCGCGCCGCATAGCTACTGGTGGCTCGTGGGACTCATCACCGTCATGGGACTGGGGCTGGCCTTCACCGACGTGCTGGTGGATGCGCTCATGGTCGAGAACGGCAAGCCCCGGGGGCTCACGGGTGCCTTCCAGGCCGTGCAGTGGGCCGCCATTTACACGGCCGCCGTCCTCGTCGGCGTGCTGGGCGGCTTTCTCGCCGAGCGACGGAGCCTCAGCGCCGCGTTCACGCTGGCCGCCCTCTTCCCCCTGATCTCGTTCTCCATGACGCTCTTCGTGGTTCACGATCCTCCGGCGCGCGCCGACCGCAAGGCTTTCCGCCAGACCATGGCGGCGGTTCGCGAGGCAGTCGGCGGGCGCGACCTGTGGATCGTCGCCGGCTTCATCTTCTTCTGGACCTTCAGCCCGTCCTTCGGCCCGGCGCTGCTCTACTACCAGACCGATGCGCTCGAGTTCAGCCAGCAGTTCATCGGCCACCTGGGCGCGCTCGGCTCCCTCGCCGCCGTGGCCGGCGCCATCATCTACGCCCCCCTGTCCCGGCGCGTGCCGCTCAAGCGCCTCATCAACGTCTCGATCGGCGCGGGCGTGGCGGGCCTCCTCGCCTACTTGCTCTATCGGGACGCCTGGTCGGCCGTCGTCATCGACATCGTCTTCGGCTGCGTGGGCATGATCACCCAGCTCGCCTTTCTCGACCTGGCCGCCAAGGCCTGTCCGCGCCGGGTGGAGGCAACCTTCTTCGCCCTGCTCATGTCGGTCTTCAACGCCGGGAACCAGAGCTCGCAGGTGGTGGGCGGCTACCTCTACGACTGGCTGGGCTACACCGCCCTGGTGCTGATCTCGGCGGCCTTCACCGCGGTGGGCTGGTTCCTGGTCCCGCTGGTCAAGATCGACCGCATCGAGGCCACGGCGCAGGCGGTGACCGTCGAGGCTCGACGAGCTTCGCGCGGATGAGCATGCCGCGATAACGCACCGCCTAGACCCAACACCCGAAGCTTCGCGGGAGATTGAGGCCACGTGGGCTCTTGACCGCCCCCGCGTGCTGGACTAATCTCTTGCCACCTATTTGACCGTCCCTGGGCCGCCTCGTCGGCAGGGCCCGGCAGGCAGTGGCGATGATAAGAGATCCGGTCGTTGTGAGGAGCCCGCAGGCCACTGCCATGAAGTGTCACGACGCCCGTGAGGGGTTCTCTGCCCTCCGCGGCGGCGGAATCAGTTTGACGGAGTGGGCTCTCGCTGAAGCGCATCGAAGGCAATGCGCGGAATGCCGGCAAGAAGAAACGCGCCTGCAGCAGGTGGCCGTAGCTCGTCGTGTCACACCGCCGCGCGCGCTCATGGACTCCTTCGGGAACGCGATGGAGGTCACCCGGATCGGTGTCACGCGGCCGGCCGCCCTGTTTGTACCGCTCCGTGCATTCCCGACGGCTGCCCTCACGCTCACCGCGCGCGCCAGCGCTGCCATGATCCAGGCCGTCGACCGCGGCATCGGCCAGTCCCTCGACCTCATCGCACGCCTCCACGCGGTGCTGGCGGCGGCCCTCGCGCTCGCCGCGCGCCCCGTGGGTGGCGTGATCAAGGCGATCGGCCGCGGCGTCGGCCATTCCGCCGACCTGATCGCCCGCCTGGCTGCGGCCCTCACGCTCACCCCGCGCGCCAGCGCTGCCGTGATCCAGGCCATCGGCCGCGGCATCACCCGGTCCGTCGCGTGGATCGCGCGGCTGGCGATCCCACTCAAGACGTCAGTGCGGGCCGCAGGTGTCGTACTGGTGCTCGCGTTCGTGCTCTACACGCTGCCGTGGACCCCTGGACCTCGGCAGCACGTCCGGTCCACGGCGGCTCCTGGCCCCAGGCTCGAACCAACACAGATAGTGTCCTTCTTGCCACTGCCACCGGTCGCGTCATCCGTCGAGCCGAACGGCACAGCGCCCGCGGCACCGCGGATCGACGGGCCACGACAGTCTCCGTCGAAGGCCTCCGCGATCCCGTCGCAGCGTCTGCCGGTCCGCGAGGCGGCCCGCGAGACCCCCGCCCTTCCGGCGCCAGTCCCCGAGCGCGTGGCCCCGGTGACGCACGTCGTGGGGCGGCTCACGGCCAAGGACCGGACTGCGGCTGAGCGTGATTTCACCGCATTGCTCGCAGGCGTGGGCGGAAGCGAGCTCGGCCGGCAGCACCGTGGCGCGTTCACGGCAGTCGAAGTGGTCGTGCCACAATCCCGCTACAACGACTTCGCCCGGGGCCTCACCCGGCTCGGCTCGTGGCAGCTGGAGGCCGCGCGCTCCCCACTGCCCGACGCGGTCCACATGACCATCCGCGTGAGCGAGCAAGTGAAAGCACCCCCCGCTTCACGCGCGCCCGAAGACGCCGAGCGCGGGCCCGTGGTCCCGGTACCACCGCTTCGCCGCCTGCCAGCCGCGGCCCATGGCCACGAGCAAGAGCACCAGGAGCGTATTGGCCGCTGAATACGTCCACCAGTTGTTGAAGCGTTCGCCGAGCCACTGGTTGATCAGGGTCAGCACGATCAGGTGGTGGGTGAAGTAGCTGAGGTAGTAGCGGGGCCAGCGCATCACGGCGTCCTGCCACAAGCGGCTCGTGTGGTGGAGTACCGTGAGGATCAGCGCCCAGCCGCGGACCGCGTCCAGGAAAAGCCGGCGCTCGCGCGCGGGCCGGGGCGTGGTCGATGCCACCATCGTGGTTCTCCATGTGCGAGGGCGGGAGCGACAAATCGTAGGAATCCCGACGGGCCGAAACTCTAGCGCTCCGACCGCGAATAGGCAAGCCGCCGCGGGTCTCGTGCCCGGGCCTACCGGCAGAGCTCCAGCGGCCGGCCGACCTCGGCCGCCCGGAACTTGTCGAGGGAGACGCGGTACCAGGTCCCGTCCTCGGTCCGCACCCAGTAGTCGCGAACGATTTCAGGAGCACGCAGATCCTCGAGGCGTCCGGTCCCGGTAGTCTCTACGCCGCGGGGCACCATGTCCAGGCGCGCGCGCTCCTCCTTCGCCGCCACCGTGACGCTCAGCGGGCGACAGGTGAAGGAGGCGCAGGCCGCAGCGAGCAAGACCAAGCACACGCCAGCGGCCGCAGAGCCCACGAGTCGCCCGTCACCTTTCGGTGCCCGCTGTGTCAGCAATTGGCCATCCGACCCATTGGACCGGCCTCCTATCTGGCCACCGGTACATGCGTTAACACCTGGATTTAGCAAGCTCTTTTCCTCTGTGGGCTTCCCCGGTCTGCCCTGGCACAACTGTTGCCCCTTCTCCTGGACAATAGCAGCGGAAGAGACCCCTTCCCGATAAGGGCAAACCCACCGCGAGGTGGGGACGCAAAGCCACGGGTCAGGTCGCAGCAGCCTGACGGCCGGGTTGTCGAAGGAAGGGTATCGTGAACTCTCGAAGTGAGGGGGTCTCCCGCAACAGGAGACCCCATCATGACCACCGCACGGAGTAGCCCGCCCCGAGTCCTTTCGGTTCTTCTCCTCACCCTGCTGACGGCGATCGCCGGATGCAGCTCGGCCGGCTTCTCCGGGCAGGACGTCCAGCTCCGGACGAGCGGCGACACGTTGTATGTCCTCGCGCGGAGCCAGGGCGTGAGCCGGAACTTCTGCGCGTCCCTGGGTGGCGACGTCGCGCGCGCCGAAGGCCGCTGGGCGGCCGCCGAGGGCCGCACGATGCAACTGGGTCGGGTGGCCGGATGCCATACCGTGCGGCACATCATCGTGTGCTCGGACGAAGACGGGGCCTGCCTGGCCCACGAAGAGCGCCACAAGGTCGAGGGGGCCTTCCACCGCTAGCACGGGGCCCGCGGGGATCGTCCTTGACAAGGACGCTCCCGCTTCTTACAGTTCCTCAAGCTTCCAACCTTTTCGTCCTGGACGACCGGACTGCTTGGAGAATCGGCAGATGCCGCGTTATCTGTTCATCGTGACCCGAGGTCATCCCGACGTCTACGCGGATCTGCAGCGACAGTTCCTGGGAAATCCTGAGGTCGAGGTGCTCGTCGATCGGCGGGTGTCCGAGCGGCGAGGGTCCCAGGATCCTCACGAGCCTGAGCGTCGGCGCAGCGAGCGGCGGGGGCAGCGAGGCGAGAACAGCCACGTCCTGGGCATCGGAGGCGATCCAGGCCTGCCGGCACTGATCGTCGAGCTGGCGCCCCGCGCGCCGGCGGCCGCCGGCGCGGACTGACCCCACTCCCCGAGTCCGCTGCTCACAGCTATGGAACGCGGCGCCCGGCGTGTATCATAGGACGCGCGGAGAACGCGAATGCCCAACGTGAATAGCTCTTGCGGCCTGGTCGCGGCGCTGGGGCTGGGGATGGTCGTGCTGGCCGGATGCGCGACGACTGCCACCACCCAGTCCGACTGCTATCCGCACATCTTCCTCGACTCCCGCTACGCGATCCAGGGCACTTCCCGGGAGTCGGCCGCCACCCTCCGGGACAGCAGCTGCTATTACTTCGTCCATCAGGGCGGTCGCATCGTGCGCGTGGACCACCGGCGGGGCGGCGCGCTGACTCCCGATCCCACCTCCGGCGTTGCCACGATCCGCATCGAGCAGCCCGAAGGGTTCGAGAAGCGGGTCTTCCTCGATGCAGGCGGCAGGCCGACAGCCAACCATGACGGGGCGTACGCGGTCGCGCTTCGGTACGACGACAAGCGGAATCCGGTCGAATGGAGGAACCTCGGTGCCGACGATCGGCTGAAGGAAGCAAAGGACTCCGGCCTGGCCATGTTCCGCTGGCGGTACGATCCGCAAGGCCAGCCGGTCGAGGAGAGACACTTCGGGGCCAACGAGCAGCTGAAAGCAGACCGGCGCCTGGGCGCGGCCATCATCCGCTGGCAGTACGACCCGGACGGGAACACGGTGGAGGAGAGCTACTCCGGCGCCGACGGACGGCCGACCCTGGATCGGCTGCGTGGGGTCGCCACGGTGCGCTGGCAGTACGGATCGAACGGGAAGACCGTCGAGGAAAGCTACCTGGGATCGGACGGCCAGCTGAGAGAGGACAAGAACCGCGGCGTCGCCATCGTTCGCTGGCAGTACGACGCCAACCGGAACACGGTCGAAGAGCGCTATCTCGGGACCGATCAGCGCCTGAAGACCGACCGGCGCCTGGGCGTGGCCATCATCCGCTGGCAGTACGATCCGTACGGGCGCGAGATCGGCACGCTGATGCTCGACCCGAACGAGGTCCCGGTCAGGAACCCGAAGCGGTAGGATCCCGTCAGGCCGGCGTGACGTCGGCCGCGTCGATCTCCACCGAGACCGACTGCCGGATCAGGGTCACGGACAGGACGACGCGGAACTCACGATCCTTCCGGAGCAGTCGTCCGCGGGCTCCCATGAGAGGCCCCCGGATCACCTCGACCGTCATCCCTTCGGCGAGAAACGGGAAGGGCTCGTAGCTGAGACGGCTGCCGGCCAGGGTGCGGATCGCCTCGATCTCGCGGTCGGGGATCGGCTCGGGCTCTCCGCTCGGGCCGACCAGCCCCACCACGCCGACGGCCTTGAGCACTCGCAGCCGATCCGGGTGGCGGAAGCGGGCGAAGCAGTAGCCGGGGAACAGCGGCTCCTGGATCCGCGTGATCCGATCCTTCCACCGGCTGCGTCGCTCCCGGAGGGGCAGGAACGCGTCGATCCCCGGCCGGTCGGCGAGCTGGGCGTGCACCTTCTTCTCGTGTCGCGAGCGAGTGCGCACCGCGTACCAGCGCGGCTCGAGCGCGGCATCCTCGGCCACGCCTGTTTGTTGCTCGGCGGGCCCGTGGCGGCTATCGCCGCCGCGGCTCACTTCTGTGGCTCGGCGATGAACGTGGTGCCGTTGCGGGTGGTGTTGAACCGGATCACGTAGCCGACGGACGCCCCGCACCGGTCGAGCGTCCAGCGCTCCACCCACTGCCCGGCGACAGGCCGGTCGCCCTCGACCTGGCTGCCCTCCAGGGGCGTCAGGACCTCCGTCGCGACGACCTTGCGAATCCGACAGCGTGCCTCCGGGCCCGCCGCGGACAGGTCCCGCTGGCTAAGGAACGCGAGCGTGTCGCGCTGGAGGATGCGGTCCGCGAGGGTATCGCCGGGAACCGTCGTCGTCTCCGCCTCGGACACCTCGCGCTGCATGCTCACGTCGAGGTCCCCGTCCGGGGCCCGGTCGAACTTCACCACGTAGGGCACCGCCACCCCGCAGCGATCCACCGTCCAGCGCTCGGTCCAGCGGCCGGACACGCCCTGAGCGGTGAGCTCGACGGGGACCAGCACCTCCGTGGTGCTCACGCTGCGACTGCGACAGCGCGGATCGCCGCCCATCTTCTCGGACGCGTCCAGGGCCAGGAGCAGGTCGGACAGGGTGGCCGGCCGGCCGGTCTGTCCCGGGGCCGTGGCGCAGCCGCCGAGCAGTGCCAGGAGCACGACGGCCAGCGGCAGCCGCACCGGCTACTGCCTCCAGACGCCCTGGGAGCTGCCCTCGGTGAAGCCGAACTCGGGCTCGACGGCCATCATGCTCTTCTGGCCGTCGGTGAAGACCCACAGGATCGTTCCCCTCGCCGCCGCCACGGCCGTCGGCGTGGAGATGGCGAAGTTCGACTGGCGGACCCGGGCCAGCGTGACGGCGGCCTGGGCGACCGTCGCACGCACCTTCCCGACGACGAGATGCAGGAGGATGAGCCGGCTCTGGCCCTGCGGGTCATACTCGATCTTCGTCAGAAGGAGCCGGCTGTTCTCGGCCACCACGACCGTGCTCGTGTCGGGTAGCGCCAGCTCGGCCGAGGCCCCCGCGTAGGCCCGCACGTCGTCTCCCTCGGCCAGTCGGGCTCCGACCACCGCCGGGATCCACTGGGTCTGTCCCTTGGCGAGGACCTCCACGCGCCCGACGACACGCTTGAGCTCGGCGCTCGGCGCGCCCGGCTGTGCGACCACGGAAGCCGGAATGGCCAGGAGGAGGAGCCCGCCGACCACGGATACGACCACGAGCCGGAGCGAGCCGTGTCCCTGCAATTTCCGCATCTCTGGGTCTCCCTGCGTGCTACCACGCGCCGACCGCCTCGAACAACGGCCAGAAACGGGGTCAATACTAACACATGCTCAGAGCTCGAAGGTCGCGCCTTCCGTACCCGCGATGAACCCGAAGGGCAGATCGCCGGACGTCCGTACCGCCGAGTCGATGCGGTCGAGCATGGCGTCGTCGTGAGTCGGGTCGTGGTGGAACGGAACGAATCGTCTGGCCCCGGCCAGCGTGGCGAACGCGACCGCGTCCCGTATCGCGCTGTGCCCCCATCCAACCCGCTCCTGGTACTCCTCGGTCGTGTACTGCGCGTCGTGGATGAGCAGGTCCGCGCCGGCGGCCAGGTTGAACCCCGACGTCCATTCCGGGTCCCCGGGGAACTCACGAACCCCCAGGGCGGGCTCGTGATCCGGCAGATAGGCAACCGAGCGGGTCCCTTCGGAGATCCGGTAGCCGACCGTCGAACCCGGATGACAGACGAGCTCGGCCTCGACCTCGAGCCCCCCGACCTCGAAGCGCTCGGGAGGCACGTTGTGCAAGGTCAGCCGGCATGGCAGATCCCGCAGCCGAATCGGAAAGAGCGGAGGGGACAGGTACCGGGCCAGCCGCGTGCGCAGGTCGAGCGTGGGCGACGGGGGACCCCAGATATGAATCTCGCGGCCGGGCTCGTAGAGAGGTTCGAAGAAGCCGAGCCCCTGGATGTGGTCCATGTGGAGATGGGTCAGCAGCAGGTCGATGCGCCCTCCCCCGCCGCGCACCGTGGCCCCCAGCCGCTGAATCCCCGTCCCGGCGTCGAGGACCAGGAGCGCGTTCCCCTTGCCTCGCACCTCGACGCACGACGTGTTGCCGCCGTAGCGGACTGTCTCCGGCCCTGGGGCGGCAAGCGACCCGCGAGTCCCCCAGAGCGTGACCCTCACGTCAGGGCTGCTCCCAGAAGATCCCCACGGCTCCAAGCTGCCGGCCGCCCTGCCCTTCGAGCGGAAATGCGGTCGCCCCGATCTTCCGCGACACGCCATCGAGCCCTCGGATCCAGAACGCCAGATGGGCGGCGCGATGCTTGTTCAGCGCGATGCTGAGCGGGAGCGCTTCGCCCGGCAGCGGGGAGCCATCCTCGCCGATCGGGGCGAACAGGCTGGACCACTCACTCACCGACATCTCCCCCGTCTCGTCATACCGACTGCCCAGCAGCTGTTCTGCGGGCTCGTTGTAGAAGAGCAGGTTTCCGGACGGGTCCACCAGGAAGATCGGCATGGCAAGGGAGCTCGCGAGCTGCCGCATGAGAATGAGCTCGACCGCCTTCTGAGACATGAGATCCCCCGTTCAGTCCGCTGGCCCGAGCGCCGCGTGCAACCCCAAGGCCAGATGGACCTCACGCGGGAGAGTCCAATGAACTCACGGGGTAGCGACGGCGGCGGGTGCGAGATTCACTTCGTGACGGCTCGATGTCAGGCAACCCGCCCAGGGCGGCGCCAAGGCAAAATGTCGCGAGCGCCCGTCACTGCCTGAGCTTGAAGCGCTGGATCTTGCCGGTCGCGGTCTTGGGCAGCTCCCGCACGAACTCGATCCACCGTGGATACTTGTAGGGGGCGATCTTGTCCTTCACGAAGGCCTTGAGCTCGGCCTCGAGGGTCGCGGAGGCCGCGTGCCCCTCCTTCAGCACCACGAAGGCCTTCGGCTTGATCAGCTCGTCGGTATCCGCCTGCCCCACCACCGCCGTCTCCAGGATGGCGGGATGGCCCACCAGGGTGTTCTCCACCTCGATCGGCGAGACCCAGATGCCGCCCACCTTCAGCATGTCGTCGGCGCGCCCGCAGTACCAGAAGTAGCCGTCCGGGTCCTGGTAGTACTTGTCCCCGGTCTGGATCCAGTGGCCCACGAGCGTGTCCTTCGTCTTCTCGTGCTGGTTCCAGTAGTAGGCCATGGTCGAGTCGCCCTTGACCCGGAGGTTGCCGATCTCCCCGGCGGGCACCGGGCGGCCCTCGTCGTCCACGACGACTGCCTCGTACCCCGGAACCGTCAAACCGGTCGATCCGGGCCGCGCGCGGCCGGGACGGTTCGACAGGAAGATGTGCAGGATCTCGGTGGTGCCGATACCGTCCAGGATCTCCACACCGAAGCGCTCCTGCCAGCGACGGTAGAGCTCCTCGGGCAGCGCCTCGCCCGCGGAGATACAGAAGCGGAGGCACGAGAGATCGTAACGCTTCTCCGCCTCCTTGACCTGCAGCATCGCGGCGTAGAGCGTGGGCACCCCGAAGAAGAGGGTCGGGCGGTGGCGCTGGATCAGCTCGAACATGGCGTCCGGCGTCGGGCGGTGCGGGTAGAGCACGCCCTGGCCGCCTACCCGGAGCGGGAAGTACATGTTGTTGCCGAGGCCGTAGGCGAAGAAAAGCTTCGCGGCCGAGACGGTGCGGTCGGCGTCGGTCATCCCCAGCACGTCCAGCGCGTAGGTGTCGGAGCAGACCACCATGTCGTGCTGCAGGTGCACCGCGCCCTTGGGCCGGCCCGTGGAGCCCGAGGAATAGAGCCAGAAGGCGGGATCGTCCTTCGAGCTGTCGAAGGGCGGAAGCCGCGGCGAGGCCTTCGCCATCCAGCTCTCGAAGGCGATCTGCGTCCCCGACGCGCGCCCCGCGACGATCACGTGCCGGAGATAGCGCGCCTTCGCGAGCGCCGGGCCCGCCTCCGCCAGCAGCGCCTCCGAGACGATCGCGACCGGCGCGCGGCTGTCGTCGAGGAAGTAGAGGTAGTCGTCGGCCCGCATCATCGTGTTCACCGGGATCGGGATGGCGCCGATCTTGATGGCCCCCCAGAACGCCCCCAGGAACTCGGGCGAGTCGAGCAGCAGGCACAGCACCCGCTGCTCCGGGCGCACGCCCAGATCGAGCAGCGCGTTGCCCGTCCGGTTGACGAGCTCCTGCAGCCCCGCATAGGTGAGCGAGCCTTCGTCGTGGAAGAAGGCGACCTTGTCGCCGCGGCCTTCCGCCACGTGGCGGTCGACGAAGAACGTCGCCGCGTTGAACCGCGCGGGCACCTCGATCATCAGCGCTTTCGCGACGTCTTCCGCCGGCCGGCGGACCGGCCGCCCTTCGCGGCCTTGGCCGCCCGGGGCCGGGCCGCGGGCCGCTTCACCGTGGCGGCCGCCGCGGGCTTGACCGCCATCGCCTCGATCTCGACCAGCAGCTCGGGCTTCACGAGGCGGCTCACCACGAGGAGCGTATTGGGCGGGTAGGCACCCTTCGGGAAGTACCGCGGGAAGACCTCCCCGCGCGCGGTCATGAAGCCGGGAATGTCCTCGGCGTGGGTCAGGAAGGTCTGAAGCCGCACGATGTGCCCCATCGTGCAGCCGGCGGCCTCGACGATGGCGCGGACGTTCTCCAGGGCCTGCTTGGTCTGCGCGCCCACGTCCCCGACCGCGACCGCGCCTCCCTCCCCCATCCCGACCTGCCCCGCCACCACGACGATCTCGCCTCCCGGGGCCACCATGCCGTGGGAGTACATCCCGAGCGGGGCACCGAAGTGCTTGGGCCTAACGACCGTGGGCATGGGCGCACCTCCCCTTCAGGTCAACCGGACGTATTCGAAATCCTCGGCCTGGCTGTTGACACCGCGCGCGGGCGGGGCGATCCAGTTGGCCATCTTGCCGCGCTCGGTCACCGACTGCATCAGGCTGCCCACGTAGGCCTCGTCCTCCGCGGTGGGCAGCCAGTCGCGATGCCGCGCGTCCCATTCCGCCTGGCTGACGACGCGGCCGTCGGGCGACACCCGGACCTCCGCGAAGGCCCCGATGGCCCGGCGGAAGGCGCGGTGGGGCAGCGTGAGGGTGAAGTCCACGCCGTGATTCTTGATGATCTCGTTCCAGCGGTTCACTCCCCGCTGGCAGTCGGCGACGTAGTCGTCGCGCAGCCGCTCGTTGAGCGAGACCAGCGCGGCCTCCTGGCGGGTGACGATCTTCTCGCCGTCGAGCCCGATCACCGGGTAGGTCCCGCCCTTCAGGCGGTGATCGTCGGTCTTCTTGGTCTCCTCGAAGCGCCCCTTGAGCCCCGCGGTGTAGAAGTTGGCGGCATTGGTCGAGACCTCGGAGCCGAAGAGGTCGAGCGAGACCGAGCAGTGGAGGTTGATGTACTTCTGCATGGTGGGCAGGTCGATCCCGCCATACTTCCGCACGTCGTCGGTCTTGTGCTCGCGCATGAGCTCGCAGGCCCGCTGCACGATGCGCCCCACCCCGCTCTCGCCCACGAACATGTGGTGGGCCTCCTCGGTGAGCATGAAGCGGCAGGTGCGGGAGAGCGGGTCGAAGCCGCTCTCCGCGAGGCAGGCGAGCTGGTACTTGCCGTCGCGGTCCGTGAAGAAGCAGAACATGAAGAAGGACAGCCAGTCCGGGGTCTTCTCGTTGAAGGCCCCCAGGATCCGGGGCTTGTCGTGGTCGCCCGAGCGCCGCTGCAGCAGCGCCTCCGACTCCTCGCGCCCGTCGCGGCCGAAGTGGGCGTCGAGCAGGTACACCATCGCCCAGAGATGCCGCCCCTCCTCCACGTTCACCTGGAAGAGGTTGCGCAGGTCGTAAAGCGACGGGCACGTGCGCCCCAGGTGACGCTGCTGCTCCACCGAGGCGGGCTCGGTGTCGCCCTGAGTCACGATGAGCCGGCGGAGCGTCCCGCGGTACTCGCCCGGCACGTCCGGCCAGGCGGGCTGTCCCTGGTGCTCGCCGAAATTGATCCGGCGGTCGGCCTCCGGCTCGGCGAGGAAGATACCCCAGCGGTACTCGGGCATCTTCACGTAGCCGAACTGGGCCCAGCCTTTCGCGTCCACGCTGGTGGCGGTGCGCAGGTAGACGTCCTTGGCCTGGAAGCCCTCCGGCCCCATGTCGTGCCACCACTCGAGGAACTTCGGCTGCCAGTCCTCCAGCGCCCTTAGCAACCGCCGGTTCTCCGAAAGATCCACGTTGTTGGGGATCCGCTCGATATAGTCGATGGACGCCATCACACTCTCCTGCGGTCGAAATCGCCCCGCTCACCGGTGCCGTAGACCTTGAGGGCGCCCTTGGGGCCGACCGCGTTGGGCCGCTGGAAGATCCAGTTCTGCCAGGCCGAGAGCCGCGCGAAGATCTTGCTCTCGAGCGTCTCGGGGCCGCCGAAGCGCAGCGAGGCCTCCATGCCGGTCAGCGCGTCCGGCGAGAAGGCGGCCCGCTCCTCGATGGCGATGCGCACCTCGTCCTCCCAGTCGATGTCGTCCGGCGTGAAGGTGACCAGCCCGGCCTCGGCCGCGGCGGCCGCGTCGAGGTCCTCGCCGATCCGGCCCTTGAGATCGTCCACGCGTCCCGCCTCCTCCAGGAAGCGGCTCGCGAGGCGCGTGAGCCCGTTCACGGTGGGATACGGCCCGAAGTTCATCGCGGTCAGCCGCACGGTGGCCGGCGGGCGCGCCTGCCGCTCTCCATCCAGCATGAAGGTGCGGTCGGCGGCCAGCGCCAGCTCGAGCAGGGTGCCCGCGAAGCAGGAGCCGGGCTCGATCAGCGCGAAGATCGACCGCGAGGAGACGTCCAGACGCTTCAGCGTGCGCTTCCAGTAGAGCCGGATCTCGCGCACGAGCCAGTCCGCTTCGTGCTGCAGCAACGTCCGGTCGTGGGCCTCCACCAGATCCGCGCCGCCGCTGGTTCGCAGCACCCAGAGGCCGATCTCCTCCTCGTTGGCGCGGAGGTGCAGGATCAGGTCGTCGAGCTCCCGCGCGACCGCCAGGGGCCAGAAGCTCCCGCCCGCGGCGTGGATCCCCGCCAGGTCCGCCGGGGGCGGCGTCGCGGGGGCCGCCACCGTGATCCCGGCCACGCCCGGCCCGCGGTCGATCACACAGGTGACGTGGGCGTACGCGATGCGATCGCCCTCGATGCGCCGCTCGAGGGGCGGGAGCCCGATCCCGCGCGCCCCCGCGGGGCGGTCGGTGCGCGCGGCCAGCTCGACCGCCCGCGCTCGGGTGGCCTCGGCCAGGCGTGACCGCGGCACCACCTCGTCCACCAGGCGCCAGTCCACCGCCCGCTGGCCCTTGATGCCCTCTTCCAGCGTGCAGAAGAAGTCGGCCCGGTCGCGCCGCACCCGCCGCTTGTCCACCAGCCGCGTGAGGCCGCCGGTCCCCGGCAGCACCGCGAGCAGCGGCACCTCGGGCAGCGCCACCGTGGTGGAGCCGTCGTCGGCCATGATGATCCAGTCGGTGGCGAGCGCCAGCTCGTAGCCGCCGAGTTCACCTTCCAGCCGTGGGAGGACTGGCTCAGCATCCGGATATTGGCGCCCGCGCAGAAGATCCGCTCCTTGCCGGACGTGAGGACGACCGCCCCCACTTCCGGATGCTCGAAGCGCAGGCGCTGGATGGCGTCGTAGAGCTCGATGTCCACGCCGAGGTCATAGGAGTTGAGCTTGAGCTCGTAACCGGGCACGAGACCGCCGTCCTCCTTGACGTCCATGGCCAGCGTGGCCACCGGGCCCTCGAAGGCGAGCGTCCAGTGCTTGTACCGGCTCGGGTCCGTCCGGAAGTCGACTACTCGCTCATTCATAAACCCTCTTCATCCTCAACATGCCCAAGGCATGTTGACCGTGGGCCATCTCGGTCGGCTCAACCGGCTGGGGGCCGACGTCATCCCAGGATCACCCACAGCACCTTGGCGATCCGGGAGCCCACGTTCTCCCAGCCGTGCGCGGTGCCGCCGTCGAGATAGGCGCTGTCGCCGGCTTCGAGCACGTGGCTGTCGCCGCTGTACTGCAGGGCCACCTTGCCCTCGATCACGTAGAAGAGCTTCATCTGCCCCGGCTCGATGACCACCTTGTCCGTCTTCACGCCCCGCGACCGCGGCCCGAGCGTGGACATCACCGCCCGGATCTTACCCTGGAAGAGCCCGGCCCCCAACACGTGCCACTTCTCGGTGGTGCCGTCGAAGGATACCACCGGGTAGTCCGCCTTCCGGCTCACCAGGAGCCGCC
>WNFE01001733.1_pt1 | contig 15883 bp, 16 predicted proteins | sample 5400451 | NCBI WGS metagenome assembly WNFE01 (sample SAMN13153344, study PRJNA577476) | soil metagenome | isolation source: 200 cm saprolite under Douglas fir tree site 2 hole 2 | place: USA:California | collected 2015-04-18 | reverse complement strand
TGCTAAGCATCAGGGACTATGTGCGGCTGGCTCTGCCCGAACCTGAGGTCCTTCGGGTGATCGGCGTGGAGTCCAAGCAGAGGGGGACTAGCAAGCTAACCGCCAGACAGATCGATCAGGTCATCAAGGCAGCTCGCAAGTCCAAGCGTAGATGATCCCGCTGCGGCTTGTGATCGACACCAACGTAGTCGTCTCAGCAGCACTGAAACCTGAAGGATTGCAGCGGACAGTCGTCTTGCTGGCCATGACAAGACCAGCTCACTGGTATGTTTCCGCCGAGATTCTGTCGGAATACTCGGTAGTTCTGGCGCGGGCGGAGTTAAAGATTCAAAGAAGACATCGGCAACAATTACTGCAATTGGTCAAGAACCGTACGCGACTTATCACGCCATCGCGACTGCATCAAGTGACCTCAGATCCCGCAGACAACATTTTTCTGGAATGTGCCGACGCGGCCCGCGCAGATTATCTGACCACTGGCAACCCACGTGATTTCCCCAAGTTCTGGAAAAATACCAAGATCATCAGCTCTAGTGAATTTCTGACCGCCATCTCCCCGCACTTGCTTCCGTGAGGAATTGTTCCAGTTTCCTCCTCTCCCGACCCCGGCGGTCTCGTTAGGCACAACTACTCTCACGTGTTTGAAGCTTTTCGAACTCTCAGGAGGCTCCATGCCAAACGAGAAGGCGCAAGCGCCCGGTTCCAGTATCGACATTAAATCGGTGCTCGCGGAACTGGAAGCGCCCTTTCCGCCAGAGCAAGTTCAGTGGCGGGTCACGAATACGGCTAAGGACAAGAAGCGCGGCCAAATCGTCCCCTACGCTGACCCGCGCGCCTACGCCGACAGACTGAATGCTCTATTCACTCCGCAAGGCTGGACCCGCGAATACAAGATCGAGACGATGAGCAACATCATTCAGGATGAAGGAAGGCGAGAGCATTGTCAGCGGCAAGATCCTGGTGACGTGCACGGTCACTATCGTTGAAGCCCTCGGCTTCCGCCAGATCGGTGTAGTCCGGGAGGAGTACGCAGTGTCGGCAGATGGCATGCGATGTTCGGCGTCATGGATCTAACGTCCGGGTTCCAGGGCAACGCTAGACTGATTCTTGCGAATTAGCAGCGCCCCTTCGTGCAGCGGCCGAAGCTCGTGTTCGAGATGTCGTTTGCTGGCAGCCGTGGTTCCCACGACAAGAGAGCAGTCTGCCACAGCTTCGGCAACGCTCTTGCATTCCTTCGCGTTCTTAAGCAGAGCTGATGCGCCGACAGCAGATCGCGCCTCGCGGAAGGCCAACTCAATGGGATTTACCACCCGCGAATTCACAAATCCGAAGTTGCATCGCTCGCGCCGCCGCACCAATATTGAGCGGATTACGCGTGGCGACAAGGACAACGAAGAGGTGTTTTGAAACAGAGCCGCCAGCCAGAGATTTTCGTGCCATTAGGACTCCAGGAATGTCCAAGAAATTTACTAATTTGCGGGCAGTCCCGCGTCTGGAACTTCAGAAGAGTAGAGGAGCAGGGTCCGCGATCGGAACTTCTCTCGCGCACTCTTGATCATCGTTCTCAGGGCTACCATTGGGAGTGCTGTTCGGAGAAGTGATTTAGAATCAGTGAAGCCCTCATACGCGGGCGGTTAGCTCAGTTGGTTAGAGCGCCTGCCTTACAAGCAGGAGGTCGCAGGTTCGAGTCCTGCACTGCCCACCATTTAAGCTGCTGGTACTGCGCTATTTGCGGGTAACTGAGCCGCATCCTTCTTTATCCCGTTTTCCTGAGTGTGCCCAGTATTGTGCCCACCTAGTATCGCCATTGCGTCGAGGACACGATCCTGCGAAGGATGGACGTAGCGAGACGAGATTCCAATTGAGCTGTGACCCGCGATCCTTGCCAGTGTCCAGACATCGCAGCCCGATGCGCCGAGGCGGGTCAGGAACGTGTGGCGCAGTGTGTACAGCACGAACGGCCTAACCTTGCTGATCTTGATCGCCTTCTGATGCTGCTTCTTCAAGGTGGATGGTTCCGCGTGCTCACTCTTCGTAGGTGCTGGCCACATCCAGCCCTCTGATGGTTTCCCGGCAGTTTCCCAGCGCTGTTCTAGGATCGCCCGTACTCTTGGGGTCATGGGTAGAACGCGGCGGCGTGCTTTCGTTTTGCCGTGGGTCACGAGGATGGTCCCGAAACGTCCGTTGACCCATGTTACATTCTCCCAGCGCTGGCGGAAGCACTCATCTGGGCACATACCACTATCGACGAGTACGGTTGCAATCTCATTCAGCAGGGAATTAGCAGCGGCGAGATACTTGGCTTCCTCTTCCGTGGTGATGTCTTTTCGGAATCAGAAAGACTCGTGGGCGGTCTCCGCTCAGAGTTGCAAGGAAGAGAATTCCGAGTCATTTGCTGGGCAGCACTCGGCTGATTCCACCTCTTTTTACCTCCTAGATGAGTCCAGCGCAGTGCCGGACAAAATTTTCGAGGTTGCAGAAGGGGGATTATCTGACGGGGAACCTATGATTATCGCTTGCGGCAACCCTACGAGAAATACCGGAAAGTTTCACCGCATCACGTTCGGCAATGAGCGCGAGCGCTGGACGCGCTTTTCAGTCGATAGCCGCAATTCCAGGCTGAGCAACAAAGCACTGATAGCACAGTGGGCGGCTGACTACGGCGAAGATAGTGACTTTTTTCGCGTGCGTGTGCGCGGGGAATGTCCGCGAGCAGGAACAACGCAGTTTATTTCGTCCGATGACGTAGCCGTGTGCCGGAAGTACAAGGCCGAAGGCTTTGCCACTCTGCCGAAAATCATGGCGGTAGATGTGGCCCGCTTCGGGGATGACCGCTCTGTCATTGGCCTGCGCCAGGGTCGGAAATTCCGGATTCTAGGAAAGTATCGCGGTGTGGACACCGTACAACTGACACGTCGGGTCGTCGAGGCTCGGGAACGCGAGGAGCCTGATGCGCTCATAGTGGACGGCGACGGCCTGGGCGCGGGCGTTGTCGACCAGCTGCGCGATCGCGATTTCAGTTCTGGCCTGCATGAATTTCGCGGCTCTCCGCCCGCCGATGATGCCGCGATGTACTTCAACCGTCGCGCCGAGTGCTGGGGAAAAATGCGGGATTTGCTTCATGCGGTTGCCGAACTCCCTGATGATCCAGAGATCGAAATCGATCTCACGTCACCCCAATACGGCTTCAGTGCCAAGCAGCAAATCCAGCTTGAGCGAAAAGAGGACCTGAAAGGGCGCGGATGCGCTTCGCCTGATCTGGGCGACGTGCTCGCGATGACGTTTTCGGTCGACGTACGTTCGCGCCGAACGCCTCCGCCTCAACTGGTTTACATGTTTCCGGGGTCCGAAAACACGCGCTGGATGAGCTAAAGGGAATGGAGAAACTGTGAAAGAGCAGGAATACGAACTAGCAACTAATTTGGTGGGCCTGATGGCTGCCATTTCTTCAACAATTCTAAAACCTTTGCCTGCTGATCTGAGTGATCAAGTGCGCCAAGAACTTCAGCGGCCAATGAATTGTATTTCTCCTCCAGCTTCGCTAGAAGGCGTGGATGTTTCCTCGCCTGCTCCAGAGACTGATCCCAGGGCATACCCGGAGCGACGTTAGTCATTTTCGCGGTTTCAAGCACAATCCGATATGCGCTGAGTTCTATCTCCAATTCCTTGAGCTGCCGGAACATGAAGATGATTGCATCTTTCAATTTTGCGGTATCAATCTCCATAGCGCCGCAAATTATACGCCACCGGGAGCCATGCTCCCTGGCCCGTCCTGCGTCCGTTGCGCCTCTCAGCTAGGCTTGGGGCCTTTCCGCTTCGCCCAACGCGCTAGAGCCGCTTTCGCCGTCGTGACCACAATGGCGTAGTGGTCGTGAGGCGTGGGAAAATGCCGGAACAGATATTGCTCAGCAAGCGCCAATTTATCGGAGTTCGCTTCCCGCCTTTGTAGGTCGGGGGCTCAGTATCACTCCGGCGGCTTTGCTCCAGGCTCGCGTGACTCGCTCACGCCCTCTCTCTAAGCGGTAAGCAACTTCTCGGCGGAAGACTCGTTTTCTGAAGTCGCGCAGATGACCTTCTGGGGAAGGGATCGCTTGCAGTCTGCGCCGGGATTCAGCGGCGGTGAGCGTGACCAACTCCTGGTCGAGTTCGTTGACAGAGACTAGCTTTCGGTAAAGTGCTTCTCCGCAGGCAGCTGAAAACTGTCGCAAGCGCTTGTCCAATCGCCGCGCACGTCTCTGCGTGACGTTCTCACGAACATAGCTGAGATCCAATGCAGGGAAAATCTTGGCCAGGGAATGCTCCCCGGCCACCGCACATATGTCGAACTCTTCTACCACTCCAACCAAGGCCAAAGATCCAAGTAGCCGCGCCGCGCTCGCTGCATCCTCTCGGTCCGGAATCTTCGCGCCGCCATTGGCCAACAAGTTGACTTGAGCGTTGGCAATGAGGTTCGGCCACTTCTCAATCACGTATTCCAGGAACACCGGAAGGCTGAGGCGCTTTGCCTCCACGGTTAATGGGTCCTCGTTCACCATAGCCCGGTGGTAGAAGTCGTACATCGATCGAATTCGATCGATTGGATTTCGCAGCACCAGCACCTCATGAATTGCTGTGCCGGGCATAGGTTGCGCCGGAGGGCGCAAGTGATGACTTGAAACGGCAACCACGTGCGCATTGGCCTGCAGAAAGCCGACCAGTTCGTGGGGCCACAGCCGCCGGTTATAGTCCTCAGAATCGAAGTTAACAAACCTCGTTCCGAAGTTTCGTTCCAGTGTCGTGGCCAGCGTGCTGCCGGCATTCTTAAAAATATGGTAATGGATGATGACATCACGCGTTTCGGTCATTAGTGTACGTTTTCTATTTGCCCCTCTGGATGATTCAAGAACTGAGGGACAACAAAGACGCAGCGCATAAAGCGAGTGCTACAGAACGAAGAATTCACGCCGCAAGATCAATTCTTGTTATCGCGGGAGGGTGTGTCAAGAATTTTGTGTAAACGGCCAGGACCTCTCCACGTAGCTTCGCCCCAACATTGAGGATTTGCGCAGGTGATCTTTAGCCACGCGAGCGGGCGGGAGTTTTTTCAGCGTGGGTATCGAGGTAAGTGATTGAGGGTGGAAGAAGAGGCTGGAACCCGGCCCGATCATCTGCTCGGAATGCAGTAGTCCCGCGGTCGCAGGGAAAGTGCGCTGTGAGAGGCATCTGCGGTTATGCAATGAAGCCAGTAAGCGCAGCCTGGAACGCAAGCGCATGAGAGTTGTTGCGGCGCAGGTTGCAGCCGCATGAGACTTTGGAATCGACAGACGGCCTACGAGGACCGGCACCGAGCAAGAGGATTGTGTACGAGGTGCCCAGGAAAGCGCGATCCACGAAGCAATAACCTATGCCCGCGGTGTCTCAAAAAAGCACGGCTACTGGCGCGGACTAGACGCTTCCCACCCCTGGCGCGCGGGTGGCGGGCATGCAATCTGAGTCTAGCAACGCAGTACAATTCAGGTCATGCAGAAGTTCATCAACGAAGACGCTCTCAGCACATTTGAGGGATGGCTCGCCTTTCAGAACTTCGATGTCAGTTCGCCAGATGAACTCGACAGTTTGCGAGAAGTCTACGCCGACCTGCACGCGGCCAGTGAAGCGCTGCCGAAATTCGGACGCATGAAGCTCAGGCCTATGGAACCAGGCGAATACAGGTACGCTGTGGCTCTTCGCGAGGGAGCAAACCTTTGGCTGAATTTATGGGTTAGGCGTTCACCAAAAAGCGAGTTTTTCGTTATGATCCCACGAAATCAAAAAGACATCGACTTGCATGCAAGCTACCACGCTAGTGGCACGTTGCACGTAAAGATTGAAGGTCGGAAGCAATTGACAATAAACGTCCAGCGTCCCGACCAAAACTTCCAAGGGAACCAACCCCTATTCACTTTTTCTGGATATTCTCCAAAGCGTATTGGAGCGGTTTGTGATCCAACAGACTTCTCCGACGTGATCGAGGAGCCGGGTGTTCTTGGGCCTCACAATGGTCAGATCACAATCGATTTAGTGGAACCGAATACCGAGCCGCCAAGCATCCCCTGGGTCCAAGTTGTCCGTAGGAAAACGTATCGTGACTCTAGCCCGTGGGTAGTCATTACTGTGGCTTCGCCTGAAAACCGACTATTCGATGAGAGATAATTGTGCCCAATTTTGTGCCTACCAGCACTCCTGACCACTTGCGATGCATTGCGATGGCAATGCCGTTAACCCTAGTCAATGCCGCAACGTGTCGCAATTCGTCGCGATTGATCGCGCTCCGCTCAAGTTGTTGACTCTTCGTGTGTACAATCCTTACAAGCAGGAGGTCGCAGGTTCGAGTCCTGCACTGCCCACCAGGTTTCCCCCGAGTGCTATGAGCTTGGGGTGCTCGTTATGGTGCAGGCGAAAGATTCCACGACTTACCACTTCCAGTCCACGGAATTACATCAACGTTCAGTGATTCCGCCGTGCGTTGTGGATCTGCGGTTCTCAGCAATCCGACTCGCAGTTGCGGTGGCCCTCGGCCATGTTTTACGCGCGTCTGTGCGTCGAAAACTTTAGGAGTTCTTCCATGCATAAGCTCTTCATACGCTCGGTTCGGGTCCCCCTGTTGCTTCTTGCTGCTGTTCTCAGCATGCCATTGCATGCTGCCGATCCCGCTTCTTTGCCAGCGCCGCCGGCCGCCAAGAAGGTTCCAAAGGTTACCGAGATCAATGGCCGCAAGCTGGTAGATAACTATTTCTGGCTTCGGGATAAGCAGAATCCAGAAGTCAAGGCGTACCTGAAGGCGGAGAACGCGTACACCGACGCGGTCATGAGGCCAACAGCTTCTTTGCAGAAAAAGCTCTATGACGAGATGTTGGGCCGCATCAAGGAAACCGACGTGGATGTTCCGTACAAGTATGGCGAGTACTTCTATTACTCGCGGACGGAAGCCGGCAAGCAGTATCAGATCCGCTGCCGGAAAAAAGGCAGCCTGGACGCGCCAGAAGAAGTGTTGCTGGATGTGAATGAAATGGCCAGAGGGCAAGAGTTCATGTCCGTGGCTGCCTACCAAATCAGCGATGATGGAAATCTGCTGGCCTACTCCACCGATAACACTGGCTTCCGCCAATACGCGCTGGCGGTTAAAGATTTGCGGACAGGTAAAGTGCTGTCCGATCATGCAGAGAAAGTCGGATCGGTGGCCTGGGCAAATGACAACAAGACCTTGTTCTATACCGTGGAAGATCTCGCCAAGCGGCAGTACCGGCTCTACCGTCATGCGCTGGGAGCATCGGGGCCGGACGATCTCGCTTACGAAGAAAAGGATGAGCGCTTCGAGGTTAATGTCGGCAAGACGCGCAGCAAGGCATACATTTTCTTGATTTCAGGCAGCCACACGACCACGGAAGCCCGCTATCTTCCAGCGGACCAGTCGATGGGTGAGTGGAAAGTAATCGAGCCGCGCAAACAGGACGTGGAATATTATCCCAACCACAATGGCGACTTTTTCTACCTTCGTGTGAATGATGCCGGCCGCAACTTCCGGCTGGTAAAGACCCCCGTCAGCGATCCAGGCAGCCATAACTGGCAGGAAGTGATCGCGCAGCGTTCTGCGGTCATGTTCGATGATTTTGACATGTTCAAAGACTATTACGTCGTATATGAGCGCGAGAATGGACTGCCCCAGATACGCGTCTCCGATCTGCACAGCGGCCAATCGCGCCGGATTGGCTTTTCGGAAGCGGCCTATGACGTGAGTCCGGACATCAACCGGGAATACGATACCAACAAGTTTCGTTACGACTATCAATCCGCCATAACCCCGCAATCCATATTCGAATACGACATGGAAAAAGGGACCTCGGCATTGCTGAAGCAAAAGGAAGTGCCCGGAGGATACGACCGCACGCGCTACCAAGTGGAGCAGATTTATGCGACGGCCTCGGATGGGGTAAAGATTCCGATCTCGGTCGTCCATTTGAAAGGTGTCAAGCCGGACGGCAAGGGGCCGCTCTATCTCTATGGATACGGTTCGTATGGCATCTCGATTGACATTGGCTTCAATTCCAACATTTTCTCTTTGGTGGATCGTGGTGTGGTCGCTGCCGTGGCTCATATTAGGGGCGGCGGAGAGCTGGGCAAGGCATGGCACGATGATGGCCGCATGATGCACAAGAAAAATACTTTCACGGACTTTATAACTTGCTCCGAATACCTGGTCGCGCAAGGCTACGGTTCGAAAGATAAGTTGGTCATCGAAGGAAGAAGCGCCGGCGGGTTGCTCATGGGTGCGGTCCTCAACATGCGGCCGGATTTGTTTCATGCAGCGATTGTCGGAGTTCCATTTGTTGACGTGATGAATACCATGCTCGACGAATCCCTGCCGTTGACCGTGGGCGAATTTGAAGAGTGGGGTAATCCCAAGGAAAAAGCGGCATTCGATTACATGATCTCGTATTCGCCTTACGACAACATCCAGGCGAAGCCTTATCCCAATACCCTTGTGAAGACGTCGTTCAATGACAGCCAGGTTATGTACTGGGAACCTGCCAAATACGTCGCCAAGATGCGAGCCACCAGAAACGACCACAATTTTTTGATCTTAAAAACGAATCTGGACCCGGCGGGACATGGGGGATCATCCGGAAGATACGACAGGCTGAAGGAAGCCGCGTTTGATTATTCGTTCATCCTGACACAGATGGGGATCACCGATTAGGAGCGCTCTCAGGCTACAGCTTCGTTTGAAGGAAACCGACTGCTTCGAGGCGTTAGTTCAGTTGGTAGCGCCTACCTTACAAGCAGGAGGTTGCAGGTTCGAGTCCTGCACTGCCCACCATATACAGTCTGTTCGCCACCCTTGAATTTGCCTCAAAGATGACTTTGCTCTGACATTTTTTGCCGACGGTCAGGTGTACAATTCCGGTTATTGGGGAACTCAACAATGATTAGCCGGAGGGCTTCCTCGGCGAATCAGAGGCTCGGGTCAAGCATCTAACCTGATGTGGGAGGGACTGAAATGAACAGAGCCTTTTGGTTGAGAATTTCTTTCGTATTCGCCTTGTCGGTCGCGCTCGTGGCCTTGCCAGAATCTAGTGTTGCCCAGCGTGGCGGTTTCCACGGTGGGGGAGGTGGGTTCCACAGTGGTGGAGGCGGCTTCCACGGCGGAGGCGGTAGCTTTCACGGCGGAGGCTCAGGCTTTCACAGTGGTGGAGGCTTTGGAGGCTCCCGAGGAGGCGGAGGCTTTGGTGGCTTTCGCGGCGGACGAAGTTTCGGCGGCTTTCACAACGGAGGCTTTAATGGCTTTCGTGGTGGCCGAGGCTTTGGCGGTTTTCGCGGCGACGGAGACTTCGACGACTTTCGTGGCGACCGCTTTTTCCGGGGCTTCGGCGGTTTCCCGTTCTTCACTGATTTCGATTTCGGATTCGGCTTCTGGCCCTACTGGGGTGGGTACCCCTATGGGTACGGATATGGCCCGTGGTGGGGGCCTTCCGCCTATTACTCTCCCTACGACTACCCTGACTATCCTTACGACGCTCCGCCTGATCGCTATCGTGATAATGATCGTCGTGATCGTCGTGATCGGGACAATCGCTGCCGTCCGGACTATCGCCATCCCGACAACGGGTGCAACGATGGTTCCCCGGACACCTCTAAACCAAGCAGCGAGAACCCTCCCCCAAGGCCTTCAAATACTTTTGAGCCGGAGAGCTCTCCTGACCGGAATTATGTGACCACCAACTTCGCGGACTACAGGCATGCGGCTTCGAGTTCGAATGATTCGCCCTCGAATGACAGATCTACCCAGACGACGACCGTCGCGACGACCGCCGTGGCAAGCAACTACCAGCTCGCGAATTCCAGGTCGCAGCAGCTTCCTTCGACAGTGCGCTCAGCCGTGCGGAATGTAATTGAGGCTCTACGCGCGATGCCGCCCGAGGCTCGAGAGCGACAACTCAACTCGGGGCGCTACGATAGCTTCTCGCCAGAGGAACGGGAGCTTCTGAACAACACCTCGCAGTCTCCACAGGCGGAATGATGGGTTGGATGACGTCAATTGCGGCTGCCGACTTTGAGCGCAGTCATTGAGCTGTGGAAAGGCCTATCTACCGGCGGGTGCGGGAACCACGGCTCCGCCCTGAATTTTAGGAATGCCGAAGTGTCCGGCGAGATGCAAGAGGTCAATCGGACTTATCGATCCGGAGACCGCGATAAAGTTGAGCTGAGTCTGTCCGGCGAAGAGAACGGCGATGTTTCTGATGACGTTGTTCTCGGAGCGGATCCAGAGATCAGTCGCGCCTGGACCACCGTTCTTGTCGTGCGTGCTGACCATGTGCTTCCATCCTGCCGCATGGTATTGCTGGCGCACCGAGCCCAGAAGTTCCGGATCATACATCGCAGGCGTCTTGAAGCGGAAGCTATGGACGGAGACGCCATCCACGCCTGCGATTACGCGGCGCAGATCTTCATCGTCCTGGTCCATCTTGGACGCGAGTACCAGCATGGAGTGGTCCAGGGTGAACTCGGTGCGCGAGGAGGCATTCTGCCCCAGGCTTTCAATCCCCTGCGGAATCCAATCCTGCGGCGGCGTCTGTGTTTGGGCTAACGCGATGGAAGTAGCGATCAAAACCAGAAAGACGCTCCGGGAGAGTTTCATTGCGCACCTCGAGATTTAGATAGTCAGGGGCCTGGTGGCTGAACTGGCACACCAGACCATTGAATGTAACCCGGCTCGTGGAAAGTAGTTCCGCGCTGCTTTCATGCGCTGGTCTGACATTTTGAAGAGAACAGGTTTTGGGTGGAGCAGGCCTTCAAGATCTGCATTAAGAAGCCAAGAAGCATGTGGGCTTTAGCCCCTAAGGTGCCTGCGGTAGGTACCCAGCGGCTGAAAGCCGTGATCGTATTCACCGCAGGAATTGCAGGGCTAGAAAGCCCTGTTCCACCATCAATATTACTGTCCCGTGTACGAGGGAAGGGCGGGCTGCCCTACCCCTTGATCTTCCTTGCCGCCGCATCCCACACCGCTGCTGTCTCCTTGAAATACGAATGATTCGCCAGGTGGCATCCGATCGCGGCGTTATTGCCGAACTCCTCGTTTTCTACGACTTTTTTGCGCGAGCGAACCGCGTTGAAGAAGTTGGCTTCGTGGTCGACAAGGTCGCTGTAGCCGGCGGGCGCGCCGAAGACTTCGGTCCCTTCCGACACTTTGGCCTCAAGCGCTGTGGGCAGCGGGTGCTGCTGCTGAAATTTCTGCAGATACTCATTGCGCAGTTGAGCGGGCCAGCCAAAGATCGAATAAGCCTCGGGCTCTGGGTGCGTGTCTTGCGGGGTATAGGTCAGAGTCGAGCCTTGCAAGGTCAGCGTGCCCTTGGTGCCATAGAAGCCGATGTAATCGCCCTGATCGTTATTCAGATTGCAGCGCAGATAGGAGCGGAAGTTCGGATAATCGTAGAAGGTCTCGATAAGATCCGGGAAGTCGCGGCCGTCCTTGAAACGGAAGAGTCCGCCGGTGGACTGAGCTCGCTTTGCCACCGTATTGGTGCCGGTGACGAAATGAATACCCGAGATTGCGTGGACAAACAGGTCTCCTGGCAAGCCTTCTCCGTAGTCGGCAAAACAGCGCCAGCGGAAGAACCGTTCAGGGCTGAACGGACGCTTGGGCGCGCCATCGAGGAATGCGTTCCAGTCGATGGTCTGCTCGCTCGCGTCCGGCGGAATGGGATAGACCCAGGCCCCGCTCGGCGAATTGCGGTCCCAGTGGGCCTCAACGTGACACACCTCGCCGAGCTTGCCAGAATCATAAATTTCCTAGCCTGGGCATAAACAATGGAGCTGACCCGCTGGCTACCGACCTGCACAATGCGGTTGCCCTTCTGCGCGGCGTCGATCATGGCGAAACCGTCTTCCACGGTGTGCGACATCGGCTTTTCGCAATAGACATCTTTGCCCGCAGCGCAGGCATCCACGAAAACTTTGCGATGCTGATGGTCGGATACTGCGATGATGACGGCGTCAACGTCCTTGCGATCGAGAATCTCTTTGTAGTTGCGCGTGGTGGGGACTTGTTTGTTGACGGCCTCCTGCGCGGCGATATGACGAGAATCGTATAAGTCACATGCCGCAACGCACTCAATTCCAGGCACGCGCGTTGAGGCTTGCAGCAGCTCGCAACCGCGCACGCCGGTGCCGATGGAGGCGAAGCGCACAGTGTCGCTAGGGGCGACTGGGCGAGGTGATGCCCAAAGCGGTTTCGGCTGCAGCAGCGTAAATTTCCCAGCTGCTCCAACAGCGGCAGCTCCTGTTCCGATTCGGATGAATTGACGACGAGTCCACGAATTCTTTTTCATTGTTCCCATCCTTCCCAAGAGGTTGGCAAAACACCCGCCCAGGCAAATTATTTGCGGCGGCAATTATCGCACACGACGAGCGTGGTTTTCCTCCAAATCTCGACCCGCTAAATTGAAACAATCGCAGGCTGAGACTGATAGAAGGAACTAATGATAGATAGCGGTCACTGAACTTTCGTGATCTTCGCTCTCGACTGCGACTGCGGTACCTTGTCCCAACCGGCGGACGGATGATTCTCAAACGTAACTTCAAGCAAAGCACGCGTCGCTCACAGCGCCAATGGTTGAATACTTCCGTGGACGTACTCGCTGGTTCGGCGCACATGGATGCACTAGGCATCAATCTCAGCGAGGGCGGCATGTGCCTGTTTACCCTGGCAAATCTGCCATTGGGATCTCAGATCCAAGTGGAATTTCTTCCGCCTCGATCCGAGGAACGAGTGCGAGTTTATGGGACGGTTCGTCATCGCGCTCTGTATCTTTACGGGATCGAGTTCCTCTTGGGTTCACACGAAAGTCAGGAAAGTCGGGCAGGAGCAGATACAGTTCCCGCTTAAGCCACTCACTCCTAACCCATCTTCGCGAGGGTTCAGTGCCCGCTGCCCCGGCGAGCAGGACGAAGGCCCCCTTTTTTCTCAGTAGCGAATTGCGGATGGCCGCAGCCTTGTTGACGATTTCCGAGGGGGCGCGACGAGTTTGCCCGGCCCGAGCAGTTGAACGACTAGGCCTCAGAGATGGGAGTGGACGTGCAAGTTTTCAAACAGTCCTGGATCGCGGAAAGTTTAAGATGGTTGTGCAGAAAGACGAGACTGAGGGTGCAGGCACAGCGATAGTCGCTTCAGACCGACGGGAAATCGCCCAGAACTTGATCTTATCGGGTCAATCCGGGGATCCAATGCTGAAGTTTTACCTCTGCGTATTCCTTACGTTCGCCTCCGCGATCGCAGCCGCCCAGACGGCCATAGAAGGCACGCTTCACGACAACACTGGAAAACCCGTTTCAGGCGCGATCCTCACGCTGAAACCCGCCGAGGGCAACATTGCGCATGAAACCTCGGATTCTGCCGGCGAATTCCACTTCGGCGTGTTACAGGCCGGCACCTACACTCTGCAGGCCGAAGCACCCGGGTTCTACCTGGCCACTTACAATTTCGTCCTCCGGCCGCGGCAGCCGATTTCGCTCACCGTCGAGTTGCAGCCGAAGCACTCAGCGCAGCAGACGGTCGAGGTCTATACTCATTCCCTGATTGTTGATCCCGAGAAAACCGGCAGCTCTTATACATTCACGCAGCAGGATTTGGACAGACTTCCCGATCCTGTGGTCGAATCCACCAGCGATCTGGTCAATAACCTCATGCCTGGCGCCAGCGATAGTCACGACAATTTTCTTGCCGTGCGTGGCACCGAGTTCTCGTTGCATGAGTTCATCAACGGCGTTTCGTTTCTCGACAACACGCAGCCTCAGTTCAGCCCCGGCATCAGCCCGCAGATCTTTGAAACGGTTGACCTGATGACTGGCGGCTTCACTCCCGAATACGGCAACCGTTTCGGAGGCGTGCTTGATATCGCCACGCGCTCCGGTGCGGACCTCGGCGGTCATGGCGACGTGAACTTCCGTAGCGCAACGCTCGACAACTACGATATCAATGCCGACTACGGGGGCCAGTACCGCGGCCTCGGTTATTACTTCTTCGTAGATGGATTTACCTCCGGCCGGTTTCTCGATCCTCCTGCGCGGCACGAACTTTATGATTTCGGCAAAGGCTCCCGCGCAACCGCTCAATTTGACTGGCACGCTGGCGCTAAGGACGCTCTCAAGTTGCTGCTAATGGGCGGAGGCGACAACTTCCAGCAGCCAAATATTTCAGACGATCAGGCAGCAGGCCGCGACGCCCAGCGTCACCTGCGCCAGCAAACCGCAATTCTTACCTGGCTGCATATGTTTTCCCCGCAGACGCTGATCTCAACCTCTTTATATGAGCGCACCAGTTCCGATCGCGTACTGCCCACCACCGACCTGATCACGCCGTTTTCCGAAGCTTCGCGTTCCCCACTCACCTTGGGCATCAAGAGCGATCTCTCTCATTACTGGAACGGACATTTCTTTAAGGCAGGAGTTGATCTAGTTCGCCTGCGGGAGAACGAACGCTTCTTCTTCGACAGCCGCGGCGATCCCGACGTCTTTCCCACGTTCAGCGGCGGATTGCATGGCGGTCAGGCCAGTGCATATGTGCAGGACCACTTCTCTCCAATTCGCAACCTGACACTCGATCTCGGCCTGCGCTACGACTATTTCGACTTGGTGAATACGGGCGTGCAGAGCAGTCCGCGCGCGGGTTTGGCCTATCACTTCACGAAGACAAACTCAGTCCTGCACGCGGCTTACAATCGTTATTTTTCTCCGCCACCGATCGAGTATTCGTTGCTCGCCAGCTTCCTCGGTCACAATGCCGTCGATCCCGATCAGCGCGTGGGCAACGTGCGTCCATACACACAAAATTATTTCGAAACAGGATGGACGCAGGAACTGCACCCGCGTGTGAGCCTGGAATTGAACGCCTACCTGCACACTGGTCACAATAGTCTTGAGAACCACGAAATTTCGATCAGCCGCATCTTTGTTCCCATCAACTTCCACACCGCACGCTCCGAAGGCGCCGAACTGGTGCTCGACATCCGTCAACTGGAGCGCATCGGAATCAGCGGCCGCTTCCAATACGCTCTGCAGAAAACCTTCTTCTATGGCCCCACCACCGGTGGTTTTGCCGGAGACGAACCGCTGGTGCCCGGCGAGCGTATCATTCCTGCTTTCGACCAGACTCACACCGGAACCGCGCAGGTTTTCTACCACACTCGATGGCGCGCCTTCTGGGCAGGCAGTGCACTTCGCTACGGCAGCGGCACAATCATCGAGGGCGGCAATCGCCTGCCGCAGCATTTCACGGCCGATCTTGCTTCCGGAGTCACGCTCTGGAACCCGGAACCGAGGCGTTTAGATATTGAGTTCGACGTCACTAACGTCTCCAACAGCATCTACCAGATCGCAAAAGAGAGCGAAGAAATTCCCATTCAGTACGCTCCCTCGCGAACCGCAGGCGGCAGCTTAAAATTTCATTTTTAAGGTATTTTGAGGAGGCGCAATTTTTCAGATTCTTTAGTAGAAGATGTCAAAAACTTTGTGTTGCGCCATGCTCCTGATGTCGCTGTCGGAATTATTGAGGCTGGCGGCTTCCGCCGCTTTGTAGGCCACGGTTTGGAGGTTTTGAACGAGGACCGATCCCATGTCATCGAAACCACTCGACAGGAGGTCCCACCGGGAAATCTATTCTCTGATCTGAATCAGTGGATGCTGAAGATTCTATTGTCCCGAAGTGTCCCGGATTCCCAGCTTTCTGCTCCCCGCGGGCATTACGAGAATGCCTCTCAGCTAGTCGAGGCAGCGGGTGTTTCCGTCATGAGTGCGTTCCGTCTGGTGCGGCAGCTTTCCGAGGAAGGGTTTCTCGAGGAGCGAGGCGGGCTGCGGCTTGTACGAACTGAGG
>WNFE01001732.1_pt1 | contig 15883 bp, 13 predicted proteins | sample 5400451 | NCBI WGS metagenome assembly WNFE01 (sample SAMN13153344, study PRJNA577476) | soil metagenome | isolation source: 200 cm saprolite under Douglas fir tree site 2 hole 2 | place: USA:California | collected 2015-04-18 | reverse complement strand
CGCCCGCAAGAACCAGATCGAGTTTGGCGCGGTCGCGGCTGTCCTTGGGCAGGCGCGAGATCACCGTTTTCGTCATCGCCAGGACCGGAACAAGCGCGTTGTTCAAGTCATGGGCAATGCCGCCCGCCAAGCGGCCGAGAGCATCGATGCGCCCGGCATGGTTCATGGCCATTTCGAGGTCCCGCTTGGCGATGGCGTTGTCTTTGAACACCCGCATCGCCCGTCCCATTTCGCCGATCTCGTCGCCGCGTTCGGCCTCGCTGATGTCGACGGTGAGTTCGCCGCCGGCGAGACGTTCCATCTTCGCCTTGAGGCTGGCGAGCGAGTCGCCGATGTTCTGGCTCACGAGGTAGCCGCAAAGCGTGGCCGCGGCGAAAACTCCCGAGGCAATCAGGACGAGCTCGACCAAGGCCGAGCGGAACTCGCTCTCGATGTCGTCGATATAGACGCCGGTGCCGATCGCCCATTGCCAGGGATCGAAGCCCGCCGCATAGGCCACTTTCCGAACCGGCTCCGGGCTGCCGATGTGCGGGAAGCGGTAATACACGAACCCTCCGCCCATCTTGGCCGCTTCGATCTGGACGCGGACGTGAGGGACGCCATCGGGATCGGTGACGCCCAAGCGATATTTGCCCTCGAAGCCGGGCTGGGCCGTATGGAGCACGGTCACGCCGTCGTAGCGGTTGATCGAAAAATATTCGTTGTTGCCGTAGCGCAGGGATCGCACCATGGCGATGGCGGCCGCCTGCGCCTGCTCGCGGCTCAAGGTCCCGGACTGCTCACTGCCGTACCAGTCCTGGACGACGTGCTGCGCGACCTCGACGAGCTGCTTCGCCTGCTGCTCGCGGGCGGCGAAGATCTTTTGATGGAGGAACGACCCGCCGAGCGCGATCGTCGCCACCAGCGACAGCGCCGAGATGGCCAGCACGAGAGCCAGCTTTGCCTTGATTCTCAGGTGGTTGAGTATGTTCATCGTGGCACTTTCGGGGACCCCAGCAAACACAGCCTAAGCCCACGTCTTAAAAGTTGTGTGAACGCGCCTCGACGAATTATTGCGGGCGGGCCGTGCAAGCTTCCCGCCGATCCGGTTCCGCGCCTGTGGTTGAGCCCTAGACATGCCGGCCGCGCCTGCCCTCATCGACGTGCCTGCCCTCGCGGCGCACGGCCGCCCAACAAGCCCTTGCCATTCCCCTGTCTGCAGAAGGAAGCCCTGTCGTGAGCGCGGTGGCGAGAAATCTCGCGGAGTTTACGATCCTCGCCCGGGAAACGGAGCGGCTGGCGGATCTGGTGCGCCGGGCCCATCCTTCACTCGCGACTTGCTGGCTTGAGCCCGACGGCAAGTACCAGACGCGGGGCATCACCCTCGACGCGCTGACGCGCGAGGTAACCGACTGCCTCGCTGCCCATTTCCGCGAGCGTGCTCCGGACGAATTTCCGATGCTCTACTGCGGCTGGGGCAAGGCCGGGGTCGGATCGACGGCGCTCTTGCGTGCAGGCGGCCCTGCCTTCATCGACCAACGACCGAGGCGGAGCGCGCGACGCCTTCAGCCGATCTGCCCATGGCGGGTACGGGAGTCCGCCTCTGCTTCCACCGAGAACAATAGCCGATGGGAACGACAATGAAAATTAGCATCGTCGGTGGCGGCGCCACGGGAACGACCGTCTTGAGCCATCTGTCGGAAGCCGTCGGAGCCAACCGGCCCGACATCAACATCACGGATATCTACATTTACGACAAATGCGCCTTTGATGGCGGTGTCGCCTATCGGACGGAAAGCGACGATCACCTGCTCAATATGAGAATATCCACGATGTCCGCGAAGGCGGGAGACGCGGACCATTTGGTTCGGTGGCTGAGAGGTGTCGGCGTGCCGTGCGACGGCAATGATCACCTGCCAAGAAAGAGCTTCAGGACATACCTGGACTACCTGAGAAAGATGGCGGTGTACCGATGCCGCCATGCCGGAATAAAGGTTCATCAGATCAGTGACGAGGTCACTCGCGTCAGGGTCCGGCCGGATCAGGACTTTCTGCTGGAGACGCGCAACACGGCGACATTTTCGTCATCGATTCTGATCCTCTGTACCGGGCACAACGAGCCGGACGACCATTACGAGCTGATCGGCTGCAAGAACTATGTCCACGACCCCTATGCCCCTATGGAATTCTCCGGCCGCACCGGCGTCGAGGCTGGCATCATCGGCACCGGCTTGACCGCGGTGGATATCGCCATTTCGCTGGCCAGAAACCCCGAGGTCGCCGGGGTTCATTGCTTTTCAAGAAGCGGCCTGTTTCCCAAGGTGCAGCCCTGCGCGCCTGTCAAGCTGAACGAGCTCTTCAGGGCGCACCTTCTTGCCTATGTCCAGTCCAGCAAGCACATAAGGGCGGATGACTACGTCCGGAGAGTCGAGCACGCGCTGCTGAATTTCGCCGGCATATCGGTCGATCTGTCCCGTTATGACGTTCGTGCCGACGGGTTGACCGATCTCAAGCGCAACATCAAAGAGGCGAAAAGTGGACAGCCGAACGTCTATTCCTACCTGTCCAGAATTTCCGACGTCATGTGCGACGCTTGGAACAAGATGAGCAAGGGCGAAAAGCGACGATTCTTGAATACCCATTACTCCGGGTGGATGCGAAACAGGCATGCAATGCCGCTGGTCAACGCGCAAAAGCTGCTCGACATCGCCCACACGCAAAAGCTGTCGATGGCATCGGGGCTTCGCAATATCGTAAAGACCGGCGACAGATTCCGCGCGACCTTCGCAGGCGGCGACAGCCGCGATATCGACTACGTCGTCGCCGCCACTGGGCCTTCCTATAAGATACAGAGCTCTTTGCTGTATTCGAGCCTCAATGAGCAAGGGCTCATTAGAATCGACGAGTTCGGGGGCGTCTCCTGCGACTACGTCGATGGCGCGGTCTATGACGAGCATGGACAGAAGCGTCGGGACATATACGCGGTGGGGCCCATCACACGAGGTACCCACATCTATGCCGCTGCCGTGCACATAAACCTGGAGCGCACCGAGGCGGCAGTAAGCTCGATCTTGCGTGCCGCTGAGCGGGTTGACGCGCCTGTGGCGGTGGCGGTGGCGGTGTGGAACGGGGGTAGTGCTCGCATCAGTCATCGAACAGACGACACCGAGGGCGCAGCGCGTTCGCCCATCTCAACTCTTTCCCAACGGAGGCACGATATGAGCGTTTCCAGGACCGAGATTGGCGAGTTGGAGCGGCTGGCCGACCGCGTCCGCAGCGAAGATCCATCGCTGCAGGCGGTGGTGCTGGAGCCCAACGGCAAGTACCAGACTCGCACGCTCGCGCTTGATGCGCTGACGCGCGAAGTCACGCAGCGCCTTGCCCAGGGTTTCGGCGGTCTCGGACCGGAACAATTTCCGACCCTCTATTGCGCTTGGGGCAAATGCCGGGTCGGGTCGACCGCCTTGACCAACCTCTTCGGCGTCGCCGGGCTACCCTCATACTACCAGCCGGTCAAGACCATTGCCCGGCACCGCCTTCTGGGTGGCGAGGGAGCGCCCTGGCTTCTTCCTGCCCGCACGGCTCATCCGCAGATCTTCAGCAAGGAGATGGGCGGACCCTATGTTCTGGCCGAATGCTTGTACATCCCCCTGCAGCCGTTGATCGAGGCCGGATATCCGCCGGACAAGTTGCACCTCGTCCTGCTCGATCGCGACCCGTCGAGGTCGCTCGCTTCCTGGCTCAACAAATGGTCGGATCGGGTGCCGGAAAACACGCTTATACGCAATTACGTCATCTCTGCGCTGAACGCCGTGCGCGTGAAGGGCTACGCGCGTCGGCACGGCGTGCCGGTGACCCACTACGTCTACGAGGCCAGTAAGGAGGCCGTGCAATCCGTCCTGGCCCTCTTCAACCGCCTCGGCCTGTCGCACCGCTTTACCGAGGGCGTCGTGACCGACTGGAAGGACATGGGGCAGCTCGAGTCGGAAAAGGCGCAGATAATCTATCCCGACGAGCCGGCCGTCTATCACGTGCCGGGCCTGCACGGCTCCGACACGGCTTATAAATACCGTGATCGCGCCATGCGCTCGCTCTCCGAGACGCAGATCGAGATGCTGGCGCACAGCGGCGTGGTGGAGGTTTATAACGCGTCCGTCGCGGGTTGCGTGGCCGATCTCGGCCTCAACGCCGCGGCATCGCAGAGATTGTTCGGCCTTGCGGCATGATCAGGGGCGGTCTTCGGACCGCCCTCTTGCAGATCAGACTGACTGCCCCTCGCCCGACACCGGTTCGCCTTTCTTTTGAGTCGGCAGGCTGGTCTGCGACACATGGTGGCGCTCGCTTAATTAGTGCGAAAAAAGCGCCGAAATTAACCCTCTCGAAGGGTATGGGACGTATCACTGCAATCGGATTTCTGCTCACCTGGATTCAACCGGCACGTCCCATGCACCCCAGGCCCGCTCCATTCGCTCTAAATCGTCGAGAGTGGAGAGCGGCGCGGGGCTCCGCGGATCATGTGCGCCGAGATAGAAAAGGCTGGCCATGTTGAAACGAATGTCGATTTCCTCCCGGCTGCTGCTGTTCCTGCCAGTGCTGCTGACCGCGCTCTTAGTGGTCGTCTGGTTCGGCCTCTCCCAACTCAATCAAAGCCTGATCGACGATCGCAAGGAAGCGCTCAAGGACCTCGTCCAAGTCGGCCAAAGCGTCGTCAAAACCTGGCACGAGCGGGAGGTGGCGGGACAACTTACCCGAGAGCAGGCGCAAATCGGCGCGCGGGACGATCTATGGCGTATGCGCTTTGCCGACAACAATTACTTCTTCGTCCAACGCTATGACGGCGTGACAATGGTGCAGCTCAATCGCGAGCTGGAAGGCAAGAACCGGATCGACGTCACTGACCCGGACGGCGTCCCGACGGTCCGCCGCCAGATCGAAGGGGCGCAGCGTGGCGGAGACTACGTCTATTACCGCGCGCCTCGCACGGGCGGGCAGTCGAGTGACGGGCTTCAGAAATTGGCCTATGCGCTTCCGTTCGAGCCCTGGCAATGGGCCGTGTGCGCGGGAATCTACATCGACGACGTCGAGGCCATCTATAACCACATCCTGAAAATCTACGGCGCGATGGCGCTTGGCGTCATCGCGATCGCGCTTCTGCTCGCCATCCGCATCGCGCGCAGTATCAGCCAGCCGATGTCGGTCATCACCGGGCGCATGGCGATGCTGGCCGACGGCAAGCTCAATGTCGAGGTGCCGTTCCTCGGCGAGCCCCATGAGATGGGCCAGATGGCGCGCGCCCTCCACGTCTTCAAGCTCAGCCGCCGCAAGGCCGAGGAACTGACCTTGGCGCAGCAAGGCGAGCAGGCGTCGAAGCTGCTGCGTCAGGAGCGGCTGGAGCACCTCATCGGCGCGTTCCACGAGCGCACGGCGCGCATCATCGAGGCGGTGGCGCGCGCCGCGGAGCATGTGCAGGCGCATGCGCGAACCCTGGCGCAGATGGCGAAGCACAGCCGCGCCAACGTCGCCGTCGTGAGCCACGCGGCGACCGAGACGACCAATAACGTGCAGGCCGTGGCCGGCGCCGCCGAGGAGCTGTCGGCCGGCGTCGGCGACGTCAACCGCCGCGTCGTCAAATCGACCGACATCGTCCGCCGCGCCGTCGACGAGACCGACCGCACCAACGCGACGATGCGGGGCCTGGTCGACGCGGCCAAGCGCATCGGCACCATCGTGCAGGTGATTCAGGACATTGCCTCGCAGACCAACCTGCTGGCACTCAACGCCACCATCGAGGCGGCGCGCGCCGGCGAGGCGGGCAGGGGCTTCGCCGTGGTGGCGAGCGAGGTCAAGTCGCTCGCCAATCAGACGACCAAGGCGACCGAGGAAATCGAGACCCAAGTCGGCGCCATCCAGAACGAGACCGAGCGCGCCGTCGAAGCGATCTCCAACATCGGCAAGACCGTCGACGAGATGAGCGAAATTTCCACCGCCATCGCCACGGCGATGGAGGAGCAGGGCTCGACCACCCAGGAGATCGCGCGCAACATCGGCCAAGTCGCCGACAGCACCAAGGAAGTCTCGGCCAATATCGCCGGCGTCAGCTCGGCGGCCGAGAACACCAGCCAGGCTGCAGGCGAGCTCCAGAAGGCATCCGACGACCTGCGCAACCAGGCCTCGGTCCTCGAAGAGGAGATGAAGGGCTTCCTCGGCGAGATGCGCGCGGCATAAGGCTTCCGCCCGCGCATGGCGGGCGGAACAGCGATCACATCAGCTCGTCGCCCGGCCGCTCGCCCTTGGCGACGCCGACCATGGCCGGGCGCAGCAGCCGGTCATGCATCGCATAGCCGGGCTGCAGCACCTGCACCACCGTGCCGGCCGGTTGGCCCGAATTCTCGATTTCCATGATCGCCTGATGAAAATTGTGGTCGAAGCGCTCGCCCATCGGGTCGATGCGGCGGATGCCATGCCGGTCGAATGCGGCGAGCAGCTCGCGTTCGGTGGCATCTACCCCCTGCAGCAGCGTGCGCGTGAGTTCGTCCTTCACCTGTCCTTCGGGCACGCTGGCAAGCGCACGGCGCAGATTGTCGGCGACGTTGACCAGGTCCTTGGCCAGGTTCGAGGCGCCGTATTTTGCCGCGTCCTCGCGCTCGCGCTGGGCCCGGCGACGCACATTCTCCGTCTCGGCGAGCGCGCGCAGCAGCCGGTCCTTGGACTCGGCCAGCTCGGACTCGGCCGCGGCCAGCCGCTCCTCGAGGCTCGTCGCCTCGGCACCGGGCGCGCCGTCGGCCTGCGCCTCCGGGGCGCTGTTCTTCTCCTCACTCATCGCCTGATCCTTATCCCAAGAGCCTGCCGATCACCTTCGCCGTATAGTCGACCAGCGGGATGATGCGGGCGTAGTTGATGCGCGTCGGGCCGATGACGCCGATCGCGCCCACGACCTGCTCACGGCTGTTCGCGTAAGGTGCGACGATCATCGAGCACCCGGCCACGCCGAACAGCGGGTTGTCCGAGCCGATGAAGATCTGCACGCCCTCGCCCTCGCGCGTCGCGTCGAGCAGGCGCAGTATCGATTCCTTGGTCTCCAGCATGTCGAAGAGCGTGCGCAGCCGCTCCAGATCGGCGAGCGCGGTGACGTCGTCCAACAAATTCGCCTGGCCGCGCACGATGAGCGCGCTACCCTCGCCGCCGCCGGCCCAGGAGGCGAGACCCGCCTCGACCAGCTTGGCGGTGAGCTCGTCGAGCTGTGCCCGCTTCGATTGGACATCGGCGGCGATGGCCGCCTTGGCCTCGTCGATGTTTCGCCCGACCAGGCGCGAATTAAGGTAGTTGCCCGCCGACACCAGCGTCGAGGGGGGCGTCCCCACGGGCATCTCGATCAGCCGGTTCTCGACCAGCCCATCCTCGGTGACCATGACGACCAACGCGCGCTCGAGGCTGAGCGGCACGAACTCGATATGCCGCAGCGCGCGCCGCTCGGTCTTCGGCGCGAGGACGAGGCCGGCGCAGCGCGACAGGCCGGAGAGCGCCGCCGTCGCCTCTTCGAGCGCCTGGGCCAGGCTCTTGCCCGCGGCGACGAGACGCCCGTCGATGCTGTGGCGCTCCTCCTCGGAGAGGCCGCCGAGCTCGAGCAGGCCGTTGACGAAAAGCCGCAGGCCGGCCTCGGTCGGCATCCGGCCTGCCGAAGTATGCGGCGCGAAGAGGAGCCCGGCATCCTCGAGGTCTGACATGACGTTGCGGATCGTCGCCGGCGACAGGTCGAGATGGCCGCGCCGCGACAGCGTGCGCGAGCCGACCGGCTCGCCGGTCTCGACATAGGCGTCGACCACCATGCGGAAGATCTCGCGGCTGCGCTCGTTCAGCTCCGTGATGACCGGTTTGGCGACAGGCGGCATCCGTTCCAGTGTCATGGGCGAGGAACATCCTCTGAGCGCGCCGAAATGTAGGAAGGCCGCTCCCCAGCGTCAACCGAGCCGTGTCCGGAGGCCGTCGCCGGGCTGGACGGCGGCCACCCCGCGCACTAGCTTGGCGCGGCAAAGATCAAGTTAGCGAGAATCGCCATGCCGCGCCCCTCCGGCCGCGCTCCCGACGAGCTTCGGCCCGTTCGCCTCGAGCCTGGCTTCGCCAAATATGCCGAGGGCTCCTGCCTCGCCCGCTTCGGCGACACGCATGTGCTGTGCACCGCCACACTCGAGGACAAGGTGCCGCCCTTCCTGCGCAACACCGGGCGTGGCTGGATCACCGCCGAATACGGCATGCTGCCGCGCTCGACCCAGACCCGCACCGACCGGGAGGCGGCGCGCGGGCGCCAGAGTGGCCGCACCCAGGAAATCCAGCGCCTGATCGGCCGCTCGCTGCGCGCCGTCACCAACCTCGCGGCGCTGGGCGAGCGCCAGATCCGCATCGATTGCGACGTGCTGCAGGCCGATGGCGGCACCCGCACCGCGGCGATCACCGGCAGCTATGTCGCCCTTCACATCGCGCTGCAGAAGCTGGTGCGCGAGGGCGCCTTGCCGGCGCTGCCGCTCACCGATGCGGTGGCAGCGATCTCCTGCGGCATCCATGGCGGGCAAGCGGTGCTCGACCTCGACTACCCCGAGGATTCGACCGCCGAGGCCGACGCCAATTTCGTGCTGACGGGGTCCGGCGGCATCGTCGAGATCCAGGCCGCCGCCGAGGCCGAGCCTTTCGCCGAGGATCGCTTCGCCAGAATGCTGGCGCTGGCGCGCGGCGGCATCGCCCGCCTCATCCTGATGCAGCGCGCGGCCCTGGCGCCGGCTTAGCCCGTGGCGGCCCGGAGATTCACCGGCGGCCGGCTGGTCGTCGCCACCCACAATCCGGGCAAGCTCGTCGAGATCGCAGAGCTGTTGTCGCCTTTCGGTGTCGCCGTCCTCGGCGCCGCTGCGCTCGGCCTGCGCGAGCCCGAGGAGACCGGCGCGAGCTTCGAGGCCAATGCCGAGCTGAAAGCACGCGCCGCGGCCGAGGCGAGCAACTTGCCGGCGCTGGCCGATGATTCCGGCCTGGTCGTGCCGGCGCTCGGCGGCGCGCCCGGCATCTACTCGGCGCGCTGGGCCGGTGCCGAGCGCGATTTCGGCCGCGCGATGGCGCGGGTCGAGCGCGACCTTGCCGGCAAGCGCGACCGCCGCGCCCATTTCGTCGCCGCCCTGGCGCTCGCCTGGCCGGACGCGCATACCGAGACCTTCGGCGGCGAGGTTCACGGCACGCTGACATGGCCGCCGCGCGGCGAGCGCGGCTTCGGCTACGACCCGATGTTCGTGCCCGCCGGCGAAACGCTGACCTTCGGCGAGATGGAGCCGGCCACGAAGCACGCCATGAGTCATCGCGCCCAAGCGTTCCGCAAGCTCGTCGTCGCCTGCTTTGCAAGGGCGGTGAGGTCTTGAGGGACCGCACGCAAGAAACACAGATGCTCGACGCCGGCTTCGCCCTTTACATCCACTGGCCGTTCTGCAAGTCGAAATGTCCGTATTGCGACTTCAACAGCCATGTGCGCGACGGCATCGAGCAGGGGCGCTGGCGGCACGCGCTCCTTGCCGAGCTCGATCATGCGGCGGCCGAGACGGCGGGGCGGCGGGTCACCTCGGTGTTCTTCGGCGGCGGCACGCCCTCGCTGATGGAGCCGGCAACGGTGGCGGCGCTGCTCGACCGCGCGGCGTCGCGCTGGGCCATGGCGGAGGATCTCGAGGTGACGCTCGAGGCGAACCCGACCTCGGTCGAAGCCGCGCGTTTCGCGGCATTGCGCCAGGCGGGCGTCAATCGCCTGTCGCTCGGCGTGCAGGCGCTCGACGATCGCGCGCTGCGCTTCCTCGGCCGCGGCCACGACGCCGCCGAGGCGCGCGCCGCCATCGCACTCGCCGGGCGCCATTTCGCGCGGTATTCCTTCGATCTCATCTATGCGCGGCCGGAGCAGACACTGCCGCAATGGCAGGCCGAACTGGCGCGCGCGATCGAGCTCGCCGGCGATCACCTGTCGGTGTATCAGCTCACCATCGAGACCGGCACCGCTTTTGCGGCCGCATACGCCCGCGGCGACTGGGCGCTGCCGGAGGAGGACCTCGCCGGCGATCTCTTCGAAGCGACGCAGGAGGGGCTCGCCGCGGCCGGGCTGCCCGCCTATGAGATATCGAACCACGCGCGCCGCGGCGGCGAGTGCCGCCACAACCTCACCTACTGGCGCTATGGCGACTACGCCGGGATCGGTCCCGGCGCGCATGGGCGATTGACGCTGGGCAGCGACAAGTTCGCCACGCGCCGCCACCGCGTGCCCGAGACTTGGCTCGCTGCGGTCGAGCGACAGGGGCACGGGCTGCAGGAGCGGATGGCGCTCACGCCGGTGGAGCGGCGCGAGGAGATGCTGATGATGGGGCTGCGCCTCACCGAAGGCGTCGGACGCGCGCGCTTCCGCGCCGAGACAGGAGCCGAGATCGAGGCGTCGCTCGACGGCGAGAGGTTGGCCGACCTCGTCGGCGGCGGCTTCCTGGCGCAGGATGCATGCGGTCTGCGCGCTACGGCAGCGGGGCGCCAGCGCCTCAACGCCGTGCTCGCCGCGCTTGCAGCATAGCGGCTCGGCAGGCCCATGCAGGCTATCGACAAAATTGACGAAAAAAGTAAGCCGATTTTCACAGATCGCTGGGCAACATTGTCGCAATGCGAAAAAGGCTCAGCCTGCGATGTCGGCGATAGGCTTGCTGGGACACGATAATACCACGCTGGATCGGATGGGCGGTCCGGCGGGCGCGAAGCTGCGCCTGCTCGAGACGCCGAAGGGAACGGTGCTTCTCGTCGGCATCGCCATCATCGCCTCGGTCCTCTTGTGCTTCCCGATCTGGCACGCGCTTTTCTTCAGCGACGTGCCGCGCGCCGTGCCGGTCACCGCGACCATCGTCAGCTTCATCGTCGGCTTGCCGATGGTCATCTACATGCAGCATGTCATTCACCGCCTGTCCGATTCCGAGCGGGCGCTGAAGCGGCTCGCCGAGCAGCTGGACGCGGCGCGCGCCAAGGCCGAGCACGCCAACGCGGCGCGCTCGGAATTCCTCGCGCGGATGAGCCACGAGCTGCGCACGCCGCTGAACGCGGTGATCGGTTACAGCGAGATCCTGCTCGAGGATGCCGGACGCAACGGCCACCCCGAGGAGCACGCGGCCGATCTGCGCCGCATCCACGGCGCCGGCCGGCATCTATTGGCGCTGATCAACGACGTGCTCGACCTGTCGGCGATCGAGGCGGGAAAAATGGCGGTGCGCGTCGCGCCGATCGATCTCGGCCGCTTCGTCGACGAGGTCGTCGCCACGTCTCGGCCGCTCATCGACAGCAACCATAACACGCTGGTCGTGGAGCGCCGCACCGAGCTCGGCGCCGTACTGACCGACGCCACGAAGCTGCGTCAAGCCGTGCTGAGCCTGCTCGACAACGCCGCCAAGTTCACCAAGAACGGCCGCATCACCCTCACCATCGCGTGCGAGAGGCCGGGGCGCGGCGACTGGCTCACCATCGCGGTGCGCGACACCGGCATCGGCTTCAGCCCGGACAAGATCGCCGGCATGTTCGACAATTTCACCCAGGTCGAGCCGCTGATGACCCGCCGCTACGGCGGTACCGGGCTCGGGCTGGCCTTGAGTCGCAAGCTCTGCCGCCTCATGGGCGGCGACATCAGCGCCGAGAGCGAGCTCGGCCGCGGCGCCTGCTTCACGCTGCGAATTCCTGCCTCGATGGCATCATTGGCCGTCGCGTAAGCGCCGCCGCTGCCGTCTTCAAGGTGCTCGACCGCCGCGTCTCGCGCGGCGAGATCGAGCTGGTCGAGGCCGCGCTGCCGGCCGAGATCCGCAGGCCGTAGCGCCGCTACCCTAGTAACCGATCGCCTGGAACGTCGTCGGCGCCGGGCTGATGACGGTATTCCCGTTGCGGTGTACTTCGAGCACGGCGAGGCCGCGCTGGATCAGCCCGTCCGCGCGCAGCCGGAAGATGCCGTCGACGCCGGCGAAGCCGCTGGCGTTGGTGAGCGCCGCCGGCGAGAAATCGGCGCCGCCCGCACTCCGCGCGAGCACTGCGGCGAGCGCCGTGGCGTCGTAAGCGAGTGTCGCCAGCCGCGGCGGCGGGCGCCGGTAGAGTTCGCGGAAGCGCTGGTCGAAATCGGCGCGCGCGCCGGGCGGCGGCGCAGCGTACCATCCCCCCGCCAGGGCCGGCTCGGTGCCGAGGCCCGGCTCGTCCCACAAGCCGGTTCCGAGAAAATGCACCTTCTCGGGTTCGACGTCGTAATAGGGCAGCAGCGGCGCCACCGATTTTAGCCGCGTGCCGCCTTCCGGCACGAGCACGGCGTCAAAGGGAATGACGATTTCCGGCAGGTCGGCGGCAGCGGCGGCGCCGGCAGCGCCGGGCTTGCTCAGTATCTTCGCGCGCACGGCAGGATCCATGGTGGCGCCGACAAGGTGCTGCACCGACGGCGTCAGATTCTGCGCGCCGGGATCGTAGATCTCGACCCGCTCCAGCGTGGCGCCATTCGCCTGCGTCGCCGCGCGCAAGGCCTCGACCGCGATGTCGCCATAGGGCGTGCGCGGCGCAATCACGGCGAAGCGATTGACGCCGCGCGAATGGGCAAAGGCCACCACGCGCTCGATCTCCTGGCGTGGCAGGAAGCCCATCAAGTAAGTGCCGTCGCCAGCCAGCTGGGTAGCGGTCGAGAAGGCGACCACCGGCACGCTGGCGGTGCGCGCGACGGGCTTCACCGCCTCCACTTCCGCCGCCAGCAGCGGGCCGATGATGAGCCGCGCGCCTTCGTTGATCGCGGCGCGCGCCGCGACCGCCGCCGCCTCGGCCGTGCCTTGCGTGTCGCGCGGCAGCAGCTCGAGCTTGTCGTCGGCGACGTCGTAGAGCGCCATCTGCGCCGCATCGAGCATGGCATTGCCGAGCGCCGCGTTCTGCCCGGAAAGGGGCAGGAGCAGCGCCACCCGCACCTTGGCGCCGCCGGGTCCACCGGGCGAGGGCAGCGGCGTCTGTGTCACCGGCGCGTTCTCCGGGCCCGGCTGGATCGGCGGGCGCGTCGCTTGCGGCTGCTCGGGCGATCCCGTTATGGTCTTCCCCTGGCAGGCGGCAAGCGCGAGCGCGGAGAGGATCAGCCATGCCGCGGCAGCAACGCGCGGGCAGGCGAGACGCTGGGAAACCAGGCGGAACAAGCGCAACCTCCGTCGAGGTCGAGAACGACGGCGGAGAGCCTAACCACCCTTCCGCGGGAAGTAAACGGCCCGCGCCCGGTCTGCATGTCGTGGCCACGCCGATCGGCAACGCCGGGGACATCACCTTGCGCGCGCTCGCCGTATTGCGCGGCGCGGACGCCATCGCCTGCGAGGACACACGCGTCACGGCCAAGCTGCTGGCGCGGCACGGCATCGCCGCGCCGCTGCTCGCCTATCATGACCACAATGCCGAGCGCATGCGGCCGCTGCTGCTCGAGCGCTTGCGGCAGGGCGACGCGGTCGCGCTGGTCTCCGATGCCGGCACGCCGCTCGTCTCCGATCCCGGCTTCAAGCTGGTGCGCGCCGCGATCGCCGAGGGCCTGCCGGTGACGACGCTGCCGGGCCCCTCAGCGGCGCTCGCCGCCCTCGTGCTGTCGGGCCTGCCGAGCGACCGCTTCCTCTTCGCCGGCTTCCCACCGCCCAAGCCGACGGCGCGGCGGCGCGCGCTCACCGAGCTCGGCGCCGTGCCGGCGACGCTCGTCTTCTTCGAGGGCGCGTCGCGGCTGGCCGGCGCGCTCAGCGACATGGCGGAGACGCTGGGCGACCGGCCGGCCGCGGTGGCGCGCGAGATCACCAAGCTCTACGAGGAGGTCCGTCGCGGCTCGCTGCGCGAGCTTGCTACCCATTACGCGGCGTCGGGTCCGCCGCGCGGCGAAGTCGTGGTGGTGGTCGGGCCGCCGCCGGCGGAGGCCACGGCGATGTCGGACGACGCGCTCGACGCGCAGCTCCAGGCGGCGCTGGCGGGGATGAGCCTCAAGGATGCGAGCGCCGCCGTCGCGGCGGCCACCGGCCTGAAGCGGCGCGACGTCTATGCGCGCGCCCTGGCGCTGGCCGGGCGCGGCAAATGACCCTGGCCAGCCGGCGCCAGGCATTCCGGCGCGGCCATGCCGCCGAGCTGCTCTGCCTGTGGCACCTGCGCCTGCGCGGCTATCGCATCCTGGCGCGGCGCTTCCGCGTGCCGTCGGGCGAGATCGATCTGATCGCGCGGCGCGGCCGGGTGGTGGCGGCGATCGAGGTCAAGGCGCGGGCGAGCCTCGCCACCGCCAGCGAATCCGTCTCCGGCCGTCAGCGCCGGCGGGTCGCCCGGGCGCTCGAGCATTTCCTGGCGCTGCGGCCGGAGCTGGCCGGGCTTGCGCCGCGTTTCGACGTGATGCTGGTGGCGCCGGGCCGCCTCCCGCAGCACGTCGCCGATGCCTGGCGCGGCGACCTTCCGTAGAAGGCGCGGAAGGCGACACCAAGCGTTAAGGCGCGATTTGATAGGCTTTGCGCAACGCCAACAGAGCATGGCAGATCGCTCATGACCGATCCCGTCGCGCATGTCGGGAGCGTGCCCGACACCACCAGGCAGCCGTCTGGGCGCAGCCGCGGTGCTTGGCTGGCGGCCGGCGGCGTGATCCTGGTCAAGCTCGTCAAGAGCGCGAAATTCGTCAAGTTCGCGCTCTTCGTGGCGAGCCTCGGCGCCCTCGCGCTCAACCGGCCGGTGGAGGCGGCCTGCGTCATTGTCTATGCCATTTTCGTCCACGAGACCGGTCACGTGCTCGCCATGAAGGCTTGCGGCATCAAGACCAGCGGCATGTACTTCCTGCCCTTTCTCGGCGCCGTCGCGGTAAGCAAGGAACCCGCACGCACGCGGGCACAGGAATGGTTCATCGCCATCGCCGGCCCCGCCTTCGGTCTGCTGTCCCTGGCGCCGCTGCTCGCGGTCGCCTACGCGACGGGCGATCCGCAATGGGACGCCTATGCCGCGATGGCCGCGCTCATCAACCTGTTCAACCTGCTGCCCATCGGCATCCTCGACGGCGGCCGCATCGTGCAGGCGATCGCCTTCTCGATCGCGGGCTGGCTCGGCATTGCCGCCTTCGGCGTGGGCCTCGGCCTCGGCGCCTATGTCCTGCTGCACACGGCGGGCGGGGTGGTGAGCCTCGTCCTCGTGCTGTCGCTCCTCGAGTTCGCCTCGGCGTGGCGGCGCAACCGCGACAATCCGATCCCGCGCATGCGCTGGCCGGCCGTGATCAGCGCCACGGCAGCCTATCTGGCGCTGCTGGCGATTTTCGCCTTGGCTCAGGAGAGCCTGGTCGCGGCGGCGCACCTCGCGGCGTAAGCGTCAAACGCGCTCGTCATTAAGGACTTGCCCCGGGATTGCCACAAAGCGACCCTTGCTTCGCCCTGACGGTCCGCGAGAATGGGGCACCTTATATGTGTGAGGAGAATTTGAGCCGTGTCCGAGACCACCGCCTCCCGTCTGCGCGCCCTGTTGCTGGCCGGCACCATGCTGGCGGCGCTCCCCTCGCTCTCCGGCTGCTTTCTCCCGCTCGCCGCGGCCGGCGCCGGTGCCGCCGGCGGGTATGCCACCTTGGGCCAGGAGCGCTCGGCGAGCGACCAGGTCAAGGACGTTGAGATCCGCTCGCGCGTGAGCCAATCGTGGGACCAGTACAGCCCGGATCTACCGCACAACCTCGACGCCACCGTCTATGAAGGCCGCGTGCTGATCACCGGCCGCCTCGCCAACGAGCAGCTGCGGCAAGAGGCAGTGCAGCGTGCCTGGAAGGAGGACGGGGTCAAGGAGGTTTACGACGAGATCGAGGTCGGTCCCGAGACGCATTTCAGCGACGAGGCGCGCGACGCCTTGATCTCGACGCGGCTCAAGAACGACCTGGTCT